>Ga0208742_1000007_pt1 | contig 108475 bp, 125 predicted proteins | sample CryBogCBH28Sep08_FD_184601 | JGI IMG/M metagenome (GOLD analysis project Ga0208742, IMG submission 184601) | Freshwater microbial communities from Crystal Bog, Wisconsin, USA - CBH28Sep08 (SPAdes) (version 2) | ecosystem: Environmental > Aquatic > Freshwater > Lake | place: Crystal Bog... | reverse complement strand
GAATTCATTTGCAATTGTTCTGTTCTATCTTTTTCAGACAATACTTGCTTTAATCCAACTCTAGGAAATAAAGGTTCAGTCATAATCTTATTCTATATGCTTTAGGAGGAGGTGTCAAGAAAATTATCCAGCATTATAAGAAGATAAAACAACACCTACTTTTTGACCTTTAGATGCTATACCAATACACTTCACATTTACATAATTAGGTGAATTGCACCAAGTAAGATCTGTTGTCCAATCTAGTTCTGACAACACATAATTAACATTAGGATGTATTAGCTTTGCAGCTTTTGGATTAGGAGCCGCAACAACTGCTGAATCATAAGTGTCATAGTCATTGTTGACATTCTGTGAGATGAGATACAAGTATAGTTTGTTTTTCATGATTCTTATAGTCTATATGCTTTAGGAGGAGGTGTCAAGAAAATTAACCATACCATTCTCTATCTGGTAAAGAATCTGCACTTACTTTACAATCTGGTCCTTTATATGGAACATAAGGAATGTCTTTTCCAAAATGAGGATCAATACTTGGAGTAGATGTATAGGTTGGAATGACTACAAGCTTCTCAATTAGCTTTTGGATAATCATAGACTGATCCATAATACATTCATTCTGGTAATTGATTTGCTTTTGAAGCTCATCAATCTTTTTAGATATTTCATCTAATTTGTTTTCTTGTATAATGTTCATAAATTAATCTCTATCAAAGAATCCAAGCATAGCTAATGCAAGTAACCCAGCCCCTATTCCTAAGACAAATAGAAAGGGACACCAAAAGCAAAGCTCTAAAATTAAATCTCTAGTTTGTGGAGTCATATTAATTTCTAGGATCAGTCCAACTCTGAATAGGATAAGGTGTATTGAGAATCATTTCAACAAAAGCTTTTCCTTTTTCTGTGAGTGTAAGTTGATCAGCATCAGAATCATGTTCAGCAAATCTTACTAAGATATGATCTTTTAGTAATTGACTAGCAACCTCAACTTCTGCTTTATTCCATCTGTTGATCATATACTTTGGATGATAATGTGCTTTGAGCACAATCTCAATCTTTAATGGACTGTGTAGGTTTCTTTTAATCATATTAATCTTGTCTATATCCATAGAAGTTATAGATCTTAAAGTATCCATCTGAGTAGTTACTCTCCTTATGATACCCATTATAGCTAATTGTTGGAAGCCATTTACCAATCTCAAGCTGAAGATGCCAACCAAAGAGTCTAATGTTAATGTTTGTGTTGTCCATATTATTGAATATCTCCAAATAACAATTCTTCTACCTTATCCCAATCAACATAAGGTCTTTCACCATTAAGTCCTTTAACAAGAGGGATGCCTAATGCTGCATCATCAATATAGATATGAGCATATGCTTTAGGAGAACCTGTCCAAGTCTTTTGCTCTGGATTCTCATTAACACCAAACAAAGGAATCTGATTTTCATTAAACCAATTAACAGCATCAGTAAGAGGATTGGCATACTCTTGTCCCTCTCTTCCATCACTCCTCATTGTCCAAAGAATAAGCCTAGCTCCTTCATCTACAAGTCTCTTAAGAACCTTTTGTGCACCTACAAACCTTCCTACCTTAGGAAATTCATGAGTAACACAAGTACCATCAAAGTCAATTGCAAATATAGTATCTTTGTATTTCATTTCAAAAAGTATAACACAGTGAAGTAAAGTGTCCAGACAAAAAAGGCACAGATGAAGCAAAAGATTCCAAGTAATGCTAAACCAAAGTCTCCAAAAAGAGAACCATCACTTGCATCATTTAGGTTTTTACCACCAAAGATGGCAAGAGCAATGGATAGGATGATAGGAATCCAAATGGATGAGAATGTAATTGTAAGTGCTACGATCATAGGTTTAAAACTCCAATTATAATAATAACCACAACAAAAACTGCCATTACTCCAATAAATGTGTAAAGTATGGACTCATTTAAGTCAGATCCACCTTCATATGTAGGTTTATCATTCTGATCAGCATTACCATCCCAGTTCTCTAAATCACTATGATGATCAAATACACTATTATTATGCATCATATACATCCAGAACCATACATTATTAAAAGGATTAGAATAGGAATAAGGAACAAATGTTACAGGTCTATAGGCATATGGTCTATAGCTATATGATCTGTAAGCACTATATGAGTTAGGTCTGTAACTTGGGCTAAAAGACTTAGCTGAAGATGAACTACTAAAGCTCTTACTAGATGATGAACTAAAAGAACTTCTACTGGAGCTTAATGACATACTTCTTGTACTACTAAATGAGCTTCTACATCCACCACCACTAAAGGATGAAGCAGCACAAAGTGATACAGACATTAAAAGGAATGCTAAGATTGTTTTCATATTATTAGATTTTATCCTTCTCAAATACATTACCAATTACTTCACAGTCATCAACAACTGTTCTCCAAATATGTGGAATGAAGCAACCTGTAACAAACTTTACTTCATCAACTCTATAATTCTCCCTATGAAGACTATTTGTTGACCATCCTACTGGAATTGGATATTTGATGATGTCTCCTTCATAGATCTCAACTCCATTCTTATCTTTGATACCAGTGTATTGCTGAACAGTAAGGTTTCTAATACCAGATACAAGAACATCTCCACCTTCTTTTTGTCTTTCATGGCAATATACAGTACCATTCCAGCAAATATGTGGATCAGCATTAGAATCTTCAATGAATTTTTTTAGATCATGATCCCAAAATCTGAATTTAATTTCTCTTTGCATATTACCAACCCTCCTCTTTCTTTCTTGGTGCTGTTACCCATACACCAACAATTGGAACTGGTATATCATCACCATCGTATTCTTTTTTAATTCCAATCTCATACTTGTCACCTTTAGGTAAAGTCTTCCATTTCTTATCAATTAGATCAAAAGCTTCTTTATATTCTTTATAAGCTCCATTATCAACCAATATATAAAGTTCCTTTTGCAAACTCTTGGGAGCAACAAAAAACTTCCTAGTACTAAAACCTTGAACAACTGGATTAGGGACTTCGGAATAGTTTCCCCAAGTAGTATCAAAGTCACGACCAGAACCAGCATATCCTCCGTTTCTTTCATATGCCATGTATTGTCTAAGAGTCTTCCAAATCATATAGGCTTCCTCTCCTCCAAATCCATACTGACCAACTCCCCATGCGGCATTAGGAGAACCAAGATCCTTGAAATATACCTTTCTAATAAGAGCTTCAATATCTTTATTATCATTGAAGTGATCATAGTTCTCATCCTTGAGCATCTCGGTCTGCTTGTCAGCATAGCACTCATCCAATGCCATAGTTATCTGACCACTACGCATACGCATGAATACTTCCAATGCTCTTGCGATAACAGGAAGATGTCTTTCGTCAAAGGTAACAGTGACTTTCTTATGTTCTTTTTTCTTAGGCATGGTTATATATTGTAGTTAATTTCAATTTTATTTGGTCCAGTAATAAGAGTAAATGTTTCATCCATTGGATTGTAGTTAACTCTTAATTCATATTTTGTTTTATCATTATCAGATTCTACAATGTATCTATCAGTTCGATAACCATTAAATGCATGAAACTCACAATTCTTTTCTACGATATGATGAGTAGAAAAAAAATCTTTTAATTCATCATCAGTACCTTTATAGTCCTCTGAATCATTAATTATTTTACTTTTATTCATCACAGTATTCTATATGCTTTTGTCTAAATTGTCAACATCCTTATACATATCTCTGAAATATGTAGTGCGAAGATTACAAAATTAAAAATCTGTATCACCAGTAGATCCTAAGGCATTCATATAATCATCATCTTCTTGATATTCCCTAACTATCCAACGACCAAGATCCTGCATGGCTTGATTATAACGATTCTGTAGCCAATCAGGAGTCTCGTAATATTTTTCGTTCTCCACTTCAAAATGAAGTTTTTCAATCGTTGCATTGTTCAGATCTGACAAGAACTGCTCTGCATTACGAATGAGTTCGTAATTGAATTTTTCTTTCTTTTTCTTTTTATTCTTCATAAGATTTAGGTGGGCAAGGATGATTGGTTTGTTTATCATAAGTGGTAGTCCTGCCACATATGGAACATTCTACCAAATGAATAGTATAACGACTCCAATAAGGTTGATGCTCCACATAGGGATCACAAACCGTATCGGTTTTACCACAATTTTGACAAGGAATGGTTTCGGTGTCCTTGCAACACCATACGCATTTTAATTTTTTCATTGTGTCCTTTTTAAAAGTATTGATTTCTTGTATTGTGTCCTTTTTTGGGGGACAAGTCAAGTGGCCCGGCACCCACAATCTATGCAATACTTCTCTTTTGAAGTATCAAATAGGTCATAATTATAGCGATGGTCGCCCCCGGCACATTTAAATTTACTTTTATTCTCTTTGGTAGAAATCAGAGTTCCGAACTCTTCATTCAATAGGTTATCAATAGCATAGGCTACTTTTTTCAAGTCATAGTTTTGCGCCAATGTTAACGATGCAATAACATCTGCGGAAAATGCCCTTAAATAATCAATATCATCCTGTTCTGTTTTCATATTTGAAAGTCTCTTGCTTTTGAGTTTTCCTTTAATCTTCTGTGTTTTGCGCGAATTTTCTTGTTTCTCTTAAGCATTTTTCTGAAGCCCGGAGAGATCATGAATAAAAATCCAATAAATCCAATGGCAAGAAATAGCATTGTAAAGTCATTAATTAAATTAAAAGAGTTTTCATTCATTATTATTATAGGGTTTCGGGCGCATTAGTTCCAATATCCTCTACGGTATAGTTTGCACTAATATGTATAAAATTTCCAGAGGGATACGAACGAAACGATACCTCATGCTCCCCGGCCCAAGGAAACCGCCCCTTTGAGAAGTAAACTTGTTGAACCTTACCATCAAGATTTAATCTTTCTATTTGGTAATAATGAACTGGCCCATCATCAGAAAGGTGTACGGCAAGAATTATTCCCAGTGCTATTGCCAGAATGGGCGCAAAAATTGCCGCACAAACTTTCCATGCAAATTGACCGGGACGTTTTGGCTGCATTATTGTTTTCCTTTTTCTTTCCTTTTCTTTGCTACCAATTCCTTAAATGACGACACTCTATTTTCATGCAAAATTTCCCGCCAGCCTTCTCGAATCCCCTGAATCATTGCAAGCAGTAAGCTAAACAAAAAATGAACGAAGAATAAGACTATTCCAAATGCTATTGTCCCCAAAATAATAGCGGCGGATACTTTAATAATTTGAATTAACATAATTTTTAGGATAGTTGTTCTTCGATAGTAATTTTATAGTTAGCAGATGGAAGATTGGCTATAATTGAGCCATCAGGCTGTTTATTCCAGTCGATAACCTGTTCGCAAGAAGAAAGTGCGGAAGTAATAATATTTCTAACCGGATTATATTTTATCGGTTCCATACTATTTATTTTATTAACAACAGCATCGTACAGTAACTCATAAGCAAAATGATTTAAATGATGCGTATCTTTTGGTGCTTTGACTAATTGGTGATAATCATAATCTTTATATAAGTCCCTAAATATAAGGTAATTATGACAATACTTTTGAATATAATTATCTATAATTTTACGTTGTCTACTTATATGCCCATCATGTATATCATAAAAATCTAAATCTAAATGACCAACAAATAACAGGGGTATATCTAAGGCTTTATAAAATTCTTCAATATCTTGCTTGAATATTTCTTCTGTTTGAATTGTTGGATTAATATCCTTTGCCTCTTCACTGCCCCCGTAAAAATATTTACCATCCTTTTCAAAAAGTTTTAGGGTTGAAATCTCGATCATTATAAAATCAATAGGCCCCTTATATTTATGACGTTTCTCTAAATATTGAATAGCCTCCTTTGTTGTGTGGACTCTTGGTAGAAGATTCGTGAATGTAATCTCTTCGTTGTTAAACGAAGTTAACTGGTGTGTTCTACAAGTACCAAACTGCAGGATATTCTTCATTATTTATTATACCAGCTTATTGGTTCTTTTTAATTTCTTTTTTAATTTTAACCTTATTCAGGGCGGAACGTGCCCGAATGTATTTCTTGTAAAGGTCAGCATACTTGTAGTAGGAAACCCAGTCACCGCTTGGGCTCTCTTCTAGGTCTGCTTCTCCGCAATCTGAAAGGTAGGGATCGTATCTTTTAATGGTCTTCATTTTTAAATTGTAGAATTATTTTGATAGCGTGTCAAGCTGTGTTTTATAAATATTTTTAGATAACCCTTATCAATTAGTTTATTATCTTTAACAATACAAATTTTTAAGTGTAATATTTTTATATATGCAATTTAATCCAATCCCCTCTCAAACCTTTGGTAATCCTCCTTTTCAAGTTGAAGCGGTAACTGATATCGAGGGATTAACTCCAGTATATTCAACTACTACTATTGAGCCTATTCATGTTTGTAGTGGAAATTATATTAATATTACTTCGGCTGGTAGGGCAACTATTTTTGCTGATTTTTTTGATTCCGAAGGAACTTTTCATGGTCGTGCTTGGACTGGTATATTTATTTATAGGGGCACACAAAAATTAGTTCAATATCCTCCTACTATCGTTCCAGACGCAACTGGTGGGCATACTACTTATTTGTTGAGTGGCGAATCAAACGTCGGACTTCCAGTCCATTTTACTAGTTGGGATACGGAAGTCGCAACAATTTCTGGTAATTATGCGCACATTATAGGGCCCGGCTCTGTTGTTGTTTCTGTTGAACAGAGTGGCAACGCTAATTATATGGGCGGCAGATATGTTCCGAATCATAGCGGAACAACACGCTTCTACGTTCTTCCTTTTTAATAATATAGTTTATTAACTATCTTACTTTGGAATTCAACAAACTTTCGTAGGGATTGAGTTAGCTGCCTATAGCCCGGCACCTTTCGTAGAACTCTTTTAATTCTATTTTGAATAAGGCGATCTTTTGCGAGCCTTTCTTCATACCATCTTTTTTCATTAATTAACTGTTCCTTTACTGGGTGCGCGTCGGTTTTATACCACTCTAATTCTTCGAGTTTTCCTTTGTAAAAAATCGCTACAAACTCTACCCAATATTCTATTACGTCACAATCTTCAATAACCTGTTCGGTTATATTTTCCCAAGCAATATCAATATATCCAGGTTCAGAATATACAGTAGCGTAAAAATTAATACTTCCAGTATAATCAGAGTTAATCCATTCCGGTTCCTTGTCTTGCTCGGAAGGTTCTTCATCCTTCCAGAACCAACGGTTTTTCCGCTGACGAAGACGGCCCCTAGGGGTTATTTCATAAGTGTTCATTAGGCAATCCATGTCTTTCGTTTGAAAGTCCATGTTTTTCCAGTCAACTTTCAAACCTTTGGTTAAGGTGCAAAGTGGTAACTTCTTACGGCAAAATATATAATTAAACATTCCCATTTTTTTATTCTAAAATAATTTGTTTATTCTAGCAAGGTAATTTTTCGTTCACCAGTAATTTCTTTCAAGATTGTTTGGGTGCAAACAATATGACCGACTCTGAAATTATATTGGTCTCCATAGGGAGAAGCTATTTTCTGCATTTCCTGTTCGGCTTCTTCAAGAGTTTTCCAACGACTATTTAATCCCACATCTAGCCATTTTTCTGTGTCCGGCATTTTAATCTCAATTAAATATGTTTCCGTAATTACGTTTTGCATTTTATGGCTTGATCGGCTTACAGTTCATTGAGTCTAACCAGATAATAAAATCGTCAACTTCTGTTCTGAACGCTAAATTAATAAACTGAATTATGTCTTTTTGTGAGCGCCCCTCTTCCTTGCAATTATTAATTGCCGCTTCAATTTTGAAATCATTTTCTCCGGGTGGCAAGGTCATCATCCACTCGATAGTATCTAGACGGCGATATAGAGAATCAGTGTCCATTTCTTATTTAATTACATCCTTCTCTTCTTTCTCTACATCATAGTATTGAGAGAGAACTATGATTTCCAGACGCTTCATATACTTTTGCCAAATTTCCTTGTCTTCTGGTTTACGCTCGCCCTGCTGAACGAGATCATCAAAATGCTGGAGTGTTAAAGAGATTTCTTCTGCAATCTTTTCTAAAAGAAAAGTCAACAAACCTTGTAGTGCCTGTTCAAAAGTTGGGAACTCTTCCTTGTAATCTTTAAGAATATATCCATTATGGTATACGCTCCAAGTGCCGGGCCTGTAAGTAGAATACTCACGTTCAATGTAAAAATGACAATCACGATCTTTGTGATGGTCGCCGCCAATCAGATCATACCATAATTCTAAAGCTTTTTTAATAAGGTTCTCCCGATGCTCAATCTCTTCTCTATAGAGATCTAGCCTGTCCTTCTCTTTTATGTCGTCTGTAGTGTTATCCATGCTATGAGCATACCAATAATTGTTAGGAAAGTCAATGAAATAATAGTTCCGAATATTTTTCCCCAGCGTTCAAAAATGTAATAAAAAAGATACGGAAAAAGTAAGAAGCCCCAAAGTGCAGATTCTAGAGGATCTAACATTTCTTTTATTACACATTCTTTTGTAAAGTGGCGGATAGAGTAGGATTCGAACCCACGGAACCTTTCAGTCCTCCAGTTTTCAAGACTAGTGCAATAGACCACTCTGCCATCTATCCATTTAAAATTCTATTTTAAAATTAGTATAAGTTCTATTATTTAATTGCTTATTAAAATCTTGAACCATTTCTCCAGTTAAAACTATATTTAATTTTTTCCCCAAATCTAGTTTATAATTTTCCTGTAAATGTTTATTGATAATATCTATATTATTATATACAGAATCCATGACCGGTTTTGGATCATGTTCTTGTGCAATTAACGTACAAGAAAGCAATAAAAATATAATTATGAATTTCATAAAAGTGGAGCGTCAGACAGGATTTGCACCTGTGACTTTAGAGTTTTGCAGACTCTTCCTTTGGGCTTCTCAGGCACTGACGCATTTGTATATTGTTACACTTTTTTATTCAGAAATCAATTTAAATTGGCATTCCCAAGGGGATTCGAACCCCTACTAAATCCGTGAAAGGGATTTGTGCTGACCGTTACACTATGGGAACGTATTATAGATACGTATAATAATTGACTTTGTTTATATAGTCAATTAAAATTATTGATTATTTTTAATTTTATAAACTAGAATTTGATTTCAATGTATTGTCGATAAATTTACATAAGAATATAAATCTATTTGCCCTACTTTACAATTTTGATTAAATTTTCTAGCAAAAAAACTTTCAGATAAAAAAATTTCATTTAATGAGGATTGGGAAATATCTATATGTTCTATAGGATGCATTTTATTTTTAATATTCCACTTAGTATTTGTAACGGGATAGTTTATAATTTCTGATGAAAATATAGGATGATTTTTTAATAATGTAATATAAAAATATTCATCTGCAAAAATTGGAACTTTAATAAATAAGTCAACTAATTTATCGCTAAGAGTACAATAAATTGCATGTTTTCTGCTAAGAATCATCCACTGGGATGCTTTGAACGGTATTATTTTTTCAAATAACGGAGAATTTCTAGCCAAATTATTTCTGGCTATGCTTTCATTAAAATAGCTATTTTCATTTTCTATAATCTTTTTATATATTTGATTGAAGTTTTTTATAGGAATACATGCGCCACTAACTGTTATAAATTTTTTATTTAAGGGATCTTTTAGGGCTTCTTTGATTGCAAGATTTTGCGCCTTTACTAAGGATACTTCGCCCCATTTGGTTTGTATGCAATTATTTAATTTAAATTTTTCAAAAAATAGTAATGGTTGCTGCGGCATTTCTATTTTATAGTGAATATAGATAGAATATAATTCCGGATTAATATCTTTAAAAAAATCATACCATATTCTTTCTTGATTAATTTTATCATAGATAAGAAATATGAAGGCTATTTTGGGACTCATTGGGTTATATAGGGTATGTGACTATAAAATATAATTAAAGAAAATGCTTCAGCAAGGAATCGAACCTTGTTCTAAACGTCCGTAGCGTTTCGTGATGAATCCAGTTCACTACTGAAGCATGGAGGGGGTAGAGGGAATCGAACCCTCTCGTAAACCTTGGCAAGGTCTCAGGCTACCGTTACATTATACCCCCAAAAATTGGAGGGCTATATCGGTACTTCCCCGATTTTTCCGCATTGGAAGTGCGGTACATTAATTTTATGTTAATAGCCCAAAAATATTATTCGGTAAAGAGGAGGCATAATTCAGCGAAAGCCCTTGCCTCTTACACATTCGCTACCTCTGCGCCGAAGCTACCGAATAAATTGGTGGCAGGGGCGGGATTTGAACCCACGATCTTCACGTTATGAGCGTGACGACTTAACCACTTGTCTACCCTGCTAAAAATGGATGGTACTTTTGTCCTTAAAACCTTCGGCGTCCCGAATTATGTCTAAGTTTTGTATGTACCAAAAACCCGATCACCTTACACCCAACCTTTCAATCAGGGAGAGGGAACTACCGAGTATGTTAATTGGAGCGTAGCGTTAGTATTGAGCTAATTAACGGCAATGTCTAGATCACCTCCGTCTCATTCCTCTACGGAAACTACGCATAAATTGGCACGGATGGTAGGTATCGCACCTACATTTGACGGTTTTGGAGACCGTTGCCTTTCTTGTCGAGCCACATCCGCATGAAATTGGGCGGGTTTTGACGAACACCTCGCAAACGTGTTCTGTAGTCTTCGGACGGTAGTTCAGCACTACCACTACAGAATCTTTAGCTGAAATTGTTTGAGGGGCAGTACATTACTTCCGCGCATGCAGACTTCAACCTCCGCATATTCTTATTCCGACGCAAACGATGTTTGTCGATCCAACGGATAGGAAGGGTCTCGGTTGAAGCAATCGCCCCCCATCTGTAATCAATCTGCGCCGCGTGTCTATGGTTTCCACGCCGCCCTCGAAAATGGCTGAAGTGGTAGGACTCGAACCTACAGCCACCTGGTTAACAGCCAAGCGCTCAACCATTGAGCTACACTTCAAAAATCCTTCTCCAAGGTAACGCTCCTTGTTCCGTTCCTTATCAAAGAACTGTTTTACTTTTAAACTAGAGAAGGTAAAATTAAATTTTACTATCAAAGATCATTTGTCGAAGTTTATCGACTATGAACTGATTATTACACTATTTGATTGGTATATCAAGATAATTTTGAAATGCCGTTCGTGAGAGTCGAAAAGTGAGCCAGTGGAGGGACTCGAACCCCCGGTGTTGTATTCCACTTTACAAAAGTGGCGCTGTCGCCGCTGAGCCACACTGGCGTAAAAAATTGTGCGAGCTTTATTTTTATCTATTTGGCCTTTCCTCGCTCATGCCCTTCATCCTAGGTGCTACCTAGGCATATTGGTGGAGGCGAGGGGGAATCGCACCCCCTGTGTTCTTAAAGTTCAATTATTATATCTATACATGCTTCAATAACTTCGTACTTCCGTTGACTTTAGGTAACAAGGTGTTATTAACCTATCTATGTTTAGAGTCCTACCTCTTATAGTGAAGAGTCTACAAGCACCCTCATGATTATTTAATGAGCGACACATGATTGGCTCAACCTATTTTATTTTCCAAAGCTTTAATAGGATCTGCTTTGGCGTTTAGGCGGCTAGCGCGTAGCTCTCTTCCTCACAGAAGAACTCTACAACGTTTGTCATTGCTGACTTAACTGCCTCAACTGCATTAGTAATAACTTTTGCGTTTAGTTTTTTAATCGTCTTTTAAAGTGGCCGGACGATCAACCACTACATGCAATAATAATCTATTTTAAGAGTCGAAACTATACGCCCCCATAAAATATTTCATTAATTAGATTTTACTGTCAAAGATCGTTAAGGAAAAATGGATTCTCCTAGTAAGTTAATTACACGCAGTAATTTCTTACTCTCTTATAATATTACAATTTGTTCGGGTTGTCAAATTGTTTTTACAAAAACAATAATGTGTAATAAATCCTATGTCCGAAAATATTTGCTATAATTTTTTGGTATGTAAGGGGTTCCATGAAAAAAGAACAATTCCTCTTTATGCGCATATAGATAAGCATTTAAATAAAGAGTTGAATTCTAAAATTTTTCTTATAGGCGGTTTTAATACTTTCGATAAAATTCCGATTGTTAAACTTTCTAATACGGATGATTATCTTTCTTGTATAAATAAGCTTTTATATATTTTTGATTATCATTCTCATAGCGAATTTGACTGGTATTTTATTGGTGATGATGATACATATATTAATAAAAAAGAATTACTAAATTTTTTACCTATGCTCTCTAAGGATGCTTTAGAAATACATGGTAGAGTTTCACCATCTGATACTCAAGAATTTGGCACTATACCTCATATTCATGGCGGTTCTGGTATACTCATGAATGCAAAAACATTTTTTAAACTTGGGGAGTTTATTTTAAATAATAATTTCAGTATTAGAGATGTTCGTTATAGCGATGTAACTTTAGCTATGAATGTTTATTGCTATAATCAGCAAAATAGCGAACCAATTAATTTGGTTAATAACTTAAATATGCACAGGGAAGAAGACGATGTGCTATTTATTGATTATAATAAATTAATAACTCTACATCTGAAAGATAGGGTTTCGTTTAGATTTATGGAAGCCATAACGCAATATGGTGATAATCTGCAAATTTTTTTTAAACCGTTTAAAAATAAAATTAAAGAGTTAAAGGAAGATAATAATAAATTGCATGAAATATTAATTGAAATTTTACATAGTAAATAAATTAATTTTTGCATTTGGCGTACTCCCTGAGGGTTTGTGCCCAATTTCTAGCGGCAATAGCTACGGGATCATCAGCATTGAAGAATTCTAATTTTCTTGCATATTTTTCACAAGATTCCGCCCACTCCAAAGTAAACTCTGGATGTTTTAATGCACGAAGATAGCAACGGAAATATCGCAATCCCGTTACTATCCCCAGTTGCCGAACGGAAATAATTAGTAATTTAATATTTGTTATCAACATAGTTTAATTATTGTTAATCTCAAGTCCCAATTGACTATAGAACTTTTTTCTAAGATCATTCCACTCAATAGGAGTATAATTAATCTGCTCGGCAGAGATGCAAAAGTACCTTGGATCTGGCACTCTGAACTCATCTCCATCCAACATCATAACTTTTCTCTGATGAATATGTCCATGAATGTTACCTCTAAACCTAGCCAAGCAATCTGGATGAATAGGAATATGGGTAATAGCAAAGTTATCTAAGATATGAAATGCTCGAATATCATAGAAATATGGAAGATAAACCTTTAGCTCACCGATATCATGATTGCCCTTTATTAGAACCTTTTTACCGTTCAGTCTATTCATAATACCAATCTGCTTTTTGGCCTTCATTACTAGGTCGCCACAAACATAGACTTTATCAACTGGCCGAACAACCTTGTTCCAGTTCTCAATCATCGCTTCATCCATGTCGGTGGCATTATCCCAAGGGCGTAGTTTTGTCTCATCATCACGAAGGAACTTACAAACCCCCTCATGGGAGAAGTGTGGATCAGCTATTAGAAATGCGTTATGCATTTCATTAAAATAATTCTTTTGGGCAAAAAAGTCAAGCCTTCTTCTTCTCTTTTGAAGGCCATTTGATCGAATCAAAATTTTTATCCCATGTTTTTTTGTCTGTGGGGCGGGGTTTATCGCCCTTTCCTGCGCCTGTAGATTTTTGTTCGCTCATATTAATTATAATGGATCTAGGGATGCAATATCTAAATTGTAACAATCACCTTTGAATTTCCATCCTAAATGACTCTTCTCATCCTTCTCTCCTTTTTTACAAAATCTAGCTTCTTTAAAATATTTTTTTGGTTTCTTTTTTCCTAAAATCCATGCTTTTGAGAAATCTTGCATAACCCGAACAAAAACATAATAATCACACTCTTGTTCCGTGTTTGCTTTGCTAACTGAACAATCATAATCTGGACGGGGCTTGCTTGTACAACTCTTGCTTTTTACCTCATAACGAACGCCATCTTTTTCTACATCATATTCATAAGTATCTGGCTCATTCGCCTTTAAGTGCCGGGCCACCAAAGCTTGCCCAATATAACCAACAATATTTCCTGCACCTTTTGTTATTGAATTATGCAAACGTCCTAATTTTTTACTACGTTTAATAGCGTCAACAAGAATATATTGCGGAATATCGGTTATTTCAATCATGTTCATTAGGGCTGGAATTTTTCGCATATTTATTATTAAGTTCTTCTATTTTATCGCCCAACATGTTGTAATTTTGTTTAAGGTTATCCAAATATTGATTAGATTTTTCAATTAGAACTGATAGTTTATCGCGCTCATTTGTTAGTGCGTTTAACTTTTTCTTATATTCCCTTTTTGTCATTGCGGCATTGGTTCAGAGATGACATAGATTTGCTTATTATTTGTCTCGTAAGCCATTGCACTATAAGATATTTCGGGATCTGCCTTGAAGTCATAGAATTGAATAATAGCTTGTTCGATACCATCATTATAAGCTTTTAAATAAGCCAGTTGCTTGTCTGATCTCTCCTTCTTTCCAATAACAATCTTTCGACCTTCTAAGATCTTAATCACCTCATCATTTGTCCAATTATCTCGCTTCAGCATTTTAAGATTCTATGACTTATTGCTATCAATAACAAGAAAAATCTGGAGGTAACCGGGATCGAACCGATGACATTCTGCTTGCAAAGCAGACGCTCTACCAACTGAGCTATACCCCCGAATATATTGATTACACCTTGATTTAATCGGCATCTCCAATTTTTACAATTATATTTCATTGTTGCCATATGTAATTCTTGGATGGTCTTTTCTATGAAAATATCTGTTCATTGTTTCTAAATTAAACGTATTAATTTTAAGGTCAGAAAATTGACGAAGAACATACGGAAGAGAAATTTGGTCACGAAATGAGTTTGTACAAATTTCCGCCCACCAAGCATCATTAAACCGATTAATTTTTTTAGAATGTTTTCTTATCAAGACAGTTGCAAAATAAAGTTTATTTTCTTGTATAATTTCTTCTTTTTGATTTCTGTATCTTTCTAACTGCCTGTCTACAATATGCGGATATTCTACTTTTTTTATTTTTATATGTTCAGCCTCTTCAAATAAATTATTTCTATTGGGATGTTGCGTAATTGCTAGGTCATTATCCCCCAAAAGATCTGCAATAATTTTATTCACAGGTTGCAATAAATTTACATTTCCATCAATCCAAATCGAGTAATCGCAATCCTCATATTTATGTAAAAGAATCTTATGAATTTTAGCATTCTTTTTTGGCTCCGAAAAAATATCGCAAGGTGATTTTATTGTCCAATGCGGCGCAAATTGATTTGTGTATGCTACAAACTCTACATTATCTTCCGGCATTGGGGTATGTAACCAGTCCCGTCCGTCTCCGACTATTGATGTGATTACTTTAGTTTGCATTTTCAATAATAATATTTTCGTATAATTTAATGATATTATCCAAGGAAGTTTTTTCTTTAATCTTCTGTAAGTCGATCAGGATATGATCCCATTCAGGTGTTTGATAAATAGAAGCTATTTCTTCTATTTTACTTCTAGCCGCCTCTTCGCTACTGTCTTCGGTAAAAAGTATAGAATTTTCTGGTAATAGGTCTAGATTTGACCATGTTTTATTTAAAATAATGCATTTATTAACAGCGGCGGCTGTTGAGAGTTTCATTGCCGAACAAGTTTTAAATTTAAAATGATCTGGATCTTTTATATCAAAATGACAACTATATTTATTAAGTTCATCTACGAAGTGCTTACCTAGGAAATTTTTACCAATGATAAAATATTTATTTTGAATTAAATTCAAATGGATGCTAGATATATCATTTCCTATGTATCCAATCGAAAATTTATCTTCGTGAGGTTTAGTATTTTGAATTCTGGCATCCCAATGGTGCGGAATTATTCTATATTCCTTTTCAATGTTATGCTCTGATTTAAAATAATGAGGAAGAACTGTATTATGATAAACAACTATATCAGCAACATCTGCTAAACGTGTAAAATCACTCAGTCTTTTTTCTCTGTCAATAAAATCTACCGAATCCCAAATAATAAAGTTGCTGGTATCAAAAATTTGAGTATTTAATATACGAGTTTTAACACAAAAAATTATGGAGTCCCTAATGTTTGGGTTTGGACGAGTGATGATTCTCGCATTATACCCCAACTGGCGAAGCTTTTGTCTTACTTGCCAGCCCCTTAAGTAAGCAGATCCATATTTGGGATCAATATAAAAATATATTGTTTTATCGGTCACAAATTTTACTTACTAATATCTTAACTATTCCCTTGAGTAGTTGGATTTGATTCGGTTGATTGAGACTTTATTTCCATACACCGAATTATATGAAAATTTTTATTAAAAATATATTTTTATTATAAACAATTCAATAATTGACATCCAATTTATTAAACAAGTCGGCGGTAGAATTATTATTATATTCGCCATTACCATTAACAAGAAGACAGGGAATGCCAGCTTTTTCCGCAGAAATCACAACTGAAAGTACATCATCAATGTGCAGTTGAGAATTTAAACGTTTGAGAATTGGTGTTTTAGATTCACCATCTGTATTGTAAACATTTGTAATTGGGAGATTATTTGATCTTATAAACTCACGAACTTCTTTAATATGTTCATCTTTTCTGAATGTTACAATGTCAACTTGATAGCCCTCTCTTGCTTTTTGTCTAACTAAATTACAAACTTTTTCTATTGGCATAAGAATGCCACTACCAATATATATCCAACCACCCTGCATAGTTGTATCTTCATAGGCGAGAGTATGATCAAAATCTACTGTTATAATTGGCATAGGATTAATTACACTAAAATTGGTACACGAGGAGGGACTCGAACCCCCGATGGAAATACCACAGTGTAAATGTGGTGCAATCGCCGCTATGCTACTCGTGCACTAATTAGGATAATAACCTAAACTTACCCATAAGTCAAACTTTATTTTGGCGCAGTAAAAATAGTAAACTTATAAATATACAAATTATGTGGATGCGATTTAGAATCGACTAACTGTTTTTTTGCACTGACAATTAGCTTCTTTTGTGCAACAATAAGAAGTTTATCTTGTAGTTCTTTTTCTGCGGCCTCTTCATTTTGGCAAAAGGCAACCCATCTTTCAATATTGTGGTCAATTTTGGGTGCATCCATACGGGAATTTACACCATAAATTGGTCGCGGAACCGCTTATTTTCTAGCTGAAAGGGTTGTTTCAAAAAGAACCTTTAGCTTTGTTTGGATCTCGTTAAAATTTTTCTTTTCTTTTTTATTCATTTTATATAGACCACCGAAAATAGTACTAGAGTCAAAGCAGATATAAGCATTAATTTCATCAACAATAACACCTTTTGAGTAACCTTTATTTAATAGTCCGGTTTTGAAATGTGAGAATAGTGAAACATTTAATTCAGAAATTATAAGGTCAACCTTTTCTTTGTATTGTTGGTCTAAATAGTATAGGGCATGGCAAATTTCATGATTGATAGTTTCCCGATCATCAGGCCCGGCCGCTATAATATAATAGGGATTTTCGTCATTGAATTCTTCCTCTTCCTTGGTTACTGTCCAATGTATATCTGCTATAGTAAAATCATACTCATTACCCCAGTCATCAAAATTTATACTCATGAAATCATCAAAAACGGCGCCCGGCACGTTAAATCCCGCCCAATCGGCAGGGTAACTAAAAATTCCATCACCAAATTCCTTTGCATACAATCTTTGGAACTCGGTCATTGTGAATGTTTTATTTCTAATCTGCTTAAAAGGCGACTCATAATATTCCTGTAAACGGCAAAATGTCATCGCAAGATCATAGGTATCCTTTATCGTAACCAAAAAGATTCGGGGATGTATCTCCTTAAGTTTGTAATTAACTTTCATTTAGAGAAGTGTAAAATAGATTTAACAAATAGTCAATATGAAACTAAAAGAATTAAGTATTAAATTGGCGGACAAAATTGCTGAATTTATTGGTAGTTGGACTTTTATTGTTATCCAGTCTAGTATACTCACTCTCTGGATTATAGCTAATCTTTTGGGACTAGTACATTTTGATCCATATCCATTTATTCTTTTAAATTTATTTTTATCTTTTGAGGCGGCATATGCTACCCCCCTAATTTTAATGTCATCTACCAGACAGGCAGAAAAAGACCGAAGTCATTTACTTCACGATCTTGCTCTAGATGAAGAGGCAAATATTATTCTTAAAAAATTAGTGGAAGATATTCGTATAGATAAAACTGCCCTAGATTATATTGTAAAAGCAAAAGAAGAAAGGGCTGAGATTCTAAAACAAATAGAAGAAATTAAAGAATTATTGAAAAAAACTACCCCTCATGGACTCGAACCATGACAAACAGAGTCAAAGTCTGTTGTGCTACCATTACACCAAAGGGTAAGTTAATCTAATTACACTAGGCGGTAAACTTTCCTTGGTTTACCCCTGCCGCCCGACTCCTCTCTAACAACAGTGGCTGTGCCCTGTTTAATGGCGCTTCTGACTAAATTATGCGCGTCGTACTCCTTCATTCCGTTCTTCTCAACGAGATCCTTCACTGTAAAGTCTCCCTTTGTGCCGCCAAGCTCATTAAGTGGCTTGGACTGCTTTGCTGGCCTTCCCCTGCGTCGTGGGGGCGTTATCTCTGTATTTTGCTCCTCTGTGTTCATATCTTTCTTCTTAAAATCAGTAATTTTTGGGGCATTTTTTTCTACGAGAACAACTCGTACAGTATTAGCGATTGGGAATCTAAAAGCAACCCAAGGGTCATTAATACCATTTCTGCGCTCGCCCTCTACACTAGTAGAGGACTCGTTGGTAGAAATTACTCTTAAATTACGCATAGTATCAGAAATAGAAGGGATTTCAAAGCGGTCACCGGGCTCTAACCATGATAGTTGAAGTGTCTTTTGGTTTGTTGCTGTTGTCATATGGCTATATTCGGACTATTTTAAGGTTTTGGCAAGTATTTTTTTAAAATTTATTTTGACACCTCTTTTGGGTGTAATTATAGGAAATTCTTCTTCCTATGATTCCTACGCTTTATAATTTACCTGATGCCTATAGGGGCGATAGTTATGGCCCTATCACCTTTATTTTTACAGATGTAAATAATAATCCTATAAATTTGAGTGGATTATCTATTATTGGAACTTTAGGAACACAGTATACAGAGACAAATTTATATCAAGATAATATTGATTATAATGGTCAATGGCAGACTGTTGCGTACCAATGGTCAACATCAAATGGAACAATTTCAATTACTGGGCCAAGTGGTAATTATGCAATTTTAAATCAACTTTCAGGCTCCCAAATGATGATGCGCGCCGGAGCCTATTATTATGCTGTTCAGGTAGTTTCAGGTTCTGTCGCTAATACTTATATTGCTGGAAATTTAAATGTATACGATAATGTTAATTTAGTAGGAAGCTACACACTATAATATGGCCGAAATTAATGTCAATGTAACCACAACGCCACCAGCGGTTATACAAACAAATGTAACCGTTCAACCACCGACGCAACCTGTTGTTAATGTTGTTTCGTCGCAAGGGGCGGGGGTTTTTGCTGTTAATGGTAAACAAGGATACGTTTCATTAAATTCATCAGATGTTGGACTGGGAAATGTAGACAATGTTAGTCAAATTGGTATAAGTGGAGTTCTTCAATCTGGAATTAATTCTGCAAATATTTCCATTTCATCTCTAAGCGGAACTTTAACAGGTTACTATGAAACCGTAGCGGCTTTTGTCGCTAGCGGTTCGGGAATTCAGCTACAAATTTCTGGACTTACTACAAATTTAGCTACTACTGGTTCTACGCTTGCAACTAATTTAGCCACAACAGGATCAGTATTGTCTTCTAGAATTTTTTCTCTAAGTGGGACGCTTACTACAAATGAGAGTACAATCAGTACAAATTTAGCTACAACTGGATCTAATCTTCAAGGTCAAATTAATTCTTTGAGTGGAAATTTAGTTACTTCTGGTTCAAACTTATATAGTTCAATTAATTCTTTAAGCGGTTATTCAAATAATACTTTTGCCACAATTACAAATGTTTATACAACTGGACAAACATTAAGTACTAACATTGCGACAGTTGCGACTAATTTGGCAACAACAGGGTCAACACTTTCATCTTCAATTTCCACATTAACGTCAAATCTTTCTACTACTGGATCTACGCTTGCCTCATCAATAAATTCATTAAGTGGAACCCTAACCAATAATTATGCTACTTATGCACAGTTAACTGGAGTTAGTGGATATGATGCTCTAACTTATGTACCAAAATCACAAACTGGTTCCTTCATAAGCACTTCTCAAACTGGACTATTTTATCCGGCAAGTAATCCTTCGGCTTTTATTACTGGGGTTGACCTTTCGGCTTATTATCCAAGGAATAATCCTAGTGGTTTTATTACAGGAATTAATACTGGCAATTTTGTAACAACTTCTAGTGCCGCATTTACTGTTCGCCCAACCGTAAATGGAACTGGAGTCCTATTGAGCGGAGAGGCATCGGCAGTTACTCTTCCAAGTGGAATAGTATATACAACTGGAACACAAGTTTTGGGTGGTTCTTATAACTTTACTGGAACGCTTCAATATAATGGTGTTACAGTTTCAACTGGAGCGGCCTCAACTGGAAATTATTATCCATTAAATTCCAACCCAAGTGGATATATTACAACGGGCCAAACGGGTGCGTTTTATCCCGCCTCCAATCCGAGCGGGTTTATAACGGGCGTTAATCTTTCTTCATATGCCACTTATGCGCAACTAACTGGCCTGAGTGGTTATGATGCCTCAACCTATTTGCCTAATTCCCAAACTGGATCATTTTATCCAAATTCTAACCCATCCGGTTTTATAAGTGTAAATAAAGCTAACTTAAATGCCATCGCATACGCAATAGCGCTAGGATAATATAATGAAAACACTCTGTAATACATACTCAATTAATGGAAATGCCATTACTATGTCTGGCGTTAATGTTCCGACATCGCAAATTCTCCTAATTGCCGATGCGACTCAGGGGTCGATACTTTATCAGATTGGAGGAATACCACCTTCCTTATATACTCAAGGCACGAACAGTATCCTCACTTTGGCTGGATCGCCAACAATTACAAATTCAGATCTTTTGGCTATTTATTATGATAATGGAATTAATCCATATAATCCGCCAACAGTGGTTGGATTGAGCGGAGTTTTACCATCTGGATCTAATTATATTGGGTATACTAATCCAGACTTATCTGGAGGCACTGGAGTAATAATTAATGTTAACACTGGTAGTTACGTTGTTAATACTACAAATTATTCAACACTTGCATTTCAATCTGTGTCTACAAATGTTAGTGCTGGGACTATAAATATTGAAGGATCAATTGACGGTTCGACATGGCTTGCAACAAGTTATGTTTCTTTAACAAATGGTGCTTCTGTCACATCATATGCCGCGACATCTAATCCGACAATAGGCCAAATCAATACAAGTGCTATTAAAGCTATTAGATTTCGTGCAAATGGATTAACGGGAACTGCCCCATTTCAGGTTGCTTTTGTTGTTAATCAGTCTTCATCTACCAGTAATGTAATGTTGGATAATTCTCTTCCAGTAGGATACAATTTAATCGGTAAAATACAGCCGACTGATCCTTCTGGAAATTTAATTACTATTAAACCAGCCCTAACAGCAGCCGGGACCGGGGATACTGCCGAGGTTGTTGCCTTGTCTCCAAATTCACCATTACCGCCTGGCAATAATAATATAGGTATTACAAATTATCCTACTGGAAATATATCTTTTAGTGGGGTGACAATTAATACTGGAACAGCAATAGTATTCCCTGTAGGTACTGCAATTAAAATGTTTGCATTTCAAAATCTTTCAACTGGAACGGTTTATATTTCAAATCAAAACCCAGCACTTTCTGGAAACTCTATGAACTATGCGCCGGGCCAAGGATATGAATTTCCAGTAGTTCCACAAAATGCACTCTATGCCAGTGCGACAATAAATAGTGCGGCTGGCGTAATATGGTACGCTTAAAATTATGCCATTTTTTAATACATTAAATAATCCATCAACTGCATCATCACAGTCGATCAATACGGGATCTTTTTTAACTACTGGCACCGCCGCATCACTTTATTATGCACTTTCTAATCCCTCTGGATTTATTACTGGAAAACAATTGGCAAACGGTTCGATAGGTATTAACCAAACGCCTTTATATTTTAATATAGATTCTACTAACATTGGTAATTCGTATGGCGGATTTGGAATCGGAGCGGCGGGAAATGTTACAATTTATCCAAATAATAATTTATTATTAAATCCAGCCGCAGGATGGAAGGTTGGTATTCAGAATAATTCTCCAGTTTATGATTTAGATGTAATTGGAAGTGGAAATTTTTCTAATGGAGTTTATATTAATGGTAGTGGGTTAGCTTTTGCTAATCAAATATCTGTAACAACCAATACTACAATTACTGGTTCGTATACAATACAGAGTCCCAGTGGGTCATTTTTTGATGGTCAAAAGAAAATTTGGAGAATAACTCAGGGTGGGTCGGGTAATAATCCTATATCTTTAGGAACGGGTTTCCGTATTCCTGCCTCAACAAGTTTAGTTGCAAGTACGGGTGTTGGGTCTACGGATGTTTTTGGGGCTATATATAATAGTGGAAGTAATACTTGGGATGTTACGAGTTTTGTGCCGGGCTATTCTGCTACTGGAAATAGTTTTTCATATACGCTTCCTAGTTATGTAACAACTTCACAAACTGGACAATTTTATCCTGCGTCAAATCCAAGTGGTTTTGCTCTTCAAAATTCTCTTACTGGTTATTTACCTATAACTGGTGGAACAACTTTGGGGAAAAATACTTTTGCAAAAGCTGGTTATAATGTTGGAGACTTGATGTTTGATAATGGTACGACCGACACGCCGGGCACGCTATTTTATTATTCTGGAAATAAAAATTTTGGTATTGATTCTTATTATAATAGTTCGTCAAATAAACAGTATTGGCGCATTACTAAAAACCTAAACGAATCTGGCGGTACAGAATTAATGCAAGTTGACTTAAGTGGCAATTTAAATCTGCCACTTGGGGTTGTGACTATGCCCATGCGTCCGGCATTTCGTGTTGTAGGTAACGGTGGCGCAGTTTCCGCAACCACTACATTAACTAGTGGTAATTGGACTTTAGACTATCAGCAGGGAAACTCTTTAAACCAATCAAATGGTATTTTTACTGCACCAATATCTGGACTTTATTCTGTTCATTTGGTTGCAAGAACAAACAGTAATAGTCTTAATGCTATAAGTCAGGCAGTTGTTATAAAAAGTGGTCTCGGTGCTAGCTCAACTACAGTTCAAGCCATGTTAGAGTTTGGTAATAATACATCTATGAATCATGCTGGTGTAAGTACTATTTCAAGATTGGGTGTAGGAGATACCCTGAAACTATCTGTATTAGCCGGAACGATTATTTTTGATGGTAACGATAACTGGACTGTTGCTTATATCGGTTAACTTAAAAAATCTTTAATTCCATAAAGTACCATTTCACGCTCCGCCAAAATTTGGTCAAAGTAATTGTCTCTTTGGTATTTAATAAACGAATTAAAATCTAGAGATTCAATGAACTTCTGAACTTTTCCATTGTAAGAGTTATCTGGTAGGATAACTGAAGCGGGAATTTCTAGTCCACTATTTACTGCACGATCAACAGTATTAATTGTATTGGGCGCAAATAGAGTAACAACATCGCACATTAGCGCCTCATAAAAACGATTAGCTAGGAACGCATAATTATCATGCGTGTGTTTATCTTCCAAATAAAGACTGTATTGATAGTTTCTCAAGTCTTCGTTATCTTTTTGCCAAGTTAGGGGGCGAATAAATTCGGAATCGCAACCAATTGCCTCGTACTTCTTCCAATGCTTAATGCTACTAGAGACTGTCATGCCCTTTCGTAAAAAGGCTTTAAAATCATCTGCTCGGTGTTTCCTGTAGGTTCCATAGTAAATAAAACCATTTTTATTCTCACGAACGGGAAGATGTCTAGTGTCCCTAAAGATAAGAGAGTTTAAATTAGTTGTGTGCCAGTTAATAATAAAGTCATTTAACTTCTTTCCTTCAATATTCTTTCCTAGAATCCAATGACGATAACCACCTCTCGGATTGTTGCAAATCATGTCGTAAGTTCTACCCTGTAAAATAGCGTAACGAAGAAGCTGATTATCCTCTAGGTCATGATCGTTTACTAGCCAAACAAGTCTAGCGCCGGGGTTATTATCTATAATTTGCCGATATGGAATATGCGGCATATAGGGCGAAGCATAGCAACAAATAATCACATCATACTTATTATTAACGATTTGTGGTAATTTATATTCACCATCCAGTAGGTCGGCCCCTAGATAATTCTTTAGGATAATAGAGTTTCTACAATGAACGATACTAGTATCGCTAAAGTCTTCTGCAAGCGGCTTGGTCTTGCTAGTAGATTCGATAATTAAAATTTTACTCATGTCCAAAACATTTCTCTTTGTTGCATCATCCAAACGAGAAGTTCAGTGTCTTTCTCGCGCGTCTTGTTTTCAAGGGCCTGATGTTTCCCATAACGCTGTTCAAAAGTTCCCTTCTTTTTATTTGTTGCAATAGTTAGTGCTGAATCCGATTGTGCTTCTAGCTTTGGACGGTCAACTTCAATATATTTAACTGCGGCCTTGATCTGCTTAAAGAATTGTTTATGTGCATTGTTATCCTGCCAATCAACAACTCCATCTACCATTTCTTCATACCAGAAATCTAGAATTAATGCGAAGTTAATTTCCCGTGTAAGTTCTGAAATGTCAGAATATTTATGACGAGGACATGCCTTGCGAAAACGTGGGTAAAAAGGTTTAATAAAACGTTTTACTGTACCCTTCAAATTATTATAATCAAAATATAATCCTTTAAGGAAGGCATAGGCTGGATTGTCCCAACTTAAGAACCACTCACGAAAGAACCACTGAACGGGGTATTGCTTTTTAATTTCATTTTCCCAAGCTGTCCAACCTTTGGTAATTGTTAGTGGCTTATCGCGTTCCAAAATAGAGCCGTCCATTGGAAGAGCAAACGGTTTACGATAAAAACCCCAACGTTCGCGCTGATCTAGGGGCAAATTAAAATAATCATCAACATCTCTTACATCAACGTATTTTAGAAAACGTGGCCCAGCCAAACGTTTATTTAAAAGCCTAACAGTTTTTGTGTCCATTTAGGAATCTTACGCTAGTTTGATTCTTTAATCAATTAAAATTTAAAAATAAATCCCACTCCCGAACATTATGTTTGTTTCTAATATAGAATGTAGCTGGAAGCTCTTTGGGATCAGCAGGTTTTCTCAACAGTTTGAGCCCGGCCTCTTCTGGAGTTCTGTCTGCTTTTTTTGAATTAATTTCTTTATGCGATAGGACGCAATTACTCCAATCGGTTTTTCCACCACGAGAGCGTGGAATTACATGGTCAATATTTGCGTCATGTGGGTGTAATTTTTTTCCGGTATATTGGCAAGTACCATTATCCCGCTCCCATACGCCTTTAAGAGAAAACTTCGGACGCTTTCTTGGAACTTTATCGTAGCGGCAAAGAACTAAAACTTTTGGAATTTTAATCTTACCGTTTACAGTTTGAATAAAATCTTCCCTCTCTTCATCAATTGGGAGTTTAATCCAGTCATTCCAACGAAGCGGAACCATATGATCCTCGCCACGAATATCTAGTGCTGTGGCATTATCTGAATACATCATTGTTATTGCTTCGGCCGGGTTCTTCACATGAATTGCTTGCCAGTTACGGTTTAAAACTAGAACCGTTTCGTTCTTTAGATGATCCATCTTTATAATTTACAGTTTAAATGTCGGTATTTCTCGGTTTTTTATTCAAGAAAATAGTTCCATCCTGTTCAAGTGTTATCTCTATATCGTCTCCCTCTTTCCATTGTAGGGTTTGCAGTTCTTCTTCCGTGAACTGGATCTCTCCATTTGGGCTAATTTCTTTTATGGATAGTATTTGATACATAGCGTTGAGGGTAATAGTAATTAATTTTTTATCTTTGGTCAAACAATTATTTTCTCTTGTTTTTTTGTGCAAACCTTTATATAATCAGATTCAAATGATAAATTTTGAAAAATTCTTTGTTTGGTTCGCAATTATAGCATTGTCACTACTTGTTTGGTTCGCAATCGTTAACTTTTTAATCTATCTCTTAAAATGAATAAAATTATTGTCATAGGTGATATTCATAATCACTGGGCCGAGGCTGAACAAATTGCCTCTCTCTATGAGAAAACCCATCGTATTGTTTTTGTGGGCGACTATTTTGACGACTTTGGTGATACTGCACAAGATGCACTCCAAACCGCGCAATGGTTAAAGTCTTCACTGCAAAAACCTAATCGTGTTCACATTATGGGTAATCACGATATTAATTATTCGTATCTGAATTACGTGAAGGACTCTAACGGTTCGCTTCAAAATATTTATAACTGTTCAGGTTACTCGATGCAAAAAGATGACGCTATTAATCGTGTTATGCTTACCCAAGATTGGGATAAACTCACGTTCGCGCATTTTGAAAATGGATTTTGGTTTACCCATGCGGGTATTCATCCCTATTGGTTTGAGCATCCTATTAAAGGAATGAATGATGACGTTATGTCGGACAAGCTTTCTAAGGCTAGAGATGATTATAATAGTAGAATTTGGAATGAAACTATCGGCGCGGTGGGTCGTTGCCGTGGAGGATCACATAAACAGGGCGGAATCCTTTGGTTAGATAGTCAAAGAGAGACAGTTTTAATTCCCAGTTTTAGACAAGTATATGGTCATACTCCAACTATGGGTAGGATTAGTATTTGGGACGATCCTGATTTCAAGAGTGCAGTAAATATTAATGTAGATTGCGGTTTAAGTCAGGTTCTAGAAATAGATGAAGAAGGGAATTTCAGTGTGATTGATACTGATTATCCAAACTTCTATTACCAACAGCGCCAAAAACAAGTCAAAAAATTTTTGAACAATATTGAATATGGTGCATACGATAAAATCTACGAGCAATTAAATAAACAAAATGAAAAACCTAAAGATAAATAGAAAAAAGCTTTTTTCACTATATATGAGAGAAATAAATAGAATCTCGGATCTTCTGGAAGATAAAAGCCATTTTACACCCGAAGAACTTATCGGTATAGTGGCCGATGTTCTAGAAAAGAGTCCAGAAATCATTGAAGAAAAAAAACTTAGAATATGAGATACACACCAGACCGAATAACAGATTTAGGGCCGAACGAGATTTTCGTATTCGGAAGTAATGAGGCGGGAATTCATGGCGCCGGGGCTGCAAAGTTAGCGCGCGAAAGGTTCGGCGCAGTTCTTGGCGAAGCTTTCGGTCTATATGGTCAGAGTTTCGCCATACCAACCAAAGATGAAAATATAAAAACACTTCCTTTGCATAATATCAGCCAATATGTTCAGGCATTTTTGATTGTTGCCAATAAAAGAAAAAACTTAAACTTCTTTGTTACTGAGATTGGTTGTGGTCTGGCGGGGTATTCTATTAAAGATATTGCGCCCATGTTCAAACAGGCCCCAGATAATGTTATTTTGCCAAAAAGATTTGTAGATTATAACAATGTATAACTATAATCAATATGATTAAATTCTTTCAGTTTGGTTCATGCCGAACTGTTTTCAATAAGTTTAATAATGAAAATTATTTGTTTCAAAAAAACTATGATTTAACCCATACTTCAAAGGAAATATTTACATATTTAGATTTATTTGATGGGCACTTAAATATAGAAAGCTTGCCACACCCAAAATGCTTAATGTACCATCCAGAAAAATTTAATGCCATTTCATATAAAAAATGTTTAGATGAATCTGATATTGTTATCATAGAAATTTCTTCCTTAAAATTAATTAATTTGGATAATATTTATTATCAAATAAATCGTGAAAGAGAAAATCGTCCGAGACCATGTGCTATTAGAATAAATCAAACGCCAGAAGATTTGATGAACGATATAAAAAAATTAGAGAAAAGAATCAATAAACCAATTTTATTTTTTAGTCATATAAATTCTAATTTCTACGATGTGGAGACTATTGAGGGATATATAGATGAAAGACAAATTTTAGATGAGATAATGGAGAAAAATTGTAAGAATTATATTAATGTAACAAAACTATTTCACGGTATTGATTACAGAGATATATTCTGTTTTAAATTAAAAGATAAAGATACTACTCATATTAAAGACTCTGCAAAAAAAATAATTCTTCAAGAAATTATTAAAAAAACCAAGGAAATTCTATGAACAAAATTTCTGCCTGTATCATTTTAAAAAATGAAGCGGCATTTCTAGAAGAGTGGATTATTTATCATGTAATGATTGGTTTTGATCATTTTTATATTTATGATAACAATTCAACTGATGACTTGCTACCAATACTAAAAAAATATAAAAGTATTATAACTTATATAAAGTGGCCGCTTAATGATTGGCAACAAAAATTAGCATATAAGCATTATGTAGAGAATTATAGAAATGAATCTATATGGACTGCATTTATTGACGTTGATGAGTTCGTCGTATATAAAAAACGTGGAACATTGATTAATTATTTAAATAAAAATAAAGTAGATTGCTTTTGGGTTCCTTGGGTTATTTTTGGGACAAATGGTCATATAACAAAGCCGCAGGGATTAGTTTTGGAAAATTATTTAATGAAACACTCTATTGCGCCCAAGCCTCAATGTAAGAGTATAATTAAAAATCAAAAAATTAATGAAAATGATTTGGGTTCACCCCATAGAATAAGCTTCTATGAAAATAGCGTATACATGTCTACTCGTGATAGTATTCTTTGCATCAATCATTATATGCTTAAAAGTGAAGAGGATCTGCATGAAAAACTTTCAAAAGGCTCAGTTTGGAATCATGGCCTCGCAAAAACACGAAGGTCAAATATTGCGGCCGGAAAAAGATCTTTAATCACTGCTTATAATTCCACTGATACTAGAGATGAATATATGTTAAAATATGTTTCCAAGATAAATAGGATATGTAAAATGAATGGCAATAGTCTATATTTATGGATATTAATAAATAATTGGAAATTATCGTTAATATCTTTTGTTCAATATTGTTTATTGGGACTTGAGGCTATTTTTATAAAAATTAATGGATTTATAAGGTTAAGTAATTAATATATAATTATGAATGATCAGCCAGTAACAATTGATGTCGATGCGCAACCAGTTCTTTCGGAAGACGAACCAAAAATTACCCCTCTCCTAGAAATAGGAATGACAGAAAATGGAAAAAGTTTAGCTTGTAAGCAACTTTCAGATTTTAGTTTTAATGGCTATATGATTAACGCAATGTGCCAACTAATTATTGATTTTTTCGGAAATTCTCTTCCAGAGGAAAAACAGGAAGATTTTAAGTTAACTATTTTAGATTTAATCTTGCAAACAAGAAACTACAAACAGGAAGAAAAGCCTACTCTTGTGTCTTTAAGCTAGTCCTAATAGCTTTAATAAAACTAGTCTTGAGTTGGATGTATACTCACAAGCAGAGTAAGATTTAGATTGTATATCGTCTTCTAGTTGTAAATCTAGATAATGCAATTTCTTTCCTAATTGCTTTTTCGCGTCTTCGGATAGCTTTTGTCTAATTATACTGATTAATCCTTCGGTATCTTCATCTGATAAGTCTAAAGAAAAGGATGCTCCGTCATAGGCAGAGCCAAAATTAAAATTAAATTTTACTTTAACTGGGGGTGGAAGGCCATCCATAAAAGGTTTTCCGGTAAAATCAGAAAAATAAATTGCCTCTTCGGCTTGTTCGGGTTGGATTATTTTTTTCATTATTAATCATTCTAGCTGTTTTTGGGTTTTTTGTCAAATTTAGGTGTAATTTTAATTATGAATTCAGAATGGACAAGCGCCACTATACTTGCTACTGGTCAAAGTATTCCCTTTACTGGGGCATGGTCAAATATTGCACAATCAAGAAATACTCTTATTATTGCTTATGCTAGTGGTGCTGGGGTTACTGGTACAACTCTAAATGTTCAAACTCAGACTCTTTTATCACAATATGATCCTAGTTTTTCACCGGGTTCGGTGAATGATGGTGTTCCTTTATATTCTTTTACAGGTGTTGTGCCCGGCTATCAGGCACCCGCTCTAATGAACTCTCCAGTTCCAAATATTAGAATTATCGCAACTGGTGGTGCGGGAACTATCTTTGCTTACGCTGTGCTACAAAACTAAAATAGTTTTAGTAAATTCCATTTATTTTTCTTGTTAGTATCGGGAATTAAGTCATTAAAATAATCTACCATGTGTTTTTCCCATTGATTAATAGAATTAATTGCCTCTATTGCATTAATTTTACTTTCTCTTAGTATCTCTTCGTTGATAAAACGATCATGTTCTTCAAGAGAATTTAAAAAATTATTTAAAAAGTCATAAGTTTGTTCTTTCGTATTTAAGACTTTACTTGTCGAATTGGCTAAATTAAAATAAGTACCATTTTTTTGTTTTCTTTTTAAGGATTTAAACATCTTAACAAAAACTATGTAATGATCTGTTTCTTCTATATAAAAACAGAAGATATTATAAAAATATTTATCTTTTTTATTTCCTACAAATTGTACTAACCCCTTTGGCCCGGCGCAAAACATCACCGATACGTCTAGGCCCCTAATTACTTCAGTATTGCTTTCTTCTAACATTTCTAATACTTATTATATATAAATAAGATTAGTTAATCAACTTTACTATTAAAGTCGAAATGCCGCTAACGTATGTTCAAACGGGTTTCCTTCTATATTTTTGACTTGTTCAAGCATTTTTTGAGCAATATCTCTAATTTCTACTTGTGCATGTTCAGAATTTCTTAATTTTTGAAAATTAACAAAGCTCCGAAAATTAAACATTACATCTGCTTGAATTTGTGAGTTGTATGTTTTGAAGAAACGGGCAGATTCTTTTGCCCTTTTTCTGTCTATTCCGGCCTCTTCTAGTTTTGTTAGGCATTCATGATATAAATCATTTCCCTTATTCGTGTAGTCCTCCAAAGCTTGTTGCCAATAAAGCGGCCAGTCACTTGGAATAAAGTATTTATCTTCTTTTAATTCTTTATATCTTGCGCTTTCAGCATTAAGCGAACTAATCCTATGTTTTAGGAGGTGAATATGGCTAGCTATGTCGGTATTAACCAAAAAATGAACAGTTGACTTTTCAAAAGGTGTCTCGTGACCATTTTCAGCTAGCATACTTAACAGCGCCGGGACTCTAGCTTTCTTGTCTTCGGTAAGCTCTCGACTGGTGCTAGTCCATGCGCTACAGGCATTAACAGTATCGCCGCCATACCAACCGATTAATTCTACACTGTTATCCATTGATTTGCTTATTAATAAGGGTTGAAATATCGGCTGGAGTATAGGATGGGCTTTTCTGAACCTTTCCGTCATTGTTTTTAACTAGTAGGCACTTGCCCGACAATTTAACTGGACTATAGGTAAATTTTTGTCTGTCTAACTGGTCAACTTCCTCTGTTGTGAAGAGTTTGGTCATATTAGAAGAGTGAACCTCATTCTCTACTGATTCGATATCAATTCCATAGGCCAATGCCGCGCCGTAATTAACGTAGGAAATGTCTGCAATCGCATCTGCTACTCCAACTAGGTCTGGAGTGATTTCTGGGTTATTTACAATTTCAATTTTGCCATTTTTTAAGAGTGATAGGCTAATATCATGGCCCAATGAGTCGGTAACCTTTAATCCACTGGCCTCGGCAAGCTCTAAAACCTCCTCTAAGAGCAATTTTACCCGTAAAATCCTTGTATTAAGTTCTGGAACTTCTGGTTTTGCGGGACAGGCCTGTCCGAATGTGGTCATAAACTCCTTAACTTTGGTTTGATAGTGCATTTCCAGAGTATAATAGTTAATTAACGGGAATTCAATTTAAAAATTTCCTAGTATAAATATTTTCTGAATTCGATTTTTATCAATATATGTAGACATTTTCTGTCGAAAATAAAAATTAAATGTAAATATAGACATGGCCATTGATCCATTATCCAGCTTAAATCCATTTACAAATATTCCAGAGCATAAATCTGATAAATGGTATGGTGCCTATGTAAAGCCAGCTATAATGCTAGTAGCTTTTATGATGTTCAGTTACGCGACCCTTTGGATGGGTCAACATTATGTAACTAATGATAAGTTTGGAGAGTATGTAAAAGCTCAGGTAGAAAATGACAGGAAGCAAGATGATCAGGCTGAAAAAAGATTTGAAATAACACAAGCAAAACTAGAAACCATTATAAATCAACAGGTTTCATATAGTGAGCAGTTAAAGGCATATAATACTATTATGGTTAGTATTCAAAAACAAGTTGATAATATCGACAATAGGGTTATATACTTAGAAAGAAATGTCCATAATTTGCCCCCATCTGAGGGTGCAAAATAATTAAAAATAAGTAACGTTACCTATTTTCTTTAGCGCATGATTAATTTGCGCTAAAATTGTCGGATCAATAGCTTTTAGTCTAGAAATTTCTTCCAAGGGTTCTTTGAAGAGTTGTGAATTCTCTAGAATATATTTTTGAGTTTTTATATCAGAAAAGAATATAGCGGACAATCTTTCATTATTGAGAAGCGGTAAGAAAAACTGTAGGTATTCTTTATTTCGTTTCATAATTGGCAGGGCTCCTTGAAAGTTATTTTCTGATAAGAAAAATTTCTTGGTTTCCTTTCCATTCTTTGTTTCAAAGAATTCTTTCATTTTAACCTCTAGGCTACCTACTTGTAGGGTTACAAGTAATTTAGTGGGATTTGTGCGCTCGTTTAGCACATCATAAATATCACCACCCTCTTTATAAAGTTCTAGCGCATAGTCTAATCTTCTTGGTGAAACAAGGTTCTTGCCTTCTTTTGGGAGGCCATTCCACCATTCAAGTGCGGATACAGCTATTTTATTACCAAATTTTGTTTTAAAATATTCAAAATCTGGACTGTACGGTACTTTTATTTTAATTTGAAAGCGGTCTTCTTGTGCGGGATCTAGTTGTTCTACATCATAAGATTCGTCCTCATCTTCCGAGGGGTTAATAGCGGCCCAAACAACTTTTAGGTTTGGAAATTTACGTCCATTAATGCTTTTAAATTGAATTAACTCCATAACGGAATTTCTGATTTTTTTATGACTTCTATTGTATTCATCAATAAAAATAGCTTCAACTGTTGGGTCGGTCATCTTTTCGGGAAGAACAAATGAAAGAACATTTTCTCCATTTTTTTCTATTTCTTTCGGTACGCCAACAAAATCTACCCAAGGATCAAGAGTAGAACCAGAAAAATAAAGCCAGTTTTTACACTGCTCTCCAAATACTTTTTGGATTAGACTAGTTTTGCCAGTCCCATGTTTTCCTACAAGGAGGACGTTTTTGCCCAATTTAAAATATTGAACAAGCTTTTTTTCGATTTGTTCTAGAGGTTGATCCATGTATGAATAATAATGTATTTTTACAGGAATGTCTACTCAAAATTTTCCAGTAAGTATGTTTTGCATGCTCTTGGGATGTATCTTTCACAACCGTCTTTGGTTAAAAACCAACTCCATTTTTCCTGTTCTTTATCTGGAATTGGCGGGAAATCACCATACCCATCAGTTAGAACCCAAACAAATGGTTTTTCATTTTTATGTTTATAAACAAAATCACTTATGCAACGAAAACTGGTGCCGCCAAAACCAAACAATTTTTTATCTTTAAGATTTACCTTATAAACTTGTGTATCAAAACAGTAATATTCAACATCAAATTTATCTTTATCTATACTATTAGCCGCATCAAAAAAACGTTGTGCTAGTCCAGCGCAAGATCCGCTTGTATCCATAAAGAAGTATGTTTTAATTTTATCTTTATTTGTTTTTCTTACCTCATATTCTATCTCAGAAGGAAGAAATATATTAAAGTTTAAATTATGCATTCTTCGGTCTTTGGCTAGCCAATGAGATTCTTCTGATTCTTCTTTTCCAAAACTTTTAACGAATTTTTTAATAATAGTTTCCCATTTAGATTTTTTCTTGGGTGGTTTTTTGTCTAATGTTTTAACTAGGCTTCCAGCTTGCGTTCCCGCAAGCTTTCCCGTTGATTCTTTTTTGCCTTGTTCGGCGCGTTCGGCAATATTTTTAAGAACATCTGCTTCTTCATCTGAAAGTGCATTAATGATTTCTTGGGCAAATTCTTTGGGAATATCTAATCCTTCATGCCCATTAATTAATCCGGAACCGCTATTTGGTATTTGAATATTCTTCTCGATAATTTTATTTAAATAATATTCAAAACTATTATCTTTTAGAATGTCTTTTTGTCCTTTAAAAAGTTTATCAAACCAAATATATTCTTTGTTAGAGTCAATTTCTTTTCGATCAAAACCAAAATATTTAACAAGCGATTCATTAACTACCACATCCATTGCGCAATTTGCTTGATCCGCATGTTCTTGAAATTTTTTATTAATTCTTTTACCGTGTGAATTAATAACATGCATGCATTCATGACATATAACGAATTTTTTCTTTTCTTCTCCTATTTCATTCCAGAAATCTTTATTAATGAGAAAATCTACACATTTACCATCTTGGTTAAAGCTAACGCATGCAGTGTCAATCTCTTCTGAATATGAAGGTTTTACTAGTCTCCAAAATTGATAAAATACTGCATGATGGTAAACCAAAGAATTTAATACTCTTTGATATTCTTCGAATGAGAGAAGCTCGGTCATTTAATTAATATCCGTCTTTTGGCTCAATTTTAGCGCGAATAATGGTGATATATTTATTTTCTCCAATTTTTTCGGTTTTCATTTCTAAAAGTTTAGCGTTACAACCAGAAAGATTCATGTCATTGACAGCCTTATCTTGCGATTGTCCATTTGAATCACCAGTTGCAATAAAAACTGTTTCAGTTCTACATGGATCTGCTTTTAGCGTGGGAATTAACAATAAAAGTCCAATTATTACAAATAGTTTCTTCATTTATAAATCTTGAGGATTTTTTAATAGATTGTCAATCATTTCTTGAAGTTGATTCGCTTCTCTATAAAAGCCAGCATTTGCAAGAACGGTTGGCACATGACAAATAAAAGTTTGATCTATCGAGTCCATTTGGTCGTGCGTTACCATTAGTACTAGGCCTAATCGGCATGTATCATTTGTATTAATGGATTCAATTACTTTCGTGGCTATTTCCATAGGTGAAGTTAGAATATCTTCCCTAATGGTTTTGTGCCATCCAGCTGCGCCTTCAACTTTCCATGTAACTTTCATTGTTACAGGAGTATACTAATAACTTATAAATCTGTCAATTAAATTAATTAATCAATACAGTCCCAGCAACAATCATCAATTTCTTCAATATCAAAAGGAGGCAATTCTGTCCCAAATAATTGCTCTTGTGTTGGAATCATAAACCAATTAATCTCTTCTTCGCCAGCTACTTCTTTAACGCTCTTATCCGCGCGCCAAGTCTGGCATGCCCAGTATTGGGCCTTCCATTTTGGACCGGGGTTCTCACAGTGATGTCTAGCGCGAAAACTTTTGCGGCGCTTTGGGTCATCCCTTTTTATTTCCATTTTTGGATCACCAAATCTTACAAGAACAATATTTCCCTTGTCATTCTTAACGTAAACGGCAAACTTTTTTCTTTGGCCCGGAGTTCTGAATGGTTTGTTTAAATGAACCTTTTTCTTTTCACTAGCTAATTCAAAATTCTCAAAGCGTACCTTGAATAGATAATCTTGTTTTCTGCCATCATAGCTCTCACTAGTTACCTGTTTTTTTATAGTGCCACTCTTGGGTTTTTCCCCCTGATACTTAACTTCTCCTCCGCGCTTTTTGTATTCGCGTAAAATCCAAAGATTTTTTGTATAACTATTTTTAGGGAATAGCTTGTCGGCTTTTTCTTTGACTCTTTGGTGAAGTGCTGAATCTTTATATTCAACCGTAGAAATTACTTCAAACATTTTAATAAATTAGTAAGTATCTGCGCCCCACTTATTATCAAAAACATTGTGGCGTAAATAATTTTCTCTTATATTATTTGGATCTTCTCCAGTATCGCCAGTCATGTTTGTTTCGTCATCCGCAACGGAAACTTCTGGATTATTAGGATCTTGCTCTGCGGGATATTCTGTGGCTTCTGGATCTTCTCCATATAGAAGATGGTTTTTTACGATACAAGCCATTGATTTTGCAATTACAATTCTCTCAAATACCCAAGGCTTGACAACTTCGGCTTGCTTTTCTGGATTGTTAATTAGGGCCAAAGCGGCTTGAGCGTTTGTATAAATTTCTTTAGCAGACTCTTTTATCATTTCAACAATTTCTTCACGAACACCTTCTTCGTCTGCCTTGATATCGCCATATTCTAAATGATAGCGATATGCACATGAGCTAATTTTGGCAATAGTAATCTTTGTGAAAACCCAAGGCTCAGTTAGTTTGGCATGGAAGGCCTCATTTTCTGTTGCGGCAAGAATTGTGGCAGCACATACACTTGTTTCTGTTAGCATTTCTGCGGCCTTATCTGCGTATTGTGAGGCTAATGGTTCACCCTCAGATGCTTTAATATTATGTTCTTGCTTAATGGTATCTGGAAGTTCGGCAACGAAAGCTGGCCCCTTTGAGCGAGCTTTGCGAACTAGTCTCTTTTTGAAATCTTCGTAGTTCTTACCTTTACTGCGGCCAAAACTTCTTGCGGCATCATGAACATCTTTTGGGGTTACGATTGGAAAGCTACGGTCTTCTGGATATAGAAAGTCGCTATCCTTTAGCTCCGAGCGTTTCTTTCCACCAAAACGCTGACCTTTAGCGCCAGCTGTCCACTTGGGGGCTGGAAATACATCTTCTTCTTTTCGGCTTTGAAGATTTAAAATTGTTTCTTGATCTCCACTACCAACGATAACATCAGCTGAAGCTTTCGCTTCTTCCCACTGATGATAGCAAACAGCAATTCTTTGCTGTGGGGTTTTTAGGTCTTTATTGTCATTTAGGATTTTGATGCAACGGGAAACGAATGCACCCTTTTGTTCTTTTCCTTTTGGAGTTGGTAGTGGCATAATTTTAATTATTTAAGAAAGGTTAGTTTGTAGATAGTACTGTCAAGAAGTTCGACAATATTGTCAGTAATATTTTGTAATTCTGTATCAGATTGCTTTAGGGCAACATATCTATTTGTTTCAACAAATGCTCTTAATTCTTGAACAAAGCCTAGTGCGTCAGATGGTGTTGTTACCGATTGTGCTGGATAATTAGCCACAATACCGTATTTGCCTTGATATGCCTCAATTAAGTCATCTGCTAGGTCTGGAAGCTCTGAATAGAGAGTATTTAAAGCTTTGTGCTGTGCATAGCTTCTTGTTTGTAAATGAAGAATGTGTGCTGTTGTTGCTGAATTTAATAGAGTAACTAAAAAATTAGGTGTGATTTTTTCTTGTTCGTTATCTGAGGCCTCATTCTTTTCGTCCTCCTCTGGAAGAGCGGCCTTTAAACTCAAATTGGGAGTTTTTTTTTGAGTATAGGTTGGCGTCTGGTCAACTGGAGCTTCAGAAGCTGGTGTTCCAGACTCCCTCTGCTGATCTAGCGTGACAGTAGGAATAATAACTTCATTATCTCCGCTACCAACTACTGCGGCGGCATGTAGTTTTGCCTTGCTCCACTCTGCTAGACAATCAACAATAATTCTATTAGGGTCTGCCCACTTGCTATACTCACCAATTTTAGCTCCACCACAACAACGCTTTACGAAATCACCGCGCCTTTCTGCGGCTTTTGGTTGTGGGAGAACCATTTTTTCTGGAAGTTCACCGTCAACTTTGGGAGGGGTTAGAGGTACAGACATATTATTTAAAGTTATTATACTTAAATTACACCCCTATTTCCATATTACCCCCAAGGGTTTAAAAAATCATTTTAAATCACGCATGTTTTTATATATCTTACAGTCTTGAACCACAATCTTGTCAGCGAAAATGGCATCCGTACCCTTTCTTCTTCCCTTAATCGCAACAATATCGTTCTCTTCTGGAAAGTTTCCACCATTGTCATCCTTACATTCCTCAAAAAGCCCCTGTTTACCATCGAAAAGTAGAGTGGTAATGGTTCCTGTATCATCTGCAACAACTGCCCTAAAGAATTTATTTCCATTTTTGGATTTAGAGGTTTTGCTTTCAATGATTTGCCCAACCATGATAACCTTATCGTTTTCCTTCTTATGTTCTAGTATATTACGAATTGTTGTAAAATCAGTATTTTTCTTTTTAAAGATAGTTGTTAAGTTTTGGCTATAACTAAATCCAAGACAGTTCTTTTCATAGAAGTAATTAGTAATCTCCTCATTTCTGGAATTTAACATATAAATATCTTTATATGTATTATATTTTGACTTAATTGTTTCAAAGCGGCTATCTTTTATCTGTTGCTTTTCATTTAGTATCTTGACAATATTAAGAATATCTTTCTCTTCGGTTTCGTCATGAATTGTTTTAACTAGACGCTTTTCACGATCTGTTAGTAAGTTATAGGTTTGGGCCTCAAGAACAAGCCTTGTTCTCTTGGTTCCAAGTTCATCTAATGCCCCGGCTTGAATCAGAGAGGATAGAACACCGATATTTAGTCCGGCCTGTTTTGCCGCTACTAAACAATCAATCTTACTATCATATTCTCCACGAAACTTTACCAGCTTTTCCATTGCGCTATCCGAAATACCCTTGACTGCGCTCAGTCCGAAACGAATATTCTTACCATCAATCTTAAAGTTCATATCGGACTTTAGAAGATGCGGCGGTAGAAGTTGAATTCCAAAATGCGGAAGCTCCTGCTGAATTCGCCTAATTTCATCCATAGGATCTGGAAGACGTTGGCTAGCATTCAGACAAGCCGTATAGAATTCTAATGGATATTTATACTTTAAATATACAGTTAGAGCGCCGAGGTAAGCAACTGAATAGCTATGACTCAAATTAAATGAATAGTCGGCAGAATCAATCATGACCTTCCAAATAGCCTCCGCAACTGCATCGCCAAAACCATTCTTGTTACAGGTCTCAAATACCTTCTCTTTCCACTTCGGCATCTCTTCTCTCTTTTTCTTTCCGACAATTCTTCGGATATACTCACCTTCATCAGGAGTAAATCCAACCGCAACTAGGGATTGAATTAGTTGCTCTTGATAAAGAGGTAGATTTCTACTGTCTTTGAAAATGTGCGCCAATTTCTCATGTGGAGGCTCACCAGACATGCAAACATATTTATCTTCATATGCCAAGGCGCCAGGTCGCGCTATAGCGTTCACATCACTCAATTCTTGAATATTGGCTGGTTTAATTTTTTGACATACCCTATAGGCGCAATCTGCGCTAATTTGATATAGGCCGTATGGTTTAAGATTATCGCTTTGAAGATGTTTATAAACTTCTGGATTAGCATCAAGATCAATGTCTTCTAGCTTCTCTGGAATCCTATCAAATACATCCTTAATAATTTCATTACTTGTTAAGCCGAGAAGATCTAGCTTAATTCCAAACTTTGCGGCAGTATTCATCTCATAAGAGATAGAAATCTCACCATCTTTGTTTAATTCGGTCGGAACAAACTTGTCTAATGGATAATAAGAAATAAAATAACCGCTAGCATGGGTTGACTTTCCACGAATAAGATCGCGTAATTTTAATGCGATTGCATATGAATCTGGATAAGTATCTGCCCATAGCTTAAATTTTTCACTGTTCTTATAAGAGTCTTCAATATCTTCAACAACTCCGAATGTCTTTCCGATTGTGTCAGCGAGATCAACTGCCATTTCTTCATTGGCTTCATTAATAATTTTAAAAACATCTTTAACTAGAATCTTTCCAGAGAAAGTGGATAGGGCGGCAATTTTGCCAACCTTATTAGGATAGCACTCTTTTAACCATTGAATAATCTCTTCTCGAACGCCGCCCAAGTTAATATCAACATCAGGCGCAAGGTCACCTTGAATATAAGTAACTCCATCAATAACTTCTTTCTTTGCACGAACTTTGGAAATAAATCGCGTAAAGAATAACTTTTTATCTACAGGGTCTACGCCTGTTACACCAAGTAAAAAGAAAATCAAACTGCCAGCGGCACTTCCGCGCCCCCAATCAATAAAAGCCCCAAGTTCTCGTGCTTTATTAATAACGCGCCAAACTAATAGGAAGTAATCAACAAACCCCAAGTCTTGTACAATAGAAAACTCTTCCTTCAGTCTATCCAAGTAGACTTGTTTTTTATCCTCTGAAACCTTATCTCTAAACTTTCTCCATCCATCATTAATTAATTGTTTTAGAAATTCATCGTTCGTCTCTGTATTTTTTGAGACTACCTGTTTCTCTGTTTGGTTAAGAGAGATCTCTGGTAAACGGACAAGATTAACTTTGTTAATCTTTACTTTTCCGAATTCTTTTAAAAATTTATCGTTCATACTTCAATAGAATAAATCTGCTTTCTAAAAATAGAGAAAACTAGATTATTATCATATACTGCATCATGCGCTTTATTTTCATCATAGTCAATATCATATACTGAACAAAGGTGTTTTACTGAAGTTTTTAGCCCTCTTTGGCGGAAGTTTTGCATTTGATAGTGCCAAGCAGTCCTGTTTTCGGGAACTGTTTTTAATCCTAAAAAAATTCCTTTTTGAAGAGCCTGAACATCAATAATCCTATTAATATAAGAATAATCAGTTTTTAACCCGATCTCTCTTCTAGCGTTATTGTGCTGATAAATATCAAAACCAAATAAGTTTGCACCAATAATTAAATATTCTGGATTATAAAGATACTTGTCAAATGCTTCTAAAACTGTCTTTGGATCTTCTGCTTTACTGTTCCATTTTGCGCGATCAAATCGGGTAATCTTCGCCGCACCATCCGACATTTTTAGGTTATCCCAATAAACAAAACGATCTTCGTGTTTAAGAATCTTATCACCTTGCGCAATTGCCCAAGAAATTTGCCAAGGTCTAGAATTAACCAAGTTCAAGCTTTCAGTTTCCGTATCAAAAACTAGATACTTTTGATCCTTTTTAAATCTTAAAAGATTATCTTGCATAAATAGCCTCCATACAAAACTCATTACTGCCAAAGTGTGCCAACTCTGGCTTCTGGAATGTTGTTCGGTTTAGAATGCAACGATAGGTCATATAAGCATTAAAATCTTTTTTGTCCTTATAGTAAACTGTTTTCGAGTCAATCTGATTATATTTTACGCTTGAAAGAATTTGATCTCTAACTAAACTGTCAAACGGTAAATTATTATTTTCAATGCAAATATATGGATCTGCAAAATCTATATCGGGAATACATTCGCTACCATGTAATAAATTATTAAAAATATATGAATCATAGAATGGGATAACCATCAACAGATTTTTTGTCCAATTCTTTTTGATTGTTTGATAGTCTAGTCTTGGCTTGCCTTCGTAATTGCCAACAGAAGTTGATAGGTTATGAAGTTTGATTAGGTCTGAAAAACTATTCTTCTTTGCAAAGATAATTAATTTATTTTCAGTTTTCTGTGAATCTGGAGTTTTATATTCCAGATTAGCACAAACGGTTACACGATAACCATAGCGTAAATTTAATCCGGCAGAGCTAGCATTCTCATAAGCTTCTACTAATCCGCTTAAATTATTTTCTGCAATAAAAACATCAGACTGTCCAAGATCGCAACAGATATTAATGATAGAATCTGCACGATTTGGTTTTCTCTCCTGCCACTTCTGATACTTATCAAGAGTAAGTATAGAGGTTAAAGAATAGTTAGATCTGAAGATTGGCAGTGTCATTTAAAGAAGATTGGAACGCATAATCGAAAACTCTGTATTGATCTCTAGCTTTGGAACATCCACATGGTCAACTATACCATACTTTTTGGCCTGTTTGGAAGTTAAATATAAATTACTATTCTTGTTTGTATCTACAAGCTTAACGAAGTAGCCGGGCTTTTGTCCGCAATTCTTGTCTAGAATTGAGAAAACTTGCTTGTTTAGCGCCATTGCATGGTTAGTGTCAATATTAATATCACTAATCTTTGCGTGTGGATTGCCAGTTAGAACCTCATGAATCATAATATGGGAAAACTCACTGGCAAATCTCAGTCCTTTTGTTCCCGAAGATAGCAGTAGTGCCCCGGCGCTCATGGCCTTAGAGTCACAAATTGTAGCAATATTCTTTTGGCTTGCCTTGATAAGGCTAATCATTCCAAATACAGAATAAACATCGCCGCCATAACTATCAATAATGATAGGAATAATTGGTTGTGGAGAATTTCTTTCTAGGTTCCAAAAGTCTTGGCGAAATTTTCTGAGACCGTGTTCATTGATTTGGTTAACGCATATGTATTGCATTCCACCATTCTATACAAACTTTCCTCAAAAGTCAAACGGATCTTTCATTTCTTTCTTCTTCCATGCCGGGCACCCCTCATAGTTACGAACTTCTACCTTATAGCCCTCTTTAATTTCTTCTACTTTAAACTCTTCGGTATTAAAAATACATTTAATAAGCTTACCATCTTTGTCTACTAGAGCCTTGTATTCCATAGCGTCGAGATACGGACACTTCCAGCCCGACTTGGTTTGACACATCCACTTTTTTGCAAAGTCGTGTTTAGCAAAATTTGCCTTACCCTTTTCTTCCGTAAAATTCTGTAATTGATTACTGATATACTCAAGATAGTGTTCAAATCCCGCCAGTTCAATCTCGCTAAACTCTGGAGATTCCTGTTCTGGGGCATCTGGATATCTTAGGAATAAAAATTTAACATTAACATTCTTGTAATCTGGATACTTATTTCTAGCGGCCAATGAATACATCATAGACTGAAGATTGCTTTCTAGCTCCTCTCCACTAAATGTTTTTTTGCTACTTTTGTAGTCACGAATAATTAGTGTTCCATCGTCTTCAACAAGACGATCAACGAATCCTAAAATTCTATACTTAGGGCTTTCGTTGGTAATATCAAATGCCCACTCACTACCAATTAGTTTTTGCTCATTAATAAAATCGTACTTAAGACCAACTTGAATCATCGTATCAATGCATTTTAGATTTGTCATTTCGCCCTCTTTTTTGATAGGTTTAACAATCTCATCTAGATCAAGCTTCATTTTCTTTGCATTTTTGAAAATCAATTTCCATACAGGCTTTACTTTCTTGCATGTTCCAGCTTTTATAATTTTATTTACATATTTACTATGCCTTGGGTTAGATAGTACTTCAAATATTAGATGGGCAATAGTTCCACGCATTGCGCCAGAATTATTCTTTTGTGGCAACTTTAATACATAGTTAGAGTAATAACTCCAGCTACATGATTGCAGGGTCTTAATACGGCTTGCAGAAAGCCTCACCAGTTCTTCGCTCATACAGAAGCCGCCTTTGTGTTTATAAGATTTAGTTTTTGCTTTGCTTTGCAATTTTTACCACTAGCAACTATAGATTTAAATTCTTCAAATCTTTGCTTTTTTCTGTTTAAATATATAGAAGATTTATTGTATATATACGACATAAATTCTAAAACTTGTGCATTTCCGGAAACCACTAAATTATAACAATTTATATTGTCTTTAAATCTTTTTGTAACTGAAAATTGCAAATTTGAATTTACTGATTGCATTCTAAAAATAGCTTCGGTAATAAACTCAATAGTAGATAATATTTTTATATCTGATTGCATTGATTTATTAGAACGGTTATTTCTCTTTGGAAAGTAAAGAGACTGGGATCCATCGCCATCAAAATAGCCGCGAATAAAATGATTCAAAAAACGGTTACTAATTATTTTGCGTGAAGGAAATTTTAATGATAAACTTTTATTTTGAAAAATACCAATATTAAGCAAATCTTCAGTAATTTTTTTATTAGTTATATTTAACCTGTAGCAGTTGGATGAATTTGGATTATATTTCTTGGAATTAATAAACAATAGTGGGCGAGAAGACCCTATAGATTTATTTAAGGTATCTAGTATTGCCCGATCTTTTTCCTGAAGTTGCAGTGAAATTGCATGTCGTTTTTCATTTAGGTAACCATCGGCATATAAAAGTCCTAAAAAATAGGCTTTTTCTTCTGTGTTTATTTTTGAGAAATAATTTTCATTAATAGAATATTTTCTATGACAATCAGTTAAACTCCTTCTGTTAACTTTTTGAGAGTTTAAAAAATTACTTATAGCAACATTACTATAATTATACTTCTCTGCCAATTTATCTAGAGTTAGATAATTTAACTTATAATCGTCTATTATAGAAGACCTTATCGTCTGAGATAAGTTTTTAATTGGAGTTTTAGTCATGTACAATATTACACATTATTTAAGGCTAATTCAAGAAAATTATTATGATCTATTAAGTAGTTTTTAATATTTTGTTTTTCTTGATCTGAGAGTTCTCTATATCCTATACCATGAAAGGATAGAAACTCTTTATATTTATTACATTTTGTATATTCTTTGATATATATAACTCTTTTAATATCTAAAGCCGCAATATTTTGACAGCATTTTATGCATGGACTAATAGTTAAATATATAGTATCGCATTCTCCTTTGGTGAGTCCTGAACACAAATTACTTTCACAATGAATCATCAAATCGCCCTTCTCGGCACGATTATGTTCTAGTCTCATCCATTCGGGCATTATCATTCCAGATTTTAATCCATTATATCCAGTTGATTTAATTCTTTTCTCATTATTAAAAGCTACTCCTCCGACCTGTGTGTGAGGGTCTTCTGACCTGCTTTTAATTACAAGGGCTAAAAGCGCTCCATATTCATCAAATGAAAGTCTCATATTATTTAATATTTTCTAACCATGCTAAGTTTTCTTCTTCGGTTTGTTCACCAAAATCATTTTTGATCGGATGATAGATTTGAATTTGAGATTCATCAAAAAACTCGATTAATTTTGACTTGATCTTTTGCGCCGCTTTTTGTCCAGCTTGGTTCTCATCGTTATTAGTGGCAATAATAATCTTTTTTGGATCTAAACGCAAGACTGCTTTTAATAATCCGGAACCTATGTCTGTTCCGAATGTTATTGCAATATTCCTAATCCCACATTGCCATAAGGATAGCATATCTCCAATACTCTCAACTAAAATAATTTCATCATGTTCTGTTACATACTTATGACTAAAATATAGAGGATAAGCCCAGTCGCTTTTTTTGCCAATATGCTTCCACTTAATTTTTGACTTTCCAGTAATATCTCTGCCAGAGAATCCTTCAATCTTTTTTCTTGAATTAAAAATTGGGAATACATATCTATTCTCCATCTTTCCAGACTTGCAAACTCCGCCCTGAAAGGCGGTTACTGTTTGATCGGAAATATTTCTACCATTCCAGTAAGAATGATCCCACTCTAATGAAAGCATATCATCACTTGAATAATATTTAGTTGTTTTATTAAACGGATCATCATTATCCTGTTCAGCAAAACAGGAAGAATAATATTCTTTTGTTCCAGATAGTATTTTATTTAATTGATCTTGAGATTTTAGATTTAAGGTTTTCTTTAGAAATTCCTCAATAGACATGGTTTTACTAGTAACAAAATCATGAACAGTTCCGGTTTGTGGATATACGGCAACAGAGGTTGGGTCATCGCCGCCACGATACTTTCCGGCACAGGTTATATATGTTCCATGATTAGTTGGCTTGCAACCAGCATTTCTCAATATATCGACTAAGTTCATAGTAGGTTGTCATCCTCCCCATCTTCTTCCTTATAGTCTCTGTCGAATACGTCAACTTTAATTCCATTTTTAGAATCAACAATATCTTGAAGGGTTGCTTTCTCGGTTACGTTAAAGTTATTAACCTCAAAAGAAATAAAGTTTTTCTTATATTTAACTTGATTACCCTCCCGAACTTTAACAAGGTCGCTATGACCATGAGCATGCTTACCTTGGTAACGTGCCGCTAATTCAATCATCTTATGGGTTCCATAATGTGCGCCATCTTCTGCCTGTTCCTCAAGGGTCTTCCTTCTAAAGATTCCAACATAAGCGGCAAACCATTGTAGACGGTCACTCTGCGCGATTGCGGAACTATCATCAGTACCATTCTCAGCGCTACGATTTAACTGACAAGCTGTAAGAAGTGGAATATTCAAGCGAACTGATAGGTTCTTTAATGAATCAACCTTATCTCCAATTAATTGATATTCCTGTTTATTTCCATTACCAGCCTCTCCTGTTAGCTTTATGTAATCATAAACCACGATTGCGGGATTACCTCTTCCGACTTCGCTCAGATACCAACGCTGAATGATTGATTCAATTTCTTCGACTGGTTTTCCAGCAACTTGCATATGGTTAACCCTTCCTTGAATTAGGGAAAGCTCAGTCTTTTTACTGTTCCATCTTGCAAGTAATTCTTTATTATTCTTAAAGTTACCAGTCTCTAAATACCACATTGGAATTCCAGTAATAGCGCTTGCAATACGAAACTTCATTACATTCGTTTGCATTTCAGTATCTAAAACAAGTGCCCTCATCTTTGGATTAATGATTGTTGCTTTGGTTGCAATATCATTTAGAATTGTTGACTTACCATGCTTTGGTCTAGAAACCCAAGCATATAACTCGCCCGGCCGCAATCCACCATACATCTGATTAAAATTCTTATATGGAGTGATATATCCCAATTCATCAACAGGGGCATTTGCCCTCTCTTCGATCATCTGTTCAATATTGGCAAAAAGATCTTCTGGTTTAACATCTAAATCATATGCACTAATCTTATCATTGTACATCTTATCGGCCAAGCTAATAATCTTGTCTGGACTCTGATCTCCAGCATTTGCCATTGCCTCTTGAATCTGTTGAGAGGTCTCACAAATTTCCCTGCGAATAGTAACTGTCTTTAACTCCTTGCATGCTTCAAGCAGAGACTTCTGACTAATCTTTAGGAAGGTCAGGCTCTCAATATAATCAAAAATATTGAAATCAGGCTTATTAAAGCTAATTCCCAAGTTCTTAATCTTCTCTGAAAGAATGACTGGATCAAGTGGCTGGTTGTGAATAATTTGATTTTTAATCACACCAAAAATAGTCTTGTGACCATTCGTAAAGTCTTGCTCATTGATAAAGTGAGCCACATCATGATATGACTGCGGGTGCTTAATGAACCCGGCCAGAACATGCTTTTCTACATTAACACTACGAATTTTTTGCTGCATATAGTTTTTCTCGGATTACAGAATCATAAGCCTTTTTTGCATAGATGTCGAGAGTATAAAGATCTTCGGCACCAACTGTTGGCCACGAAACACGATAGTCTGCATGCTCTTTAACGATTGAATCATTAATTGTCTCATCCATATTGGCAGGAGGAACTACCTTTCCATCTATATCTGTTCTCTCAACATGAATTAAAACGCCATTCATTTTATTCTTTAGCCAATGAACTTCATCCTCTTCATATTGTTGGTAACGAATATCGGAAATAATACAAACCTCTGGTGGCGCAATCTCTACTTCATTTTCTAATAGGGAAGTCCAATATTTGCCCTGCGTCTGCTGGCGCTTTACCTTGCCATACCAAACCAAAAGCTCTCTAAAAATAGATTTTTCTTCAGTATTGTTTGTCCACACATCAAGTCCCAACTTTTCACTTATAAAGTGCTTACAGTCATTCTTTAGTGGGGTTGCCAAAGATAGTCGCTTGACGTTAAAGCCCGATGCCTTTATTCTGTCCAATAACATATCAGAAAAACTATCTTTACCCGCTCTGGCTACTCCACTTATTCCTATATAAAAGGTATTCATTCTACAATGATACCACGGTTTGATTTAAATTTCAATATCAAACTTTTCTTTTATCCATTCTTGGCTTAAATTGGTGATTTCGTTATCAAAAATCTCTATAACCTTAAAACCATTTAATTCTAACCAGTTATACTTAACCAGATCACGCTTAAAGCTCTTTTTAAAGTTTGTTCTAGTTTTATGGAAGAATGGCACGAACTTATCATGCTGTTGCCCATGAGTCTCCACGGCAATTTTTTTTGTAAAATTAATCAGGTCGCAACGCATTCTTGACCCGGCCACTGGAAATTCTTCACACACAATATGACCAACCCAAAACTGTTCTAGAAATTTTTTAACATTAAACTGGGCTTTACTTCCTCTAACTTCTTGCCAATCAACAATATAGGGAGTAATATTTTTATTAACCTCTCTGCCGTATATATTTTTAAACTTCATTTCTAATAACCTATTTTGGTTTCTGAATATGTTGAATTAAAATATTTTTCTTGTAGGGTTTTTTTTGCTAAAAATCTATTATAGTTAGATTCATCAACTTCCTTTCCGAGGCATGGGTTAACTTTAACTGCGTCAACTAATTCAAATGTTTCTAAATTAGCTTTTAATAAATTGGCATATTCTTGGCTATTAATTATAATATCAGTTTGATTATTTCCTATCTGAGATTTTATTTCATTTAATAAATTATTAAAATTTCTTAAATTAAGATTACCTTCAGATTGCGCTGATTTAGAATATTTTATTTGGTAAATTGAAAGTATATCAAATATATAACCTTCTGGTAGATTTATTTTCATCATCCAACTATTGTCACAGTGGGTAGTGGGAAAATAAACTTTGTGCCAGAATTTATGGTATCTTGTTCTCTTGCTAGAATTTCTTCTTTAAAATGATATGGGCCAACTAAATAATAATCTGGTTTCATTGCGCGACTCTCCTCTTCGGAAATAAGTTTAATTCCGCTAATGGTTTTTGCGCCAAATTTATCTGGACTACGTTCTGCCGCATATTCTATTGACTCTGGGCCAAGGTCGCAATATCCTAAAATGGTGTTAAGTTTTGTTGATGCACCATAGATGTGCACGGTTTTACCTTCGGCTTGGATCTTTTTAATTAAAGATTGCAAATCATTTTTTTGTTGTTCGACTTTTTCTCTAAAAAGTACATAAGTGCTTTCCTCATCCAGAGCCGAATTAAATTCTTCTAGTCTTAATGTCAAGAGGCGCTCCTTGTTTTCCTTTAGATCATATTTCGTATTTTCAGACTTGCAAATATATACCATTATGCTTCCACCATTTGTAGTGGTTTTCCTTGCATTAAAAATTTTTAGTCCTATTTTATTCATCATGATCTCCAGTGGGGCGAGGTGATAGTGAATAATATGTTCATTAACAATACTATCATAAGATAGGTTAGATAACATTAGCGGCCAATAGGCAACTTCAAAAACCCAGATACCATCATTATTTAAATGATCTCTCACCTGTTCAGCAAAAAACTTTGGATCTTCAACGTCATAATAACATGCTATGGAAGTTACAATATCAAACTTTTCATTTGTAAGTTTCTCCGTAGGAAAAACAGTATTGATAACTCTTATGTCTTCATCAGTTTGTTTTCCTGCAATATCAGAGGGGTCAACGCCAACTTTTTTAAAAGTTGTGGGGTAGTTTCTTAAAAGAGTGTTGTCATTTGACGCTATATCTAGAACAGTACCCTCGGAGAGATTGGTAATTTTAAGGCATTCGTCTACAATATTTTTAAGATGAGTTCTCATTGTATTACTGATACCAGACTGATACCAATAGTTGCTGTATAATATATCAGCAGGGACGGAATGACGCGTTTGTATTAGACCACACGCATCTTCGAATTTAGATGTATCGCATCGAACAATCAAGTTGGGCGTTTTTCTTGTGGCAGGAGGTGTAACGCCATCTTTAATAAAAGACCCTTGAAAATACTGGTTCCCCAAGTCTATTACTGGTGCTAAATTAGGGTTCCCACAAATTCTGCAAGTTTGTCTATATTTGATATTCATAAGCGTGTTTATATACTACAGTATACAATAATTTAAATCTAAAATAAACTTTTTTCTTTAAAATTTCTTCTGGAAGAATATGTAGTAATAAAAACTGTCTTCATATTAGTCCCATTTTTCATCGTGCCATCTTTCCCATACTGATTGCTCATTATATTTATATCCGTAGATATTATATTTGGGCCAAGTCATCTCAATTCTTGGGAATACTTTAAAAACTTCGTCTTTCATCGAAAGTGATAGTTCTAATGCCTCGTTTCTTTTGGGGGCGTTATCCCATAGGTAAGTACCTTGCTGTTCGATCATTTTATAGATCTCACTATTAAATTTTGCATAATAGTAACTACCAATATATGTTTCTGCGCGTGTTGCCTCATTAAAGCGCTCCGTATCAAATTTTGGTGATTCATCATACGGCAAACTAAATAAAACTTTCATGCTTTCTGTGTCCGACCAATAAACATGATCTCTTGGATGAAATGGTAATGGCCAAAAATCTCCACAAACAAAAATTTTAGATTTCGGTTTGAGACCATTGGTATATCTAAGATTAGATTCTTTAAACTTATGAAAGAATCTATTCATCATTTCTAAACTTGATATTGCAATTATCTGGTCAGATCTAAATTTTGCACAATATTCTGAAGTTACTTTTTCTAAACCAGCTTTTGTAGATTGAATTTGTAAGTTTCTGTTTTGATACCCAGAATTAGCATTGGGTTTATTTTTAATAACTATCACTCGGTCATTAAGGGGAAATATATCTGGGCAACTTTCCCAGCAAGAAACGATTACCCGATCAATAAAAGACGTATTTAATAAATTATAAATAACACTAGGAGTGTCATTTACGTATATTGGCCCCTGAATTATCGCATCCATATTATATATTTATATTATCAAATTAAACCAACAAAATCTGAGCATATTCCATATACGTGCATATATTTACTAGACTCTGAAATTGACTGTCTTGTTAGAAGGGGTATAATAGAATTTTCATTTGACTCATTAAGATTATGAGACCATATTAAATTTGTATTATGAATAATAGTGTGTGCTTCTTTTTCGTGAAAGAAAATTCTTAAAGGCAAACTAATTAATCTACTTAAGGATTTAAAATCTTTAGTATGTACCCATAAGTTATCTTTCCTTTTTGTTAGGAAGTTAATATCAATTTTATACTCTGGTATATCATGCCCAAGATATAATTGATCGTTTATAAATCTTATATCTATTTCTACATCATACCCCATACGAATTGCCTCGTCTATATATGACGGACTGTTTTCTCTGGTATGGTCAATATTGTTGATATTACCACGATGGGATATTTTTATCATAGAATATTTTTAGTATTAAAGTTTCGATAATTCTTCCAGTAATTATAGCAATTTATTAAATCTTTTTCATTTTTTATTTGACCGCCTGTAATAATATTATTCCATGCCTCAAAATTTTCTACTTCTTCTGGGGTGCCAAAAACCGTAACATGAGGTGTATCATAGTACCCAACCCTTAGACCATCGCGCTGTAATAGGTTATATACTAACGTTACATAGTATTCTCCATTATGGTTAATATCCAAATCAATTATTTCTTGAAAATATTTTTTCAAAATTGCTCCGGTATTAAAATAGTAAATACCAGTAGACGCATGCTCGTTCATTGGATTATCTGTATAACATTCTTTTTCTTTTATTTCTGTCATTAAACCATTTTCGGTTTTTAGAAAAGCCATTTTAGTATTATTTAATGTGTGTGGATGAAATCCTGTGTGTGTTAGGACGCAACCGTCTAGAGCAAGTTTGCTTACACTTAACTCAAAATCTGACCTATCCCATACTAACGGATTGTCGCAATATGATACTATAACATGCTCATCGTCTTCAATAAGATTGAAAGCGTATTTTACGGTGTGAACTGGGCCTTTTTTGTGTGGAGGTATGGAAACAATTTTACAATTTGGTACTAGCTTTTTAAGCTCAGTTTCCATATTTGTCTCCTCGATATGCTTGTTGTTGCAAATAAATATAATTTCATCTTCTGTTGGGGAAAACATATCTAAGATATATTCGATAATTCTCTTTCCGGCTACCTTAATAAGAGGCTTGGGTTCTTTGTATCCTTTTTTTACAAACCTATCCCCAGTTCCGGCCATTGGAATTATAATTTTCATAAATTAATATGAATTATAATCTGTTCAGGGATATTTGTCTAAAGTTTAAATAATTGTAACATCACCAAGACTTGGAACCAGACTATCATGTAGATGTTTGATTTTTTTTACTATATCCTCATGATGTTCGTTAATTAATATATAATCTAAAACAACTTTATTATGATATTTTTTAAAAGTAAAAACTACATCAGAGTTATTTTTTTGTGGAAGTATATATTTTAGTCTATCCTCCTGTCTTCTAATTATTGTTTCTTGTACTTGCTGTGTAGTATATCCTCTTTTTAAAATATCTCTTTTAATTTTCCACTCGTTAGTCAATTCATTATCGGTATCTATGAATATTTTTAAGTCAATTAAATTTAAAATATCTTCTCCATATAAAGAATGCAGACCTTCATATATTATATATGGTTTTGGGCTAAAGTGCTGATACTCATCGAAAAATCCCGTATCGTGATTATAAGTTTTTCTTTTTATGGAATTGCCACTCTTTAAATTTTGTAAATCGGAAAAGCCTAAAGACAAGTTGTTTGCTTCGGGATGAAAGTGTGTATATGTATTCCAGTTTGTACTATGCCTTTCCCATTTGTGTAAATCATCACCACTTAAAATTAATACCTCATCTCTATTAAATAGCAAGGAAATTAAATTTGCAAGAGTAGTCTTTCCTACTCCAGACGCGCCAGAAATACCAATAATATAATTATTTTTCATTTTAAATAGAAACATCGGCTATACCCTGATTTCTTGCTATATTTATAGCAAAAGCAGTATCGGCGTCACTATCTATTTTTTTATCATTTATTAAATATCTTTCACCCGAACCTATGCCCATAATTAAATTATCATAAAAAATCCCTGCATTAGCTAGCTGCTTTTCTGTTTGATTTCTGGTACATTCTTTTCTTGCGGTTATTAAAACTATACAGTGACCTTCTCTTTCCCATTGCAAAAATTTATCTAGAGTGCCTTTTAGTGGTTTTATTGAATGTTTATTTTTTGCAGTAATAGAGGGGGGGAAGTGTTTTATTAGAGTTCCATCTATATCACAAAATATAGTTTTTCTTCTGTTCGCCATATTGTGTAATATATAATATATATGTTTAATAACTAAATCAAATTAAATTGAAGATAGTATTTTATCATACTGATTTGTTAGGTTATTTGCGTCCCACTTATAAAAATCCTTTAGCGGCGATATTCCGCTATTAATAATAGAAGGCAAGGAGTTATTGTCTAGCAAGATTTCTTGTTTATGATATATATGTCTAAACATATCTGATTTAGAAATACCGATAGGCCTTCTACATGAAAGTGCAAAATCAATTGTAGAAGATATTCCCCTGCCTTTCATTTCTTCGTAAGGAAAAATATTAATAGAATGTCTTGAAAGCCATTTTAATAAATCAGGAATGCTCATGAACTCATGAGAAATATCTAAATGTATCCTAGGATCAAGGAGTTGGCGGCATGAGTTTGCTATGTATGTAGAGGTATGTCCATTTGGGTCGGCAAAATCACTATACGGAATATGTAATCTTAATAATTTTATGTCTGGAGAACTGTTAACTATATGAATTATTCGTCCCCAGTCTTTCCCAAAAAAACCAAACCCAAAAGATCCAACCGAGTTAGGAATAACGCCATCTATAGCGGCGTAATCCAAAATTAAACGATCAACTTTTTTGATTTTATTTGTTTCTGTTATTGTTGGATCGGGGATAATTTGTATATCTATAGAATCAAAATTAGCAAAACAATCATGTCCACCGATTGCTATTTTTTTTATATGAGATGGTAGCTCACTCAGTACTTGTTCTGTTAGCCAAGGTTGTGTCTGATCATGATAATTAAATAGTATTATATGCGGACTATTTTTAATATAAGCGCTTTGAAACTCCTGCAATGATTCTACTTCTGCGTATTTGTAATCAAAAATTTTGCTAGACCTTATTGCCTCAAAAGTAAGTTTACCGAACTGATAAACTCCGCATTTTTGTTTTTTATGGTTTATAAATAAAACTTTATTCATAGATTCTTTTAATAATATGGTTATTGAATGTGCTGGAGGGTAAATATGGCAGTAAAACTCCGGCTTTATGTGTTATTGCAGTATTTAAAATACTTAAAACATTATCACTACTAAAGTCCATCGGGAAGGCATTCTTTTCAAAGATAACCCATCTCAATAAATGTGCCGAACTTATGCTTCCATAAGAAGAGCAGAAGGGAGTAAAGTAAAAAGTGGGTTTTCCGAAATAATAGGGCATACACCTAATGCCGGAATCTATCCCTAAAAATGCTATGCACTGACTAGATAGGGAAAACACCTCATCTAGATCGGCTACCCTTATTTCAACTAAGGGGTTTTTATTAAAACTATAGAATGCTTTATTTTCTTCCGTTGTTGGAACGATAACATTGCTAATGGTAGATAAACTATTTAATATAGTTTCGACTTTTTCAGCATTTAGTCCGTAGCACGAATTGGGACGAGCATAGAGATTGGCTAAAATAAAGGGCTTTTCTTCTAGTTTTTCAGCTTGAAAAACTGGTTTTGGAAAAAAATAAAAATAACGATACCAGTCAAAATCTTCATCTAGCCACCTTAAGCCATCTATATGTAAATCATAAAATTTATCTGCTTGTCGAAATTTTTCCAAGAAATTCTGGGGCAGATTTCGTATATCTGAGGGGTATAATTCATTACCAAATTGTGAATTAATTGTATGATTTTTGTTTAGTCTTTTAGGTAAAATCTCATAAGAATTATAAATATATGGAAAATATTTAAATAGTAACTCTGCCGCCTTGGGCGCACCTTCGGTATCAGAGTACATATGAATTTTTGAATTTGGACATTTTTCTCTAATAGAAGCTGCGAACCTATTTGCTAGTAGGTGATCACCAATACCGCCTTCTATTCTAACTGCAATATTTGCGCATAGACTCATTTAGCGAGCGCTCCTTTGAATTTATGAAAAAGATAGTTGCAAATTTCTTTCTTTTCTTCTAGCATTTCGCGTAGTTTTTCCATACCCTGAACTTTTTCTTCACAATCAATTTTCGTATTATCTTTAATATCTTTCAACAGTCCAGCATCAAAGGTAATCCATGCGCCCGCCTTCTTAGCAAAGCCCCATTGAATAAGCATATCTGCTACTTCGTATTCAATCCATACGGAGTTACCGCCAGTTCTTCCGTGCCTAATTGGATATAAAATTTCTGTGCCTTCTTTTTCGTTTGTTGTTTTTCTTAGGAGAATCTTCGCCCAATGGCCGATAATTTTGCCATCTTCTACAATCTGATCTGCCTTATATCTTGGTTGAAATTCAAAAATCCAGTCTGCATAGTGCTGCAAAGCATTTCCGCCAGAACTATTGGTTAGTTTTGGATCTGACTTTGCATAGGGATTAATTTGAACATTTGAACGAACCTGTGAGATTAGAGCACAAACATGGCCAAAAGTAGATAGTGGCAACATAATTTGCTTTAAGAAGTGTGAACTGATCACTGCTCCCGCCGCTACCTTTTGACTATCTTCAAACCCTTTTAGGGAATCATTTTTTGCAATAAGGGCATCCATACTATCAATTAAAAAATAATAACGAGAGCCATCAGGATTATTCTTAATAAGTTCTAGAATAATTGTAGCTATATTCTCATAGATATTTGTTTTAAGAACAAAGCATGTTCCATTCTCCCAGTTATCAGCCTTATCTACAAATTTAATTCCAGAAACGTTCTTTACGTTAGAGTTTAATCGTCCTTCTGCCTTAATCAAGAAGCCCTTGGCGTTGGGAACTGTATCTAAGAAATTTTTCATAATCAGAAGTGCCGAACTGGTCTTACCTCCGCCGCTTACCCCGGTAAAGCGTAAAATGGCTGGAACCTCCAAGGACCCCCCCATTTCAGAGTCTAGTAGTAGCGATCCTGTAGATACATTAAATGTTTTTTCGTCTTCAAAATTATAATGCTCACCCTTAGTGTCCTTTAGGAAGGAGTTAAGGACTGCTTTGCTTGATCCTGATGATTTTAGTTCTTCTTTTGCCATAGTGTTAAAAATTCGCGCACTGTCATAGGTGCTCCTACAGTTTCGCCTAATTTGTCGTTAATTACAATATTATTTTTTTCTAATTGAAATTTTTCTGGCGTAACGGGTTCAAATTTAAACTTCTTATATTCTGTATTTAGAAACCTTCGGCCATCATCTGATAAGAACCAGCATAGGCTGTTAAGCTTAAACCCCAAGTCTAAAGATCTCCAAAATGTATCATCTGGCGCTATTTTAAATAGTGTATTAACCATTTTCATTTCCTTGGGCCAAACTATGGCCGAAGAGTCTTTAACGAATTTTAAAACAAATTCTCGCTTATTTATGCTGGTACAGGGGGCAGTGTTGGCAGACTTCTTTTGTAATTTTAAAGATTTGTCTTTTATTGCAGAAGAATCCAGTAAGAGTTGTTGATCCTCCCCCTTTGCAGCTACACTTTTTAACGAGTCTTTCTTCTTCGTTTTCAGATCTAAATTTACAGGTGTTGAATTTCTTTTCTGCATCCATAAAAATTCTAATCTTATTTTAGACCATTCTCAAGTAAAATACTATTTATATCATTTTTAACCATTCTATTTACTAAATCAGTAAAAGTGTTTTGGGGCAGCCATCCTAAATTAATTCTAGCCTCGGTAGAGTCTCCCCATAAAAGATCTACTTCTGCCGGACGGTAGAATACGGGGTTAATTTTTACTAAAACAGCATCTCCATAGATATAGGTTTCATTCACTCCCTCGTTTGTCCACTCCCCCTTGATTCCGGCAATTTCAAGTGACCTTTCTACAAACTCACGAACTGTATGTGTTTCTCCAGAAGACAAAATATATTCCCTTGGCTGCTCTTGGTTTAACATCTTCCAAATCCCATCAACAAAATCTTGGGCATGACTCCAGTCTCTTTTTGCATCAAGATTTCCAAGCTCTAAGGGTAAATATGGTAAATTATTATTTAATGAATTTCTAATTCTGCCAACAGCTTTAGTTATTTTTCTGGTAACAAATTCTTCTCCCCGACGCTCGGACTCGTGATTATATAATAGCCCTTGAATTGCATAAAGATTATAACTTTCCCTATATACTTTTACAAGATGTCTAGCGGCGGCTTTAGCGGCACCGTATGGGCTTCTTGGTTTTAAGGGGTGTTTCTCATTTTGTGGAGAGTAATCTACATTTCCAAGCTCTTCACTAGATCCGGCATTATAAAAACGGCAATTTGGCGCATGCTTTCGGACGGCCTCAAGGCATCTCAATACACCCATTGCGCCAACGTCAAAAGTCTGTTCGGGGATTTGCCAGCTACTGCCTACAAAACTTTGTGCGGCTAAATTAATAAAATAATCAGGGACAATCTCTCTAACTAAATTATCAATAGCTTGGGAATCCGATAAATCTCCGGTGAACAAGTGGAATCTAGGATTATCAAGAAATTGAGAAATATTAATAGTATTTAATGTACTAGTTCTCCTAACCACTCCATAGATCTCATGGTTAGTATTTTCTAATAAGTAGTCAACCATGTAACTACCGTCCTGTCCTGTAATTCCGGTTACAATTACTTTTTTAATTTCAGTGCTCATGTCTCTAGTATTATATACCGGAGACCGTATATTTAAAATAATTAATTAATATGAGAACCTTCTGATTCAATATTTAAGTCTGTATTGATCTTAATAGCGGGATCGGCAACCTCTGTCTCTAATTGTGTAACTTCTTTTTTTAGTTCTTCAACTTTTTCAGTGATTGAATTTTCCACCACGGGCTCCACGGGAGCGTGTTGAATAATAGGTTCTATGGCTGGATTCTCATATGCGGCGAGAATATATCTTGGCTCTATAAATGAACCGGGAAAGATATGGGCAAAAATTCTATTAAGTTCTTTCATTTTACTTAGCGGCGAACCCTCTAATGCATTAATGTTTACTATTAAATTTGGATGTTCACTCGGATCATTGGAAATAAAATATGATACATTTGGGAAATAGGAGTCAACCTGTTGATTTTGTGCTTGAAAAACTGCCTTGATTGCACTATCAACAATTGCCGATTCGTTAATGCTGAGTTTTGATGACTTTACTATTTCCATAATAATATATTACACTTAACTATCATCCTCGTCATTTTCTGAATTAATACTATTAAAATAGAAATTTTCTATATTTTTTATTATTCTGTTATATTTTTCTTGATATATTTCTGTACTTTCTAGAGTTTCATTACTATTTCTCAATAAGGAGTGAAACATATTTTTAGGAGAATTTAACACTGCGTTAATGGTTTGTAGGTCTTTTTTTATTAGGTTTGCGGCTGTAAACCTCTTCCATCCCTTAAAAAACTCTTTTGAAAGATTTGGGTCTTTGGTTCCCTTGGATATTCTATTAAATAGAAAAAATAACATAGACCACTGCAAATTTCCCATTAATTTGTCCTCTATTGTAGAGTCCAATTCTTCGTAGTTCTGATTATTTAATTCCATTAAGCTTCGCAAGATTTGCAGGTCATAATCGAACGGGCCAAATCTTTAGCTGGGTTAGAGCTACGTTGATAGTATAGGCTTTTAATGCCCTGTTCCCAAGCAAAAATATTAAGCTCGTTGACTGCTTTTGGTGGAGTTCCGGCTGGAATCATAAGATTTAAGCTTTGCCCCTGATCAATATATTTCTGGCGCCCGGCCGCTTGAATTACTATTTCGCGTTGTGATGTTTCTGCAAATGTTTTAAACACATCCTTCTCTTCTTGTGTTAAGAAGTCTAAATGTTGAACAGATCCGCCGTGCTTTAAAATATCCATCCATGTATCATCATCGTTCTTTCCTTTTTCTTTTAAAAGTTTTTTTAAATAAGGGTTTTTATGTGTGAACTTGCCTTTTGCTAAATCTTTAACAAAATAATTACTTTCTAGAGGCTCAATACTTGGAGATACTTGACCAAGGATAAATGATGAAGAGGTAGTTGGGGCGATAGCTAATGTTGTTGTGTTTCTTCTTTCATATCCCTTTAAAACTTCTGGTTCGCCATAAACTTCTGCAAGTTTTTGTGTTGCAAAATCAGCCTTGTTTCTAATTGTTTTCCAAATAGTATTATTAAGAAACTTTGCCTCCATTGACTCAAAGGGAATCATTTTAGACTGCAATAGTGAGTGCCAGCCCAAAACTCCAAGTCCAAGGGCGCGATGACGTATTGCAAATTTTCTAGGTGCATCCATAAATTGCATGCCTTCTGTTTTATTGATAAATTCAGTCATCACAGCATCAAGAAACCAAATCATAGTCTCTACTGCATCAGTATCTTTCCATTCTTCCCAGCGATCAAGATTCATTGAGGAAAGGTCACAAACAAATGATTCGTCTGCCTGATTTGGAAGCATAATTTCAGTACATAAGTTTGAATGATTGATTTTCAATTCCTTATCTTTATATACTTGTGGTGCCTGATTATTTACATTGTCAGTAAAGAAAATATAGGGATAACCGCTTTCAAAGCGTTTCTTGATAACTAACCCCCAAATTCTACGCTTTTCTTTATCTCCATCAATCATATCTTTCATCCATTCATCGGAAATAGTAACTCCAATTGAGAGATCTTGAATACTATTACCCTCGCTGCGAATTTTTAAGAACTCTTCTATGTCTTTATGGTCAATAGGAAGATAAGAAGCGAAACTACCACGACGAACATTTCCTTGCGAAACTACATTCATCAACTTATCAAATAACTCCATAAAGTGTACTGATCCAGTTGATTCGCCGCCAGAAGAAATCGACTCTCCACGACCACGCAATTCACCAAAAAATGCTGAAGTTCCGCCGCCACCCTTAGTCATCATACCAACTTCTGAAACTTTTTCTAGGATTCCTTCCATTGTGTCTGGAATATGGGAGCCAAAACAGGAAATGGGTAGTCCGCGCTTTCTGCCAAAGTTCGCCCAAATAGGGGACGCCAAAGAATAAAAACCTCTATGCATGTAGTTTTCAAACTTATTGGCAAACTCGTGTTGCTTTAAAATTTTTTCTGCGGCTTCTGCAATATCGCGGATTCTTTGTTCCGGAGATTCATCCTCTAGAAGATAACCTCTTTGTAGAAACTTTCTGGAATCTTTATTCAACCAATAGATATCTGTATTTACTTCTCCACTCATGAAAGTATTATACTATAGACTGAGTCTTAAAACAAGTCTGATTCATCAAATGATTGACTTTTCTTTGAATATTCTACGGGCCTAGAATGAAAGAAATCCGTCATATTGTTTCCTAGTAATTCTTCATCAAACCATAAGGTCTTTTTTAATAGAGTCTTATCTACATCAAATGCTTTCTTGAAGCCAATCTGTTTTAGAGAATCATTAATGCGATTTTTAATAAATTCTTTTAATAGCGGCGCGTTTAGTCCCTCTTCTTGAATCCCATTAATCATCCAGTCAACAATTTTAGATTCAGACTTTAGTGCTTCTTTGGCTTCGGAAAGAATTTTTTCTTCTAGCTCGTCGTCAAATAGCTCAGGATATTCTTTTCGGATTGTATTGATAATTTTAATCCCAACAAGCGCATGAATATTTTCTTCGTTTCTTGTATATTTAACTTGTTGATCTGTATCCTTGAGTACGTTCTTAAAACGCGCAAACCAATTAATAACATAAAATTGAGAGAATAGGGAAACATTCTCTACAAAAAGAGTAAAAAGAATCAGTGCGTAAAGATATTGCTTTTTTGAGTCTTTATAAAAACGGTGTGTATACTTTCTTAGATAATTTACTCTACCCTGAATCCACTCAAGTTTGAGGTTTTCCTCAAAAATATCCTCTAGATCTAAAACAGAAAGAAGTCTCTCATATGCATTATTATGGATTACTTCTGTATTTGCCATAACATACCCTAGATCTTGTAGGGCTGGATGGGGGAGATTTTCTCCAAGTTTGGCCCAAAATGTCTTTACGGCTACTTCTATCTGTCCAATGGCTGATAGGGTTCTTACGATAATTTCTCTTTCTTGGTCATTAAGGTTGACTTTAAACTGTTGGATGTCCGATTTAAAGGAGAATTCTTTGTCTGTCCAGAATCCATTATGCATTGACTCAATGAATTCTTCCGTCCAAGGGTAGTAGTTTGGTTTACGAGAGATTTGTTCTTCAAAGATCATAATATAAGAATGTTGTGTTAGTATATTACAACATCTTGTGGTCAAAGAAAACTAAAAAATAGGAAAAGAAAATTTTTGGGGGCCTACTTGTTTTTTTTAGTTCCAACATTCTTTTTTGTTGGTTTTACTCTTGATTTGTCTAATTTTTTAAACTCTGCAAACTGCTTCTTTCTTTCTTCTCTTAAGTTTGTTAGTGCTTGAGCGTCGAGTTCTTTATTTTTCTTTTCGGTATACTTTACTTTGATTTCATCATTTTTGTCGCCGCCACGCCTTTCGCTCATCTCTTTAGAGATATCAAAAAGGTCACCTACCGTGCCACCCTTTTCGGTTTTTTTTATAAATGCTTTTTCATCATGGGGGTCAATCATGGTATCAAATGCAAAAGTTGGAGGATAAAATACCCTGTTCCACGCTATGCCCTTTTCGTCAATATACTTTTTTTCATCGTTCATCTTAAAGAAGATGTCGATTATTTCTTCAGTTTTGGGATGTTGAAAAGTATAAAACGGCATTATTTTTTATTAATTAATTTATTTTTTTTTCTAATTTTATGGGGTCTTGGAGTGGATCGCACGAGATTACCATTTGGCATTCTGAAGTATTCGGTTCCATCTTTAAAGATTACTTTTTCAATAGATGCTCTCGCGTTATTAATTAATTCAAGCTCATTTTGATTCATAAAGTGTTAAGGGTGTTAAGGATGGAATCTACCATTTTTTTATAGGTAAACTTTTCTTGTAGTTCTAATCCAGCTGTATTTACCGGATTGGTTCTGAATCTAGCTTCTGCCTCTTCCATGCCCTTAATGAAATCATTTTCGTCCCAATCAAAAATATTTCCCTGATTAATTTCGCCCCCCTGTTGGAAGAAGAGGCCATCATATACTGGAATTTTTCCGTTAGGGTTTACTAAGACGGAATTTTGTTCATTCATCCAATCTTTATAGGCATGCGCGTTGATTCCGACGCAATGCTTTCCGATTGCTACGCTTTGAAATTCTGGAAGTCCCCACCCCTCACCGCCGCTAGTCGCAAGAATAATGTCATTATTATTAATAAATTTATTATAAATTTCATTACTTTCCATGAAAGGTAAGAAATTTAAGTTCCAATATCTTTGGCCTTGTAGGGATTCATTAATGATATTTGATTGAACGTTTGGATCTAAAAATCTATTAAAGATAGCACAGTTGAGAAAGTAACCTGATTTATTACCGTACTTCTTAACCCAAGCCTGCAGTGCCTTTAAGTGCCTTTTTCTTTGTGGTTCCAACTTTCCGCAAAGTCCAAAATGAATATCAGTTCGGTTTTTTTGTTGATTTTCTACATTAAAATGAGTAGCGTCAAATGCTAGTGGAACAAATTCTACATTATTGCAACCAAAGTTATTAAATACATTAACTGCATAATTACTTGATAATAAAACTTTTGCATTATTCTTTACGATATTAAGTTCAAGAGGTGTAGGTGAATCTAGTTCATAAAAACTTAAAAGAACTTGTTTTTCGGAAAAACTCTCAAGACTTCCCGCAAGATGCCAAAGTTTAAATATAGGATTTTTTCTATTGTGGGTTTTTTGTGCTGATAGAATCGAATTATGAATCCAAGAAAAAAAATCTGGATCTTGTTTTTGCGTGGACGCGTCTACATCACCAATCGGAAAAAGAACCGTCTCTATCCCGCGAGAGTAAATTTCTCGCAGGATAGAAAAGGATACTTGCCCTAATGACGTTGAGTTAAGCGGTAGATGTAGGGCTACACTCACGGCTTAAAATGGGATATCGTCGTTCTTTGTGGGTGCCTTCTTGGCGGCTGGCTTTTGAGCCGATGCCTCAAGTGGCTTATCAAAATAAACCCTGTAGTCTGGCTGATTTGAACCCTCTGGCTTTGAGGAGTTACTAAAAATCAGAACCTTAACCTCTTCTCCTGTTTTTGTCTTAAAGGAACCGTTAAGATACGTATTCCCTGCCTTGCTGGTGCGCTTCCATAGTGCCCCGGCCTCTTCTAGCTTTGGCTTATCGCCATTTGTGTTTGTGTTTTCCATACGTTTTAGATTATATCGCTATTGTTAAGGGAAGTCAACTTTTTTTTCGCAAGTTCTATAAATTTATTATGCCAGTTCAAGACGGTTTGTGGTGTCACGTTGAGTATCTCGCCTATTTCGGAATAATTTAAAATTCGGTCTTGGTTCGAAAAGTATCTATAATGAATTGCGTTTTTTATATTCTTATCTTTAATTTGATCTAGGATATCTTGTACTGTATACAATATTTGCGCCTTCAAGTCTGTTGATTTATTTTCATTATAATACTGGTTGATTAAAAATTCAATAGTTGACTCTTCGGTTTCAACATACTTCGACGATTTGTTTTTTAAATTCAAACAGTAATACTTTACCTGATTACCTAGCCAAGTAGAAAATTTTGCACCCTTGGAAGAATCAAACGATAGTGCTGCGGAATATATAATCCAATCTTTATTGTCGTTTAAATCATTTAGCTTGAATGATCCGTATTGAGAAAACTTTTTTCCCATACTAAAACAGATTCCACTGTGTCTACTGATCAGTTCTGTTAGACTAGTATTGCAGGATTTTGTTTTTACATTCTCTACTAACTTTTCATCTTTAATATTTTCTAGATCTAGTGTCATTTATACAAATGTGAAACAACTTTATTAGTTAGTCAAATTAAATTTTGATTTGTTCAATAAATTAAATAATAATTATTAAACATTTACGAGTTTACGAGTAAATATTGTAAACGAGCGAAGCGAAGTTTGCAATGGCTGTTTTCGGTTCCCTAATTATGAACGGTTTTTTAAGAGCATGTCAATATTAATATTAATAACTCAACAAATTTTCCTTGTGGGACTAGTTTCCCATCTATGGTACTATACTGATTTCTTTCCAGTATATTTAAAACTTTTTTCTGCATTACTACCTAAGTCAGTATATACTTTTCTACTGATAGAGGAGTACTTAAATAGGGGCGAGCAAGATCTTGAGTTTGGCTATATAGAGTATGTATCTACAAAATATTACTTTACCCAAAATAAAATTTTAAGTTTCTTATTAAAGCTCCTATCTTGTCCGATTTGCTTCGGTGTATGGCTGTCTGTTTTTTCTTCTTTAGTCTGTGGGAACATTTTTTATTTAGGGGTAATTTTCTTTTTTTCTAGATTAGTCAGTGTTTTACTAAAGTTTTTTTTAAAACTTCAATAAAATAAATGATTATGTAGGATGAAAAGAATTGAATTTTACAAGCCACAGAAAACTGGAAATGGCACTTGCGCTACTTTTGAGTGCAATTCTTCTATAGAAGACCCTAAAAAAGCAGGATTTTACATTAACCTTTTAAAACAACACTCATGGGATGATTCTTCTAAGACCGGATCTTTTAAGGAGAATGTTAATAATCCAGAAAAACATAAGAAAATTAAACTCAATGATCTTGAGCTTTGTAATATTCTATATGTACTAGAATCCAATAGCGAAAAAAAGTTTTCAACAGTTCACAAAAATGGCGATAAAACTACTCCAATTTTTTTTGAGCCATACATTAAGGACTCCGCGTTTATTGGTCATGTTTTAAAAATTGACGGAGTAGGAATTGCTTTTAATATTGTAGAATCAATCAAATTGAGAGAATATTTAAAAGCATCACTAAACAGTCTATTTTCCTAAGCATGACAGAAAGAAAGAAAAGAATTTTATTCCTCAGTGATTACGCTGGAGCCTTTACTGGTTTTGGCAAAAATACAAAGTTATTATTAAAATATTTGTATCAAACTGGTAAATACGAAATCTGCAATGCCGCGCAAGGATTGCAAAAAAACGGTCAACATACACAAAGATTTCCTTGGAAAACAGTAGGAGTTCTTCCTGAAGATCCCAGTAAAATTGCCCAAATAAATCAAGATCCAAACTTGGGTAGGGTTGCTGCCTATGGAGAGATGGAAATTGAAAATTTAGTCAAAGAATTTAAACCAGATGTGGTATTTTCGGTTAATGATACGTGGGGCTCCCAGTTTGTAACTGAAAAAAATTTCTTTAAGTCTATACCGACTGTATGCTGGAATACATTTGATTCTCTACCCCTACTTCCCGATACAATTGAGAAGGCAAAGAAAATAAATCACTATTGGACTTGGAGCGATTTCGCAAGAAAAGAACTACACAAGCTTGGACATACGCATGTTAAAAATCAGTATCCACTAGTTAATACAGATAGTTTTTATAAACTACCACAGGAAAAAATTAATGAAATTTTACAAAAACATAACTTACCGCAAGATAGTTTCATTATTGGATTTGTTTTTAGAAATCAATTAAGAAAACTTATTAATACTCAAATTGAAGCCTACGCGCAATTCAAGAGACAAAATCCTCAGATTAAAAATACTTACCTATATACTCATACTCACTACGGAGAAGGATGGGATATTTCACGACTATGCGAACAATATGGAGTAGACAAGAAAGAAGTTCTTTGTACTTATGTCTGTAAAGAAACAAAAGAGTATTTTATTGCACCATTTACTGGTCAAGATATTGAAAATCCACTAACAAAAAGAAAAACACTTATAACCACAAATGTTGGATTGGGAGTTACAGACTCACAATTAAATGAAATTTATAATATATTCAGCCTTTATTCTCATCCAGCAACATCTGGAGCTTGTGAATTACCTTGTGTAGAAGCCGCACTAACAGAAAAAATAGTAGCAACTTGTCCTTATTCTTTTGGTGAGGATATTATTGAATTAAATCAGGGTAGCATGGAATTTAAATTTGCCTTTTATACAGAACATGGAACACAATTCTTAAAATCGCAACCATCAGCCTCATCAATGTGCAATGTATTCAAAAAAGTATATGAGATGCCATTAGAAAAACAAGCTACCCTAGAACGCCTATCTAGGCAGTGGGCACTTGACAATTATTCCATTCAAAATAATGGAAAAAAAATTGAAGAGTTTATTGACTCACTTTCTATTCTGGAAGATTCTGTTTTCGAGTTTAAAGCGTCACAAAGTAATCCAAACCCTTCCGCTCAAGTACCAAACAATGAAGATTCCAAACTGTGGGTAAAATCTTTATATAAACTTATTCTAGATAGGGAAGTTATAGATGAAGACGAAGGTGTTCAACATTGGTTAAAGCAACTTTCCGAAAACCGTCCAAAAATAGATATTGAAAATTATTTTAGACATGTAGCGCAAGAAGATATAAAGAAAAAAAATGAAATAACTTCTATTGACCAGCTTTTTGAAAAAGATGAAGGATTCAAGAGGGTTTTATTAGTACAGCCCGAAAGTCTAGGCGATGTATTTTTAATTACATCAATTTTTGAATCACTAAGAAACAGATATCCAAAAGAAACCCATAAAATATATATTGCGACTAAGCCACAGTATCAAGACGTAATAGACGGAAATCCCTACATAGATAAATGGATTCCTTATCATCCAGCAATGGATAACGTAATTGCATTAGAAGGGGCCGGATCAGTGAAGGGAATATGCGATGTCGCGTATCATCCATACTTCGGAACCCAAAGGATGCTTGACTATATGCATAACGGAGTTGATAAATTAGATCTTAATCTCAATAATTAATATGCACTTACTAGACAGATACGCACTATCAACGGGAAGCAAAATTGGGAAGCCTACAATTGTAAAGAAATTTTTCCCAATAGATGCAGAAAAGTATATTACTGTACAAAATAGTAGTGGCATGCCCGGCAAGTGCTATGATTATTTTCAAGAAGTTATTAATTTACTATTACCCAAACTAGAAGCCAATGGTTATAAAATAATTCAAATTGGAGGCCCAGAAGATAAAGTTTTAAATGCATGCATTAATCTACAAGGCAAAACAACTATAAATCAAACTGCATATATCCTATCCAATTCGAGCTTACATCTTGGTAATGATAGTTTTGCGGTACACATGTGTAGTGCATTTGACATCCCGACGGTTGCATTATATAGCGTAACTCTGCCAGAAATCGCCGGGCCGTATTGGAATAATAAACAGATCAATTTAAAGCCAAGCGACAATCATAAGCCTAGCTTTAATCCTAATGAGTCACCAAAAACAATTAATCTAATTAAAATAGAAGATATCATCTCATCGGTAAATAAATTACTATTTGAATCTGACGATATAAAAATCAAAACAATCTATACTGGAAATAGATATAAGGATAGATTAATTGAAACAACAGCAGATCAAGTAATAGATCCAAACTTCTTTAAAGAAGATGTATTAAATATACGTTTAGATTATTCAGATTCATTAAACGAATTAATATTTAGGTCAATGTTACAAAACGTTGCCACTAGAAGATGCGCCATAGTAACCGATAAAGGATTTAATTGTACGCCTTTCTTACAATTTAAACAAAATTTAACAATGGTTATTTATGAAGTAACCAAAGAAGTAGAATTACCCTTTATAGAACAAATGGAAAAATTAGGAATACCATATGTCTGTGTATTCGATACCTGTTGTTCTACAAAAGATGAGCTTGAGCATAGAAAATTTCAACTAATGGAATTTTGTGGCATACAAGAATTCAAGAAAAATGTAGAGAACGCTCCAGAGCTATCAGATAATTTTAAATTTAAAACCAATAGAATCTTATTATCGAATCAAAAAGTCTATAATAGCAGGGCCTGTCAACTAGAAGATATTTCAATTGAATCAAGTAATGATTTTATCCCACTAAGTAAAATAAAAAATAAAGAAACTCTTTTGCAAGATTTAGAATTCTGTTGGCTTATAGAATAAACTATTGACAGTCTCAAAAAATTGTTATACGATTGGGTATGGCAAAAGATAAAAATACTGAAGTTCCGAGTGAGCTTGGCGTGACTCGATATTTAGATAAAGTAATTGGCTATTCTAGAGATGAATATGGTTTTTTAAATGGGGTTGATTATGTCTTTAATGATGACAATACGATTAACTGGCGCGCAATGATCCGCCCAGAGTATCTTGTTCCAAATAAGGATGCCTTTAAAAATGATCAAAATCTTGACCTAAAGTCTTTAGATGTCACAACACTTCCAGATAATAAATTATTAATCCTACTAGCTGGTATTAAGGAACTAGCTCAAATTAGGGGCTTTAAAGATGTTTCATATCAGGTTATAGAATCTAGACCGGATTATGTTGCAGTTAAATGTACTATTGAATTTACGCCAAATTATGAGACAGGCAGTAAAGCAGTTAGCTTTTCATCCCTTGCCGATGCCCATTGGGATAATACACATAATTTTGCTAAAAACTTTTTAATGGCGATTGCTGAAAATCGCGCTTTTGTTCGTTGTGTGCGTAGTTTTTTAAAGATTCATATTGTTGGTAGTGATGAAATGGGCGGAAAAAACTCATCACCCATCACTCAAGAATCAGAGGGAACATCTTCCCAGCCAGCGTCTCTATTGCAAAAAACAATGAATGATTATAATATTTCTTTTGAGCAAATTAAAGAGGGTGCAATTAAAAAGAAAATTGAAGGAGCTGAAACATGGCAATCATGTGATGATATCCCTCCTTTATCAATCTTTACTATTGTAAGTGGGATTAAGAATAAAAATTCAAAAATTAAATAATACTATATTAGAGTTACTTAGGCACAGTCCCAAAAACATACATAGTTTTGGTAACACCATCTACACAAACATATATCTGCCGCCAACTAGCATCACTACCCCCATCTAATGGGGGCACAGTTAATTTAGTTTTAAAATTGGGAGTACCACCAGTTGGATTACCATCTGGAATCAAAACTAAACTTTTATAATCCATATAAAGTGTCTGCTTACCATCTTGGTCAGAAATAAATACCGCTCTATCTGTGTATACGTTACCAACACGTGCCTGAAGAGTTACTGAATAAGAATAGTTTCCAGTAATTGGGTCTTGAGTCACCATAGCTGTACCTATCACCACATATTTTATAGTGTCACTTTCCGTATAGGAATCAACAAAAGAAGAATTAACAAAAATAATATCACTTTTTTCTATTCTAAAAGTATCTCCATTAAAGGTTGTCATTAATAATACCGTCCACTCTCCAATGTCAGAAGCATAGACTAAATAATCAATATTATTTCCTTGTGCATCTAGCATTTCTTTTGGCGGAATACCATCTACCTCTCCATAAGTTACTGCAAGCGCATTTATGCCATCATTATCAATAGTGGGATACAAAAAGAAGGGTAAGTTCGGGGGAAGATTTCCAGATGAAAATGATTTAAAATATGCCATAATTTTTATATATTTAGAAACAATTACATGCAGACATATCCCAAGCCCCCGTGCATTGTATACAGTAATTCCAACAATTATTCCAATAATAACCAGGTGGACAATTTAAAGCAGGATTAATAGAACTTGATATGCCTGTATTATTTTGTATATATAAAGACACGCCACTGTCATATCCTTGAGCTATAAAGTTTTTTCCAGATACATTAAGAATAGCAGAGTCTATATATGGAGAGTTATTGGTAATTGAGAATAAATCATTATAACCAATACTTAATTGCGAAACATAATTTGAATTTATACCTATACTACTTGATAAATATTGAGCATACAAATTACCGCTTGTGCCAGAAGTCGGAACGTTATTCAATTTAGATATATTTTTACCAGTAGCAAACGTCCAAACCCCAGTAAAAGACCTTTTACCCTGATATGCGTAAAGTTGTCCAGTTAAATTTCCCGTTGCCAACCATGATCCAGTTCCAGTTGCCGCGACAGAAACATTATAGCTACCAGTTAAAGTATTCACACTAAACTGATTTGCACCAGTAAAATTATAAACATTACCATCATTATTAATAGCATAAACAATTGTTCCCGTTTGACTTCCAATTAAAGTTCCCGCACCGTTAAAATAACCATAAGAAGAAGTCCCAATTATTAATCCAGTAGGGTTGCTATAAATTAAAACATTAGAAATATTACTCGGCGCAATAGATGCCATATTTCCAGTAAAAAATATATCACTATTTATATATGTTAAAGCTGCATAATCTATAATAGAAGAATAGCTTGACACAACAATAGGATCTACTAAATAAACACTACCCGTTACAGTCGTGGTTATAAATCCATTATTTCCAGTTGCAATTCCGCTTAAAATTTTATTAAAATATAACCCAGTAGTTACTGGATTATAAAAATAACCAGTTACATTTGATTGTACTAACGCACTACCAGTTGGAGTTCCAGTTACATACCCCGAACCAATAGCACTCAAATAATTGATTGAATATTGTGATGGTAATAATGCAGAATTTAAAACTAAAGAATTATTAGGAGTATAAACAAAAGAAGAACTTGCTCCCGCTCCCGTTAAATAGCCAGTAAATAAATTATTAAAATAAACTTGGGACATTGGTGTTCCCAGTGGTACATTTCCCGTTAATATTCCGCCAGTTATATAATCAACATATCCAGAACACATTATACCATAAGCAATTCCAGATCCGTTAATAATACAACTCTTTCCAGACCAAATACTTCCCAATCCACTTGCAGTATAAGATATATTTTGACTAACTGAACTATCTGGCGCATACAAAGAAGCAGTAGATAAAATCCCAGATGCGGTAGTAGTTTCATTCCTGCCTAAAACTGTATTGTACTGCTGTACATAATAAGTAGGAGTTCCAGTTCCAGTAGATGGATTCTGTAAAAATTTAGAAAAAATTCCACTGCCAGAAATTAAACCAGTTACTATTTGCGAATATTTTTGAACAACTTGAATTGGACTATATACATTTCCAGTATATCCACTGACATATGCCAAAGAAACACTAACGGGGGTTTGCGCTGTATTTCTATATGTCAAGCTATAAACATTTGGCACATTATTTTTTATAATATTACTAGTTGGCCCCAAGTTAATCAGAGATAATGTATTAGTAAACAATCCGGAAATATTTACAGACATAGGAATAACACCTATATTTGTATATAAGGATATTGAAATAGATTTTGTTTTAGAGGAAAGATCTATTGAATTAGTATTTGATGCGTAAATATAACCAGTTCCGCCACTAGGAATATTAACCAATGGATTAGTACCAGTTATAGGAAATGCGCTGTAAGAAGAATATCCAGAATAGACAGTAATAGGATAATTACCACTATTAACAAGCTGAATTGGAATTGTGGCCTGACCTTTATAAAAAGTATAAAAAGGCTGATAAAAATATGGAGGTATATTGTCGCCATAAATTGTAAGGTTATTAAAACCTATAGAACTTTGCCCTAAATTTTTAAAATACACTCCAGAAAATAATTGGTTTACATTAGCAATATTTAACCCCAAATACAAAGGAATAGAATTTAAATATAAATCAGCGCCGCTAGGAGATAAATTTCCCGAAAAAAACAAATTATCCCCACTCTTATACGAGCCCAGCAATCTTTTATCTGAAGATAATATTTTTCCATTGTATAAATCAAATACAACACAATTACCACTACTTCCCGAAAATAAAAACTGACAGTGTCCGGATGTTTGATTTGGGCGAACATAAGTAGACCAACTTACTCCCGATTGGGGGTAAATATTGCGATATCTTATGCCAGTTATATTAATCATTATTGCTTAATTTGTCCCGGATTTGGAGTGTTATTAAAACTACCCTGACTATTATTGTATGAGTTTCCTATCATCTTTGCTGTTGGGCCATTTTGCTGACTGGAAGACAGGGTGCCACGATCTATGGTTCTTGCGATTAATGACTGCAAAACATAATCATCACTTGGCGCACGAATGATCTTATCTTCTAATGTATATGAAGTATAGAATCCATTATTTGTTAAAGATATCTGAATAGAAGATAGTCCCTGACTAATTGAATAGCTAGTAGTGGGATTCACTCCAGCTATTTTATAAGAAATTCTCTGCTGTGCCGTTGGCATAGAATAAAAAGAATTCTGAGATATTTGCTTTAGATAATTATCAATATCACCTCCAGTAGGAATACAAGACCTATTAATCCCCTGCACTAAACTTAAATTATTTTCTCTAATATCCTTAAAGTGATAATCAATTTTAGCTACATCTATACTTGATACTAACTGCTGATAAACATGTTCCACTTTTGGTAATACTTTTTTAAAACTTTCTGAAACATTTAGTGCAATGGTATAAGCTGGAGCAGCTGGATCAATAATCGAAGTTTTTCCCAAACTAGATGTTTGTCCGCTAACAAAATCTGAACTAGAATTTTGACTTGCGCCATTTGACTTCCACGCCCCAACGGGAAGAGTTATAGACATACCGGGTAGACTTAATATCCACGTTTTATTAGATCTTAAACCCCACATACCCTCAAATAATTTAACAGGATTACCTAAAACATCTTGTTCAATTTTATTTTTGGGAGATTGAGATGTAGGTTCATTATCGTTAGACCCCTGTTGTATTATAATCTGATATTTATCAGAAGATCTTAATGCAGGATATTCCTTGGCAATAAATAACTTTATAGTTGGATCTTTTAACGCTTCAGGGTAAATATTAAATAAAACCTCTGGACGACCATCATCAAAAAGCTCTGGCAATAAGTCATCGTACCATTTAAATAGAGAATTATAATCTTGTATCTTGTCTTTACTAGGCCACCATTGCGGCTCCCTTGTTGCAAGAACAAAAGAAGTCACAACTTTATCTTGCTCTCCAGTAACATAATTTCCACCACCGGAAACTCCAGAATCTATTAAAGTACTATTATTTTCATCATCTGTATTAGAAGCAGTTACCAAGTTACCAATATTTGAATCAGCAGCAAATCCAAATTTAAAAATAGGTAATGTAGATAAATCAGTACCACTTATATACCAATTTCCACTTCCCCCATCTGCAGTATTTACATTTACATTTGTATTCGCATTTGTTCCACCTGGTATAGGAGTATTAAACCTAGAGTACCAATATTTACCTAATAAATTATTTGCTCTATCCTCTACATTTGTAAACTGACTACTAGCAAGATCATCATCATAAGATGCAACTATATAATAATAGCTAAATCCCGCTAGATCTTGTTTTTTTTGTGATGGCAAATTCTCGTTTATATTTTTAAACTTTTCAGGAGAAGAGTCATCTTGAGAATATACATCTAATATTTCCATATTACCAAACTCAATTAATGACTGACCTATAGCTGATTTCGCCCCATCCTTAGTAATAATTTCATAATATCCGAACCATAAAAATGAATCTCTTAATGCCCTACTGTAATAGGCCAAAGCAGTTTGTATTTGTAATTTTTGTAAATAAGAATAAGTTCCCACACTATAATCCCCATCATCATCTACACCAATTAAATCCTCAAAAGTTACGGGCGCAGTATCAATAAAACTCTGTGTAGGATCAATAGTGCAATTATAATCATGTATAGACCCATCTTTTGAAAAATATCCAAGAAATCCCCTAGAGAAGGTATTTTTTTTACTTGCCCCATATGTAAAGTCAACAATTAAAGGGTCGGCCCCGACAATATTAGCAGGTGGTATATTAATAGGTTTTGACCGATCTATGAAAAATAATTTATTAACAAATGGATCCCAATAATATACTAAACCCAAGTCTGCACACCAAGCATCTAGAACCCTTTTTAAGCTACCCGTATGTTGAGCCCTGAACGGATAATTGTTGCTATTTTTAGTAATTTTATCCCCACCACTAACCGAAAAATATTTTGATATCTCATTATATAAATCATCAAAAGTATACCATACTTCAAAGATTTGAAAATCTATTAAAGCGGCCGGAGAAGTAGCTGTTCCACCACAAGAATTTGCATACTTATCATAAGGCATAAATGGGCAGGGGTCACAAACATCCAAAGATGAATGATTATTTGCACCAGCGGTAGAGCTTAAAGCTTGATCGCAAGGATGGTAGATCTTTCCAACGATAATTAATCTTGCGTCTTTATTTGTGGCGTATCCATATCTATTATACAAACCAACATACCAACGCTCCAAGTCCGCACTAAGATCAGTGTATTCTAGGGTTAAAATTTTTTGTTCTGGAGTTTTTTCTATAGAAAAATCAGTCAAATAACCCCTAAAAACCAAGTTTCCAATAGTTACAGTAGAAGACTTTAAATAAGACAAATCATTCGAGGTAACGGTATACTGCCCCAACTCATTCACCAATTGAACCTTTAATGTTGATGGAGTAGACCCATCTTTAAAATCCCAACTGACTCCATATGGCAAACCTCCAAAGAAATTATCTCCTCTAATTTGTGGCGCAGTTATTAAATTCCTTGTGGTCATTTTTTAAAACAAATCGTTATTATTATATAATAAATACGGGTGAGTATCAAAAATACCCTGCCCAGAATTTATATCATAAGTTGCTAATTCTAAATAGTCTTCTTCTACAAATAGGCGCTCACCATTCCGATATACTTCAGAATAACCATTATAAAATTGTGGCAAATTATAGAATGTTTGTGCATTTCCAGTTATTTCAATTTGGAAATTTCGGGGGAGCGCAAATAGCTGGCCTTGATTATTATCAAAAATAGATCCAGTTTGAAAATAAATAGAAGACCCATTTCCTGTAATGCCATAGTGTGTTAATATATTAATATTAGAATTATTTCCACTTAATAACTTTTGTCCATTATAATATATATTATATAAATAAGCATTCCAAGGTAAAACATAAACACCAGAAGATGCCGCCAAAGCTGTTAAGTTAAAATTCGAAATATACATTCCAGAATTATAAATTCCAGTAAAAGTATCGGCCATGATAACATCTAATGTATTAATATCTACATTAAAACCAGTACCTAAAATAATCTCATTATTAGTATCTACAAAATAATCATTTAAAATTTGAGTCTGAGGATTATACACGCCGCCAAAATTATTATATAAACCAGAATTCAAAGCTAGTCCGTCATGAAATACAACGTAATTATTAAAATTATTATTTTGCAAATATGAATTATAAAAAGACTGGTTTATTTTGTTATAACTTAACGATAAATTATTTTCGTAAACAGCAGGGTAATTAAAAGAGGGCAAATTAACATCAATCATATCACCACTAATAATTGGATAAATTAAATTAATTGAGGTCTTACCAAAAGTTGCCCTAAAACCAGTATTTAATGTTATAATGTCTGGTGTGCTATTTTGCCCAGTAGTTACATAAAAAGAACCAGTTAAAAGAACAGTGCCGCTACCAGAAACAGTTCCAGTCAATGGTGTTACCTGATATCCAGTATAAGTATTTCCAAACCAATCATACACAAGCCCAGTTGGATTTGAACTATAGCCAGTTATTGCAGTATAGTATCCAGAATAATAAGTTCCACTACCTGTTATCCCAGTTACCATTCCAGATAAATTTGTAGAAGTAGACGGTACGTAATTATTAACAAAGCCACTAAATAACGTGGACAGGGAACTGCTTTGAAGTGGTTGTGTGGAAAATAGCACTTCATCTATGTATCCAGTAAAAGGTTTATTATGACAATAAATACCCGTAGCATTCGGATTATATCCCACATAAACCCCAGTTGGAGCAAATAAATAAGAAGTACTAATTGGAATGTTTTGACTATTTAATTGCGATGTAAAATAATCATAGTTACCAAAAGAAACCTTATCCGTATCTAATGTTAAAAAAACCGCCGCCTTATCCGAAAGTGGAATGTTGGAACTAAAAACCTGTGGGCCATTTATTGAATAATATTCAAAATACAAATAATTATTTGCTGTAACTCCAAACTCATACCCACCATAATATATATTATTTGACTGATCTTGTCCTGTGTATATTGTTGAAAGTAAAGTTGCACTATTAGGAACAGTTTTATTATAAACCATCGCATAAGTTCCAGTAGTTAAATTCAAAGAACCACTTGTTTGAGTATATGAATAACATGGGCCATAGTAGCCACTACCAGAACTCTGCCAAAATGATGCGGGTGCAGGATTTGCTGATATTAAATTTAAAAGTTGCGTACTACTTATGGTAGTTAACTGCGATGTAGATAAGGGGCTATTCCATATAGATAAGTCATCCAAAGATATGCCTGCAGCAACTAATCCCTGTCTGATATTTCTTCCTATTTGAAAAGGAACACTATTATCTCCACCAGCTAAAGTACTAGACAGTGCAGACGTAAATACTTGACCATTATCAACCTGAACACTAATATAAGTAGATCCATCTGACTTTGCAACGCAATAATGCCACTGTCCATCAGAGAAATCCACAGACGTTGCTGTCGTGCCAACCTGATTGTCTATGCTACCTCCCTGCCCAACTGTTAGAGTTAAATGATTATTATTATCTATTATAAAAATAAAATTCCAATTATTGTCAGTACCATCCCAGTGACAGGCAATTAAATTATATGCATTATAATTGCCATCTAATTTTACCCAACAAGAAATAGTAAAACTAGTTAATAACGGAAAACTTCCTATAGTAATAAAATATCCCTCATTAGTTCCCGCCGATAAACTAATGGCATTCAAAAAATGACCAAGAGTGGATACACCCGGAGTGTCCTGTATATATTGAAAACCATCATTCTGATTTGTTAATAAAGTATAACCAGATGGCCCATAATCTGGTATATACTGAGAAGAATCAGTACTATTAAAACTCCAATAAGCCAGCAAGTTATCATTAATAAATGATGCAGGGCCCCCAACAACATATCCGTTCAATCCATTAACTCCTGTTATATTTGGAATATACCAACTTCCCGATTCGTTATAATCATAATAAAAACCCATAGCTCCGCTTGGAACTAAACTATAATTATTAATATAATATTGAACTGAATTTTCGGCCATTAGATTGAAAAAATTGGGGTTTCACATGAATCAGCTATAGAAAATGAATACCCATAACCATTTTCTTCTGCAAATTGTTCTCTATGCACCTTATCCTCAACTCTTACTCTTTTTGTAAAACTAGACGCATATTGATTTAAAATATTTAAAGCTTCAGTTCTTACTAATGAACTATAATCCGAATTATCGGGTAAAAGTGCCGTACCTTGTATCGCTATCTTTCCTCTTTTATAATAATTCATATTAAATGCCGCATTGTCTCCATTTAGATACTGTATTGGTATGTATGTATTTATAGATGGACTTATCGCAATAGACCAAACAAAAGACTTGAAAGCAGGGTTAACGGGAATTGGACTATTATCAAAACTTGCCGTAACTACAAAAGAATTATTTGAATTAGTTAAATTTCTTTTAACCGCATATTTTTTAAGAATTGGGTTAAATGGGGCCGTAGAGGTTTTTGCATTGTTTAAATAGTAGTCTTGACATAAAGTTACAACATTTAAATTGGCTAAACTCGCCTCTAATTGGGGTAGCCTTAAATTTTGCGGCCCCTTTGCTGTCAGTGTACCATTAAACTCAACCGTGATCATATCCCTTAAATCATCACCATTTAAATCAACAGTATAGTCAAATTTTACAGTCTGTGGGTCTGTAGTATAATTATATGAAAAATCAATTGTATTAGTTTCCTGTATTTCATTTATATTATATGACTCAACATTAGGATTTAAAACCACATTTGACGGAGGATTGATAGAGGTATTAAAAATATAAGAAACTAAATTATAAGCGTTAAAATAAGTATTAAACTCATTCCTAACATCTGATATTTGTTGATTACGAGTTCCCTTTAAAGATCCCTTTAGCGAAGCAGTATAAAAACCCTTAGTTTCATCATAGCTAATATCCGTAGTGTAGTTTAAAACAGTAGAAGTTTGCGCGGTTTCTCTTATTGAATAATCAATATTAACAGAATACGTCCCCTCTATTCGATTAATGTTTTCCGAAATTTTCTTGGGATAGATTCCAGTAATAGATATTCCATTAGGATTTAGCGAGTTAGCAAAAATAGGAATAAACGTCGGTTGAATTAAAGCACTAGTTCCAGTTAGGGACTGAACATATGCTACAGCATTGCTTAAGGAATTATTACTAGTAGAAGAAGTGTTGAAGCCCTTTGCGGAAATTGACTGTGTAATATTTACAGTCCTATCCTGCTGTTCGGTATATTTAATACTAGCAGTTGGAGAAGTTACTCCGAAAGTTCCGGAAAATAGCTCTGGCGGATAATAAATCAAACCCACCTTGAAATTAAGAGTTCTAAAATAGGCGGAACGATCAAAATCAATTGAATTTACACGAACATAATTACCGCTAAAAGCCACTGTAGAAGAATCGGTAATAACTAATGTTTTGAAATCCTGAGAAAAGGAATTATAAAGGCCACTCTGCTTGGCTAACAGGTCTTGATAACTATTTGTATTACCGAGGCACCCCACGCCAGTAATCATTCCATTGAGCGTAATTGATTTAGCAACACCCCACCTCTGCCCATAGTTTATCATTTGGTCAGAAATTGAGACAAACGGCGTTGGGGCACCATTGGTGCCAAATACGTCAACTCCATTATATAGAACCTTTACCATAAGTACCTAATTAATTTACACTATTTTAACTAGATGGTAATGTTGTAATTGTAGCATTTAAACCAAAACTTCTCTCAAATTGATTATAATTATAATCAACTGACGTTAAAAATTTAGAATTACTAGTACCAGCAGGAAGGTATGTCTTTGCCGTAGTCAGATAGGTATTTATATCTGTAGCGGCCTGACCATTTAACTTAATATCATAAGAAAGCACATTTGGCAACAAGTTTGGCTGAACCTGAACGATTTCCTTATAGTTAGAAATGTTAAAAGAGGTGGCCAAATGTCTATTTGATTCCTGAGAGATGTGTACCGTTGCTTTTTTTATATTTGTCGTGGCCAAAATAGAATCTTGATTTGAATACTTAAAAGTATAATCTATTTTACCCTCAACCTGATCTAATATAGTAGACGAAGCGGCCAATTTAATAGCTATTGATGGTGGATTATATCCACCAGGATGAGAGTTATAGTAAGAGCTAGTTGCTAATCTGCTCGCAACGCCGCCCTGAACCGTGCCCCACAAATTTACAGCGTTATTGTATTTTTCAAAAATAATATGCCCAAATCCAATTATTATACCCTTTTCTTCCGCTAAATATACTCCACCTTGGGTTTGTGTAATATCTATAGTATAATCCCAAAAACCATTGGATTGAATATTAAAAGCATTTGAAAAGACTACGGTATAATTAAGGGTAGCGGCAAAAGGATTTGTAGTAATAGACTTAATTATGGGTTGCGATAATAAAGATGCCTCGCCATTTTGTTTATAAGCACTAAAAAATGAGTTACACCTAGAATACGCATTACCAATATCCTGATAAGCTTGTGCCGAAACAGTAGTAAATGGATTTGTTGTATGACCTAAATATTCTGCCTTTTCGGTCACTTTTGATATACCAGCCAAGTCAAAATCTAAAGAAGTAGACCTCCACAATGAATAGGATGGATTTTCAGCGGTACTTATCTCAAATGTTCTGGCAAAATCAAAGTTATTATTTATAGAGTCATAACTTTCAGTATAGAAATTCTTGATTGCCGTGCCAGAATAGAGTGTTCCTATAAACGAGTTTAAATAGTTATTTTGAAAAAAGTTCTGGGCGACTGTTTTTGCAACTGCAACGCCACTTAAATTATATGGCGCTTTAATATTAAACTTGATATTCTGTGAATAAGTTTCTCTTTGAATATTGCGATCTAAACTACTAGATTCGGTAAAACCATGTAAGTATTGTAAATTAGAATAGGATAATCCAGAATAAGTTGACAGTCCAGTTAATGAACTAAAGTCTCCACTTCTTGGGATTTGAATTGTGGCATTATAAGTTTTCGTTTGAACGTCCCGACCCTCTGAGAAAGTAAAACTTTCAACTATACCAGAACCAAAAGTATAACCATTAATTGTTATAGCGTCCCAGTTTCTAGCGCCAGATTCCAAGGCGGCCACACCAGTTAGGATACCGCTCACACCATCAGAATTCCTTAAATTAAGAACAAAACCCTCAATATTAAGCGTTTGAGTTGAATTAAAACGCAGGGTATCTCCAAGGAAATCATTCTTCCAAGTAGAAGCTAATAATGTTGCATTAGAGAAATCCATTTTTAAAATTATACATTTCTATTATTACCCATTGGTGGGCCGTATAGACTATTATCTTTTTTGGCGGCATTCGCAGCAATTTGCTTTGTTTGGCTCATATGTTTCTCTACATATTCCTTGGCATGCTTTTCAACATGAGCCGCAAGACCCTGAGCAAACTCCTTAGATGAGTTAGCTATATTAATTGTAATAGGAACATGAGCACCCGCTGTTTTTCCACTATTATTTTTTTCTATTTTATTATCTGGATGTGCTTTGTTGAAATTTTCTATTTGTTCTGGACTGCCTCTTTCTTGTAAAAATCTACGCGCCTTGTCTTCTATTGCACCTTGCATCTTTTGCTCTCGCGCCTGTCGCGCCTCTTGCACCCATGCATCAGGCTCTGGTTCTCTTTCTTTTCTTTTTCTTATACCCTCATCTTTTATATCTTTCCATGCTTGATTTAAATCTCCCTTATTTGTATCTATTTGGTTAACTAAACCCACATTACCAGTTTGCATAGCGTGATTTCTAATCGTCATCAGGCGTTCTATTTCGAAACGTTTATTACGTAATTCTCTATTTTCGATTGACTCTTGACTTTCCGGGCCGATTTGAGAATCATTTCTATGCGCCATATGATAACCAAGACGGCCCGCCCTATTGCCTGAATGTAGACCACCTTGAGTAGGAGACCAAGGAAAATCTTCCGGATTTTTATGCTGTGGTAACCTGTTTCGTGTCGTATTTTGTATTATTGGTAATTCTGATATTCGATTATCTATCGCCGTGTTTCTAGCCGCATCTTTATCTGAAACACTCGCGGGAATATTACTTTGTACAGCGCTTGTGGTTGGTAGCGAGGCCGCTGTTATAGCATCTCGTATTATAGATGTTGAAGGGCTCGACGGTGGAGTTGTAGATATCGAAGGTCGTCCCGCCACCCCGGCTGACGGTGGAGTTATAGATATCGAAGGTCGTCCCGCCACCCCGGCTGACGGTGGAGTTGTAGATACTGAAGGCCGTCTCTGCTTCTCATCCTTATTTTTCTTTTCAGTTTCATCCAAGAGTTTTTGCATTTGTAGGATCTCGGTTTGAAGCAATAGATTCAGTTCGGTCAAATATTCATGATCAGATCCTTTCTGACGTGCCAAATTCATATTATTTTTAGCATTCAATCCAAGCCCCCTTGCCTCCCCCCCGATATCGAATTCGGCCCTTCGCTGCGCGCCGTCGCGCCCGCTGAACGCGTTTGGATTATCTTTTTTGACCTCGTCTATGATATTTAACATGTTCTCTACCCATTCTAGCTTTTTTAGTCTTAATTGTATATTTTCCACAGTCGGAGCAATTCCAGCCATTTCTCGTCTATTCCCAATTTTTGCAACTTTTTCAACATTATCAATACCAGTACCCATACCAAGCCATCCGGCAAGCCCAGAAAATTTTCCCTTATTTAATTCATCAGACATTTGTTTGTCCGCTTCTTTCATAAGTTCGACGTCACGCTTTTCCGCCGCTTTCTCAAATATGACTTGTCGCCCGCGGAAGAGAAATGCGGTCTCCTGAGTGGTATCCCACTTCCCATAATCTGCGAGGTCTTCCTGAACCTTTTTTCTCCTAGCCGCCTCCTCTTTATCCTCATCCTCTTTAACAAAATTAGGAATATGCCCGACCGCATAACCCTTTTTAATAATAGCGTTTAATTCCGAAGAAGGAGACCCCTCATCACGACTATTGAATACCCCCAAACCCATAGGGTTCAATGGATTTTTAAGTTGATCCCATGATTTTGTATAGATAGAAGAAGCTGGAGCGCCGCCAGCTATCTCCCTAGAGATTGCAGCTGCCATTGCCGCACCTTGAGCCTTCTCCCGCCTGTCGCGCTCTCTTTCTATAAATGTATCTGCAGTTGCGTCCCCCATTGATTCCGCTCCACCAAGTATTTGTCCCGGCACACTACCTAATAATCCCAATACATCTCCAGCCACCAATCCGGCACCCTTTACACTATTACCCAAAAAACTACTCAAAGCTTTGCCAGATAAAATCTTACCCGCAGACTCCTCTAAATTCGTAATAAGATTGGCATCTCTATTTATAAATGCACCTTTTCCACCCGAATTGAATTCTGCCCATTTTTTACTAAATAAATACAGTAATTTTTTCTCAGTATCAGAAAGTGGTTTTTTTAAATCATAATACTCATCCGCGTAAGGGCCTGTCATTCTAGATAAATGACCCCTAGCGCTCTTAAATCTCTCTGATTTTGCCATTGCATAATGATCTAATGTTCTAGGATCATTCCAATAATCAATTACAGCAGAAATTCCACTGCCAATTCTTTGTATGGCATTCGCGCCCCTAGGTGCCGAAAAACCCCCTTGAAAATTTGCAAATGTTTCACTAGAATTATATAATTCTGTTAAAATCGGTTTAGTTTTAATATCTCCACTCGCATGATGTGCTTCATGTGCAGCTACAAATCTACGCAATTCTGCTGGTGTATACTTTTCAAGTAAAGAAAATTTATCGGAGCTTAAATTTGAACTAAATAACTCTTTATTTATTTTTATATCTTTGGTATATGTAGTATTATAGCCATACTCCGACATTTCTTCTGTTCCAAAATTTAATCCACTAAATTTTCCACGAGTTCCCAAGCCAGACTTTTTTGGATTATAATAAGTACCAAATTTAGTTTTTACTTTACTTAAATCTATCATTTCGAGCGGAAGGTTTCCATCTGCATACATCGGAATAACAGCCGAATCAGGCCCCCCTGCAAAATTTGGAATCTCCATCTCCTCGCTATTCATTAAGAAACGCTTTCCACCTATTCGACCTCTTCCATAATGTGCGCGCGGATTTTTAGCGCCCAATGAACGAGCCAAAGATTCTTCAATGGTAGAGTTAACAAAATTAGGAACATATCCAGCAGCATGCGAGCTTGGAACGGTTACTGTTGTACTAGGTTTACCAGCTGCAGCCGATTCTTGAGTATTGATTGCTATCTTTCTTAGTAAATCTATTTGCTTATCTGTCTTAGTATTATAGTCATTATGAAATTGATTAATATCCTTAAATGCCGTCGCATCCTGTGCGTTACTAACTATCATCTGCGCAGCAGTTGCATCTTTTGCTCCCGTTGTCGCGCCACTTTTAATTGCTAATTCTATTGCAGCCTTTGTATCAGAAGTCATTTCTGGCGCATTATTTCTCGAAGAAAGTCTTTCAAATTTTTCTAATTGTTCGTTAAGAACTTGATTATAAAGTCTTGATCCTAAACCCGTAGTATCTTCAACATTATGTTTTTTTGCTTCACTATATTCGGCAATATCAGCCAATGCCTTATTTCTATCAACTTCCCCAGTTCGCTCTAATAAATCTTTCTCAATAGCTCGAACTATACCTTCACCACCCTTCATACTCATTAACTTTGATTCTCCAATATCATAACTCTTTGATAATGAGTCTTTAATTCCTACTGTTAAATCTTTAAATAGTTGGTCACTTGTAGTCATTACTGACGCGCCACCAGTCAATTTTGAAACGCTATCCATCACATCTAAAATTGCTTTAGATATGTCTGCGGAATTTGCAGTTTTTGAATTCGAAATTAAATTATAGTCCCTAACTGCTTTGGCAACATCATCTCCTGTTTGTGATGGGTTTTTATAACTCAGTACAGACTCGATTCCTCCACCAACTCTGTCTAGACCAGCGAAATTAACTCTTATTAATTCATCAATTTTTTGAGCAGATAGAGTAGTGGCTTCGCGCTGTGCATCATATAGTTTTGACTTACCCTCTTCAATGGCTTTTTGTAAATCTGATATTGCTTTAAGACCCTTATCTTTATCTTCAGAATGCACCGCTAAAAATTCCTCAGACGCGCCAATACTATTAGCTATAGCATTTGCATTATATACGCCTCCTTTCGTATTTTCCGGTTTAAGCGCCTCGGACATAATTGCCCTCATTTTCTCATCTGTTAAGTTAGCTGGATTACCCTCTTTTCCTATGGACTTTAAAATTTCTTGCTCCAAATCTAACGGCGCCTCTGCCCGTGCCTTACCAATGGTTCCACTAAAAATATTGGCAATTTGATCTTGTAGTCCCGCCCCACCAAATCCCATTTCGGCAATCTGGTTTGCCCTAGCCACCCTACGCTCTTGACCAAAGCTTATATTAAACTTCGCAGCTTTTATCGCCTCTTCTAAAGCCGCTACATAATTACGATCTTTTTCAACAATTTGACGCTGGGCAGCAGCCGCAGCTGCAGCCGCGTCCGCAGCTTCCTGCTGTTGTTTATTTAATTGTTGGGCGCTATTCAGATCTTCTTGCTTTTGGTTAATCTCATCCCGAACTAATAGGGCAAGCGCGGCTCTTTGTTGGGCCTGAGTTTCATACTGATCTTTAAAATTTTCAAAATTTACTCCACTTATTCCAGCAATTTCGGCTACAGCTTTAACACTTAGCGAGCTATTTTCATTTGCACGACTGGCAGAATCAAGAATGGTTAGTCTTTTTTGTATATTTTCTACAGTCATATTAACCCCAGCCATAGCTTCCCTATTCCCAAGCGCTGCAGTTTTTTCAAAATTAGTAATGCCAACACCACCACCAAATGGCCCAGAAAATTTTCCCTTATTTAATTCGGCAGCCACGTCCGCCTCTGCTCTAGCTTTGGCGGTTTGGTCTGCTGAATTTCTTCTATCTTTTGCAAAATCTGCTACTAATTTTTCTATATTACCTACGGAATCACTAATTAATGTGGCCCTATCTGCTGATCCAGTATATGAAGAAATCTGTTCGGTTAGTTTTGCTTTTGTTGCAATTATTTTCTCAGCATTTTCAGGCTTATTAGCTTCTGTTAATTCTTTTAATTCAGTTGCAGTTTGGATTATATTAGTAGACTGCTGCTGTATTTGAGTTTGGTTTTCACTAGCTTTTTTAAATGCTGCCTCTAATTCTGGTATATCAGTTTTTAGTTGATTACCAACATCCATAATTGTTGTAGTTAAACCAACTAACACGCCAGCAACAGCACCAATTCCAGTTCCTATGACCGGCTCAATAGCTGTTCCAATCATTGCACCAGTTCCGCCATAACTTAAAATATCTCCGATACCCTTAGTGGCTGATGCAGAACCTCTTCCAGACTTTGTAGATTGGTCTATATTATTAGCAATCGTGCTAGTAATAATTGGCCCCAGAGTAGAAACGGCCAGAGCAATATTAGATCCTCCTGCGGCAAGTCCAGCCTTAAGCTTCAAAGATCCTTCGGAAATATTTTTATTTGCTGCAGAAATAGTCTGAATTTGTTTTCGATACTCTTCTCTAATCCCATTACTACCAAACGCCAACATGGTAGCAAGTCCAGAAAGCTCAATACCGACCGCTGCATAAGATGAAGAATTAGATCCAGAACTGTCATCTGCGAAGTTAGGAATATATCCAGCGGCATAACCCTTGCGGCGAATCGCGCCCCTTTCTTTTGATGGTGAACCCTCATCACGAGAGTTAAAAACGCCCAATCCCATCGGGTTATTAGCCCCGGCGAGTTCAGAATACTGTTTAACGTAGATTCCGCCACTCGGCGCTCCAGCGCCAATTTCACGAGCAATGGATTCATGTAGCGCGTCGGCAAAATTTGGAATATAACCAGCCGCCTTTTTCTGTGGTTCGGTTGCTTTTAAAATCTTGGTTTTTAAAGCCTCTAATACAGCAGAATCTTTTCTTAAAATCTTTCCTGGAAGATTATGAGCTGCGTCTAATGAATTTTTAGCTTCACCAGCTACCGATATGTTTAGTGCCTTTTGTAAATACGGATAATTTGCAATTGGATCATAATCAAAAGCATCTTGATCTTTTTTAATATCATTTGACTTAGCAAAAATTTCAGATGATTTAACAGAGGCTGCTCCTAGAATTTTTTCAAAAAGACTTCCCTTTACCGCTGGAGTAAGAACATTCTCCTCAATACCTTTAATAATTGCCTCTTGAGACGTTTTTTTTCCAATTGGTTGAAATGATTTCGCAACCAATCCTGCAACCTGTCTAACAGGAGGATAAAAAGCTTGATCCATGACTTTATCAAAATCACCCTCAGGAATATTTAGGGGAAAGATTGATTTACCTGGCAACCTAGTTACTAAATGTCCTGTAACTCTTAAGCCTTTTAGGCGAGAAATTTCACTAACCCTTTGTTTTGATTGGATGCCGACTTGCCCCCCAGTTGGGGTAAATACACCATACTTACTTGCTATTGTTTCATCTATATTAGCAAGATCATAATTATCAAAATTTACCGTTTTTTCACTACCGCCCTGCCCCCCAGAAACCGTAATACTACCAGGTTCGCCATTATCTTTTACCTCTGTGGGTGGCCTATTTGCAACTTGACTATCTTTTAGTGATTTTAGTTTTTCTATATCGCCATCACTAATTTTAAACCTTCCCTTATTAATCTGATCTAATGCACTTTTAATATTTGTACCTTTGTCGCCCCAAGGAGTGCCTCCCCCATCAATCCCTATTAACTTAGCTAAAGTTGCACCCCCTTTTCCCAGATTATTTATTTCTAATCTATAATCAGCAAAATTTGGAACCCACCCGCCAGCATATCTAGGAATAACAGCAGAGTCACCACTACCACCAAAATTTGGAATTTCCCTTTCCTTATTGTTCATTATGAACGGCTGACCACCAATCGTGCCCTTACCCCACATTGCACGAACATCACTTCCAGCACCCATACTTCTCGCCATCGACTCTTCTTCGGCAAACTGCGGAATATAGCCTCCAGCCGCTTTAACTCTTGGAACTCCACCCGGTCCAATTCTTGCGCCCCCGCCGTATGCTTGAGCGGCAATTTCGGCAGAAAGCTTTGATTGTAACTCAAGCTCTACCGTCTGTAATTTTAAATTTGCCAATAGTCTAGTCGCAACCTCATTAACACTTGCAGCACCACTTTCAATCTGTTTATAAATTGAAGGGTCTTTGGATAAAATTTCTGTTATACTTTTTTGTAGCGCCTCTTGGTCTTTGGCAGCATTATTTAGACCCAATAAATCTTTCGCCCCACTTGCCGCAAATTTTGTAAAGTCCGCTAATAGCTTAACTAAAACACCGCCAATTAAAGCTAGACCCGGCCCGGCAATAAACTGACCAAGGCCATCCATAATACCCTTACCCAGTTTTGAGCCGACACTATTTGAATCTGCTTCATTCAAACCCCCAAGAAGAGAATTGCCCCCACCAATCAACTTCTTCATGGATGGGCCAAACAAAGATTCGCCAGCCGTGGCCGCTAATTGCGTAGCATTTAATTTAAGCGCATTTAACTGTGAAGAATAAGTCTGATTTAGGGCCTCATTTCTTTTATACGCATCGTCAGTTGCGCCCTGAGAAACCCTTAATGCGTTATTATAAACAGAATATTCTCTATTTAAGTCGGCAAGAGTTGCCTTTAAAATGTTAATCTGGAAAACGCCACCAACCTTTTCTGCTACCTGAGCCTGTTGGGTTCTATTTAATGTATCATAGCTTTTGGCAAGTTCTTGTAGTAATTCAATTGTTCCCTTGATTTTACCATTTTCATCTGTAGTCTTAATACCCATGCTCTCCAATAAGCTTTGGGTTTTTGGTCTATCTAATCTTGTAAAAATTGTTTTGAATGAGTTACCAATAACTGCACCACCACGAGCCGTGGCAACCTGTGCTGCAGTAACTAGCGCAATAAGTTGATCTAGTGAAACACCAGCCTGAGCCGCAGAAGATCCAACGCGGCCAAGAGCTTCTGGCAAATCTTTTGCACCGATAGCAAACTGCGTATCAACTGTAGCAAATTTATTAACAACTTCAGTAGCAGTTACGGCCTGTGAAGTAAACGAGTTAACAGCCGCAGTTAGTGCCTGAACACTCTTTGCCGCATCCATGCCAGTAATACGAGAAAGAACCAGAGCATCATTTGTTCTTTTTAGAGTTTCCTCCATTCCTAATCCCTGACGAGAAAGTAAGGTTGCCGCCTCTGCAACAGTTTCAAAAGTTTGTCCGGTTTGTTTTGCAACATTAAATAAGCTTGAACCAAATTTAGTCATTTGATTATCCGAAGCATTTAGGATAACTTGAACTTGATTTAGTGCCTTCTGTACCTCAATAGTAGAATCAATCAGTGAATGAAAAGCCTTTTCAATTCCATACACAACACTAGCACTAGCACCGAAAGCGATAACACGCGCATTGGCCGCCGCCATTGACTTATCAAACTCGCTTAAATCTCCGGTAATTCTTCCTAGTGGTTGGCCACCCTTAACATTTACATTTAACGTGCGTTCTTTTTTAAACAAAGCATCTACAGAGCGCTCTGCTGCACTTGTATCTACTGAAATTTTGACTTCTGCGGTTGTAGACATATCCTTTTTCCGAGCGAAACGCTCACTAATATTTACACATTACATTCTCAGTCGCGCACTGAGATAATCAGCCTTGTCAAGCTTTCCGCCATTTTCTTTTGCTAGATCTAATAAACTTTTTCCACCAATTTTTTCTATCTTAACTCCCATTTTTTTTAGGTCTTCAGATGTTGCCCCAACTATACTGGAAACTTTTGCCACATTTCCCTCTGACTGGCCAGAATTTGAATTCAAGGCAGAATTTACAGCTGAGCTTGAACTTGAACCCGACGATGAACTTGCTGCCGATCCGGCATCCATAACTGCCACTAACTTTTCCGGATCTGAAAGCGTTTCATCACTCAAAGCGTCTCCGCTTTCCGCACGGTATTTAATTAAATTTTTAATCATCTTACCATATATCAAAAGATCAATTTGATACTTACTACAATGCGCCACTGGCTTACCCCAAAAATTAAAGGGGTCAGTTTCCGCAATATATAATAAGTTTTGAAAAAATCCCGTCGCGGCTACTAATTTAATATTTTTAACAGAAAGAACTGCCGCATGTGCATCAAAGCCCTTTCTTATCTTGTCCACGATGTCATCAGATAAATAGTAATATTCATCTTGCTTGCCAAACACCAACTCAGTTAGTTCTCTATTTTTATAGGTTAGTTTTAGTATCGTTTCATCCTGAAAGCGTTCATTGGCATATTGCTCTACAGTGTATCCAACTGCCTCGCGCCTTTCCCTGCCGTAAGATAGTAAGATCATTTCATTTCTTTCTATCTGTCTTTCAACATCTTTTTTTTGAGATGGCAATAATAATCTTTCTTTTGTGGTATGAAGATTTTTAATTATTGTTTTTAATTGTTCAATATGGTCTTCTTTTTGTCTTGTCCACCAACCGCCAGCTATAGCTGTTTCAATTTTTTGATCTTCAGTTTGAAGTCCTTTCAGTTTTGCATGTTCACAAATAGCATGATACCTATCATAGATATCAAAATTTTCTATTTGAGTGGGATGTTTAAAAAAATAGGAACGACCATCAATGATCGTTTCGGAATAGGCGCGAGTTATTTCTGCATATGCGCGACTATACTCAATTTGTTGCACATTACTTATTCTCCGTTAAACTTTTATCGAGCCGTTCAAAGTCTTCGGGAGTTTCAGCCCGGCCCAAGAACCACAGGGTAACCAAATAAGTAATTTTTTGTAAAACGTTCATTAAGAAACCTCCATCGTCCGCCTGCTCAAGCTCATCATATAGGTCTAGTTTTTCGTCAAGAGTTGCCGCATCAAACATTGGGACATAATTGCCGTCAACACTCTTATAAGCCAAGTTAGTAACCCACCAAAGAATAGTGCGATTTCTTGCCTTTGCTTCGGCGGTATTCTCAAAAATATTAATTTGCTGAGACTCAAAACTTTGAATCTTTTTTCTGATTTCTTCAAGATCAACCGTTAGGGAATCTAACTGGGCTTTTTCCTGCTCAGTTCTTTCTCCATCTGTCTTAATTAATAGCGACTGTAACTCAAAACTCTTACTACGAAAATCGGCAAGAATTTTTCCATAAATCTCACGATCATCATCACTAATTGTTCCGCCGCCATTTGATAAAATTGTATTCCAAGCGGCCTTTGGGAGAACTCCAGCCTTTGCGAAACGCGAGGTTTCGCTGGCGTAAAATAACTCTCCATCTTCACGAGTACGACGATTAGGCTTTAGAATCGCGAATTTAGAAATTTCTTTTGAAGTAGTTCCATCTTCATTTTTAATTTCTTTTTCGGCATCAAATTGGTAGTACCACTTTTTATTGTTTTCCATAATATATTAATTATCTTTTTGTTTAAAACTAAAATCAAAACTATTTAGTTGTACTTCTAAATTGCGAATAGAGTTATTTCCATAGTCAAGAATTCTCTTCCTTAACCATTGATAATCTTCTTCACTTAATTTTCCGCCCTTAACTAAATCTTCGGATGAATAAAGGAAAGAAAGATAAAGCTTCTTGATTTCACCAGTAACGGCGGCAACGACAAAATTATTAATGTCTACATTCATTTTTAAACCTTTAACCTTTTAACTAACCTTATTATACCAAATTCTATTACACTTATAAAAAATAAAGGGCACCCGAAGGTGCCCAATACTTTAATTAACTTTATTTATCTATTATAGTGCTGGATAACTACCAGAGATAAACACACCGTTGACTAAATCCTGAGGGCCACCAAGCTGTGCTTCCCATTCGGCAGTTAGTTTTGCGTTAGATCCAATTGAAGTAGATACTTTCTGGCTCATTAAACGGCAGTTATTGAACTGGTAAACAAGTGCATTAGCGCCCGTTCCAGCGCAATTAGGATTCTGGAATGCAACCTGTAGATTGTAAACACCAGTATCGCAAAGAACGTTTGCAAGATTGTTGATACTCTGGTTATTTTCAATTGAAGCAAGATCCCAAGCGGGAACACCAGTTGTTCCAAACTGTCCGGTATATGGAGTCGCATTATAAGGAGCGCCGCCAGTATATAGAGAACCGATTTCGGCATCAATTGAGAAAGTCGCCTTAACGGGGAAGTCGATAACACGAGTTGTTGCAAACTTGCTACCTAGCTTTAGGATAGGCTTACGTGTTAAAGGAAGATTAAGCTTAAAGTTTTGAATTTTAAGATCTGTACTTGAAAAGCCCATAACGCCACTAATTGCAAGAGTCATTTGACCAGGCTGTAGCGCAGTGACTTGGGTTGCAGAATTATTACCAGCCCCGACAGGTAGTGTAAATCCACCAGTCACGGGAATACCGTTTGCGGGACTTACAGCTGGAAGTTGGTCATAACCATTACCCTGCATTGGGTATAGAACATTAATATTTAACCCCTCTAAAGAAACAGTTGCCTTTGGAAGTTGTCCAACTGCAGCCTCAACTCCATAAGAAGTAACATAAGCATTTCCAATACCAATAACACCAGTATTTATACCCTTATATCCAATAGCATCATTACCCTCATCGGCAATTGTTAGGAAATAGTTATAAACATCACTATTATTGTTAAGAATACCAGAAATACAGGAATAAGTTCCCTGACCAGTATTAACGTCGAAACCAATAAAATCTTCATTACTACCATCGGTTAATAGGTAAGAAAAGTTTGCCTTAACCATAGGTGCCTGTAAGTCAATACGATCAATAGCGGCTAACTGTCCATATTGATTAATATCAGTTAAGCTACGTGAAAAATCCTCATCAAAACTCTGGATACGAGTTAATTGCTTAACACTTCCAGCTGTAGTATGATTTCCAGTAACAGGATCTACTTGACCTACATAAAGGTTAAGTGCGTTATAAATAATACGATTTCTAGTAGAGGGTATTGCCATATTTTTTTTAGGTTATAGTTATAATTACAGCGTACAGTTGAATTGAGACACTTTAAATAAATAAATTTTAGTTATATTGTCTTGGGTATCTACCCTGCCATAAATCAAAGTCTACCATCGCAGCTACCGTCTTTAGGTTAATGTGTTTGTTTCTAATTTCATCTAATCTAGAAACCGTAACGCGATCAATATAAACATCATTATTAGGAAATGTTTGTTGACAATAATAAGCTAGTCCAGTATAATTATAAGATGCACCAGATTTAAAATCTCCAAAATAATTATATGGAATTCCAGAGTTTGGAATAATTGGAAATACTTTTCTTACAGTATCTGCCATAATAGAAATTGCACCGTCAAGCAAATAAATACTATCAGAAATAATAATACAACGAATAGTAGTCCTTGTTTGATCTTGTCCACCAAACGTGAACGGTCTATTTTCATAAGATGTATTTTTTATATAAATACAAGGATACGGCTGATCATCTGGCAAAAGTCCTCCGGTTATACTATTAAATTTTGGTTTTAAATATGCCCTATTTTCAAAAAGTAAATTCTCTTCGCGCTCATCCGTATAGTAAATATTAAAATCCTTTACCGAATATTGCGCGCTAACATTTGTTGTTTTTGGATTTACTGATCCACTAAAAATAGCTTCAGCCTTATTAAAATTAAGCGCCAAACCGCTTACCCCCCTAGGAATAAAATTTCCGCCAACATATACTCCGCTAGGAATTACTGCACCAGTCACACTACTATCAGAAACCCATTGTCTAAATGGAGATGTGAAAGTTGTATATTGAGCATAATTATAATCAGCGCCAGAATACATGGCTCCGCTATATACCGTAAAAGCAGTCCCACGCTGAAGTATTTCATGGTCTAGCCATAAATAAAAACTTGACATCAAACTAGGTATATACGTATTAACATTCATCTTATTTCAAACTTTTAATAAATTTTTCTAGCATTGTACCGAAATATGGAACTGGAGAAAAAGTTTTACCAGTAACAGAAGTTGAAACCTCAAGACCGGTTCCAGATCGAGAATTTTTAAATTGACCATAAATATAATTTCCCAAACCAGAAATAGCGCGCTCAATTTCAAACAGCCAACTACGCCCATTCTCCCAAGGCATTTTCGTTACAGCTTCAAAGTCTTCTTTTGACGGCATTTCTACCTTAAATTCAATCACGCCATCTGTAGCAGTTTTTCCACCGGGCGCTAATTTTATACTATTTAATAGTTCACGAACTGGTACTACTGGATTGTCAGAATCCGAAAAACCAATAAAAGAAAAAAGATTCCCCTTTCCGGCTAATGTATTGGATTTATTCGCAGCATCAGGCCCGGCCTCTATTTCTTGCGTAACAGCACTTTCATTAAATTCTGTTATTAAGATTTCTTTTTGTTTCTTTACTACTATTTCAGCTTCTTTTCTAGCCGCAAGCATAACCTCCTCATTGGAAAGTATATTTTTTCTAAATTCCGATAAATTAATTCCATGCGCCATATTATTCGCTCTCCTTTAGATATAAACTCCAGAAATCTCCGGTAAATAATCCATGCAATTCAGATGCGCCGATCCAATTAACAGGCCTACCATCAATAACAATACGATCCGCACCACTAATCCAAGAAAGTGCATCATATTTAACTTTTATATTTACATAGTTACCACGTATTGTAGGACGAACATCCCTTGCATCAGCAATCTTCCAACCATGCTCCCATTTAATTCTAGCGGGAAACACTCCGCTAACAGGAGTATACTGAACATTTATAGAGGGTTGAACTTGAGAATATAAAAAATTATAGTCGGGAGTAGTGGAAATCAATGTAGTACCAGCATGCTTCCAAACAACAATATTACGAGAAAAAGTATCATGAAGGTCATAGAATACCTTACTATAAGCACTTTTTTCCGCTGTGGTTAAATAATTCATTTTATTTAGTAGATATATTCATCACCATTTTGGTTATCCATATTTCTATCCCAGTTTAGAGATATGTAATTACTTATACCAATATAATCATCACCAGCAATCTGCATTGGCGTTGCGCCATATTTGAGATACATTTTAACAGCTTTATCAAGAGTTTCTTTTGAGTCTTTAGCTAGTGCGCGTAAATTTTTACTAATCTCATTTTTATTAACGCGCGTAATTTTACTTTCGCCCTCTTGCATGGAAACCCAATCTTGCCCAACTCTGGTTGCACTCACCGCAACAGTTCTGGCTAAATGAAAATAATAATTATAGTTGAATAACATTTTATAAATGCCCAACTCATTTCCACTTATTACTGGAGTAATTAAATATCCAGTTACACTACCGCTCGAATTAGTTAACACGCTAGGTGTGTAACTACTACCAATTAGGTTATTTAACTGACCGACATTAGCAGAATCTAAAAACCAGCCACTAATTCTTGCGGTTGTATAGTCGGGCGGATAATCTAGCTCTCTATATACGTTATTAACAAAGCATGTAAATGGGTCGTTCACATACTATTTTACACAGATTGGAAACTTATGCTCCCTCTCTAAGAATCTTTCTTGCCTCACTATTCAAATCATTTATTTGAATATTAGATGGTTGGGCGCTAATAACAGAATTCCTAGATGCCCATAGGCGATATTCCTTCACGAGTCTTTCCACAAGAACCTTTCTATCTTCAATTGGAATTAGTCCTACCTTATAAGCATGTGACTGCAAATCTGTCTGATTCATCTCTGCTAGTTCGGAGATATATTGCTCTGGACTTGCGGCGCTATAAACAGAAATAGATTCCCCCATAATCTGATCGAGAGTTCCCATAATGGTAGAATTACCCTCCTGAGCCTTTCCGTCGATTTGCGCAGAGGTTTCTAGAGTAACTGTTTTTTTAGTTTTCTTGGTCATATAGATTATAACTTATATAAGAATATAAATATAAATTAATTATAGAAAAGAAAAAGCCCCCATCGCTGGGGGCTTTCTAATTTTATGTTCTCTAAATATTATAGAAGAACGCCTACAACACCACGAGCATCGGAGCAGACACGGCCCTCTTCCACATAACTGTAGAAGCCAACCTTCTGACTACGTGCTAGGAACTGGTCATCAGGAAGAACCTTGACCTGTCCACGACTCTCGCTCTGGATCGCAACTGGGCGAAGGAAAGCGTTACGTGTTGCGTCGATACCGATGATTAATTCATCACTACCTGTTCCATTCCAAGTCGAACTATTTGTGTGACCCGAATCAGCAGACTGATAGGTTAGACCTTTAGCTTGTGCAAAGGTTCCGAATAGAGTATTGTACTTTCTATTTAGACCAAGCTCAAGTAGCTCATGGATTGTTACACCGAAGATTTCCTGTGTTCCACTACCACGGAAGATCTCTTCGCGCACGGAGTTAGGAAGGCCTAGAACACCACTTGTGTTTGTTCCAGCTACTCCGTTAGCTCCACGTGTGTTCATTGGCTGATAAGCAAATCCGCGAATCTGCTCCTTAACCTCAGGACTTACGAATAGATCGGTTAGACCACGAGCCTGTAGATTTAGAGGAGTACCACCTGTGTAAGCGGCATTGATTCTACGAACTGTTGTCCATAGCTTGTTTAATGTGTCAATATCAAAGACACCGTCACTTACTGATCGGATAACGTGATTCTGGACTGTTCCACCAATTACGTTTGTTGCAGTTGTTGCTTCGGCAGCTGCCTTTAGGATAACTGCCCATGCATTACGCTCTTGCTTAACAAGAAGTTCGTTAGCCATACGCTCTAGACCAGCAGCAACAACGTCAAGACGTGCGCGGCGGACATAGCGTTTTTCCATGGAGATCGCACTATCTAGACGATAGGTGTTGATCTTCATTTCTTGTAGACCCTGTTGTAGGGATGTAGGTAGGCCACCACCAACTGTCTGACTCCAGACACTGATTGAGCCCTCACCTTGTCCATAGTATAGGTCAAGAGGGATTGATGGAGAATCGTCCTCATCGAACTCGATGTCACGATAGATCATGCTAGCTGTACCAGCCTGTAGTAGAACTTGAAGAACTACGTCACTAATGAAAGCCGCGAAAGCTTCCTGAGCCTGCATTGCAACTGTTTTGTTTTCAGATGCAAGTGCCTTGATTAGCTCGATCTGCTCTGGGTTTTTTTCAAATTGAATTTTCATATAAATTTGTTTTGGTTAATGGTTAAGATTATAGCTCGATCTTGATTAGGGCGAAGCCGTCTTGGTTGATAGGGCCTAGAAACTTACCTAGAACGTTACTTGCAATACTGCTTGTGCCTGTGTTGTAGTAAGGAGCAACCTTGATTGATCCGTCATTAGCATCAGCGGTGGCGAAACCAGAGCCGAAGCTTGGGTTACCATAAGTACCAGTACTGATACCACTGTAAAGGAATAGACCCTTTGTGACAACAGGCATTGCCTGTCCACTGATGATCACATCCATCTCAGCAGCCTTGCGAGGGTGGAAAAGTAGAACTTCACCGTTTTCATCCGTTGTGCGGAAATCCTTTAGAGTCGCACCAATAACTTGGTTCCTTGTAGCACCAGAAGGGGCAACAGCTAGTGACCAAGCTGGAGTGAATAGGGCGGAAACGGAGTTACCATAGATGGAGAGATTGTTAACAGTCTCGTCATCTCTTAGGTTAACACCACTTGAAGCGGCAGTAACGAATGTGCCCTTCGATAGGAAGGACTGGCCCGTTACCGTGAATAGATTGATTACATCGTGTTCGTTGTAATCTCTGAATGGTTTTAGGTTTGGCATAAATTTTTGTTATGTTGTTTTTTTGTTTGTTTTTAGATAATTGCTTATCTGAAATTTTTACTTATTAAATGTTACACTGTTTCTATTGAAAGCAGCACTTATTTTTTGAACCAGTGAATCCTGAGCGGGACTCATGGAGTTAGGAATTAGCTGTTCCTCAACTTGAACTGAGGCAACAATCTTTGCAACCTTACTTGCAAGGGCGTTCTCTCCAACTTCAGGAAGAGTCTTGAGTGGATTGTGTTCTTGAGACTCATATTTCTCTAGTGACTCAACATTACTCTCTGGGAAGCCAGCTGGCTTTTTATATTTTTGCTCGGAATAATTATAGTGTTTTGAAACTTCATCGTTTGTTTCAACAGAACCCTCACCAGCTGTTGCTGTAACTGGGCCGTTGTCCATTTCTTTATCTTTCTTATCGGCTTTTGCCTTGGATCCGGCAAACTCATTTTCCTCATCAGCCATTGCTTCATCATCAGCACTTACATCCTTGTCATTTTTAATTTTTTGTGCTGTCTTGTTAGGGGCATTCTTTGCAGGAGAAACCTCGGCCCTATTTGAACCCCCATCCTTGATCTTGTCTGCACCCTCTACAAGCTCTTGCTGGTCAACAGACTCGCGCTCAGACTTTTTCTTGCCGGAAGCTAAAACTGCGAAACGGTTATACCATTTTGTGAAAGCCTCGTCGTTCTCAATAGCGTTTAGATCTTCAGCAATGATCTCACGATCAGCATCGGTTAGATTGAACTCTTCGTCGATTAGACTCATGCGGCGTTGGAAATTAGCTGCAATCTCATTAGCCTTGATAGCCTGTTGCATTGCGGCAACTTCTGCCTTGATTGATTCTAGATCAGTCTTTAGCGCTGTTGCCTCGGCAACCGCAGCCTCTAGCGAAGTTTCTTTTTCGTTTACTTTGGCTGACCAATCTTTTGCATGTTCAGCGATCTTACTCGAAATAAATTCGCGCACTGCACTTGCTGTTAGTTCCTTGATAGCCTCATCGGTGATATCTTCAAGCTTGTTGATTTGCATGTTGTTTTTTACATCTTGTATATTAGAGTGGACACTTTTTTTGTTATTAATATCATTTAAATTTGCTTTAGCCTTATAGTCTTCAGCCTCATCACGAACTAGAACGCCCTTTACTTCTGCGGCCGGGTTATTTGTAAAGCCGATACCGAGAGGAAGAACAGAACCCTGTAGATTCAAATAAATTGGCTGTCCATCTTGATGAAAACCACTTCCACCAAATACTTTTAGATCATCTTTCATTGCCATGATTGTATCTGGCTCATCAACAATAGTCGCCTCATTTAAATTCTTACTACCCTTGGCAACATTGAATTCATTGAAACCTAATTCCCAACTTGCACTTACAGAAAGATACTTTGGTGAACTAGGATCACTACTCTCGGCAAGCTCTTCTGCAAATTCTGGATTGGCAACCTTCCAAACAAAACCAGAAAGAACAACGTTGAACGGTTCATTTGTATCTTGGACTTGTTCTGAGGTTAGCGGCTGACTAGAGCCGAAAGAACTAAATCCATAACCAGTACAAAAGCCGACAATTGTTTTCCTATTATGCTCGATATTAAAGGGCTTATTAACAAAATTCTTTAACATATTAAATGCAACATCATTACCAATAATGTGTCCATTCTTATTACCGCGATTAACTACAAAAGCATCAAAAGCTACTGCCATTAAATCCTTGTTAACATCTAGGTTAATATGAGTGGGAAGAAATTGTTTTAGTTGATTAATAGAAGCAGTTGCTAAATATTTGTCTTGGTCTTCGGCAATTTTCGCCTGAACAATGATACCATCAAAGACAGAATGATACTTGAAATTATCGTGCATAGTAAGTTTTACACCCGCACCTTCTATAGGGGCAATATTTTTTAGATTAGAACTCACTAAAAGCTTCTCATCGGAATCTTTATTTGTAACCTCAAAAGCACACAAGTTAATTTGTTTACCGGGACTATACTCTAAATCATTTAAATTAAAATTTCTAGCGGAGTCTTCAACGATAATCATATTAATAGTAATAATATTCTTACACGAAAACTAAATTAATTCGCGCAAGAAAGAACAAGTTTTGATTCGGCATCGCGCCTTTCTAAAAGCCCGTCTAAACCCTTATCTTTCCAAATTCTTTTCATCTTCTGTAATTCTACCGCAATACTTCTATAATCCTTTTTAGGAACTAGATCACGAATCTCTCTCATTTCTCTACGGCTATCGCCAGCCATACTAGCCCCACGATTAAATACCAAAGAAACAATGGCACCATATGCATTGTCGCATAGAGAATCCAAACCCGGAAAAGCTCTTTCAGCGAGTCTGGCGAATTTTGGCCAAGTATATTTATCAAATATTTCAACTGCTTGATCCCATGTTATTTTTATATTTAAGTTAAGGACGGATTTTGTATATTCTTTGCCAGCCTGTCCAGTTTTACCAGAGGCTGCACGAACTGCCTTGAGTTGATCAGGAGGAAGGAAATTAAAAATCTCAGATAATTCAGTAGGTGTATAGTATCCACAATCTATACCTATAGCAAGAGTCATGCCACTTGCGCCGCCCGGCCACGTTGGGCCACTTAAAAACCTTTCATAATACTCCTTGCCACCGCCAACTTCATATTCTAAAATTAGTGAAAGAGCTTTTGCACTTGGGTTTTTCATAATGCGGTCTCCTGTATATTATAATCATTTTCTTTTGCATTATTAGATAAAATTCTTTCATCTAAATTAACATTTTTATTTTCATTAGCATTAGAAGATTCGGCAATACCCTGAACACCAACACTTGAAGAAGAATTGTATTTTAAATCTACCAGACCCTGTGCGCCCAAATAAACAGAAATAACTAGGGCAATCTGTTCCATAATTTTACTAAATATTGCCGCATAAGTTGTGATAACAATATCATGATCTTTTGGAATAAAAAAAAGTATTGCAACGGCAATAAAAAACATAGTAACTATAATCAGAAGAGAAGTCATTATTATGAAAAACTTCTTTGAAGCCAAATGGTTCGTATCTTCCATTTGCCGTTTTAAATAATCTGGGGTATTTGGAGGCGCCTCGCCGTTAGTTAAAAAAGCGTGTGCAGTTTTAGCGACATCTATTATTTGCTGCCACATAATATTTTATATTAAAAAGGGTAGAGACATTTTGCCATATGAAATAGCAACTCTTAAACCAATATATCCACCAATCAATACTAATAAACCTAAAATTATAAAATTTCTATACCAAATAGATGTATCTTTTTGCGAGATTTTTAATTTAGCCGCATTGTATGAATTTAAAAGATCAGACTGAATTTTTTCGTTATTTTTCTGTTGCTTAATAATAGTATCGGTGAATTTTGTTTTTTCTACAATTTCATTTTTTAATTGATTCGCAACATCTTTATTTTTCAATAATTCCTTGTAGTCATCCGTATTAACAACTACAACTTTATTACCCTTAAGCTGTTCTGGCAAAATAATAACCCTTTGTCCGGTGGGGTTTTTTTTAACATCAACCGTTTGGTATAAACTCTTTACATCAAGTCTAACGGCAGGAGGACTAACTAAACGAGTAGTTTCATTTGAATAGTACCAAGCAAGATCTATTCTTCCCTTATCAAGTGAATCATTTACACCATAGACGGCCTGCTTTAATGGCTCGGATTGCTTTTCTATAAATTTAGGATTACATCCACCTAAAAAAAATAGAACTCCAAATAGTGCTATTGTTAAATTCCTCATGATACTATTTACACCAAATTAATTAAAAATTAATTAATAATTGTCAAGATAAGCCAAGAGACTGAATTGTTTGCATATACTGAGTAATTCTACTATCTAGTAATGACTGGCTAGGAATTTTTGGCCCAAACGAATAATAAGATAACGTCGCTGAGCAATTATATTCCTGCTTCGGTATGGAAAGATAATTTCCCCTAGAAAATACATAGGCCGTGCCAGTTATGGGGGGATAATATGGAGTTGAATTATTTGAGGCGATATGGTCTGATTGGGAAAATCTGTAACCATATTGTGCATATAAAACATAATTAGCTATAGAGTTAATACCAATATAGCCAGTAGCTACAGCGCTCTGATTTGCAGCATAATCAGTTTTACTATTTTGGCAATAAAATTGTAATTGCCTAACATAGGGGGCGGCTCCAAAATGCGCGCCAATCGAGGAATATTCGTTTGTGGCTCCAACAATACCCATATATGTACTAGTTCCAGCCAGCGCTTTTGTTACATAAACAGCCATATGCTGATTTCCAAAACCGTCCGCATCAAATCTTCTATTTGTGTCTAAAAATTTTGCCGTTCCGGCTCTAGTTCCACTACTATGAATTCCAGATGTTCTATTATAATCATTAGTGTTAAAATTATAATTTGTTGGACCAGGTTGTCCCAACATTAAAGGTTGTAGTGCGCCAGTTAATGTGCGCGGTCCGGCCATTAAACATGAGGACTGCAAACCGCTCCACGTTCCATCAGCCTTGCATCCCGTGATAAATGTATTCATAGCGGATATAACCGTAGACTCCAAGGCTTGACCATCTGCCTTTTGCACACTATCAACATAAAAAAGAGTATTAACATCTAATTGCGATGCTGCCTGCCAAACCAGCGTACTACCCCGATAGATCTTAAAAATCTGCGTTGTCCCAAGAAGTATGCCACTAGCTTGAGTTAATAACATGTTAAGCCCCCGTTATAATATAAAGAGTAGCAGGATTAATCTGGGCACCTAATGCATTATATGCGCTTAGTCCCATCCCTATAATAGAGGTGACCGTTGAATTGCCCGTAATAACCGGACTACCCTTAGAAAAAACACCACTAGAAAAATTACCACTTCCACCGACATTTAAGTCATAAGTGAAAATACCAGTTCCACTTACATTTATATTTTTAGCAAAAATACCAGTTCCACTTACATTTATATTTCCAGAAAAACGAGTATTTCCACTAACATCTAAATTAAAGGTAGGGTTAGAATTATTAATACCAAAATTATTATTAAAAACTGTAAGACCAGCTTGGTTTCCAGAGTATGGAGTATTTCCTGCAAATAAATATAATTTTGCATTCGGATTTGCATTACCAATATAAAAATCATTTGCAAGCGAGTACAGATATGCATCTCCAGTATATCCCACATATGCTCCAGTGTATTTTGAGCTATTGATTCCCAGATCCACATATCCTGAATTTTGATTTCCGAAATCAGCGGTAGCTACAAAATCAGAACTAGCGCCTTGCGAATTAGAAAAATTTTGAATATTAATTTGCTGATAACCTGAATATAATCCAGTTACGTTTAGTAATGTATTAACATTGCCAGTAATTGTAACTCCAGTTGTAAAGGTTTTCGAACCACTAATAAACTGATCTCCAGTAGTTAAAACAACTGTTACTGCAACTGCACTGTTGACAATACTAGTTACAGAAGCATTGGTCGCATAATTACTAGTCAGTGTTCCGCTTAGAGAATTAATTGACCCGGCGAGTGTTGAACCAGTCGTCGCTAGATTACTTGTGAGCGTAGATCCGGTTGAAGCAAGATTTGTAATGGTCGCGTAGGTAGATGTTAGAGTTCCGCTTAGAGAATTAATCGACCCAGATAGGGCACCACTGGTCGAATAAATTGATCCAGTCAGCGTTCCGCTTAAAGATAATATTTGATTACTTAAAGTTGAACCAGTAGAAGCAACATTTAAGGCTAATGCAGAATACGAATTATTTAAAGAAGAGCTTAAAGCAGAAAGTGAACTTGCTGAAGCATAATTTTGCGAACTTAAATATAAAGTAGTGACAAGACTGTTATTTATAACATATCCACTTAAATAGGCGAAAGAACCACTTAAAGAATTAAAAGATGCCAGTGGTGTATATAAAGATAAATTTCCGGTAATATACCCACTAGGATTGCTTCTCGGATAGTAACCGCTTAACTGACCGGTAGTTGCGAACACTCCCGTACTACTCAAAGATGATGAGGTTACATATCCACTTGGATTAGAAAGTAATGGGTAAAAAAAGTTTTGCCCATAACCGCTAACAAGATCGGATATATTTGGAGCTAACTGTGTTTTGTTAATTAAACTTTGTGCCATAATTATTCCTCAATTTCACTATGCATTAATAGAAGCGCAGTTTTTGTATCTACACCATGCTTTTCGGCAATCTCTTGAACTTCTGCAAAATTGTCGGTTAACTGCACTGGATTATTAATATATTCCGCAATACTTTCCATCCACTTATCGGGAGATTCATTTATACCAATTGTTTCTGCAACTTCAGTCACAATCTTCTTTTGTTCTTTGGATAGTTTCTTTTTATTAAATTTTTCTTTTAGAGTAGTTTCAACACTAGCAACCAATAAGTCAAATTTTGTCAAATTTTCAGCAACCTTTGTTGCGGAAATTTTATTTTTAGGCCCAGCAGGAGAACTCTTACCAACTGGAGAAATTTTGCTTTGTGCTTTTGGTGTTCCACCAGTTCCCGAAGGCCTTCCCGCTCCCTCACCGCCGGGTATAAGTAGATTAGGATTATTAAGAACTGGCTGATAAAGACCTTCCTTGTGATATTCGGCAAGTTTACGCTGATTTTCCACACTCTCATTTGGAGTTGGTAGTCTACCAGTATCAATTGCAGTAACGCCCTCTTCTGGGGTCAAAACGCCGATCTCAATAAGTCTTGAATAAATTCTCGCCAAAGTACTATCATCTTTAAAGTCTACATCTTTAAATCTTGGAGTGGGAACAGATTTAAAACCAAGCTCTTTTGCAATTTCTTTAACTTCAGGCAATAAAAATTGATTCATAAACATTTCTCTAGAATGCTTTAATCTAGCAAGAAATACTTCAACTTTAGTTTGTGAGTTAGCATACTTTTCATCTCCCAATAGAATACTGTTTAAACCTTCCCTAATATCCTTGTCTACAATTTCATATTTTTTAGGATCGAGAATGTGGGCGATTTCTGGGATAACAAATTGAACTTTTGTTGTATAATCTGCCACCAGTATTCGCCCAACACTCTCGTTCTGAAAGATATTTGTTAGTGCCTGAATTTGTGCCTTACTTGGCATTCCAATTTCATCATTACCCATCGTGACAAGAAGAACCGCCTGTTGAACAGTACGACTAATTGCCATGTCAATATTCTTTAATTCCTGTTTCCAATTAATATCTCTAAGAACTGGGAACCCCATCGGAACACTAAATGGCTCATAATCCTGTTTTTTATAGAATACTGCCTTGACCTTATCAGGGTCTAGATAGAAGACCAGATAGGCATTTGCCTGAGAAATCTTTACTGTGTCTTGAATTTGTGCAAACTCTCTAATTTTTTCAGCTAATTTTTTGTCCTCATCTGTTTTTGGATTAGTAAGAAGCTGCATTTCAAAATCGTTAAGAACCTTAACATATCTAGGTGCAATAAAAGAAGCAGATCCGATTGATTGAATATCTGCAGGATTTAAAATTACATAACGAATAGGAATATCCCTTTCAGTTGCACCCATTAGTTGAGTGATTGTCATCATGTCTTCCTTCTTGAAGGTAGCATTTAACTTATACATGAATACATTACCACTTCTGAAATATTCCCTAAAGAATGAGTCCTGCAACTTCCAAAGATTAACTCTTTCCGCCCAAGCCTCAAAAAATCTTCTAGACTGCGCATTACCCCCACTAAAATAAATAGGAGAACAGCTAAATTCCGTCATTAGGTCAATTGTGTTACGGAAAATAGGATAGTTATAATAAGCTTTTTGACACAGAATAATACCATCACGAATACTAATATTTGAGGTATAATTACCACGGCCACCACTATAAATAAAAGGAACGATACCACCTTCAATATTAGCATATTGGGTTGTTCTAGTAATTGTTGCCGCGCGATTTCTTCTGGTGCCCGGTACTTGAGTATAAGTATCCGTATTATAAAAATCATCAGACGCATCGGCCTTGACCTCCATTATATTGTCTAAAGTTGCCGATCCAGCAATAAGAGATGGCTCAGGAACTACAAGGTTTTTCTTCGGCTTTTCCGCCGAGGCCCTTACTTCTGAATCTTTTGCCTTTACCGTTGATGCCTTCTTTCTCATTATATATTATAAAAGTCTATTACACTTAAATCTTTTTTTAAATCAGCACCGCAACAAAATCAGTGTTTTTTTTCTTTAAATTATCAGGGGTCATTATATCAAAATAACACTTTACACCCCAATTTCCCAACATTAAGGTTGTATAGTTATCTTTACGGGCACGGTTAACGCTAGTGGATTTACGAAGATTTGATGGTAAATCAAAACTTTGCGTTCCTCTAGAGGTACTTGTTACCTCAACGTTAGCGCACTGATCTTTGGTATCTTGAATAATAAAATCCTGCTGTTCGATAAAATCACGAACAGTTAATTTTTTAGTTTCATATTCATTATCTGCCTTATCGCCAATTCCCCTTGGGTAGACATAGTCCATCGGAAGATTCATTGTAAACATATTTTCTAGAATATCCGGATGGTTACTTGCCCTTGATGCAAACCAAATCTTCTTGTGATCAATACAAGTTTGTAGGTAAGAATTTGCACGTACTAGGAAGGAAGAAGTAAAGTATTGCTTAATACAAATAGCGCCGATATCTTTATTGTACTGCCTGCCCGCCTCCTTTAACATGGCAACATAATCTTCGTTTTCTTTATCAGAATCAAAGTCAAAAAACTTAATTTGTCTATTCATGTCCTTAAAAAACGTAGAATTATTCACGGCATCTATAAATGTATCGGCACCCGCATGGTCAATTACTATCAATGCTATATTGAAATTCTTATATATATAATATAAATATTTTATATGGTCTTGAAGTGAAGATCCTGCCGCCTGATACCCATGAACTAATATACCCTGCTTTTTTTGTTCATCAAGCTCAATTAAACTCATTGCAAAATAATCCGCACTCTTAGACGATGAGAAGTTAGGATCAATAGATAGAACATACTTTTTGTCTGGTTCTCCTACAATTTTTGTAGTAGGATATTCTCCATCTGGAATTGTACATTGAAACATTTTCTTTGGGGAGAAATAACTATCACCACCATCAATAAACCTAGCGGCGTACTCTCGCAAGAATGAGTTATGTGAACTTCCGCCATTTTTTGCCAACTGAATTGCCGCCTGATCTACCATGTGCGGAGGAAGCGCCTCGTAACTTAATTGTGAGATAAAGTAGGTGCCGGGCAGTTCTCCATTTGTTGACTCCTGTTGTTCTGGTTCCTCAATAAGTGAGGCCCATTGTTGATGAACTCTATATAAATGCTCAAATGTATAGCTGGCAGAACTTAGAGCTAACATCTGAGAAGTATTCTCAAAAATTTGCCGATTATCCTCATGAAGCAATCCTTTTTTAATTAATTCATCTTCTAATTTTCTAGTACGAATTCTATCACTAACATCTCTAGGTGAACTCAAGAATGGCATTAAAACATTATCAATAATATCCGGAGGAAGAAGTAGAAACTCATCGAGAATAAGAACGTTGGCGCGTATACCACGAATTTTTTCTCCAGTTAGAGGGATAGCCGTAATACTACCACCATTAATAGTCCATTCGTATTGGTCATTACGCTTCATCTTAGCTCCAAAACATTGCAGGGCCAATGCGGCAGCCGGAGTGGCCAAGAATTTTTCAATTTCATTAAACAGTCTGCGGCTAGTACGAAAGTTAATAGATGCTATGAGTATTTTTGTACCCGGTTCAAAAATGCATTTTAATACGCAATAAACTGCTGCAGTAAAGCTCTTTGCACAACCACGACCCCAAACCAGCATGCAATAATTTCTATGAAAGAATGATTTAAGGGTAAGCTCTTGATAGGACTCTAAAGTAATGCCCAACATGAGTTCAGTTGTAAATGCCAAATTATGTCTTAAAAATTTAGCTAGTGAAATTCTGGCCTCTGCATCAGTTAGCTCGCCCTTTAACTCCATTAATTCTTTATTAACATCACTCCAGCCCTTACTGTTTTGTTTTCCAACTATTAAAGCCATACGAATCCTCCCATATCAAATAAATATTGAAGATCAGTATTGATAGCCTTCTCACCCATTTCAAGAATATAAAGGGTTTGCTGTGATGCTTCAGCGCGACCATCACAAAATACAAATTGAACATTATCAAACTCCCTACAAACCTGTCTCATGTGGTGCATTACGAAATCACCAGAACAGGCACCAAATCTCCTTTTTGCATAAAGAACAGTATTAAGTTTGCATTCAGTGAGAACAACCACATAGGTTCCCAAGGACTTTGCTCTAGCAATTTCTTTCTTAAATCTTTCTAATCCGCCACTCAGCGTTGAATAAAAATCATTTAAACTTTTTCTTTCAACCGTTAGACTTGCATCAACCGATTTAGCATAGTCCCCACACTCAAGTTTCGAAGAAATAATTTGAAGACCCTTAAACTTTAAAGGGGTTTGTTCTCTAGTATCAACAACAATATTGTCCTGCGAATATTTTGAGAAATCAGCCTGACTGTATCCAACAGAATAATCAAATTTAGTTTTTAAACCCACACTGTCACAAATAGCATTAAAACTTTCCTCACAATATAACTCAAAAATATCAATACTTGGCAAACAAGCAATCGTTTTAATTTCTGATTGACTTGGCGCATAAACCAAACCCTTTAACTCGCAATACATCTTTAATTTTTGTTTTAAGTATGCGCAAGCTTCACTCTTGGGAATTTCCTTTAGCCAAAGCTTTAGGTTTCTTTTATCTACAAAGTCTGAAACATAAAACTGCTCAAAAGATTTATAGTCAACCTTATCACCATTAAGCAGATCTGTTTTTGGAAAATAATGATTAAAATAATACTTGGCCGATACCTTGTGATACTTGAGGTGAGTAATCAAATCAATATGATCCGGAACTTCTTTCGGGCAAATCTTACATTTTAAATAGTTCTTATAGTGCATAACTTAACCATTAACCATTTCATCAATATCAATGCCACGAATAACAGCTTTAAGCTCGTCCATGGACGAAAGTCTTTTTGCCTCATCTTTAAGATTTTGCTTTTGTGCTTCAGCAAGCTGGATAATACCCTTTCTTCTTTCCTCGTCTTTCCACGCTTGAACTAAATTTAGGATACTAGCGTTCTCCTCTCTTCTGGCCGATATCCTTTTGGATCTATCGTCAACAAGTGATTTGTATAGTTTACTTTGGCGTGTTCTGCACTGGTTGTATTCAGTTTGTAGATTATTAATAGCCTCATTCAACTGCATCTTAATATTCCT
>Ga0208742_1000005_pt1 | contig 112490 bp, 111 predicted proteins | sample CryBogCBH28Sep08_FD_184601 | JGI IMG/M metagenome (GOLD analysis project Ga0208742, IMG submission 184601) | Freshwater microbial communities from Crystal Bog, Wisconsin, USA - CBH28Sep08 (SPAdes) (version 2) | ecosystem: Environmental > Aquatic > Freshwater > Lake | place: Crystal Bog... | reverse complement strand
TCGTGGTCATTTTCATCGGTGGTGGTTGGATGAGTACGGCCATTGTTCTCGGTCTGCTCGCCCTCTCGATTCCCTTCTACATTGCCGCCGGCAAGTCGGCCGCCGCCTATGAGGAGGAGTATCGACTCCAGCGAGCTCAACTCGTTGACCGACAGCTCGACGTGTTGCTGCACAGCCTGGAGCTCCGAGGCCTTGGGGCGACCGACTTTGGGGCCCGCGACGTCGTCGCCCTCTCCGATCGCGAGCATCGAACCGCCATGACGGCGATTCGCCGTGCGTTGCGCTCATCTCTGGTCACCGAGTTTCTCGGCGGCGTCAGTGTGGGGCTCGTCGCCATGGTGGTGGGTTTTGGCCTCCTCCGCGGCACCCAAGGACTTCGCGGCGCACTCCTCGCGGTGTTCGCGAGTGCCGAGTTGGTCGGATGGGTCCGCCGCTACGGCACCGCCTTTCACCGCCGTGAGGCTGTGGCGACCGCCGCCGGACTCCTTCACAGCACCTCCACGTCAGTTGTGCCCTCCACAGATCCCGCCCTCCTGAGTTGCAGCGATCTGGTGACGCGCGCGTCCGCTACGCCCCTCACGTTCACGATTGGGCCAAGCGACCACCTCCTGCTCACCGGCCCATCGGGGAGCGGCAAGTCCACGCTGATCGAAACGATCCTTGGCTGGTTGCCACCAGTGGCGGGGCTCGTGCGACGTGGCCAGTGCGCCATTGGACATGTTGGCGTCTCCAGTGCGCTGGTCGCGGGCACCGTTCGCGACAACCTCGCGCTGGGCCACGACCTGGGCGACGATTTCCTCCGCGAACTGCTCCGTGACGCAGCGCTGGACTTCGACCTCGACCGAACCCTCTCCCCCGATGGTGCTGGACTCTCGTCGGGCGAACGGGTGCGGCTCCTGGTGGTGCGCGCACTCGCCAATGGCGCCATGCTCTTGGTACTCGACGACGTCGCTGGCATGCTCGACGGGGCCAGCATCTCGGCGCTCCGCGCCCTCATCGAAGCGTCGGGCGTGGCCATTCTCGAGGCGACCCCGCATGAAGCGGTCCTTATCCATCCCACCTCCGTGGTGCGACTATGACGTCATCACGCACGCTCCTACGTGTCTGGCGAGACCGTGCCGCCCCTGATCGGTGGTCGCTCATACGCGCGCTCCTGGCCGGCGTTGGGGCCACGGTTGGTGGCACCGGACTGTTTGTGGGAGCAGTCACATTGCTCGTCTTCAGTGCGGGCCTCCCAACGTGGCGCAGTGTGGTGGCGTGGCTGATTGTGATCGAACTCGCCGCCTTTCTTCGGTCGCCGCTTCGCTTCGCCGAACGCCTGACCAGCCACACCCTCGGCTACGGCGCCGTCACGACGTGGCGCCGGTGGCTCACCACCACTGTGGGCACGTGGTCTCGGACGCGGTGGCAGAGCGCCGCCGCTGGCGACGTCCTTCAGCGAGCGCTCACCGACACCGATGAGCTCCAGGACCTCTGGGTCCGAGGCCTGTTACCGCTGGCCTGCGTCGCGCTGACCCTCGCCTGCGCCGATGCCGTAATCGTCGTGTGCGCGGGGTGGCTGCTTGGACTCCTCCAGTTCGGCGTCCAGGTAGTGGCCGGCGCCGTCTTGGTACGTAGCTTTGACTCACTTGTCGCGGCTGATGCGGCGGTCCGAACTGCGAGCGGCACCCTGCAAGCGAGCATTGTGGGCATCGCTGCGTCGGCCTCCGAAATTCACCTTCTCCTGGGCGATGAGTTCATGCGCGACCGCCTCGCGCTGGCCGCCGCCGAACTGGCCAAAAACGAACGATTCATGATGCGGCGCCAGCAACGACTGCAATGTCTCCCCTGGGTGCTCACCATGGCCACCATTGCGGTACTCGCGGCCGTCAACCCCACCGTGACGCCGCCGCTGGTGGTGGCCTGTCTCTGGCTCGGCGTGGCTGCGGGCGAACTGGCGGAGGCGGCCCAAGGGGCTATTGACGCACTGGTGGCGGTGCTCGGGGGTGCTCAACGCCTCGGGGAACTTGAAACGGCGACACGACCGGGATCTCAGCCACTCAGCGCCGCCTTTACCGACATCACGCTGCTTCACCTTGGCGAAGTGCACCTCCTCCCGCGAGGAGCTCACGTCGTGGTTCGAGGGCCATCCGGAAGCGGTAAGACGACATTGCTCGAGTCGATTGCCTCACTCGATGATGCCCCCTCGCCCCTCCACATCGACGGTGTCAGCCTGTCGGCCTACCGCGAGGATCAGGTGCGCACGCTGGTGCGGTACGTGCCCGCCGACCCCGGCCTGGTACGAGGGTACGTTCGTGACAACCTCTTCCTCGGTGCACCCGCCAACACCGACTCCTACCGCCAGCTGGCCGCACTCGGCCTCGAGCTCGGTCCTGACGATCGACTCGACGGGCTCTCACGAGGCGAGCGTCAACGTTTTGCCGTAGTGCGCGCATTCGCCACATCTCCGGCAATCATCGTCCTTGATGAGCCCACCAGTGGGCTAGGCCCGGCCGACACCGCACGATTCCTTGACCTCATCAACGCGAGTGGAGCGCTCGCGATCGTGGCCAGCCACGACCCGTTGGTGCATGCCTGGGCCGCCCTCACTATCGACCTTGCTGCGACGAACAACTAGAGGCTGCCTTCAGGGCTGATTTTGCCGTATGCGAGTATGTGAAATGCCTCACAATCAATTAATTACAGGGGTTTTTGCCGTGAACGACGCGTCGAGCGAGGTGTAAGTTCTGATTATTGGTTTGGGGGAACCAAACGAACGTGCCGCCCGCTTGTTCTTCGGAATGAGCGGGCGCCTTCGTTTCTGTGGCGCATTCGCGCCTAGAGTTAGCCCATGACCGACGTCGATGCTGCCCCACCTCTTCGCCCACTTATGCGAGGGTGGCTCCACGCTGGCGGCGCCCTCTTGTTACTCTGCGCACTCCCCATCGTGGTGATCAGAGCGCGGACCTGGACCGCCGTGGTCTGGGCACTGTGCTACTTCGTTGGTGTCTTGGCCATGATGGGCACCAGCGCACTCTTCCACCTCATTAACCATCCGACACGGCGCCGTCGGGCCCTGCGTCGTGCCGACCACACGACCATCTTCTTGGCCATCGCAGGCAGCTACTTCGCGTTGTGTGGGCTCACGTTGCACGGCACGGTGCGCCTCGTCCTCCTCAGCGTCATTGCACTGGGATCAGCCATCGGCATCACGATTCGTCAAGTCGCCCACGACGCCCCTAAGTGGGCCAAGACGCTCCCCTACCTCGTCGTGGGGTGGGCAGCGGTAGCGGTACTCCCCCAACTGGTGCGTGGCGGCGGTGCGGCCTGCACAATCTGGATCATCGTCGGCGGCCTGTTCTATTCCGTCGGGGCCGTCTTTTACGGCGCCAAGCGGCCGCGGCTCAACCCCCGAGTCTTCGGGTATCACGAACTCTTTCACGCCTGCACCGTCGCCGGTGCGGGCGCGCACCTGGTGGCGCTCTGGATTGCCCTAGGGCGATAGGGGCAGTGTATTCACGCGCACCACTGCGGCGTGGTCGCGGCGACCAGCAATCACACTGAGTGATGCGTTCTCAATGCGCATGCGCCATGCCGCCGATCCGTGGACACCCATGGCCCAGACCAGTGCTGACTTGACCGGTGACACATGACTCACGATGGCGAGGTGACGGTCAGGGTCATGCAGTAATGAGGTGGCGTCAGTGCGCAGTGATTCGAGCACCGGGTGCACCCGGCGATCGACCTCGGCGAGCGACTCCCCACCACCGAAGGGCCGCTCGTGGTCGCCCTCCATCTCTTCCCACTGGTCTTTCGTAAGTGCGGCCAGAGGTGTTCCATCGAGAGAGCCGTAATCGACTTCAATAAAGGCGTCGTGGACCGTCGCCGGCACATCAGGGAGCGCCACCGCGGCGGTTTCGCGCGCGCGTTGCAGCGGCGAGGTCCACACCTCAACGACGCCCGTCAACAGCGGCCGCAGGGCGGCGGCTTGCGTCCGCCCAAGGTCGGTGAGTGGCGGATTGCTGCGGCCGACGAGCAAGCCAGCCAGATTGCTTTCGGACTGACCGTGGCGAATCAGGTAAATCACGGCAGCAGTAGGCGACCACACTCGGGGCAGTCCATCAGATTGCCACCTGTCGTGTGCTTGAAACGATCGAGGTCCAAGGGCGCCAAGGCGATTCGACAGCCATCGCACTTACCGGCGTCCACGTGCGCTGCCCCTGATCCCCCAACGCGGGCCAGAGCGGCCTGGTAGCGGGCCAACCAGGTCGCGGGCACGACGCTTGCGCGTTCGTTGCGCTGCAGCACAAGGGCGGCAATCTCCTCGTCGAGGGTCGCTTGCAACTCGGCGATGGTCTCGGTGAGCTCAGCCCGACGTGCCACCAATGGCTGGGCCTGAGTCTTCACATCGGCGACCGCCGCCTCCAGTGGCTCGACCTCAAGCAACAAGTTCAGTTCGCGGTCTTCCGCTTCGGACAACTTTGCGCGCACCGATTCGAGCTCGTGCTGCATCTGTTCAAGTTCTCGAGGGCCGCTACTGGACGAGGCCAGGGCCTTGTCGAGGTGTGCGGCACGATCGCGCAGTTTGGTGGCCTCTTCGGTCGCACTGGCGGAAGCGGCGGCGACCGGTGTCAGGGCCTCTTGGGCCTGCTGAAGTGCCGCTAGCAGTGAACGCAGCGTTGCCTCGACCTCGGTGCGCGCAGCGATCTCGGGCAGGTGGTCACGCTGGGCGCGCACGCGCTCAATCCAGCGGTCAGATTCGAGAAGGGCCTGCAACGTTTCGACGTGTTCCACGTCGTTAGTCTCTCATGTTCCACGAGGAGACGGCGACTTCGAGTTTGCGCAGCGCGGACGCGAGGCCGGGCTCGCAGCGCTCCACGGCGTCGCTGAAGTTGAACCAGTAGACCTCTTGGCTCTCCTCCGGTGGTGGCGTCGGATCGTTGGGCTGGGCCAGCAAGATATAGCGGAGGTCGTAGTGAGTGTGGCCCCGAGGGCCAGGGTGCACGTCGACGTGAAAGAGCGTGGGCGGCGCGGTGTGCACCACGTTGAGCCCGGTTTCCTCGAGTGTTTCGCGCAGTGCCGCAACCTCGGGCGTTTCACCGGCGTCGACGTGGCCACCGGGCTGCACCCAGATATTGAGCTTGCGGTGGAGGTGCAAAATCACCCCGCGACTCGACACGACGAACGATGAGGCCGTGACGTGGTGGGGGTCAGCAAACTCATCGTAGAGGTCCCCCTCCCAGGTCAATCGGTCAAGTGTCTGCGCGATTGAGCTCGCCTCACGCTCGTCGACTGGGTCGATGAGCAAAATGGCCTGGCGAAGTTCGTCGCTCATCATGCCTGTCCCAGAAGTCGTCGCACGGAGGCCGGCACGTCGATGGCACCTGACGCCATGGCGCCATCGGTGGCAGGGACCGGCTCGCCGTACACGAGGCGCGCGGGGATAGTGCCCGACCAGACCGGGGCCGCACGGTCTTCGTCGGCGTCGTCCGTCGGTCCCGCTGAGATCTTGGCACTGCCTTCGGTGATGTCGATCGCCACCACCAGCGTGAGAGCTACTTCTCGATCGCTCGCCGGACGAATCTCGTGACTGCGGCCGGGCACGATGGCCTCGACCGTGGCGTCGAGGATGCGACGTCTCTCGTCGAGGTCGTCAATGACACGGGTGTCGCCCACCACGACGGCCGAACGATACGCAATCGAGGATTCGAAGCCACTGCGGGCGAGGCGAATGCCTTCGTAGACGGTGGCTGACACGCTTGCCCGTCCGGCGGCCAGCGCCGCCTGCAGCAGCGCATTGGACTTATTGGCGTGAACGTAGAGAGTGTTGCCTTCGCGGACGTGCAGCGTGGGTAGCGCCATGGCTAGGCCGTCCACCGTTGCGGCAACCGTACAGAACGGGGCGTCATCAAAGATCTGATGAATGGTGTCGGCGTCGTAGGCGGCCTTTTCCGGGAGGCGGCGCACACGCGTGTGTGCACCGGGTCCGAGCGAGGTCATTACCGAAGCTCTCCGGAGAAGAAGGTCCGGGCGTGACCGGCGACTTCCACGTTCTTTTCAAAGAGGCGGGCGTGCATGAGACCACGGCGTGTCGACGCCTGGCAGACCGAGAGCGTTGGTGCGCCAGTGTGCTCCACCCACCACGGGGCAATCGAACACATGGCGCTGCCGGTGACGTGATCTTCAGCCAGACCGAGTCGCGGGGCGAACACGCGCAGCGATGCGTCCACGCCGGGACCACCTTCACAGGCGACGATGACCAGCGACCCGGGAATAGTGAAGAGGGCGACGGGATCGGGCGTCAAGCCACACAATGCTTCGTAGTCATCGACGATGGCCAGCACACTTGAGGCGCCGGCACGATACGCGGTGCGGACGGGGCCCAGTGCTGCGTGCACAACGCTCGGGTCGATAGGTTCGATGTAGGCCCGTGGCAAGTCCACCCCGAGGAGTCCATTGCCGAGCGAGCGACCGGAGAGCACGCCCGACTTGGTGTGAAAGAAAAACTCGTCACCCTTGGCGTGCAGCTCGTTGAGCAAAACGTGCAAGGTCGCCAACGTGGCGTGACCACAGAGGTCGACTTCCACCGTCGGGGTAAACCACCGCAGCGACCAGGTCTCCCCAACGCGACGAAGGAAGGCCGTTTCGCTGACACCAAGTTCGAAGGCGATCTGTTGCAAGGTCGCGTCACTGACGGGCTGCTCCAGCAGCACTACGGCGGCGGGGTTGCCTCGCGCGTTGTCGCCAATGAAGGCATCAACCCACCAAATGCGGTGCCCGAAGGTCACATTGACGTTTTCCACACTTAGACCTTTACACATTTAGATGACAAAAAGGCGTAAGGTCGCAGGCGTGCGTGTCGTTACTTCCAACCTGCACGCCGGCGTCGATGGGTGGGGTCGAGCAACACCGGCGCTCGCTACCGCCATCGAACTCGGCCCCGACATTCTTGTCGCACCTGAAATGTGGCGCGGCGACAGCGGCGACGACTTCGTGAACACCCTCACCAACGCTGGGTACCAGGGCCACTTCGCCCCCGTCACTCGTGGCGAGCGGGTCACCAGCACCACTCCCCCGGTGACCTCTCGTCGCTGGCAACCGTGGAGCGCCCACCTAACGGGTGAGCGAGGTCTCTACTACGGTGAACACCGCTCCTTCTCGTTCTTCCAGCGCCGCACGCGGGCACGGCAGACCTTCGAAGCCGGCACCTGGGGACTCGGCCTGTTCACCCGCCTGCCCCTGCGCACCATCGAGCAGGTCGACGTTGGTCGCCTGTGGCGCGAGCGCGTGCGGCGGGTCGTTATCGTCGCCACCATCGAAGGGCCGACTGGCCCGTGCAGCGTGGTGGCCGTTCACGGGGCCCACTTAAGTCACGGCTCACCCATCTGGTTTCACCGCCTTCGCCAGGTGCTCAACGCGCTCCCGGGCGATCAGCCGGTCATTGTCGCGGGCGACTTCAACGCCTGGGCTCCCGTTCTTCGCCTGCTCTTGCCGGGCTGGACACATCAGGTGCGGGCCCGCACCTGGCCACGGCCGCGGCCACACTCGCAAATTGACCACATCGTGACGCGGGGTGGCTGGCGTTCACAGGGCGGCGGCGCAGTTGATGGTGGCAGCGACCACTTCGCGCTGTACGCTGACCTAGACGTCGGCGATGCCAATTGACGTCACAGGTACCTGCCACGATGGCGAGTGAAGGAGATTTTTATGACAACTGACCTCAACAATCCCGCCTGGCCCTACCTCGTCTTCGCGGAGCAACTGAACGCTGACATTGCCAAGTTCGCTGAGGCCAAGGAGGCCTACGTCAACTGGCAGGGCATCCCCCAGTCCGACACCATCCATGACCCCATGGCGACCGCCCAGGTTCTCATGAGTGCGAACGGGACCATCATGGAGCGCTTGCCCACGATCTTGAGTGCCGAGCGCGTTGTTGACGCCTTTGGCAACACCGCACACCCCTCACACGAGGACAAGATTCGCGCCGTTGCCGACGACATGATCAACACCGTCTACGGGCAGCTCATTACCTGGGCCCGCACGTGCTTGGGCTACGACGTGCCCGAGGCCTACCGCCCGCTCTACAAGGCGCTCGCCAATCTCATGAGTCGACCCATTCGAGACTTCGAGGACTTCGCCGCTGACGTGACGAAGCGCGCGAACACGATTGACGCTGATCTAAAGGCGGGCCGCGAGCCCTCGGTGAACTTCAGCTTGACCATCAAGCCCACCGTCGACGACCAGGACATGCGCATGTACAACGAGGCCATCGACGGCCTTCGCGCGCAGCCACCGCAGCGTCGCGGTTTCTTTCGACGTCGCTAACTACCACTATCAACTAAAGGAGACACCATGGCCCGTTCACGAAGCCTTCGTTCACAGCTCTATCGCAGCGCCCGCATTTTGGGCGACTTAGAAGCGATGGAAAAGGGCCCCTCGGCCTACGGCAAGCGCGTCGTACGCAAGGCGGCCTATCGCAAGAGCTCGTCGCTAACGCGCACGCTGCTCAAGATGTTTAAGTTCTAGGACCGCTCCACAGCCACTGGCGGCACGAAGAATCGCGTCGTCGCGCCCATCAGTCGCAGAATCGGCTCGCCGGCAATCGTGTCGATTGGACGAGGTGCATCGACTTCGAGCAGGTCTATTGCCCACGACGGCATCAGTCGCAGGGAGGCCGCGATGAAACGCTGCATGACCCAGCGCTGCAGCGGTGTTGCGGCGTAGTCGTGAAACAAGAAATCGCGAGCGACACGACCGTCATCACACAGACGAAGTTCCGGGCGGAAGTCCTCGAATGCGGCCAGCAGATCGGCGTACGTGGTGGGTGGCGCGGCAATGCCGAGATCGCGACCGAGCTGAGCCATTTCGTTCACGTACTCGTCGAGACTCGAGGCGCTCAGCGGCACTGTGCCATAAGCGCGGTAGGCGTCGAGGAACATCAGGGCCTCGCACACGTGCACCCAGAGCAACAGGTGAGGGTCATTGGCGCTGTAGGCCACGCCATCGTCGGCTACCCCTACGACGGCTTCGTGCACCGCACGCACGCGCTCGATGTCCATGAAGGCGGCGGTTTTGGTGCCGTAGGTCGTGTGCCCAATGAAGTTTGCGGTCTGCAGCAGGCGACCGGCGGCGTCTTGCTGGTAGCGCGAGTGCTGGGCCACACCGGCCATGGCGTGAGGGTGCAGCATCTGCAAAAAGAGAGACCCCAATCCGCCCACAATCATGCTGGTGAGGTCACCGTGCACCAAACGAGCGACCCCGTTGACGGGAAAGTAGGCCAGCGCAGGGTCATTACAAATCGGCGGTGGATCCTGGGTAAGCCCGACCGCGTCACGAATACGCAGGTTCAGTCGCTCACGAAACGTTTGGGGGGTACGAACGGGGCGTTGCGCGGACATCACTTTTCCTCAGGGTTGACGTGGTCAGCCTAAAGGCGCTCCGTGGGCGTCGACACGCTTAGCGACAGTCTCGGCAGTGGCCTGAGACGTCCAGAGTGTGTGAGAGGACGTCAAAGCCCGTCTGAGCCGACAGCGCCGCCATCATCTCGTTGACGACGAGCTCGAAGGCGGGCGTTGGCGTCACGTCCGCCACCTTGCCACAGGCGATGCAGACCAGGTGGTGGTGGTGCTCGGTCAGGTCTTCGGAGAGTTCAAACAACGTGAAGTCGCCGGTGGCGCTGACGGCACGCACGACGCCAATTTCCTGCAGGTCAGCGAGGTGGCGGTAGGCCGAAGATCGTGGCACATCGGGAGCGTCGTCTTCGATCTCACTGATGCCCAGCGGCCGGCCATGACGCAGGAGCGCCTCGACAATGGCCCTGCGGCCTTTCGTGTAGCGAAGCTGGGCCTGGCGCAGCCGAATGTCGACGAGATCGTGGACGTGGGTGTCCGAAAAATCGCTGGTCACGGGGGCTCCTTGCTACCTCACAGCTGGGTGTCTCAGTTGTAATGAGACTGAGTCTAACTCTATATTTACTCCATGCCCCAAACGACGTCCCGCCGCACTTTATGGCGCGCGACGGCGGTGGCGGTGGCCAGTCTCTGCCTCGCGGCGTGCGCACCCCACCCCCAGGCCCAGCAGGGCGTTATCAATGTCGTGGCGGCCGAAAACCAGTACGGAAATGTCGTCGCACAGTTGGGTGGACCGTACGTCCACGTCACCTCCGTCTTGACGAATCCCAATGCCGACCCCCACTCCTTTGAGGCCAGCACGTCACTCGCGGAGGCAATCTCCCAGGCGCAGCTCGTGGTCCAGAACGGCCTCGGGTACGACGCGTTCATGGCCACCATTGAAGCTGGATCGCCCAATAAGCAGCGCAAGGTAGTTGTCGCCCAACAAGTCCGCCACCTCCCCGACACGACGACCAATCCCCACCTTTGGTATGACCCTGCGACCATGCCCGCAGTCGCCGCCGCCATCACCGCCGACCTCATATCACTGGCGCCGTCCCACCGCGCCTACTTCACCGCTCACCTGGCGGCCTTCGACCGTTCGCTGGCACCATGGCAGCACGCCATCGCTGCTTTTCGCGCAGCAGCAGCGAGGTATCGCATTGCCGTGAACGAACCTGTTGCCGATGATCTTCTCTCGGCGATGGGCGTTAGGGTTGCAACCCCTTGGGCACTGCAACGCGACCTCATGAACGGCGTCGAACCCGCTCCGCAGGAGATTGCGACGCAAGATGGCCTACTTCGCGGCCACCTGGTGCGGGCGCTGTGTGTTAACCAGCAGGTTTCGAGTGCCTTGACATCGTCCTTTCTCCAAGTAGCGCACACCGCTGGTATCCCCGTGGTCGCCGTGAACGAGACCATGCCGGTCACTGACACCTACCAGCAGTGGATGCTGGCCACTACGACCGCACTAGCGCAGGCGCTCACGTCCTCGAAGGGAACCGCATGACCACCCCCGTACTCAGCGTGTCGAACGTCACCCTCGCCTACGGCGACCGCACGGTCCTCGATGACGTCAGCTTCTCCATTGCGCCTGGGGAGTTCACCGGCCTCATTGGCTCGAATGGTGTGGGGAAAACCACATTGCTCCGCGTCATTCTCGGCCTCGAGAAGGCCTCGCGTGGCGAGGTCCTCATTAACGGCGCCACCCGGTCACGCAGCGAACGTGCCGTCGGGTACGTCCCCCAGCGCGTCAGTATTGACCCCGAGGTGCCCCTGCGGGCCCGAGACTTCGTCGCACTGGGCCTCGATGGCCATCGGTTCGGACTTCGCCGTCGTCAGGCCGGTGACCACGCGCTCGTCCAGCGCTACCTCAAAGCGGTTGACGCGCTCGCCTTTGCCGACACCCGCGTCGGCGAACTTTCCGGAGGCGAACTGCAGCGGGTGCTCATTGCCCACGCACTGATCTCGCAGCCGTCGCTCGTGTTGCTCGACGAGCCACTGGCGAACCTTGACCCCCGCAGCGTGCAGGAGATTGTCGCGCTCTTGCACCGGGTGGCCAAGGAGTTCAACGTGGCACTCTTGTTGTCGGCGCACGAAATGAATGCACTGCTTCCCGTCATGGACCGCATCGTCTACCTCACCCAAGGTCGCTGTGCGAGCGGCACCACCGATGAAGTTGTCCGCGCTGATGTGTTGAGCGAGCTCTACGGTCACCACGTCGACGTGTTGCGCCTGCACGGCCGCGTCCTGGTGGTCGCCGAGCCCAGTGACGACGTCGATCACTTGCCTTCGCACGCCACCTTAAACCTGGACAACTAGGACGTCGCGGTGTTCGCTCCCGGCTTCTTCTCCTCTGGCTCCGTGCACACGGCACTGCTATTGGGCACCATCGTCGCCATCGTCTCAGGGCTCATGGGCGTTTTCGTCCTGCTCCGGAATCAGTCCTTCGGTGGACACGCCTTAACCGACGTGGCGACCACTGGTGGCGCGGGCGCCGCCTACCTGAGCGTCGCTCCCCTCGTGGGCTTCGTGACTGGTGCGGTCATTGGCGCGGGCGCCATTGAGTCGCTCAGTCGTGACCGCAGCCAGCGCCGTGATGTCGCCACCGGCATCGTCTTGGGGGCCGCCACCGGCCTCTCGGGCCTCTTCCTCTACCTCACGGCGACCACTTCCAGTGCAACCGGCGTGACCCAGCAAGTGCTCTTTGGGTCCCTCTTCAGCGTCTCGAGCTCGACGGTGCCGGTCGCGGCCGTCACTGCTCTCATCGTCACCGTGACGATGGCGCTGGTAGCGCGGCCGCTCCTCCTGAGTTCGCTCAGTCCCGACCTCGCCCGGGCGCGAGGACTCCGCACATCGTGGCTGGGCCTTCTCTTTCTCCTCCTGGTGGCCGTCGCTGTTGGCCTCTGCGCGATTTCTATTGGCTCACTCCTCGCCACAGCACTGCTCATCGGGCCGGCCGCCACGGCCATGCGCCGCTCACGCACTATTACCGGTGCCATTGTGATGGCGATGTCGGTGGGGCTCGCCGCGACGTGGGTCGGGATAGTCCTCGCCTACGACTCCTTCACGTGGCGCGCAACGGGCCAAGGACTGCCCGTCAGCTTCTTCGTGGTCGCCATCATTCTCGCCTTCTATGCGCTCTCCCACGTGCCGCTGTCGAGGAGCCGCCGTGTTTAGTGGCTTCATGATTCACGCGTGGGAAGTGGGCACCATTGTGGCCATCGTGGCTGGCCTCGTGGGCTTCTTCGTCGTCCTTCGCTCGTCGGCTTTCCCGGCTCACGCCATCCCCAACGGTGCCTTCGCTGGCGCCGCGGGGGCCAGTTTGATCGGGGCCAGCCCTCTGGTGGGGCTCGGCCTGTTCGCCGCGTTGGGGGCGCTTAGTATCGCGTGGCTGGGCCGGCGCACCCGCAGCGATATCGCCACGGCGCTCGTGCTGATCGGCATGCTCGCGCTCGGGGCAGCGTTCCTGAGCCAGTCAACTGCCTACGAACCCCAGGTCTTTGCGCTGCTGTTTGGCGAAATCCTCGGCGTGAGCAGCACGCAACTCATTCCTATTGCGCTGCTGGGTACCGCCGCCAGCATCACCCTGCTGGCCCTCTATCGCCCCCTCCTGCTCGGCTCCGTCGCCCCCGAGCTCGCACGAGCCAAAGGCGTGGCCATCCGACGATTGGATCTGGTGTTTTTGTTGATCGTGGCAGCCGTCACCACGATGACCGTGCCCGTCGTTGGCACGCTCTTGATGTTCGCGCTCATGATCGCCCCACCGGCGGCGGCTCGCAGCCTCACCAATCGCCCTGCCATCGCCCTCACCCTCTCGAGCCTGATTGCGCTCGTGGTGATGTGGGGCGCCATTGCTAGCGCGTATCAAATGAACTGGCCGGTCGGCTTCTTCGTCGGCGCCTATGGTGCCCTCAGCTATGGCCTCGCGCGCCTGTGGCGCAGGGCGACCCGCAACTAGCTCCCCGCTGACGATGCAGCGAGGAGCCCCGTTGCCTTAGTTGCCGGCGCTCGCCAAGGTGGCGGCAAGTTCGCCGCCAACACGCTGGCCGAACAGCACACCCCGGTCGAGGCGATCGAGAGCCTGGGTGACCGTCAAGGCGCCCGTCTTCACGGGGTGGGCCTCGTGGAAGGCCCGCACTTCAGCGGCCAATTCGGGGCTCAGGAAGAGACCCGAGACACCGCTGATCATGCGCGGCTGCATGTCCACGGGGAAGTAACCGAAGGCACGGTCGATTTCGCTCGAGAGCGTGCGCCAAACGGCCTCGCCCACCACACGGCTGTTGAGCAACGCCATGATGAGGAACGGGGCGTCCTGGGTGCGGATGTCGGTGTAGCAACGCTCGTAGGTCGCCAGTGCCGTCTCGACGCTCGGGATGCGCGAGAGACCAAACAGGTAGAGCTGCTCGTCCTGCGGGGTTATGGCGGCGGCGCGGCGGCGGTCGAACTCCTCGACAGTGCCGGGGCGGTTCTGCTGCGCGGTGATCGCGACAATGGCGTTGGCCAAGTCACCCTTCACCTCGCCGGCATCGAAACGACGCAGGGCCTCGGCGATGATGTCCTCATCGCCAGCCTCAACACCCAAGGTGGCGATAACGGCCGCTCGGAGCTCGCCGGCTTGGGCGCTCTCGCCAACCACCTTGTCCCAGCCCAGTCGGTCGAAGACCGGGCGAAGCAGGCGGTGCACTGCGGGCGCGAACTCGACGCGGGCCTCCGGCGACGCCACGCGGTCGATCATGCCCAGTGCCGTGGTGACCACGGCCCACGTCGAGGGCTCGTCGAGGTGCACGAGGCCGCGGGCCAGCTGGAAGAGGTCGCCCAATGGTGCGTTGCCGGCCAAGATGGCGGCCCAGGTGTCAGCGAACAAGACGGCGCGCTCGAGCTCGTCAAGGTCGTCAAGGTGTGCCGACAGTGCGGCCAGCTCGGGTGCGCCATATGCGGTGCGGTAGAAGCCCGAACCGCCGGCGTTGACAACCACCGTGCCACTGGTGACCAGTGGTGCGGATGCCTCGCGCAGCAACTGCTTGGCGACATTGTCCGAAGAGATCTCACGGCTCAGCACGGGCACGACCCATGATGAGGCGATGGCACTCTTTTCCTGCGGTGGCAGGTAGGAGAAGGGCTTCTGTGAAATCGTGCCGTTAGCCACGGTGATCAGCGGGTGGCCACCCTGGAGAATCCAGGTGTTCATGATCTCCCCCACGGGCTCACCTGAGGACTCCTCGAGAGCATCCCAGAGGTCCTGGGTCACCGTGTTGGCGTAGGCGTGCTTCTTCAGGTACAAACGGATACCGTCACGGAAGACTTCGGCCCCGAGGTACTGCTCCAGCATGCGCAAGACGGCGCAGCCCTTGGTGTAGGTCAAGATGTCGAACATCCCGCGGCAGTCATCGGGGGCAATCACGGTGTACTCAATGGCGCGCGTCGAGTGCAGGCCGTCGACGCCGAAGGCCATGTCACGCTGGGGGTTGAACTCGACCCAGGTCTTCCACTCCGGACGGAAGTGGTCCGAGCACAACGACTCCATGAACGTGGCGAAGGCCTCGTTGAGCCAAATGCCTTCCCACCAGTCCATCGTGACGAGGTCACCGAACCACATGTGAGCAATTTCGTGATTGACGACCTCGGCCACGCGCACAACGGCGCTGTGGCTGGCGGTGGCGGGGTCAACCAGCAAGGCGGTGTCACGGTAGGTCACCAGACCGAGATTCTCCATGGCGCCGGCGGCGAAGTCGGGCACGGCGATCATGTCGAGCTTGTCGCCAGGGTAGGCGATGCCGAAATAGTCGGTGAAGAACTCAATGGCGTGGACGGCCGTCTCCATGGCGACGTCACTCAGGCCACCCTTGCCGATGGGGTAAATGATGCGAATGGGGACGCCGCGCACGACCGTGACATCTGTCGTCTCAAAGGGGCCGACCACGAAGGCGACGAGGTAGGTGGACATCTTCATCGTGGGCGTGAAGCTCACGTGGCGCAGGCCGTTACCGAGGTCGGTCTCGGTGGCGACGGGTGAGTTGGAGTAGGCCTGCAGGTGGGCGGGCACCGTCAGGTTGACCTGGTAGGTGGCCTTGTAGGCGGGGTCGTCCCAGCACGGGAAGGCCCGGCGGGCGTCGTGGGACTCGAACTGGGTAGTCGCGATGATGTGCGAGGTACCCTGGGGGTCGGTGTAGGTCGAGCGGTAGAACCCGTGCAGCTGGTCGTTCAAGATGCCGGTGAAGGCGATGTCGACGACGGCTGGTCCCAGTGGCAGAGCCTCGTCGAAGGTGAAGGTGGCCGTCTGGAACTCGCTCGAGTAGGTCGGGGCGGCCGACGTGAAGCGCTGCCCCGCCACCTCGACAACAGCGGGCTCGACCACGAGCTCAAGGGCATTCACGGAGAAGGTGGTGACCGATTCACGAACGTCCACGTCGATCTCGACACGACCGGCGAAGGTGAAGGCCTCCAGGTCGGGGGTCAGGTGCAGCCGGTACGCCGAAGGGACGACGGTCTGAGGAAGGCGGTACGGGTTGACTGACATGGTGGTCCTTTGCTTCAGGTGCCAACGCCACGACAATCGGACGTTGGCACAATTGCCTTCTCCGACATTACGTGATGTTCCTGATGACGCTGGACATTGTCGCCACCACGTTTCGAGCGGGAAATCTCCCCGCCATTCGCCTTAGGCGATCTCTTCACCGAGGTAGACAGCGCGGATGCGCGGGTCATTCAGCAAGTTGGCGGCCTCGTCGCTGAAGGCAATTGAGCCGTTTTCCATGACGTAGCCACGATCAGCCAAACGCAGCGCTTGCGAGGCGTTCTGCTCCACGACCAGCACTGTGGTGCCGGCGTCGCGAATCTCGGCGATGATGCGGAAAATCTGCTCGATGATGAGCGGCGCTAAGCCCATTGACGGCTCATCGAGCAGCAACAGACGGGGCCGTGACATCAGTGCGCGGCCGATGGCCAGCATCTGCTGCTCACCACCGGACAGGTTGCCACCGAGCTGCTTGGCGCGCTCCTTCAAAATCGGGAACATCGTGTACATCTTTTCGATGTCGTCGGCGTAGTGGTCCTTGCGATTGAACGCACCCATTTCGAGGTTCTCGGTCACCGTCATCTGCGGGAAGATGCGACGACCTTCGGGCACGTGGCTAATGCCGAGACTGGTGAAGTCGTGTGCCTTCACCGTCGTGATGTCTCGACCTTCGAAGGTGATGCGACCCGAGGCCGGGGCGTGAAGTCCCGACAGCATGCGCAGCGTCGTCGACTTGCCGGCGCCGTTGGCACCCAGCAGGGTCACGATCTCGCCCTGGCGAACTTCGAAGCTCACGCCATGCAGCGCCTCAATGGAGCCGTAGCGAACAACAGCGTTTTCGACCTGCAGCATTAGCGACCTTCCTTTTCGTCGCCAGCGTCAGCGGCGCCGAGGTAGGCCTCGATGACCGCAGGATTGGCACGGATTTCGTCGGGAGTGCCCTCGGCAATGACGGAGCCGAAGTTCAGTACGTAGAGTCGTTCCGCCAGCGACATCACGAGCTTCATGTCATGCTCAATCAGCAAGATCGACACGCCCATCTCGTCGCGGACTCGGCGAATCAGTTCGGTCAGTTCGACCTTCTCAGACGGGTTGGTGCCGGCCGCTGGCTCGTCGAGCAACAGAACGGTCGGATTCGTGGCCAGGCCGCGGGCAATCTCCAGACGGCGGCGTGCGCCGTAGTTGAGCGAGCTCGACACGACGTTGGCCTGCTTTTCCAGACCCACAAAGGTGAGGAGTTCCCAGGCGCGCTCGTCGCTCGCGCGCTCTGCGCGACGGGTGGCGGGACCCTTGACCATGGCACCGATAACGCCAAAACCGCGGTGCGACTCGGCGCCCGTCTTGACGTTCTCAAACGCCGTCATGGCGGGGAACATGCGTGACGCCTGGAAGGTGCGCGCCACACCGGCGCTCGCCACGCGGTGCGCCTTTTTGCCGATTACCGACAGTGGCGTCGAGCCGTCACGGTCGAAGGTGATGCTCCCCTCCTGCGGACGGTAGACGCCGGTCAAAGAGTTGAACAACGACGTCTTGCCCGCGCCGTTTGGACCAATCACGGCGAGGATTTCGCCGCGACGGTGTTCCATGGTCACGTTGTTCAGCGACGTCACGCCACCAAAGCGCAGCGTCACGTTCTTCACGTCGTAGAGAGGTGTCGTCATTGTGCTTCTCCCTCAAGGGTCGCTGGCGTCATCTCGCGACGACGTCGCTTCGACGGCCAAATGCCGGCCGGGCGGAAAATCATCATGGCGATGAGGAGTGCGCCCAGATAGATGTAGAGGTCGGAGTTCTGGAAGCCGGCCGGTGGGGTGTGAATCAGGTACATCGAGATCGTCTGAACTACCAGCGAGCCAATGACCACGCCCATAATCGAGCCCATGCCACCGAAGATCACCAGCACGAGGATGTTGATCGAGAAGGCCAGGGTGAAGGTGGAAGGACTGATGAAGAATGACTGACCGGCCGTCATCACACCGGCGAAACCAGCCGACGCGGCGCCAATGGCGAAGGCCATCACCTTGTACTTGAGCGGGTTCACGCCGAGGGACTCAGCAGCCACTTCGTCTTCGCGAATCGCCACCCAGGCGCGACCGACCCGTGAGTGCTCGAGACTGGAGAAGATGAGCAAGAACAGCACCACAAATCCCAAGGTGAGGTAGTAGTACGGCACTGGGTCGAGGCCCCAGAGGTACTTCAGTGATCCCAGGTGAAACGAGAAGTGGGGAATCTGTTTCGACCCGGTCGAGCCACCGGTAATACCGTAGAGGTTGTTGGCGAAGATAGTGATGATTTCACCAAAGCCCAAGGTCACGATGGCCAGGTAGTCACCACGCAAACGCAACGTGGGCACACCGAGCAAGACACCCGCGATCATCGCAAAGACGATGGCGACGGGGATGGCCCAGAATGCGTCGATGACGTGGTGAAAGGGCGCCGGCACCGGCAGCGCGCCAGTAACCCACGCCGTCACGTAGGCACCAATGGCGTAGAAGGCCACGAATCCCAAGTCGAGCAGTCCCGCAAAGCCGACCACCACGTTGAGACCAATGGCGAGCAGCGTGTAAATGGCAATCTGAGACACCATGGCGGACTGCCAGAACGGGTCAGTCACCACGTGGGGCAACACAATGGCCACCAGCAAAACGGCGGTGTACCACAAACCTCGGACGGGCTTCTTAGCCGCCAGTGCGTGGTATTGCGGCACCACCTTGTCTCGAAGCTTGGCCACGGATGGCTGCGCCTGGCGCCGGTACATCAGCACCATACCAGCGGCGAGAAGGCCGAGCGCCGCGAACAGCACACCACGAGGTGCTGGAAAGAGCCCAAAGAAGGAGACACGCTCGGTGAATGAACCGGTAAAGCCGGCCATTGGGTGCGTGGGGTCCCCTGGGGGGCCCGTCATGACGGCAATCGTGGCCACCAGTGCCACCATGGCGCCGATGCGCTTGGCCAGAGGTGAAGTGAAGAAGTTCTTCATTATGCCGACCTTCCGAGACGCTCGCCCAAGATTCCCGTTGGGCGGAAGAGAAGTACGAGTACCAAAACCCCGAACGCAACGACGTCAATAAAGGCACCGTTCACGAAGGCCACCGACATCGATTCGACAACACCAAGGATCAGTCCACCGATAACGGCGCCGCGCAGGTTGCCGATACCACCGAGCACCGCAGCGGTGAAGGCCTTCAGGGCTGGCGTAAAGCCCATGGTGTACACCACACCGAACGACAGGCCGTACAGGTAACCAGCAACGCCACCGAGGAAGCCACCGATGATGAAGGTCAGCGCGATGGTCCTGTCGATGTTGACACCCATGAGCGAAGCCGTCTCGGCATCTTGGGCGACGGCGCGAATGGATCGACCGAGCTTGGACGTAGCAACGAGTCGGTCAAGCGCCACGAGCATGACTGCACCCACCACCAAAATGATGATGTAAGACATGTAGACCTGTGCGCCAAAAATCGTGAAGAGCGAATGGTTGACGTAGGGAGATGCCATGGAGAAGTTGATCCGGCCGAACTCCTTGGCTGCCAGGTTAAACAAGAAGTACGACGCACCAATGGCACTAATGAGATAGGCCAACTTTGGTGCGTTCCGGCGGCGCAGTGGACGATACGCCACACGCTCCAACACGGTGGCGACGCCAGCGCCGGTGAGGCCACCAACCAGAACGCCGAGAATGAGATACAGCACTGTTTCGAACGTATTCGGGGTCGAGGTTCCAACCAGCCAGCGCATGAGGAAGAACGTGGCGAAACCACCGCTCATGAAAATCTCCGAGTGCGCAAAGTTAATCAAGCGCAGCACGCCGTAGACCAGGGTATAGCCAATGGCGATCATGGCGTAGATGCACCCCGTCGCCAGGCCGCCAACTAGTAGTGGCCAGAACTCGTGGCCCAGCGTTGAAAAATGTGATGAAAAGAAGTGAAGAAGGCCGCTCACTCAAAAACCCCGTGTCAATTAATTGCAGTACGCAATTTTACAAGTAAAAAAGGGCCGGGGTCTTGCGACCCCGGCCCTTTAGTTGTCACAAACGACTAGTTGTGAGCGATTGGGTTACCAATGGCACCGTTGGTGACCTGGTAGAAGCTGATCTGGCCAGCACCCGAGCCGACGAGGTTACCGTCTGACTGGAAGGCGATGGTGCCAGTGACACCCTTGTAGGAAATCTTGTGCAGAGCGTCGCGGATAGCGATGCGCTTTGACTCAAGACTGCCGGTCAAGGTTGCCTTCTGCATGGCTGCAATGATGACGTTGGTGGCGTCGTAGGCCTGAGGGGCGTACAGCGCAGCTGACGAAGCGGTGCCACCGGAGATCTTCTTGAAGGCAACCTCGAGCTTGCCGGTGAAGGCGCTCGCCGTGCCGCCCGAAGCAGCGCTCAAGTAGACACCGTTTGCGGCGGTGGCAGGCGAGGTACCCGTGATCAGCGAAGCTGACTCTGAGCCGTCACCCGACATGATCTTGCCGGTGTAACCGGCGGTGGCCAGGGCGCCCAACAGGAGGCCGAAGTCACAGTAGTAACCACCGTAGAACACACCGGTCACGCCCGAAGCGACGATCGACGTGGCAGCACTGGCGTACTGGGAAGGTGAGGCGAGGCCACCACAGTTCGATGACTCAGGGTACGAGTTCGTGGTCACCGTTGCGTGGAGGGTCTTGGCCGAGGCGGCAACAACAGCAGCGAGACCTGAACCGTAGAACGAGCCGTCGTCAAGGACGAGCAGCTTCGACACGCTCTTGGTCTTCACGAGGTACTTGGCGTCAGCCAGGCCCTGGACGTCGTCACCGTAGACGACGCGCATGAAGTTGTTGTTGGTCAGACCGGTAGCCAAAGCAGCAGCCGTAGCCGAAGGGCTAACGGTCGCTACGCCAGCGTTGGCGTAGAAGGGCTCGGCTGCACGGGTGGCACCGGAGAATGCGGGACCGACCATGGCGACGAGTGAACCGTTGCCGACAGCGGACTGAGCCTGGGCGGGCGACAGGGTTGAAGAACCCTGGTCGTCGTACCAAGCGGCCTTGAGGGTGAAGGGCAACTTGCCGGTGGCGTTGGCCTGGCTGATGGCCAGCTCGACGCCCCACTTCATGTTGATACCCAGCTGAGCGTTACCGCCCGAGAGGGGACCTTCGTACCCGATGGTGTAAACGGGCTTCGTTGCGGCGGTTGCACCGATTGACGGTACAGCCATCAACAACGCAGCGCCGGCGGCGACGAGAGTCACAGCCTTGCTTGAACGAAACTTCACGTTCGTCTCCTTGTTGTGTAGATAAATAGTGACCCGACTCTTGGACCGGTCCACCAACGACGAATCCGCCGTGGGCACAGCGTACCAGTTGCCACGGAAAACTAAATAGGAGCGTCTCTGAGTTGCGCTACCCCACCCCCACTCAGGTACTTGCCCCCTACCGCAAGAGGGTATTGAGGATAATGGCGACGCCAAGGCCGGCGATAATGACCGCCGACACGATCCGCAGGCGCACGAGGCGTTCGGGGGTATCGACCAGCCATTTACGGGCCGATGCGGCCACCAGCCCCCAAGAAGAATCGCTGCAAAAGGCCATTAGGCAAAAAATGGCACCCATTTCGAGAAGCTGGTTCGTGATGTGGCCCGCCGAACGGGTCACGAATTCGGGAAAAACTGCCGCAAAGAAGATGAGGGACTTGGGGTTCAAAATGCCCACCACGAACCCCTGGCGCACAATGGCGGCGGGCGTGGGGGCGGCCGACACAGGGGCCGACATCGCCTGTGCGGCGGCCCCGCGGTGCTGCCAGGTCGACCATCCGAGATAGCAGAGATACGAGCCACCGGCAACTTGCACCGCCACGGTGAATGCAGGAGAGTGACTCAGAATCGGACCGAAGCCCAAGGCGATGGCGACGGACAAAAGAAATGTGCCAATTGTGTTCCCGAGTACTGACAGCACTGCTACCCGGTGTCCCCACGCCACCGCGCGAGCGATCGTGAAGGTCACGCTCGGCCCCGGCACAATGATGATGGCGAAAGAGGCAAGCAGAAACTGCCAGAGGTGACTGGTCATGGTGGGCGCTGAGGGACTCGAACCCCCGACCTGCTGAGTGTAAATCAGCTGCTCTAACCAACTGAGCTAAGCGCCCGTAGCGCACGCGACGTGCGAAACGACCTTGCCTACTCTACTTCGTTCACTTCGTAGCGGTCGAAGTGAACTAGATCTGACCGAAGGCCAAGGTTGCCTGCAGCAGCTCCGGTGTGGCGGCAAACAACGGGTGTCTGCGCTCCATCCCTGCGACCACCAACTCCTCACCAAGGTAGTCACCGGCCACCGCACCCACCTCATTAATAAGGAGCAGGCCACCCAGGTAGTCCCACGTGTTCAGCGTCGAGAACTGCGCGACACCAAACACATCCAGTGATCCATCGGCCACCAAGCAGATCTCAAGGCTGGCGGCACCCAGTGCGCGGAACTGTGACCAACCGAGGTGCCGAGGGGGCAGGCCGGAGAAGGCAACGATGGCCTCGCCGTACGCCGTGCATCCGCTCGGGGCTATGAGCGCCCCGTCACGAGTGGCCCCAGCGCCCGCCTCTGCTTCGTAGTAGGTCTTCGTGGCCTGATTGACCACCAAGCTGGCGACAAGTTCGTTGCCCCGCATCACCGCGAGGCTGGTCGCGTAAAAGGGAATGCCCTGATCGCAGTTGGTGGAGCCGTCAATTGGGTCGACCACGACGGCGTACTCCCCCGAGCCCGTGACGCCGGACTCCTCCGAAATCACCTGCAGCCCGGCCCCGGTCAGCACCCGAACTGCCACCTCATCAGCGGAGATATCAAGGTGGTATTGGGTGTCGCGACCACCGGAATAGCCCCGACGGTGCTGGTCGGCCACGGCGGCGGCAATTTCGTCAGCGCACTGACGCAACAGGGGGGAGAAAGTTGAGGGCACGCTGCCACGGTAGTGGCTAAGGGCTAATCTAAGTGGCAATGGCCGCTATCGATGTTCCCGGTTTCGTCGCTGACCTTAAGGATCACGCCGTCACCCACGGATTCCACGTTCACGACGAGCGTCACTTCGTCGAAACCTACTCCCTGCGTCAGGCCTGGGAAGTTGACCTCCACCCCGAAGACGGCTGCGGCGGCCCGATTGACCTACACATCGAACTCGATGTCGACCCTCGCACCCTGCTCGCATTTGAAGACGCCGTCTTGACGCTGCCCGACGACGTCGACCCACCGGACGAGTTTCACTTCCCTCTCGTGCTGACGTGGTCGTTGCCCCCAATGGCCAACGGCCCCGACCTGCTTCGACTCGCCATTGACCTCGCCCCCGTTGGTGGCGTCGAGATGCCACTGGAACTCACCGCGACCGACTCCTTCGCCTCGCCCACCGAGCCAAGCGAGCGTCGCATTTCCATCGTGGCGCGCCGGGCTATCTCGCTGAGCCACGTAGCTCGCGGTGAAGACCCACTGTGCGACGTGTTTGAGCGTGGCCGTGGCGTCAGCGACTTCCTGCTGCAAGCAGCTGACGCATGGCTTGGCTAAGGCGTAGCGCCGTCGCCGGAGCGATCGCACTGACCACGTTCGGCCTCAGCGCCTGCGGTGTTGGGGCGGGCGTCTCGCAAGCAAGGGCGGCCTGCACGTACGTGACCAAGGCGCTGAAGTTGCAGCACGAAAGCGCGGCCAAGGGCATCACGGCGGCGCAGCGAGCGTCGCTTGAAACCCAAGCCCTGAATCTCCTGCTTCGTGCGCAAGGCGACGCTGCGGCGGCCACCTCGGCGGACGGCAGTTGGAATCCCTTGCAGACGACAATTGAAGAGGCCAACCGCGTGCCACTTCAGTTCGAAGTCCCAGCGCTCACACGCATCTGTCAGGTGGCGAACTCGTCGTCGCCCTACCTCGGCGCCTAGGCGACCGGGAAGCGCGCCTTCAGCCAGGTCAACGAGTTGGGTGCCAGCATGGCGTCTTCCCAGCCCTCGAGCAGTGACTGCAGGTGCTCGTGGTTGCCCACCTGGCCAATGATGACAATGGTCAATTCATCGATCTCTTCGGGAACCACCACGTAGCCACCAAATGCGTCGGTCATGACGTCGGCGTCGGGCTCGGCCATGAGGTACAGCTCACCAGTGGCTTCCACCCACGAGAGTTCGTAGCGGACACCGTCGGCATCGGTCCACTCGTCGCCAATTTCAAACTCGGCTGACTGGCGGCGTGCTTCGTTTTCTTCGTAAAAGGTTTCGATGTCCATGGGCTTAAGCCTACGTTGCCGCACCCACAACAACCGAAATATGTGTGTGAAATAGTGCGTCACTTGTGTGACGGGTCGGTGAGTTGGTCGCTCTGAACTGAGCGCCATGACACCTTCCATTGACATCCTGCAACAACTCCGACGCGACTGGGCCGCCACGTCACACTCCGCCATCTCGCGCCACGCACGCGATCTGCTCTGCGAACACCACCCTGGCCTTGGCCTTGACACCACCGAGGACATGGACGGGGTGTTGCGCGCACTCGACACGCGCAGCGGCAGGAGCGCCCTCGACAAAGCTCGCATTCTCGAGGCCCTGCTCGCCGAAGCCAGCACGCCGTATCTGCGTCGCGCGTTGTTGCAGACCTTGCTCCCGGGCGTCGTGTCAACGTGTCGCCAACTCCGCTTCGGCGACGGCATTATCGATGACCCCAGTGAGACCCTCACCATGGCTATCTCGATGTGCGACGAGCTGCTCAGCGACTGGGCCGGACAGCGCCGCGCGTACGCCGGCCCCGACATCTTGTCGGCCCTTCGCGGCCGGCTGCGTCGATGGTTGTTGAAAGAAAAGGAGGCCCGCCGACAACTCAGCCTGGACGGCAGCATCGATGTCACCTCCGAGGCCGGCACCGAACTCCTGACCCGCCTCGAGCAACTCCGCGGTGGTCGCTTCGACCGATTGGTGCGCCTGACCTACGCTCGCGTCTTTGAGGGTATTTCACTGCGTGACCTCGCCCGTGCCGATCACTCCTCACCGCGAGCCCTCCAAACGGAACTCCAGATCTTCGCACTGCAGCAGTTGCTCTCGTGAGTGAGGCCATCCTTGTCAAGAGCCCAAGTGCTCCCCTAATGTTCGAGATTGATGGAGAAACGCTCGACGCGATTGCGACTGCGCACGCTGCTCGCCTGGTCCAGCCCCGTCCTTATTCTCGTCCTGCTCGCCGGCGTCGGTTCCGTCGCCCGCCCCGCCCCGCCGACCCCCGCCTCGAGCAGCGCCGTGTCATTCTCGAACGGCTCCGGGGCGAACGGCGTGAGCGGACCGCTCGGCTCCGCGCTGCGTGGCGAGCTCAGTGGCGCCACCTCCGACGTCGTCTTGCCCCTTGGTACCACCCGCCCGTGGTACCTCAGCCGCAGCTCTTCAACGACCGCCACCTTGTGGTGCGGGGCCCAGGCCCAGCGAGTCCCGGCCAACGTCGTCGTCGCCACTACCCCGTCGTGCCAGCTCGAACTCCACACCACCGCACCCCAGGCGCAGCCATGGACGTTAACGCTCGTTCCCTAAAGCGACTGCTCGCCGGTCCGGTGCAGGGCATCGGTCTGGCCGCCTACTTTGTCTTCCTCCCCGCTTTGATCTGGGTCCGTTGGTTCCACCCTGGTCCACACCCAGGGCTCCTGCACACGCTCCTCGTCGTTCTCGCGCTCTTCTGGCTGGCCTTTTTGGTCAGCGTGGTGCGGGCGCTGAAAGGTCGCCAGACCGAACCCGTCAACGGTGTTGCCTGGCTCGCTGGCGCGGTGGTCTCACTTCTCCCCTTCTTGCACCCCAGCCCGAGCACTCCGGTCGCCCGTGAGGTGCCAGTGAGTCACGTGGCGACGGCCACCCAAGCGCCGCTCGCCGTTCTGCCCGCCTTGTTGGCGACCAAGCGCCAGCGTGACGCGCAGCGCGCTGGAGGTGGCGAAGACGTTGTCAAGGACGTTGACCTCGAACCGCTGTTCGCGGTGCACCACTTCTTAAGCGGCGCCAAGGCCGGCCTGGCGCGAGTGCCCGACGACATCGTTGGACTCCCCACGCTTCATGATGACGACCCCGTCGTGGTCTGTCGGGTGAAGGAAGAAGTTGGCGCGACCACCCTCGCCTACGCCCGACCGGGCGCGACCCTGCCTCTGCCCCACCCCCTCTCCGCCAACCAATTACGACGGGATCTAGTGGGCCTCCCCGACGAGCGTATTGTCTTCGCCGACGATGAGCCTGCGCTGCTCCGGGCGCTCGCCACGCGGGGCAAGCGCACCACCGTCGTCTACACCGGTTCACCCAGTGACCTCGACGAAGAACTGCGGGCGCTGTGCGTCTGTGTCGCGGCCGGCGCACCGGAGCTACCCTCGGGCGTCTCACTTTCTCTTCTGCGCCCGGTGCCACAGGTACTGGGCATCGAAGAACCCTTCGTGCCCACCCTGCGGCGACGCTGCGTGGAGATGATTGCCTATCTCGCCCTGCACGACGATCCCGTCAGTGGCGAACGCTTGCGTGCCCGAGCGCTCATCAACGTCGACGTCGAAGCCTCCAAGGCGACGCTGGCCAACACCGCGACCGCGGTGCGGCGCTCACTCGGGAGTGATGCCGACGGCCCACGCCTGCATGCCGTCACGGCGGCCGGTCTCTACGAGGTCCATGGCGTGGAGACCGACGTGCGGCAATTCCACGGGTTGATCGCCACCGCACGCCGCGTCGGCGCGCAGCAGGGGCTCGACGCGATGGCCGAGGCTCTGGCGCTGGTGCAGGGTGAGCCGCTGTCGAGCGTGACCAAGGGGTTTGACTGGTTCTTCCTTGAGGGCCATCTCGCCAGTATCCAGCGTGATGGCGAGTGGGCGGCCTTTGCCCTCGCCCACGCCGCATCACAACAGGGTGACTACGACCTGGCCTTTTGGGCGCTACGTCAGGCCATGACCCTCGACCCCGGGAACGAGGTCATCCGCGACGCGCTCTACGCGACGCCTCGACTACGCGAGTTTGGACGCGATGTTGCCGGCGGTGCGCAGTACGAGACCGTCAGCACCCGCAGCGCTGTAGCGATGAGCTGGGCGCTGGCGCGCTTCGGCCACTAAGTCGTCGAGCAACTGCCCAAACGACACGAGGGGCTCAATGAACAGGTACTTCGAGAGGGACCCGGGAATCGTGTTGATCTCGTTGACGTAGAGCTCGGTGTCGTTCGCTAAGAAGTCGATGCGAGCAACACCACGCACGTTCGCCAGGCCGGCGATGGCCCGAGCGGCCGCTTCAATCTGGGCTGCTTGGTCACCGTGCAGCACGGCGGGCAGTTCGCGTGGTGCACTCACCATGCCTTCGCCACCGACGTACTTGTCGCGGTAGTTCAAGATCTCGGCCGAGGCCGTGCGGCGTAGGGGCTTTTCGATGGCCGAGAGCTGCAGCGTGGGATAGGTGCGAAGGGCAATCTGCACGTCAAAGAGATCACTGCGGTAGGGCTCCACCACGCAGCCCACAGCCAGGTGGGTGTTGGTGGTGAGACGTGCCTTGGCGGTCGCTAGGTCGGCCACCACGTCGATACCAATGGAGGAGCCGCCAAAGCGGGGCTTCAAGATGTAGGGGCCGTCAAAAGGCAGCGACGTCGTGTCGGCGCTCAACAGCACGCGGGGCAAGGTCGGCAGTCCGGCCTGGGCCACGACCGCGCCAAATGCCCACTTGTCCATACCGAGTGCGGCACCGGCCAGTGATGGTCCGGTGTAGTTGATCCCCGCCAAGTCCAAGGCGGACTGCAGTGATCCATCTTCACCCGGGCCGCCGTGCGTGGCCAAAATGACGGCGTCAACGTCGAGGCGGCGGTCTTTTCCGAGTCGGCCACCGGGGGCGTAGAAGCCGCCGTCAACGCCCAGGCGCAGCGTCAGCGCGGCGGCACCCTTGGGGACGCCGTCGAGGAAAGAGGCTGCTTCAACGTCGCCGGGAATTTGGACAAAGTCGCCCGTCTTCGTCCAGTAAATGCCGACGACGCCGTTGTTTCGCTGGTGGAGTTCTCGCAGGGCCAAGAGGCCGGTGAGAATCGAAATGTCGTGCTCCGGGGTAGGCCCACCAAACAAAACCGCTACAGACACTGGGTCCCCTTCGTGCGAAAAGATAACCCTTTAAATGTAGTGGTCAGGAAGGTCGTTGAGGTACAACACTGCGTCACCGGCACGCAGGGTGGCGCGCACCCACGCCACGGCGTCATCGCGGTAGCGAACTCGCATGGCCCCCGCACCACAGCCATCGCTCAGCGCCTGCGCGTTGGTGCGCTGCACAATGACGAGCTCGGCCCCCATTGCCCGCACCGCGGCCGCCAGTGCGCGATTTTCACGGTACTGCTCCGGCCCGAGTTCAATGAGCCCCGGCGTCACCACCACCCGGCGTCCCGTCACTGCCTGATCCGCCAGTAGTCGCAGCGATGCGGCAGCCGACGCGGGGTTGGCGTTAAAGGTGTCGTCAATGACCACGACGCCCGAAGCTGCCGTCACCACGTTGGCCCGATTGGCTACCGGGGCAATGGCGTCGAGGCGCGCAATGAGTTCGGTTGCGCTTCGACCAAGCAACAAGGCCGTCGCAATGGCGCAGGCCACGTTGGTTGGCTGCACGCTCGCGATCGGGGCAATGGTGGCCAGTGATTCGCCATCAATGACAACGACCCAGTGGTCACCTTCGACGCGCACCTGCACGTCCGCTGGCTGCACGGAACCTGCCGTGCGCACGGTTTTGCCCGCCAAGCGGGCGGGCCAGTGCCGCAACCGCTCGTCATCAACATTGACCACCACGGCGGCGGCCGAGGTTGTGATTTCGAACTTGGCGGACTCGATGGTGTCGAGTGACTTCATGCGCTCGAGGTGCACGGGGCCAATCGCCGTAATCACCGAAATGGCCGGGGGGCACCACGCACAGAGCTCGGCGATTTCCCCCGGTCCGTAGGTACCCATCTCGGCAATGAAGACCCGGGTGCCGTCAATAAGACCTTCGTTGATGGCACGTGAGAGTCCGGCGCGATTATTGAAGCTCTTGGGCGTTGCCACTGTGTCGCCATCCACCCGAAAGAGGTCAGCCAAGTGATTCTTCGTCGAGGTCTTGCCGAATGAGCCCGTGATACCGACCACGGTGGGGGCCACCTGCGCGAGCCGACGAGCGGCCCGATCGACGAAGACTGCTGATTGACGGCGTTCCCACGGCTGCAACAGGCGCGTGGTTGCGTCCAGCACGAACGGCACCGCCCAGACCGCAGCCAAAGCACCCCACCACGGCTCGTGCGCGAGAACGCCAACGGCGACGACCACCACGGCCAGCACGCCCGCCACGATCGCCGTCGTGCGCAGGCGTCGCGTCCACACCAACGGTGAGGTGCGGCCACGCAGACTCAGGCCTGACGGACAGACCAGGCCATAAAAGGCCGTGGCAAGGACGCAGCCCACCAGCGAGGAGAGGCACAGGGCGACTACGAAGGCTGCGGCCGACAGCAGCGACAGTGAAAGTGGGCGTTGGTTTTTCCCCACCCACACTCGTGCGCTGGCCACCGGCGGGGCCGACCAGCGAAGGAGGAATCGGGCCATGGCCGCTGGTTCGTAGTGCTCGCGCTGCAGGACCCGCAGCCAGCGGACCCCTTGGGCTATCAGTGCTGCGAGCAGGGCGAGCGTGCCGACGATGTTCATCACCGTATGCGTGGTCATGAGCAGTACCCCAGTGCGGCGGCAACGAGTGCCGTCGGTGCTTCAGTGGGAACGAAGTGACCGAGAGACGTGATAGTCACCATCGTGGGGGGCGTCGCCATGAGCGTGGCCGCCTGCGTCGCCATGGCGAGCGGCGCGGCCGTGTCCTCGGCTCCCCAGACGAACGTCGTCGGCGTGGTGATCGCGGCCAGCTCGTCGTCATAACTTTCGTTCACGCTGGCGACCAGAACGTCCCGAAGGATGCCGCTGGCGTTGCGGTAGTCGGCCGACCCGTAGCGCTGGCGAGCCCGCTCCATGGCGTCGGCGCCAATCAGACCGCGCTTCGCCAGTGCCTTGATGACGCGATAACGAAGCGGTGACGATGACTTCCCCAGCGAGCGAATGAGTGGGACCCCGGTCAGGACCACGCCGGAGACTCGTTCGGGGTAGCGGGCGGCCAGCACCGTGGCGATACGGCCCCCAAAGGAATGACCGACGAGGACCAGGGGCGTTGGGCCCAGCTCTACCAGCAGTGGGGCGACGAGTTCGGCGTAGTGACGCGCTCCGCCAGCGACCGTTGGCAGTGGTGAGGAGCCGAAACCGGGCAAGTCCAGCGCCACCGACGCAACGCCGGCGTCGGCCAGCGCCGTGGCGGCCTCACGAAAATCGCCCGAGGAGCGACCCCATCCATGCAGCCAGAGCACCCGCACCGGACCATCGCCGTAGGACTCCCCGAAGAGGGTTCCGTTTCCGTAGGCGGTCAGCACAGACTTAAGGTTAGTAAGCAATATGCCCGACTTTTGGCCACGTCACACGATGCCGGTAGCGTCAATGGTGCAATGGAGACACCGAGCACCTTTGATACCGAACTTCTTGTTGGCCTCACGGTCGAGCAGCGCGAGGCGGTGACCTCCCCCGCGCGGCGTCTTTTGGTGAGCGCAACGGCTGGATCCGGCAAGACCCACGTGCTCACCCTTCGAATTCAGCGCCGTATTGCCGAGGGCGAGGTCGACGCTGACCACGTTCTCGCTATGACCTTCACCCGCAAAGCGGGCGATGAACTGCGCACGCGTCTCTTCCGAGCTGGGATTCGTGACGTGCGCGCCGGCACCTTTCACCGCGCGGCCTTGATTCTCGTCAATGAGTATCGTCGCGACCACCACCTGGACGCGGTGGTCATCGAAACGAACCGACGCCGCTTGGTCGGTCCACTCGTGACGCAGTTGCGCGAAGACAACTTCATCATCGACGATCACCTCATCCCCCGCATCGAGGCCGAGATTGGCTGGGCCTTGTCGCAGGGGTATGACGGCGCGGCCTATTCGGCCAATGCCCGCAAGCACCGGCGTGACTCGCCGCTGCCGCCCTCCAAGTTCGGGCAGGTCATTGACCGCTACGTCGGGCTGTGTCGCAGTCGTGGCGTGCTGGACTTCGACCTACTGCTGCAAGAAGCCGTCACTCTGCTCAAGACGAACAATGCGGTGAAGGCAGCCTTCCGTCACCGGACTCGCGCACTCTTCGTCGACGAGGTGCAGGACATGAATCCCCTGCAGTTTCAGTTGCTCCAGCAGATGGCCGGCGACGACCCCGACCTGTTCTGTGTCGGTGACCCCAACCAGTCGATCTACGGCTTCAATGGCGCCAGCCCGCACTTGCTCACCGAGGTGCTCCGCACCTGGCCCGACACCGTTTTACTCGACCTCACCCGTAATCACCGCTCCACCGCGGCCATCGTGACCGTGGCTAACACCATGCTGGAGTCCGGCGCCAAGGGCATCACGCCCGCTCGCGAGGGTGGCGCGATTCCGAAAGTCCGCGTCTACGACACCGACACCGACGAAGCCCAAGCAGTCGCGCGCTGGCTCTCAATCAACCACCAGCCCGGCTCACCTTGGAAGTCAATGGGTGTGTTGGCGCGCACTAACGCCCAGCTCGACGTCATCGCCACTGCCCTGGAAAGTCAGGGCATTCCCTACGAGCGCCGCGGCTTCGACCACGGCCCCACCTCAGATATCTCCGACGACGCCAATAAGCGTGAACTCCCACCAACGCCGCCCGACGCAGTGGCGCTGAGCACCATTCACCGCTCCAAGGGGCTCGAGTTCCAGCACGTGGTGGTCGTTGGCTTTGCCGACGGCCAGCTACCGAGCTACCAAGCCACGGGGCTCGTTGAGCGCGCCGAAGAAGCTCGCCTCGCCTACGTCGCGTTAAGTCGCGCGGAGAACACGTTGCTGATCACCTGGAGCAAGGGCCTCGACGATCCTCGCTTTAAGTCCCGTCACCCCTCGCCGTTTTTGAAGCCCATTGAAGAAGCGATTACCGCGCTCGAAGCGGAACGCGCGCCCGCCGCATCAGAGGTGGCCAAGTCCCGCTTGGCGGCGATTCGCCAGCAGCTCGAAGCAATCGACGACGAAAACTAGTTCAGCGTGGCGACCACGGGGGCGTGGTCCGAAGGCTTCTCGCCCTTGCGCGCCTCGCGGTCGACGCCCACGTGTGACACGCGCTGGGCCGTAACGGGGTCGGCGAAGAGATAGTCAATGCGCAGACCCCAGCCGCGGCGAAAGGCGCCGTTTCGATAATCCCACCACGTGAACTGTTGTCCTTCGGGCGTGTGCTGGCGGGCCAAATCTACGAGGCCCGTGTCGAGTAGGCCCTGCATGGCGTCGCGCTCCGGCTGCGACACGTGCGTGGCGTCGACGAAGGCCTCCATGTCGTAGACGTCGTCATCACTAAGGGCCACGTTGAAGTCGCCACCGATCACGATGCCCGCCGAGGTGTCACGGTTCGCCACCTCGTCGCGGAGATCGGCCAACCAGCCCAACTTGTAGGTGTAGTGGGGGTTGTCGAGAGCACGACCGTTGGGCACGTAACAGGAGTAGACGCGCAGCCCGCCGCAAGTGGCACGAATGCAACGCGCCTCTTCGTCCTCGCCCAAGCCCGTGACTACGTCCTCGAGACCCACGCGCGAGAAGATGGCTACCCCGTTCCACTGCCCCTGGCCGTAGTGGGCCGATTCGTAGCCCAGAGCCGAGAGGCCTTCGAAGGGGAATTTGGCGTCCGTTTGCTTCGTCTCCTGGACGAGGACAACGTCCGTCTGGGTTTCTTCGAGCCACTGCGAGACCCGGGGCCACCGGGCCGTCAATGAATTGACGTTCCAGGTAGCGATCTTCACGAAGCGTCGGCCAGCACGAAGAAGATGTCGGCTTCGACGGCCGTCTGGCCGTTCACGGTCGCCACACCGTGCCCCTTGCCACCGCGGGCCGACAGGCGCGTCATCTCGGTGGTCAGAGTCAACGTGTCACCAGGGAGCACCTGGCGACGGAAGCGGGCGTTCTCCACCCCGCCAAAGAGTGGCAGGCGGCCAGCGTACTTCTCGTCGGCCAGCACCGCGACCGCACCGACCTGCGCCAGTGACTCGAGCATCAAGACGCCCGGCGTGGTGGGCCGGCCGGGAAAGTGTCCGGGGAAGAACCACTCCTCCCCCGTCAACGTCCACTCGCCCACCGCCATCTGGCCGGGCGTGATGGACAGCAATCGGTCAATCAAGAGAAACGGGGGACGGTGGGGAATCCAGTCCTGGGGGTTCAGTGAAAGTTCGCTCATAGTCCCAACTCCGCAATTCGACGTTCGCTATCTACCGTAATCAAGGTGAAGGCCCGCTTGTCGCCACGCTTGAGTACGTCGCGCGCACGCGTAGGTGCCGGCGTGCCCAGGTTGGTTGTCGGGGCGTAGCACTCGATAGTGGTGCCGTTCTTCAACGTGGCGGTGATCACCGCACCGTGGGACGTGAAGGCCATGACTTCGCCCTCCACGCGGCCACCGATTTTGACGGCCTTGACGAAGGCCGCAAAGGCCTCTTCGGGGTTCACGGGCTGACGGCTGCGACGCACCGCCACCACCGGCGTGGCCTCTGCGGCGGCAACTGCCTTCTTGACCGTCTTCTTCACCGCCGCCTTGGCCGGCTTTGTCGCGGCCTTGGCCTCGGGTTCCGATGACGCGCCTTCCTTGGTCGCTTTTTTCATCACGGCCTTCACCGGCTTCGCCACGGTCTTCGTGGCACGTGTGCTCTTCACTGGCGTCAAGGTGTCGCCAATGGAGGGCGTTGCCCCACCGGGCAGGGTGACGGCGAGCTTCTTCACCGTCTTGGTGGCCGGCTTGGCGTCACGAGTGGACTTCGGCCCACGAACGGGCAGGCGGTCGGTAAAGATCCAGCCAACGCCCTTCACCGGCTTACCGCCAATGAGGCGACCGACGTCAAAGAGCCACGGGTACTCGTCGTGGAACTCCTGGAATGAGTCGTTGCTCAAGACCACGGCGTTGATGCGCTGGGCAATCTTCAAAATGAAGGCGTCACCGCGGCCGAGTGCCCCGGCCGGTGGCGTGACAATCTCACCGGCAATTTCAGCTTCCTTGAAACGGGCCCGTTCGCCGGGGGCGACACGGTGCTCAAAGCTGGCGTCGACGACGACAATCACGTCGGCACTGGGGTGCTCGTCGATGAAGGCGCGCACGGCGTCATCGAGCTGCACGAGACTCGGAATCGTCCGGCCTTCGGTGGCCAGATTGGATCCGTCGACGACGACGCGCAGCGCCGTCTTTTTCATTGCAGCGCTCGGGTCAGCAGGTCAGCCTGTTCGGCCGAGTGCACGAGGTGCGATCCCGTTGCGGGGCTGGCCGATTCGGCACGAGCCACGTGGCGCACGGACAGGGTGTTCCACGCCAGGGTGCGCAAGTGCACGAAGGGCCAGGCACCCATGTTCTCGGGCTCCTCTTGCAGCCAGACCACGTCGGTGACGTTAGGGAACTTGGCCAACTCGGCCTCGATGTTCTCCTTCGGCCATGGGTAGAGCTGCTCGACCCGCACGATGGCCACGTTCTCGACCCCGAGCTCGGCGCGACGAGCGGCCGCTTCGTGGGCGATCTTGCCCGAGGCCAGCACGACACGCGTCACCTTGGCGGGGTCGACGACAGTATCACCGAGGACTCGGTGGAAGGCGCCGTTGACGAACTCATCCAGCGGTGAACGCGTCTGGACGGCGCGCAGCATTGACTTGGGAGTGAAGATGATCAGCGGCGTGATGTGCTCGCGGCGCACCTGGGAACGCAACAGGTGGAAGTACTGCGCGGCGGTCGTAGGCTGCGCGATACGGATGTTGTTGCGCGCCGACAGCGAGAGGAAGCGCTCAATGCGACCGCTCGAGTGCTCGGGGCCCTGACCTTCGTAGCCGTGGGGCAAGAGCATGACCAGCGAGGCGTTCTGGCCCCACTTGTCTTCGGCGGCCACCAGGAAGTTGTCGATGATGATCTCGGCACCATTGACGAAGTCACCGAACTGGGCCTCCCACGCAACGAGTGAGCGCTTGGACTCCACGGAGTAGCCGTACTCGAAGCCCAGGGCGGCGTACTCACTCAAGAACGAGTCGCGGACCGTGAAGAAGCCCTCGGAGTCGAGGTTCGACAGCGGGACGAACTGGTCGCCGTTGGCGTAGTCGATGAGCGCGGCGTGACGGTGCGAGAAGGTGCCACGACGTGAGTCCTGACCCATGAGGCGCACGTTGGTGCCCTCGAGCAGCAGTGAGCCAAAGGCCAGCGCCTCACCCAATGCCCAGTCGACTTCACCGGCTTCGAGCAACTGCGTGCGCTGGGCAAACTGACGCTCGAGCTTGGGGTGAATGGTGAAGCCCTCAGGCGCGTGCATCGTGGCCGACGCGACGCGCGAAATCACCTCAGGGGTCACGCCGGTAGCGACAGCGGCCTCGTCGGACGGCACGTCGGCGACGGGGACGCCGGAGAGTTCAGGGACCGGCACGGTGCGGACTTCGTCGAGCACGCTCTGGAGACGGTCGTTGAAGCGGTCGAGGGCGGCCTCAGCGTCTTCCAGGGTGATGTCACCGCGGCGCACCAGCGTCTCGGTGTAGGCCTTGCGGACCGACCGCATGGTGTCGATCACGGCGTACATCTGGGGCTGGGTGTAACTGGGGTCGTCACCTTCGTTGTGGCCGTGGCGGCGGTAGCAGACGATGTCGATGACGACGTCGCGGTGGAAGGTCTCACGGTAGTCGTAGGCCAGGGCCGCGGCGCGAGCACACGCTTCGGGGTCGTCGCCGTTGACGTGCAGAATGGGCGCCTGAATCATCTTGGCGACGTCGGTCGGGTAGAAACTCGAACGAGCCGAGATCGGCGACGTGGTGAAGCCCACCTGGTTGTTAATCACGATGTGGATGGCACCACCGACGCGATAGCCCGAGAGCTGGGAGAGGTTGAGGGTCTCGGCGACCACGCCCTGTCCGGCGAAGGCCGCGTCACCGTGAATCAAAATCGGCAGGTAGGGGAAGCTTGTGGGCTTGGGGGCCGACGGCGTGCCGTCGCCGGGGCGACGGGCCGCGTCTTGCTTAGCGCGAACGATGCCTTCAACCACGGGGCTCACGGCCTCGAGGTGCGAGGGGTTCGAGGCCATCGAGACGGCAATGGTCTCGCCGCTCAGGTTGGTGTAGGTGCCGTGGGCACCCTTGTGGTACTTCACGTCGCCGCTGCCCTGCACGCTCTCGGGGTCGAGGTTGCCCTCAAACTCCGAGAAGATGTCGGAGTAGGACTTGCCCACGACGTTGGCCAAGACGTTGAGGCGGCCACGGTGGGCCATGCCAATAACGGCTTCGTGCAGGCCGTCGCGAGCGGCGGCGTCCAGGATCGCCTGCAGGGCGACGATGGTCGACTCACCACCTTCGAGACCGAAACGCTTCTGGCCGACATAGCGAGTGTGAAGGAAGCGCTCGAAGACTTCGGCTTCGTTCAGTGCGCTCAAGACGCGCAGCTGCTGGTCGCTGGTCATCTGCCACTTCACGCCTTCGACGCGGTCCTGGATCCAGCGCTTCTGCGCAGGGTCCATGATGTGGCCGTACTCAATACCGATGGTGCGACAGTAGGCGTCACGGAGAATCGCGAGGATCTCCTCCAAAGTGGCCTCACGCTTCCCGGCCAGGCCGTCGACGACGAAGGTGCGCTGCAGGTCCCAGATGCTCAGACCGTACGTCTTGAGGTCCAGCTCGGGGTGCAGTGCGGGTGCTTCCGAGTTGAGTGGGTCGAGGTGAGCGTTGAGGTGACCACGCACGCGGTACATGTTGATGAGCTCCTGCACGCGAATCTGCTTCAAGATGCGCTCGGCGTCGTCATCGGAGGACAACGAGTTGTTGTCCTTGGCCCACTTGGCGGGCTCGTAGGGGCTGCCAATGGCGGCGAAGACGTCTTCGTAGAAGTTGTGGCCACCGGTCAAGCACTCGGCGACGTACTTCAAGAACAGACCCGACTCGGCACCTTGAATGATGCGGTGGTCGTATGTGGAGGTGATGTTCATCACCTTGCCCACACCAATCTGCGCCAGTGCACGGGGGTCAGCTGAGTCAAAGCCCGCCGGCCACGACAGCGCACCGACACCAATAATGGCGCCCTGACCAGGCATAAGACGTGGCACCGACTGCACGGTGCCGAGGGTGCCGGGGTTGGTCAGCGACACGGTGGCACCAACGAAGTCGTCCGCACCCATCGTGCCGGAGTGGACCTTGCGCACCAGGGTCTCGTAGGCGAGGAGGAACTCGCGGAAGTTCATGGTGTCGGCGTCGCGAATAACTGGCACGACCAAGTTGCGGGATCCATCGGGGCGCTCAACGTCAACGGCGAGGCCGAGACCCACGTGCTCGTTGCGGCGCACGCCGGGGGTGCCCTTTTCGTCAACGGCCTCCACGAAGGCGGCGTTCATTGAGGGAATCGTGACGAGGCCCTGCACCACGGCCCAGGCAATCAAGTGCGTGAAGGAGACCTTGGCACCCGTGGTGCGCGACAGCGCCTCGTTCAGCGCTGCGCGGTTGATCTCGAGCAAACGAGCCGGCACGGTGCGCACGGAGGTAGCCGTTGGCACGGAGAGCGAGGCGTTCATGTTCGTCACGATGCGCGCCGCCGCACCACGAAGTGGGGTGGCATCGGCGTCAACGACGACGGCCGGAGCTGCTGCCGCGGCGGGGGCACTCAGGTGCGTCGTGGGCACCGTGGGCAGCGTGGAGGGCTTGTAGTCAGCGAAAAACTCACGCCAGCTGGCCGACACCGAGGAAGGATCAGCGAGGAAACGCTCGTACATGTCGTCCACCAGCCACGCGTTGGGGCCGAAGGAACCGTTGGAAGGACGCGAGGAGGATTCAGGGGTAGTCATCCCTTCTAGCCTAGGTCTGAACCGATATCGCTGCGAACTCTTTTCTCGCCGTACACCTTCGAAAATCGTTGTAATCACTGGTGATGACAACATACAAAGTGTTGATGAGGACTATCCCCCACCACAAAGCAGTACTCCCGTGCGAAATGCACGGGAGTACGCCACAGTCATTGATGCCGCATCGCGGCGGTGACTCAAATAATCTGCACAGCCTCGGGGAAGTGGCAGGCCACGGCGTGGCCCTGGCCCTTGTCCTCGAGTTCGGGCATTTCGCTGGCGCAAATGTCCTGCGCCTTCGGGCAGCGGGTGCGGAATCGGCAGCCCGTTGGTGGGTTGAGCGGGCTCGGCACGTCACCTTCGAGGATGATGCGCTTACGCTTGCGCTCCGCCTTGGGGTCAGCCATCGGCGCGGCCGACAGCAGGGCCTGGGTGTAGGGGTGCTGCGGGGCCGAGTAGAGATCAACCTTGTCGGCGATTTCTACGATGCGACCCAAGTACATCACCGCCACACGGTCTGACACGTGACGCACCACTGACAAGTCGTGGGCAATCATGAGGTAGGCGATGCCGAACTTCTCCTGCAGGTCGGCGAGCAGGTTGATAACACCAGCCTGCACCGACACGTCCAGGGCCGACACGGGCTCGTCCAAGATGAGCACCTTGGGCTTCAAGATCAACGCGCGGGCGATTGCGATGCGCTGGCGCTGACCACCGGAGAACTCGTTGGGGAAGCGGTTGGCGAATCGGGGGTCGAGGCCCACGTTGCGCATGGCCTCAGCAACCAGCTCGGGGCCCTCTTCGTCGTTCCAACGGCCGTGAATAGCCAGGGGCTCGGCAATCGATGAGCCAATGGTCATCTTGGGGTCCAGCGAACCAAAGGGGTCCTGGAACACAATCTGAAGGTTCTGGCGAATGTCCTTCATCACTTTACGAGACAAGCCGACAAGTTCAGTACCCTCGTACTTGATCGAACCCGAGGTTGGCTCGGCCAACTGCAAGACGGCGCGACCGGTGGTGGTCTTACCGCAACCGGACTCGCCCACGAGACTCAGGGTCTCACCAGGGAACAGGTCGAACGAGCTGCCGCAAACGGCGTGCACCGTTGCCGACGCCTTCGCGAAGGGCAGAGACGACTTCTTTTCGAAGTGCACGACCAGGTCGCGCACACTCAACACGGGGGTTGGCGTAGTGGTTTCAGTATCGTTAGTTGCCACTGTCATCTACTCCTTCAAGAATCTCTTCGGCGCCCACGAACATTGAGGCCACGGGCATGGCCGACACTTCGTCACGGAAGTGACAGGCCGAGAGGTGAACGGCACCACTGTTAGTGGTGACCTGCTCCAGCGTTGGCTCCGTGCTGCGGCAGATATCCTGCGCCAGCGGGCAACGTGGGGCGAATGGGCAGCCACCGGTGTGGTTGATCATCGTTGGGGGGCTACCAGGGATCTGGCTCAAACGCTCCGTTGAGTCGGTGGTATGGCTCGGAATCGAGCCCAGCAGGCCGTGGGTGTACGGCATTGACGGGCGGTAGAAGAGGTCGTCAACATCAGCGAACTCCACGACTCGACCGGCGTACATCACGATGACGCGGTTCGCGACACCGGCAACGACACCGAGGTCGTGGGTTACCAAGATCAGTGCGGCCTTGGTCGCCTCCAACGCTGACTGCAGTGACTGCATGACCTGCGCCTGCACGGTCACGTCCAGGGCGGTCGTAGGTTCGTCGGCCAGCATCACGCGCGGGCTATTCGCCATGGCAATCGCGATAACGGCGCGCTGACGCATACCACCAGAGAATTCGTGGGGGTAGCTGTCTAGGGCGGCTTCGGGACGAGGAATGCCCGAAAGCTTCAAGAGCTCGATGGCCTTGGCCTTCGCCTCTTCCTTGGACATTTCCTTGTGCGCCTGGACTGCTTCAATGATCTGCCAACCGATGGTGTACACCGGGTTGAGCGAGGTCATGGGGTCCTGGAAGATCATGGAGACCTTGTCACCACGCATCTTGTACATCTCTTTTTCGGTGCGGCCAACAATCTCTTCACCGTCAATCTGCACGGATCCGGTCACGTCGGCAGTCTTTGGCAACAGACCAATAAGGGCCAACGAGGTGACCGACTTACCCGAGCCGGACTCACCGACGATGCCGAGCACTTCCTGCTCCCCCAGCTCGAACGACAAGTCGCGCACTGCATTCAGCACACCATTGTCCGTCCGGAAGGAGACTTCGAGATTCTTGACGCTAACCACGGGCTGTGCCATGACTACTTCTTTCTGCGAGCGTTACGAGGGTCAAATGCCGCCTGCATGCCGTCACCAATGGCGAAGACGCACAGCACGATGAGCAACAACAGTCCAGCGGGGAACAGGAACTGCCACGGGCTGGTCGTTGCCGCGCCCTGGCCTTCCTGCACCAACATACCGAGCGACACGGCGGGTGGGACGATGCCGAGGCCCAGATAGGACAGCGTTGATTCAAGGAGGATGGCTCCCGACACGGTCAGCGTGGTGTTGACCATGATGGTGCCGATGGCGTTCGGGATGAGGTGACGGGTAATCACGCGCCAGCTGCTGGCGCCCAACGCAATTGACGCCTCTACGAAGGCGCGCTCGCGCAGCGCGAGGAACTCAGCACGAACCAGTCGGGCGATGTACGTCCACGAGAGTGCACCAATCAACACCGCGATCAACAGCGGGCTGTTACTGGCGTTCTGGAAGATGTTGGACATAACGATCAAAATCGTCAACAGTGGCACTACCAACAGCAAGTCCACGATACGCATCAAGACAGCATCAAGCAGGCCACCGAAGTATCCAGAAATCGCACCAATCGCGGTACCGAACACCATGGCCATCGATGACACGATGAGCGCAACAATGAGGTCCTGGAGCGCACCCTTCAGACAGCCAGAGAACAGGTCGAGTCCAACATTCGTGGTGCCGAACAAGTGGTGCCACGATGGCGCCTGGTTGTAGTCGGATGTCAGCGTGCTCCACCCGTTGGGGTTCAGCGAGGTCTGGATCAACGCAATGGCAAAAATCGTCAAGAAGATTGCGATGCCCGTCATGGCCATCTTGTCCTTGCGGAATCGACGCATGGCAACGGTCCACTGCGTCTCAATCTTCGCGACAGAGCGGTTTTTCTTAAAGAGTTTCATACTTTCCTTAACGTGCGGGGACTCAGCGGTAACGGATGCGAGGATCGAGCAATCCGTACGCAATGTCCGCTAGAAGGTTGAACAAAATGACGAGGATTGCAGTGAACAAGAGGTAGGCCAGCGTAATGTTCATGTCTTGCTGGTTCGCTCCCGCCAAGAACCAGCGACCCAGACCATTCCATGAGTACACCGTCTCGGTAATGACTGCGCCGCCGAGAAGTCCCGCAAAGTCCAGTGCCAGCACGGTGGTGATCGGAATCAACGCGTTGCGCAGAATGTGACGGATGAGCACCCGTCGAGGACTAATTCCCTTCGAACGCGCCAACATGACGTGGTCAAGGTTCATTGTCTCGAGAATCGACGAACGCTGGTAAATCGTCCACGAGGAGAAGACCGCCAAGATCAGGGTGATAGTGGGCAGCGTCATGTGCGCGAAGTAGTCGGGAAGGCGTGAAAGGAATGGTCCAGAAATCGTTGGACTCGTCGCACCCGACGTGGACAGGTACTCGTGGTGGAAGTGCTTGTCGATTGGAATTGCGACGTAGAACTTCAAGAAGAGTCCAACCACGAATACGGGGGTGGCCAGGAAAAAGAAGGTGGTGAAGGTAATTGAACGGTCGATGATGCCACCGCGACGAAGTGCCGCGAGTACGCCCAATGACACCGCAATAACGACGGCCAGGATGAAGGCGAGGAGCACCATCCGCAGCGTCACCGTCATGTGTTGAAACAGCTGTGGTGCCACGGGAACGTGCGACATGTCGGTGCCAAGATTGCCTTGAAGAAGTCCCGAAAACCAGTGCCAGTAGCGCCAAGGAAGTGAACGGTCAAGGAACAGCTGGTGCTCACGGATCAAGATGGTGGCCTTTGGGGTCGTCGGGTTCATCTTCAGAGCGAAGAGTGGGTCACCCGAATACGCCACCATGACAAAGACGCCGACCGTTGCTACCCAGAGAACAATCAGACTTGAAATGAGTCGTCGCAATATGTATTTCAGCACCTCGCAAACCTACCACAGCGAGTGAATTTTTCGAAACATAAAAGTAAAGACGGGGGGCACGAATGCCCCCCGTCTTTAGTACTTCTGAACTGTCAACTAGTGACTAGTTGATGCCCCAGTTCTGAGCGTTCCAGTCAATACCAGCCTGCGTTGGGTTGTTAGCAACACCCGACACGTTGTCCGTCCAGAAAGCAGCTTCTGGGCTCTGGTAGAGGGGAAGGCTTGGCATGCCGGCCCAGAGGGCCTTGTCTGCCAGGGCGTAGTACTTGATCTCACCCGACAACGCCGTCTGAATGTTGGCCTGGTTCATGTAGTTCGAGGCCGTCACGTCAGCGTAGTTGCCGTAGTTGGAGCTGTTTGGCTGGCAAACGTTGTTGCTGTCAACCGTGCAACCATAAATGTTCACGTTGCCGGAGAGGAATGGCGAGCCAACCCAACCGAAGATGACCATGTCGAAGTTGCCTGCAGGCAGCGTTGAGTTCGAACGAACCACGATGCTCACGTTGATGCCGACCTTCTTCAGGTTTCCCTGAATGATCTGGGCTTCAGCGGCACGGACCGAGCTGCCCTTTTCCTGCAGGACAAACGTCAGCACAGGGCCCGTTGCGGAGCCGGTGTGCCACATGCTGTCCTTGCCGTAGTACAGGCCGGCGACGGAGCCCAGCAACGACATTGCCTTATTGATACCGGCAGATGAACCACCAATGTCGTAGGCCTTGCCGTCAGGCTTGTAGCCCGACTGCGTCTTCTGCATGAAGATGTAGTTGTCGTCAGGCTGCGTTGCAGGGTACACCTGGCCAACCGTTGCGGCAATGATGTCCGAGCGGTTTACGGCGTAGGCGATGGCCTGGCGAACGGCAGTCTTAGCCATCCAAGTGCTGTGCGTCACGTTGAAGTCAAGGTGCTCGAACGTGTACGAAGGAATGATGCTCTGGTTCACGTTGGCCTGCTGTGAAGCCTGGCTCACCATGTCAGCGCTCACCGTCGTGGGCTGGAAGACCTGGAAGTCACCAGCGGCGAGACCAGCAATACCCTGGGTGTCGTCAGCCAGGTTCGTGAAAACAAGGCGGTTGATCTTGGCCGGTGTGCCCCACCACTTGGGGTTCTGGGTCTCAATGTAGGTGTTGTTCGACTGGTCAACGCTGCTCAGAACGTATGGTCCAGCGGACACGATGTTCTGCACGGCCTTTGAGGGGTCGTCCATGCCGGAGTTCCAACCAACAACGCGGGCGATGTGGGCGGGCAGAAGGCCGAAGAGACCCTGCCACTCTGGGTAAGGCTGACCCTTGAGGAACGTCACGGTAACCGTGCGTCCGTTGGGGCAGAGACCAGCATCGCGATTGGCGGTTGAACCAGATGCACAAGGCGTAGGCGTCGACTTGGTGACTGTCTTGCCCTTCACAACGGACGTCGTGACCGTTGGCGATGGGTTCGAGCCGACCACTGATGAAATCTGGTCGTAACCAGAGTTACCAGCAACGTCGTATGGCTGGCCGTCAACGTCAGTCCACAATGGGCGCACAACGTTGCCGTTGGCGTCGGTGTTTCCGGCGGAAGCCTGGAACATGTAGATGAAGTCGTCAGCGGTGAGTGGTACGCCGTCTGACCAGACAGCCTTCGGGTTGATGGTGTAGGTAACAACCTGTTGGCCGTTGGAGTTCGAGGTTGACGACGCCTTGGTCACAATGTTGGTGTCAATGACCAACTTTGCGCTGTCGTTGAACAGGTATGGCGAAGGCCAGATCTGGTTCAGAACCTGACCAAGGTAGAAGCTGTTGTTAGCCGAGGTGAAGTTGTTGAAACCGCTGAACGTACCGTCCAGGGCAACAACTGCCGTCGTCTGCGAGGCACTCGTCAAGGTAGGAATCGCAATGGACCCCGCCATGAGTGCCATGACGGCCACGCCGCCAATTAATTTCTTCTTAAGCAAGGTAACTCCTATTTGTCGTGTGCCGAAGCACTTAATGTAACTGTCGCTTTCTTATCACGAAAAAACAACCGATGTCAATAATCGTGATGATGGGCATCTCTCCGACATTTTCCTGCAACAATTTTGACCAGAATTGTAGGGAAAATGGGGTTTTCAGATGCTCGCTGCCCCCGAGGAAATTGGTCGCTGGATTCTCGCTTGCCCAATTTCCCCGTGGAGCCTAAGAAAACCGCTGCCCACGCGTCCGATCGGCCACGAGCAATTATGAGTTTCTTACGAAGATAAAGCCCAACTGGCGCGATGATGGGGCGACAGTCCGTTTGCCGAAATGGCGGCCTGGTGGGCGGCAGAGAGGTACCCCTTATTCGAGCCCCATTCGTATTCGGGGAACTCTAAGGCCAACTCCCCCATAATGCGGTCTCGCTCAACCTTGGCCAAAATACTGGCCGCTGCGACTGATGCACAGTGGCGATCGGCCTTGACCATTGTTCGGACCTCGGGGCGCAGCGACGACCCATAGTCGGGGGCAAGCAGGCTGGCCGAACTCGGGATGGTCAGCCAGTCGCGCTTTCCGTCCAAGATGACAATGTCGGGTGCCACACGCAGCGCCGCCAATGCCCGATGCCCCGCGAGGCGAAGTGCGATGGTCAACCCATACTCATCAATCTCCCCGGCACTGGCCCTTCCCAGCGACCAGTCCAGGGCCCATGATGTAATCGCCGGCACCAATCCTTCACGCTGCCTTGCCGAAAGCAGCTTTGAGTCATTAAGACCGACTGGCGCGCCCAAACTCGCCGCACTCACCACGACGAGGGCGCAATAGCAAGGGCCGGCTGCGGCCCCGGTGCCGACCTCGTCGAGCCCGGCAACTCGCTCGAATCCCTGCGCAAAAAGTTCACGTTCGTGGTCCAAGGTGACTAATGAACGCACGCCTCGTTTTGGTGGCACGGCGGGCGTAGTGGACACGGGGCTAAGCGTAGCGAGTCACCACCTAGGATTTGGCGTCATGTCGTCGAGCGCCATCATCATCCCCTTGAAGTCGTTCGCACAGGCGAAGAGTCGCCTTCGCGTCGAGGGGCTCGACGCTGAGCGCATTGCCCAAGAATTGGCCCAAGGGGTCATCGAGGCCGCGGCGCCGCTCCCTCGATTCGTGGTTAGTGAAGACCCCGCGGTCCTCGTCTTCGCCGAGAAACTTGGTGCGAACAGCATCCCTGTTGCGGTCGTTGGCCTCAACGAATCTGTGGCGCTCGCATATCAGGCGCTCGGTACTCAGTTTGATCGAGTGATCGTCGTGCACGGCGATCTGTTCTTCCCGGCTGGCATCAACGAACTCGGCGATGAAGACGACGCGCTTCTCGTCACCGATCATCACGGCACCGGGACAAATATCCTGGCTCTTCCAACGGGCCTCGATTTTGAATTCGCGTACGGCCCCGACTCGCGAGCCGCTCACTGCGCAGAAGTCCAACGCCACGGTCTGTCATTGCGCGAAATAGTTGCGGGTCCCTGGACGTTCGACGTCGACGAACCGTCCGACTTTTTTCGGCCGTAACGCAAAACAAGGGGGTCCGAAGACCCCCTTGTTTCTCTGCAGCGCGATGCGCCCAGTAGTTACTTCTTAGCTGGAGCCTTCTTGGCAACGGCCTTCTTAGCTGGAGCCTTCTTGGCAACGGCCTTCTTAGCTGGAGCCTTCTTGGCAACAACCTTCTTGGCGGGAGCCTTCTTAGCTGGAGCCTTCTTGGCAACAACCTTCTTGGCAGGAGCCTTCTTGGCAACAACCTTCTTGGCAGGAGCCTTCTTGGCAACAACCTTCTTGGCAGGAGCCTTCTTGGCAGGAGCCTTCTTGGCAACGGCCTTCTTAGCTGGAGCCTTCTTTGCTGGAGCCTTCTTTGCTGGGGCCTTCTTTGCAGGGGCCTTCTTTGCGGCAGTAGCCACGTTTCCTCCTTGGGATAAACACAACAAGCAGTACCAGCGCGACACCACCTTGGTGCGTTGCTCTCGGTACTACCCCACAGCGCGTGCACTCGAACATGTACGCATCGACAACGTCGACACGTGACTGCACGCAGTGCACGTTCCTAGGTGGAGGGACGATGATCGCCACATGCGACGACACATCAAAACGTCCCCTCCGCAAAGGACAACTTAAGTTCACTCGTTCCACCATCGAATGTCAAGTATTTGCGACACGCAACAGTTGCGTGAACGTGGAGGACAACGGCATCTATCTCGGACGTTCGTCGCGTGGTGACGTGACGAGTGGTTCGCAACGATCGACACTCGTGCTTGGACCAAGTCGAAGTGGCAAGACGTCGTCACTCATCATTCCCAACTTGCTCACGACGCAACGCTCGAGTGTGATCACCTCAACGAAGGATGACATCGTGCGCATCATGGCGAACGTTCGAAGCGACGCAGCGACGTTGCTCTTCGATCCATCAGGCACTATTGCCACGCCCAGCGGTGTGCGTCGAGTTGGCTACTCGCCCGTTCGCCAGGCACAGACATGGGACGGCGCGGTCCTCGCCACACGTTCGCTACTGGACGTCCAGTCCCATGGTCGCGGGGGCGCATTCGAAACGCACTGGAGCGAACGCGCGGGGGCGTTGATAGCGCCGCTACTGCACGCCGCCGCGCTCGCTGGGCGTTCACTTCCCCACGTAATTAACGGGATTGACGCACGCCGAGCGGACGAGGCCCTCGAAATACTTCATGAGACGCATGGTGAATCACATCCATCAGTGACCCTGCTCGGCGGCATTCTGGCGAGCGAAGAACGTGAGCGTTCCGGCATCTGGTCGAGTGCATCGGGCCTCTTCGCTGGAGTTCGCACCGATGCTGCACGCCAGGCGGCGCGAGAGGCACCACTCGACATTGGTGAGTTCCTCTCGGCACCTCACCAACTACACATCGTGTCGCCCAGTCAACACCAAGAAGTCACCACACCACTCGTCGTCGGCATGATTGATGAACTCATCCACGCGACGTACGAGCGCCACCACCACGGCGCGCGACTCTTGTTGGCCCTCGACGAGTTGGCTAACGTCGCGCCACTCCCCCGACTCGCCAGCGTGGTGAGCGAAGGAGGTGGACAGGGCGTTCTCACAATGGCGTGTCTGCAAGATCTCTCTCAGGCACGTGCCCGATGGGGAAAAATCGCGGAAGGATTTCTCTCCCTCTTCGCCACGACCGTGGTCCTCCCCGGCATTGCTGACCGAGTCACGTTGGAGCTACTGCAGGATTTGGCAGGTCTCGCACTTCACCTCGAGCCAACCATCCAAATGAATCGCCGAGGCAAGGCGGTGGGTCACTCCTTGTCGTGGCGCGAGCGACGGAGGGTCAGCCTCGAGAAAATGGCTCAAGGTCGAAGTGGACACGCTCTTTCCCTCGACAGTCGCAAGCGGGTGGGGTGGGTAGAACTCACGCCGTGGTTTTCTGACGCGCGATTCCGCACCTACCTCGAGAGCTCGTGAGCTCTTCGCTCTCGTGCAGGGTGGCCCCGCCACTCACTATCGCCGGCCAGGGTCAGCGGTCGCGGTCCGCGTTCATTGACCAAAGACCGCTGGAGCGCCGCATCGAGTGAGAGCGTGCGTAATCGGCTGCCATATTCCTGACGAAAATCGGGGTAGCGAGCGTCGAAGGCGGCCTCCCAGCCTTCAGGGTCTAGGCCAAAGGAAGCGGCATCGCACCAGGCCTCAACGAGCACCGGCCGCGTTATGTGCTGGTGCTCGAGAATTGAACGCGCAAACGCCTGTTCATCGAGGACACTCCGAGAGCGAGATGGTTCGCGGACAACGGCCACCGGTTCGAAGTGTGCTCGCTCTTTCTCCCACTTGCGAACAATGTCGTCTCGGCGCCAGAAACTCTTTTCGGGGCGGTTATCAAAATGGCCACCCCAGAGTGCCCGATAGCCCTCGTCTACACCGGCCACGTGCTCAACGCCGTGAAAGGACCGCCAGGGTCGCCACGATGTGGTGCGCGCAATCTCGATTCGCAGTGTCGCGCGATAGAGAGCGTCCGCACTTGTCGCGTAGGCGCCGAGAACTCGGCGCTGCAACACCGTGGTATCCCCGACGGGGCGAGAGCCCACAATGACGTGGTCGTGGAGGTGGGGCTCACCGTGGCGATTCACGCCGTGGGTAAAGCCGACGATTCGCGACCACTGTGCCGGCTCTTCGACGTCTCCACCAAAGCGACGATCACGGATGACGAGACCCCGCGACTCGAGGTAGCGCAGGGCTGCCAGGACCGCGTGGCGGTGCGCCCGCACCACGGCACCGGCGTCGCCACTGAGCGCCAACAGAATTGAAATCGGTCGAGGCGCGGCGACGACAATGTCGTAGCCCGTGGTACTCGTTCGCTGCCCCGGAGTGAGCACGCGTGCGACCGAATCAGGATCGCAGGGTCCCGTACCCCGAATCCACCACCCGGCCGGACCGTCCCTGACGCCGTCGAGTTCGTTCGCGGGGTCACGGAAATAGTACGAGACGTCACTCCCCGTTCGACGCAGTATCCGGATCATGGTTCACCTTTCGGTGAACCAACGGTCGCTTAGAGGGCGTCGAGGATGCTCTGGGCCAAGGCACGACCAGCCGAGGCGTACTTCGGCGTCACCACCACGGCGCCGGGTCCGGCCAGCAACATCAAATGGTCGAGGAACTCACTGGTCGCTACCCGGAACTTAACGGCGTGCTTGCCCTCGCCGAGCGAGACCCACTGCGCACCCGGAAGGGGCTCGAAGAGGTACCGCGTGGCCGCGTCAACAATGCAGACAACTTCTTCGCCCGACTCAGCAATGTTGGTGAGCCAGTTCGGTACGTCATCGACGGGTCGGGTTTCGGTAGCGGGAGCCTGGGCGACAATCGCGTTGATGCGGTCGACGCGGAACGTGCGCCAGGCACCACGCGTGGTGCAGAAGGCGCGCACGTAGCTGTGGCCGTTGAGCTCCTTCACGTCGCGCGGCTCAATGGTGCGCTCCACCGACTCGTCGGAGTAGCCCGCGGTGTAGACAATCTTGATTTGCTGCTTTTCGTTGACCGCGTTGTAGATCTTCACCAGCAGTGGCTCGACCACGGTGTGCTCAATCACCACGAACTCACGCACCACACTCTCAATCTTGGTGATGGCCGAATCAATGGCGTCGTCAGTGTAGATCCGCGCGGCTTCGCGCAATGCCACGTTGAGCTCAAAGAGGTCGCGCCACATGATGGCGGGTGGCTCGTCCTGGGCGTCGTCGAAGTCGGCGTAGTACAACGAGTCATCGTTCTCTTCGTCATCCCAGTCGTCGCACTCCTTGGTGATGCGCGCCGGAAAGCGCCAGGTACCGTCGTAGCTGTCGGCAAAAGGCTCCATCGTCACCAGGCGACCCATGATGGAACGGACATCCTCGGGCCGCATCGAGAAACGGCGAGCCAACTCCGAGACACGCAAGCCCGCGGGGCTGTTGTAGACCGCGTGGAGCAGCTGCAGGGTCTGACCCAACACGTCGGAAGTGGACGTGGTGGGAAAGACGATGTCATCGAGCTTGGGGGTCTTGCCCTTATTCACGCCCTTGAGCCACGCCGTCAACTCCTTGACGAGCGCCTTGGGGCTGTCGAGGCGCAAACGGTCCGCGCCCTCAAGCACGAAACGCAACGCGGCGTGGGGGTTGTCAAAGGTGATGCCCACTTCGACCTTGCCGCTGCCCTTGGTGGCCGTGACGGCCTTGGGGTACTGCGACTGCAGCAGTTCGGCGTAGTTCGCGTTGGTGGCCACCACGACATCGATGGGTGTGGGGGCCTTTTGGAACTGAGGGCGCCAGGCCTTTGCGGCCGCCAGTAGTTCTTCGGAGGCGACGAACGATTCGTTGAGCACCACGGGGATCGACGTCATGCGCGAGTAGCGATAGCCCTTGACCTCATCCGTGCCGGCCACGCGGGCAATGAGATACGACACGCCGTCGATCTGGACGTTGGTCAGTGGCTCAACCACGCGCGAGCGCTTGGTGGCGGACTGGTACTCAAATTCAACGCGGCGACCCAAGTGCAGCGCACGCATGATCGGCCCGTGATTGAGTGAGTACTCAAGACCACCGTCGGCCGCGGGCACGTCACTGAAGGCGCTGAATGCACCGGAGCGACCAAAGCCGCAGAAGCGAAGGGCCAGCGACACGACGCGCTGCTCCTCTTCGGTGAAGTGCATCACTGGGGCGTAGGCGCTAGCGGGGTCAACCTGATAGCCCACGCCGCCGCTCGGCATCTCGACGGTCAGGATTTCGAATCCCTGCTCGCGGATGGCCTTCTTGTCACGTTCGAACTTGCCACGCACGGCAACATCGGTGCCTTCGTAGGCCTTGACCTTCTTCGGACGAACACTCGTGACGGGATACTCGTCAATGGTGAGCTCACGAAGGATTTCTTCCTGGGTAATCGGCTTGGACGTTTTAAACGCCCGTTGCAGCAACAGACAGAGCGCCACAATGCGCTCGCGACTCTGCTCTTGACCTCCGCGGTACCCGCTCATGTGACTCCACCTCTCGCCCCGAGGGCACTTACGACGCCGGACTGCTCGACGCCTCGACGGAGGCGGCCCGATGCCGGCACGACACCTTAGGGTAGTTGCCAATCGAGAGCATCCCGATTTGCCCCATTCTCCAAGGCTCGCCGGTCGCACCTCGCGGGCGCTCCGGTAAACTGCCTCAGCGACCCGCAACCTATCGGAGCAGGAACTATGCCAACATACGAATACGAATGCCACAGTTGCCACGCCCGCATCGAAGCGGTGCAGTCCTTCGCCGACGCCCCTTTGACCACGTGCGAGACCTGTGGTGGCGAACTCAAGAAGGTCTTTAGCGGTGTGGGCATCGTGTTTAAGGGATCGGGCTTTTACAAGACCGACTCGCGCACCTCGAGCGGCGACTAGTCGTTCCCGGTGCGCCAGCGCCACTGGTTGCTGCGAGCACCACAACTAGGCTGACCTCGTGCTATTGACGTCCATTCAGTCCCCGGCTGACCTTGAAGGTCTGACCTACGAGGAGTTGGACCAACTCAGCGCTGAACTTCGCGAGTTCATCATCGCGACCGTCACCACGACGGGGGGCCACCTCGGGAGCAACCTCGGCGTCGTGGAATTGACGGTTGCCCTGCACCGCGTCTTCGACTCGCCCAACGACATCGTGCTGTTCGACACCGGTCACCAGTCCTACGTCCACAAAATTCTCACGGGGCGCATGGAGAGTTTTGCCAGCCTGCGCAAGCGCGGCGGCCTCTCGGGCTACCCGAACCGGACCGAGAGTGAGCACGACTGGATCGAGTCCTCGCACGCCTCCACCGCCCTCTCCTACGCCCACGGTCTGGCCGTCGCGCTGGAACAGCGCAAGGAACTTATCGGCCACGGGGGCAATCGCCACATCGTGGCCGTCGTCGGTGACGGATCGCTGACCGGCGGCATGGCCTACGAGGCACTGAACAACCTGGGCGTGGCCGGCTCGCGTGTGGTCATTGTGCTTAACGACAATGGACGCAGCTACGCCCCAACGGTGTCAAAACTCTCCACGTCGCTCACGTCGCTTCGCCTCAATCCCCGGTACCTGTCGCTGCGCGAGCGCATTCGCCGTTGGCTCCCGCGCCTGACACGACTGGGCAAAATGGCCTACAAGAGTATCGACGGTGCCGCCACGGTCATGAAGGAGATGGTGACCCCGCGCGCCTTCTTCGAAGACCTCGGCGTTCGTTACGTGGGACCGATTGACGGTCACAACATCGCCACCATGGAGGCCGTATTGCGCTCGGCCGCCGCGTGGGACGGACCAATCGTCGTGCACGTATTGACCGAAAAGGGCAGGGGCTTCGCGCCCGCCACCGAAGACTCGCTGAAGATGCACGACTTCAAGCTGCCAGCCAAGGGTGCCGACAGCGCCCCGACCCCCTTCACCCGCGTCTTCTCCGACACTCTCGTCGAGTTGGGCGCCGAGGATGATCGCGTGGTCGCCATCACCGCCGCCATGGCGGGCCCCACCGGACTACTCCCCTTTGCCGAGCGCTTCCCCGATCGATTCCTCGATGTCGGCATCGCCGAACAGCACGCCGTCACCGCGGCGGCTGGTATGGCCATGGGTGGGCTGCGACCCATTGTTGCTATCTATTCGACCTTCTTCAGTCGCGCCTTCGACCAGGCCAACCTTGATGTAGGTCTGTTAAATCTGCCCGTGGTGTTCGTCTTTGACCGCGCGGGCATCACCGGCGACGACGGCCCCAGCCACCATGGCATTTTGGACATGGCCCTCTGCCTCGCCATCCCCAACATGACGGTCTTCGCGCCATCAACCACCGACGAAATCCCCGGCATGCTGCGCAGCGCGCTGGCCTTGAACGCTCCAGCGGCGATTCGGTTCCCCAAGACACCGCCGGTCGCGATCGACGGACTCGTGGGTGAAGGCCTCTCTGCTCGTCGCATCCGTCAGGGCGACGGCTCACTCTGTGTTCTGGCCGTGGGCAAGATGGCGGCCACCGCCTACGCCGCACTGGCGCAGATTGCTGACGCCGACAAGGTCACTCTCTATGACGTTCGCGTGCTCCCGCCCGACGCCGCGATGATCGACGACGCCGCTCGCCACCAGCGGGTCATCACGATTGAAGACGGCACCCGCCACGGTGGGGCCGGCACCCTCATGGTCTCAGCGGTCCGTTCACGGGCCCAAGACCTGTCAATCGCGTTCCCCACCACCCGCATTCTCGGCGTCCCACGGGCCTACCTCGAACACCACAAGCCCGATGCCCTCCTAGGTGAAGTCGGTCTCGACGTGGCCGGTGTGGCCGGGGCCATTGAGCGACTCTTGCGTGATGAGCCCGAGTTTGCCCGGCCAATTCCCGAGGCGCCACGCCCCCACTACCTCTAGTTCGGCAGCATCGCCGATGGCTCCCCGTAGTCTGAAGCCATGACCTTTGACGTAGAAAAGTCCACTGACGAATGGCGCAGCGAGCTGAGCCCTGAGCGCTTCGCGGTTTTGCGCGAAGCGGCCACCGAGGCCCCCTTCACCGGTTCACTCTTGAACGTGACCGCCGACGGCAAGTACACCTGCGGTGGTTGCGGTCAGGTGCTGTTCAACTCCGGCCAGAAGTTTGACTCACACTGCGGCTGGCCGAGCTTCGACGCCTGCGAGCCCGGCACGATTATCGAGCGCGAGGACCGTTCACTGGCCCGTGTGCGCACCGAGATTCTCTGCTCCCGCTGCGGCGGTCACTTGGGTCACGTCTTCAACGACGGACCAACGCCGACGGGTCTGCGCTACTGCGTCAACTCCGTCGCCATCGACTTCGACGCGGAGTAGATCAGACGTCGAGGAATCGACGAATCGCCAGCGCTGAACCCACTGAGCCAACGCTCACGCCCACGAACAAGACCACCAGGTCCGTGCCGTAGACGTCGGTAGCGCTCAACTGGAAACTGTTGTGCAGTGGATACCAGATGTGCAGAGCGGTCACGCCCAAGATGGCGATACCCGACCCCAGCAAGCCCTGGACGAACCCTTCGGTGATGTAGGGGATCCGGATAAACCAGTTCGTCGCGCCGACGAGCTTCATCACCGACACCTCTCGGCGACGAGCAAAAATTGCCATGCGGATGGTGTTCAAAATCAACACAATTGCCGACAACAGCAACACGCCGGCCAGCCCCAAGAAGACCACCTGCATGATGTGGATCGCGTGCTCCATCTCACGGATCTGCTGCTCGGGGTCGGTCACGGCGTAGACACCGGGCTGGTGCTGGAACGTTGACTGAATGGTCAGGGCGTCCGTGGGGACCGTCGGCACACAGCGAAAGGCCGTGGGCATCTCCGAGACCGTCAAGTTCTGCATCTCCGACGGTGGCAACAGCTGCTGAGCCTGGTGGTAGTCCTGGGCCTGAGTGAAGTAGGTGCAGGTCTTCACAATTGGCAGCGTGGCCAACTGGGTGCGCACGGTGTTAATTTCACCGGGTGAGGCCGTCGCGGCCATCCACACCGTCACGCGGGTGCCGCTCTCCCACTCACTGGAGGCCTGCGCCGCGCTCTGCTTGAGCAAAAGGGCCGAGCCCACGAGTGACAACGACACGGCCACCGTCAAAACGGCGGCGATGGTCATCAGGCGATTGCGCCAGAGGTTGGACAGCGTTTCTTTGAATGCGTAGCGGAAATAGACCTTCATTAGAGCTTCGCCTCATCCATGCCGTAAACGCCGCGCACCTGGTCGCGGACGAGTTCACCCTTTTCGAGCTCGATCACTCGTCGGCGCATCCGGTCCACCATGGCCTTGTCGTGCGTGGCCATGACGACGGTGGTGCCGGTGCGGTTAATACGCTCCAGCAACGACATAATCGACTCGGAGTTCGCGGGGTCGAGGTTACCGGTGGGCTCGTCCGCCAAAAGAATCAGGGGGCGGTTCACGAAGGCGCGGGCGACGGCCACGCGCTGCTGCTCACCACCGGAGAGCTCTGAGGGGAGGTTCTTCGCCTTTTCGGCCAAGCCGACCAGCTCGAGGATCTGGGGGACCTGACTCTCGACCGTGGAGCGCGGGCGACCAATGACCTCCAGGGCGAAGGCCACGTTCTCAAAAACTGTCTTATTCGGCAGCAAGCGGAAGTCCTGGAAGACGCAGCCAATATTGCGGCGCAGGTAGGGCACGCGCCACTTGGGCAGCGCACCAATGTCGCGGCCCGCTTCGAGAATCCGACCCTGGTCGGGCAGCTCTTCGCGCAGCAGGAGTCGCAGGAACGTGGTCTTGCCGGAGCCGGAGGCGCCGACCAAGAAGACGAACTCGCCCTTTTCGATGTCCAAATTGACGTTCGACAGCGCGGGCGTCCCGTTCTTGTACGTCTTGGAAACGTTCTCAAATCGAATCACGGCGTCACCCCTCGGTGGGTTCGTTCGACGCGTAGCGCGTCACGAGTGCTTCCATTCTACCGCCCACCACGAAAAATCGAGGGCGAAAACCCCTTACAAATGGGGGTATTGGGAACTTCTTAGGCTTTGGCGCGCTGGCGACGCAGCTCGGCTTCCATAAAGCCGTCGAGGTCGCCGTCGAGCACGGCGTCGACGTTGCCCGTCTCAAAGTCGGTCCGGTGGTCCTTGACCAGTTGGTACGGCGCCTGGACGTAGGAGCGGATCTGTGATCCCCAGGCGTTGTCGCCACGGTTGCCCGATAATGCGTCGAGCTCGGCCTGTCGCTCGGCGCGGGCCTTCTCGGCCAACTTGGCCGCGAGGATCTGCATGGCGCGCGCCCGGTTCTGGTGCTGAGAGCGTTCGTTCTGGCAACTCACAACGATGCCGGTCGGCAGGTGCGTAATACGAATGGCCGAGTCCGTCTTGTTGATGTGCTGACCACCGGCACCCGAGGCGCGGAAGGTGTCGACCCGCAGGTCCTTTTCCTCAATGTCGATCTCGCCGGCGTCATCGTCAAGGAAGGGCGTGATTTCAAAGGAGGCGAAGCTGGTCTGACGACGGGCCTGAGAGTCGAACGGACTAATCCGGACCAGTCGATGCACGCCGCGCTCGGCCGACAACCAGCCGTAGGCGAAGCGACCTTTGATGATGAACGTAGCCGACAACAACCCGGCCTCTTGCCCTTCGGTGGCTTCGTCGACTTCAATCACGAACCCGCGACGCTCCGCCCAGCGCATGTACATGCGAAGGAGCATCTCGGTCCAGTCCTGGGCGTCGGTGCCGCCGGCACCAGCGTGGAGTTCCACGATGGCGTCGTTCGCGTCATACGGGCCCGAGAAAAGACTCTGGGTTTCGAGCCCGCTGATGTGCTGGGCGATGTCACGCACCGCATCGAGGAGTTCCTCGAGTGCCGATGCGTCTTCTCCCCCGCTCAGCGCCTCGCGCGCGAATTCAACGAGCACGTCAGCGTCATCGAGGGCCGAGCGCAGGCCGTCGAAGGCCTCGAGATCCGTCGTCAAACGACCGAGCTCCGTCGTGACAGCGCGGGCGTTGTCCTGGTTGGACCACAGGTCCGGATCGGCGGCCTCTTCGGTCAACTGGGCGTGGCGCACCCGCTGCTCGTCGATTTTCAGGTACTCGCGCGCCGCTTCCCAGCGCTGCGCCAAGTCGACCAACGCCGACTGCGCATCACGGAGTGCGTGTTCCGCCTTAGGGTCGGCCATGGCACTGCTTGAACTTCTTGCCCGACGCACACCAGCACGGGTCGTTGCGGCCGAGCTTTTCGTTCACGGCGACGGGAGCGGCGGGGGTGTCTATCTCCACGGCTTCGACGTTGGTCACGGCACCCTCGAGGCCGGTCGTGGTGTCTTCGACAACCGCCTCGGCGCCCGCAACGTCGATGTAGCTAATGAAGCGCACGAAGTCGCGCTCCACCTGTTCGAGGGAACGGCTGAAGAGGTCGAACCCTTCGCGCTGCCATGCGGTGAGTGGGTCGACTTGGGCAACCTGACGAAGGTGGATGCCTTCCTTGAGGTAGTCCATGTCCGAGAGGTGTTCACGCCAGCGGCCGTCGATGACCTGCAGAAGCACGTCGCGCTCGACCTCCTTGGCCGTTTCGAGCCCCTCCGGGAATGCGGCGCACTTGGCCTCGTAGAGGGCCAGCGCGTCGGCAACCGCCGCCGCCACAACCTCTTCGCGGTCGTTAAAGGTAGCGAGCACTTCCTCGGTCAAGGTCGTTGGGAAGGATGCCTGCAGTTCGACGAACAGGGCGTGGACGTCCCAGGCCTCAGAGAAGTCGCTCTCGAGCTGGGTGTCGACGATCTCGGTCACGACGTTCTCAATCATCGTGAGCACTTCGCTGTGAATGTCCTCAGAATCAATGATCTGCAAGCGGCGGGCGTAAACGACCTTGCGCTGCTCGTTCATCACTTCGTCGTACTTCAGTGTTTCCTTGCGCTGCTCTGCGTTGCGACTCTCGACGGTGCCCTGCGCACGTTCGATGGCCTTGGTCACCATCTTGGCCTCAATGGCCTCGTCGTCGGGCATGGCCCGGTCCATGACCCACGAGACGGCGCCCGTGGAGAACTGAATCATGAGGTCGTCCTCGAGGGACAAGAAGAAGCGGCTCTCACCGTCGTCGCCCTGTCGACCAGCACGACCGCGCAGCTGGTTGTCGATGCGGCGTGAGTCGTGACGTTCCGAGCCGAGCACGTAGAGGCCACCCAAAGCACGGACCTCTTCGGCCTCGGCATCACACTGCGCCTTAAACCCGGGCAGTAACTCGGCCAACTTCGCGTCGAACTCTTCGGTACTTGGCGTAAAGCCCTGCGCAATGGCCTCACGGGTGGCGAGCCCTTCGGGGTTACCACCCAGCAGAACGTCAACGCCTCGACCGGCCATGTTGGTGGCCACCGTGACGGCGTGCTTGCGGCCCGCCTGGGCCACGATCTCGGCTTCGCGGAAGTGGTGCTTGGCGTTGAGCACTTCGTGGGGCACGCCGGCCTTGGAGAGTTCACGCGAAATCGCTTCGGACTTGGCCACGGAGGCCGTTCCGAGCAAGACGGGCTGGCCCAGTGCCTGGCGCTCACGCACTTCTTCCACGATGGCCTTGAACTTGCCGGCCTCGGTCTTAAAGACGAGGTCGGGCAGGTCACGACGGCGCATCGGGCGGTGCGTGGGAATGGGCACCACGATGAGGCCGTAGGTGTTGCCAAATTCGCTGGCCTCGGTCTCGGCGGTACCGGTCATACCGGCGAGCTTGGCGTACTGACGGAAGTAGTTCTGCAGCGTCACCGTCGCCCAGGTGTGGTTCTCGTCTTGGATCTTGACGCGCTCCTTGGCCTCAACGGCCTGGTGGAGGCCGTCGGACCAGCGGCGACCCTCGAGGACACGTCCGGTGTTCTCGTCGATGATCTCTACTTGGCCGTTGCGGACCAGGTACTGCTTGTCGCGAATCTGCAGTTCCTTGGCGCGCAGGGCGTTCGAGAGCTGGTGGACGTAGTCAATGGCGACGGCGTCGTAGAGGTTGGCCACGCCCAACAGGCGCTCCACCTTGGCGATACCGGCGTCCGTGGGGACAACGGTGCGCTTCTCCAAGTCAACTTCGTAGTCCTCGTCGCGCACCAGGCTGCGAGCAATGGACGCGAACTGGTAGTACAACTTGGTCGTGTCGGCGGACGAACCCGAAATGATCAGTGGGGTCTTCGCCTCGTCGATCAGCACCGAGTCGACTTCGTCGACGATGGCGTAGACGTGACCGCGCTGCACCATCTGGTCCTTGGAGCGGGCCATGTTGTCGCGCAGGTAGTCAAAGCCCATTTCGGTGTTGGTGCCGTAGGTGACGTCGCAGGCGTAGGCCTCGAGCTTCTGTTCGAAGCTGGGCAGGTCGGGGCCGACGCGACCAACGGTGAGTCCCAACCAGCGGTGCAGTTGGCCCATCCAGTTGGCGTCACGGGTGGCGAGGTAGTCGTTCACGGTCACGACGTGGACGCCCTGGCCGTTCAACGCGTTCAAGTAGACCGGCAGGGTCGAGACCAGCGTCTTGCCTTCACCGGTCTTCATTTCGGCAACCCAGCCAAAGTGCAGGGCCATGCCACCCATGATCTGCACGTCGTAGTGGCGCTGGCCCAAGACGCGGCTGGCTGCTTCGCGGACCACAGCGTAGGCCTCGGTCAGTAAGTCGTCGAGTGTCTCGCCTTCGGCCAGTCGTGCGCGGAATTCACCGGTCTTGGCCTGGAGTTCGGCGTCGGAGAGTGCGGCGGTCGCGTCGGACAGTTTGTTGACTTCGGCGACGAGTTCGGCGAGTTCGCGAACGCGACGCCCCTCACCCGCTCGGAGGATCTTCTTGAACACACTCATAACTGCTCAATGCTAGTTGGCGCGGCAAAAAGATAATTGGGCTGCGAGTGCTGACCTGGTCTTTGACCCCACACCCGCCTGAAACGCCGTGACCACTTTGGCCATCAGCGCCCCAGGACTTACTTCTAAACCGCGCCATGCTCAGTGCCGCAAGGCACCTTACGTGGGTCGTTTCGCCCGCGACTGGCATCGACTTTCAACCACAGACCACTCGCAGCCCACCCAAAAATCTAGGGCGAAGAGCCCACAAGGGCAAATGGCCGTTTAGGAACGCCCTAAGACGAGCACCACGACCATGCGCAGGCCCAGAACGGCCGCGGCGATCGGCAAGAACACTTTGCGCCACCCGCGCGCCCGCTGGGTCTCAAAGCGAAAGGCGCTGCGGTGATGTGCCCAGACCATCGAGCGGGTAGCACGCTGGCGCGAGACCCCCTCGACGTGGGTCACAACGGCGGTGTCCACCGCCGCCACGGCGTAGCCGCGCTGACGTGCCTCCCAGCACAGCGCCATGTCTTCAGCGAACATGAAGTAGCGCTCGTCGAAACCCCCGATGAGCTCAAAGACGTCGCGGCGCATCAAGAAGCAGGCCCCCGACACCCAGTCCACCGTGCCGTCGGCGTGGCGAGAGCGGTAGCGCCGAGTTGCCGGGTTCGTTGGCCACACGGGCGCCAGCAGCGCGTGCAGGCCGGCCAGGGCCATGTTGGGGAACACCCGGTGTGACGGATAGACCGAGCCATCGGGACGAAGAATGCGCGGGCCCGCGATGGCGTAGTTCGGGTGTTCCTCTAAGGCAGCGAGCAACTCGGCGATGGCACCGTCGTGAACAACCACGTCAGGATTGGAGACCAGAAGAAACTCGGTGCGGGTAGTCGCCGCTGCCCCACGATTCACGCCACGGCCGTAGCCCAGGTTCAACCCGGGCGTCACCAGCGTGACGGAACGATCACCGAGCGCGGGTGGGGTCGAGCCCACGGCACCATTCTCAACGACCACAACGTCGTCGATGCCGTTGCGACGCAGCGAGTCAATACAGCCTCCGAGCACGTCGTCGGCGTGGTAGTCAACGACCACCGCCGAGACCTTGGCGGCGAGATCGCTCACGCGCCTACCTCGTCGCGGCGCGGGCGGTCAGCCAACAGGCGTCCCACACCTTCTTGCCAAAAGGGCAGGGGGGCAAAGGCGCTCGCGAACTTCGTGGTGTTCAGGTCTGACCGGGTTGGCCGGTGAGCGAGCGGGGCTGGGGACAGGTCTTGCGTCAAAATGCCGGTCGCGAAGTCGTCGCCGCGACCAAGCGTGCGGCCCGCAAAGTCAGCCACGTCAAACCATGTGGTGGTGCCGCTGTTCGCGACGTGCCACACGCCACCAGGACGGGTGCGCACGAAGCACACCAGCGCGCGGGCGAGGTCGGCGGCGGCCGTCACGGTGCCGGTCTGATCGGTCACGAACTTGACCTGCTGACCGGAGAGTGCGCGATCGGCAATCACGTGCACCACGTTTTTCCCGCGCACACCCATGACCCACGACGTTCGAACAATCGTGTCCTCTCGGCGGCACCGACGCTCGCCGTCGCGCTTGGACGTCCCGTACACGCTCAGTGGGTTGGTCTCGTCCTCCTCGACGTAACTGTCGCCCTTATTACCGTCAAAGACGTAGTCGGTCGAAACGCTGATGAAGTGCGCACCCACTGCCGCCGCGGCATCAGAGAGGAACTTCGTCGCCAAGTCGTTGACGGCGAAGCAGGTATCGGCGTCGGTCTCAGCGCGGTCAACCGCGGTGTAGGCAGCGAGGTGGACGATGACGTCGGGGCGGGCCGTCGTGATTGCGCGGTGCACGTGGTCTTCATCGGTGATGTCGAGATCGTGGTGGGTCAAGCCAATGACCTCGAACTCGTCGGGGGCGATGGCGCGACCATCCGGGTGAAAGGTGGCGTCGCCTCCCAGTGGGGTTTGACCAGCGAGCACGTCCATCAGGTCAACGCCAACTTGTCCGGCCGCACCGGTCACCAGCACGCGGGTGGGAGTGGTCATGCATCATCCTCTCGTCGGAGGTGGACGATGTCGCCCACCTGAAAGCGTTGGGTCTCGCCGTCAACCTCGAGCTCCAGTGCTCCAGTTTCGTCCACGCCGGTGGCGAGTCCGTGGACAGTACCCCCAAGAGTTTCAATTCGGACCCGTCGCCCGATGGTGTCGAGACCGGCGCGGTAGGCAGCTCCGAGCTGGGTGCGACCTTCCGGGGTGGCTGTCTGCTCGTAGCGGAAAGCCAGATCCTCCAAGACGGCATCGAGCAGCGTCGCGGCATCGAGGGTTACGCCCGTTTCGGCCGCGACGTCACTGGCACCAACAATCGGTGGATGGGCAGTCAGGTTGAGACCCACCCCCACCACCACGGTGAGACCGGCAGGCGTCTTCACGGCTTCGCTCAAAATGCCGGCCACCTTGTGATCGTTCAGCAAGATGTCGTTGGGCCACTTCAGTGCCGGCACCACGCCGGTCGCGCGGGACACGGCCTCACGCACACTGAGGGCGACTGCCGCCACGATGAGTTGCATCGAACCCTCCGGCACCGAGGGGCGGAGCAAGACGGAAAACATGAGGCTCGACCCCGCGGGCGACTCCCAGGTGCGGTCACCGCGCCCCTTACCGGCGAGTTGGAAGTCGGCGCGGGCCACGAGGCCTTCGTTGGCACCATCGCGAGCCGCTTTGGCGACATAGGCATTCGTGGAATCAATCTCGTCGAATGCGGCAATCTGCCAGTTCACTGAAAGCACCTACGCATCTTACGGGGGTAAGGTTTTACAACCAGTTGCTCTCGCTGGCGGAAAGAACCGGAGGGGTTCGTGTTACAGAAAGTCCTCATCGCCAACCGTGGTGAAATTGCCGTTCGGGTGATTCGCACCTGCCGTGAAATGGGCATTGCCACCGTCGCCGTGTACTCCGACCTCGACCGCAACGCCCTGCACGTGCGCCTCGCCGACGAGGCCTACGCCCTCGGTGGGCAGACGGCAGCGGAGAGCTACCTCAACACTGAGGCCATTTTGAACGCGATCAAACTCTCCGGTGCCGACGCCGTGCACCCGGGATACGGCTTCTTCTCCGAAAACACCGACTTCGCCCGCGCCATCACGGCCATGGGCGTCACCTTCATCGGACCGCCACCAGAGTCCATCGAAGTCATGGGTGACAAGATCTCCTCACGCATTGCGGCCGCCGAGGCCGGTGTTAATGGCGTTCCCGGTCGCAACGACACCTTGACCCACGCCGACGAAGTCATTGCCTTCGGCAACGAATTCGGATGGCCCGTCGCGATTAAGGCCGCCTACGGTGGCGGTGGTCGCGGCATGAAGGTCGTCAACAACGCTGACGAGGCCGAAGCGGCACTCGAGTCGGCGATGCGTGAGGCTCTGAGCTACTTCGGCCGTTCCGAGTGCTACGTCGAGCGCTACCTGACCTGGCCACGCCACATTGAGATGCAGATTCTCGCCGACACCCACGGCAATACGCTCTGGCTCGGTGAGCGCGACTGTTCCGCCCAGCGCCGCCACCAAAAGCTCGTGGAAGAGTCCCCCGCGCCTAACTTCCCCGACGAGGTCCGCCGCGCCATGGGTGAAGCGGCCGTCAAGGTTTCGAAGGCCTGCGGTTACTACAACGCCGGCACCGTCGAGTTTCTCTACCAGGACGGCGAATTCTTCTTCCTGGAAATGAACACTCGCCTGCAGGTCGAGCACCCCGTCACCGAACTGGTGACCGGACTCGACCTCGTCGAGTGGCAGATTCGCATCGCCGCCGGCGAGGCCCTGCCCTTCACCCAAGACGAGATCAAGCGCGATGGCCACGCCATTGAGGTGCGCATTAACGCCGAAGACCCCACCGGTGGCCGCTTCGCTCCTTCTCCAGGCACGTTGGCCACCTTCGAACAGCCATCGGGACCCGGTGTGCGTCTCGACGCTGGCTACTACGCCGGTGACACCGTCTCGCAGTACTACGACAACTTGATCGCCAAGTTGATTGTCTGGGGCGACACTCGCGAAAAGGCCCGTCGCCGTATGCTGCGCGCCATTGAAGAGACGGTGATTACGGGCGTCGCAACCACCTTGCCCGCCGACGTCATCATCTTGAGCGATGAGGAGTTCGTCGCCGGCACCCACTCCACCAAGTGGGTGGAGACCAACCTGGACTTCTCGAGTTTGTCGACACCCGTGCCCGTGGCTGCCGATGGCGCCGAGCCCCTCGTGCGAAAGGACGTGGTGGCCGAGGTGAACGGCAAGCGCGTCAGCGTGGCCCTCTACGTGCCCGAGTCGGAAGACGCCGGACTCCCCCGCCCTCACTCCACGGCCGCCAAGCCCCGTCGTCAGCACGCCGCTGGCGTGGCTGCAGGAGGCTCTGGCACCGTCACCGCGCCGATGCAGGGCACCATCGTGAAGGTGTCGGTCGCCGCTGGTGACACGGTCGCCGCTGGTGACACGGTCGTCATCCTCGAAGCTATGAAGATGGAGAACACCGTCGTGGCGGACCGCGCTGGTGTTGTGAAGTCCATTTCGGTGAGCGCCGGTGACTCGGTGAACGCCGGTGACGTCGTGGCGGAAATCGAGTGAGTGCCCTCGAGCGCGCCAGTGCCGCGATTGACGCGGCCCGTGAGGAACTCATCACCCTCAGCCACTTCGTCCACGCCCACCCCGAACTGGGCTACGAGGAGTTTGAGAGTTCGGCCGCGTGCGCCACGCTTCTCGAACGTCACGGGTTTCGCCTCGAGCGAGGCATCGCCGGCCTCGAGACGGCGTTTCGAGCAACGGCCGGAACGGGTGATCTCGTTGTGGTCTACTGCGCCGAGTTCGACGCCCTGCCCGACGTAGGCCACGCCTGCGGTCACAACATCATTGCGGCCTCGAGCGTGGGTGCTGCCATCGGCCTCGCCGCCGTGGCCGATGAGCTCAACCTCACCGTGCAGGTACTGGGAACCCCCAGTGAAGAAGGTGGCGGCGGCAAAATCGACCTGCTGAACGCCGGCTACTTCGAGGGCGTGCACGCCGCCATGATGCTGCACCCCTGGCCCGGTGACAGCGCGTCGGGCGTCTTCTCCGACCGCCAGCGTGGCGCCTGCCTCGCCGTAGACCAGTTCGACGTCACCTACACCGGCAAAGAGGCCCACGCCTCCGCAGCACCGTGGGAAGGTGTCAACGCCCTCGACGCACTGACCATCGCCCAGGTGGCCATTGGTCTACTGCGCCAGCAGCTCACCCCCGGCGACCAGGTGCACATGATCGTGATCGATGGTGGCTCAGCAGCCAACATCATTCCCCACCACGTCGTTGCCCGTGTGATGGTGCGCGCCACCACCATCGACAAACTGATGGTGTTGCGCGAACGGGTGAACGCCTGCTTCGAAGCGGGCGCGCTCGCTACGGGTGCCACGATGTCCATGGAACTCATTGGTCACACGTTCTCCCACATGGAAACTGACGAAGGGCTGATCGCCCACTACCGCAGCGCCGCCGAGGCGCTGGGTCGCTCCTTTGCCCTCGACGACGCGGGAGCACCCATCCCTACCTTCTCGACGGACATGGCCAACGTCTCACTGGCCGTTCCCTCGATTCACCCACTGCTGGGCATTGTCAGCCACGGTGCAGTGAACCACCAGCCCGAGTTCACGGCCGCCTGCGCGACCGAGAGTGCTGATGCGACCATGATTGATGGCGCCATCGCGCTCGCCCACACGGCGGTAGTAACCGCCGCCGACAGCGCACTGCGCGCCCGACTGAAAGGAACATCATGATTGTTGAGCACGTCTGGATCAACATTAAGGAAGGCCAGGAAGAGGCCTACGAGACCTCGCTGCAGTCGGCCTTCCCCATCATTGAAGGCGCCCCCGACTGCTTCGGTGCCGAGATTCGCCGCCAGATTGAGGACCCCTCGTGCTACCTCTTGATGATCAAGTGGAGCAGTGTCGAGTCACACATGGCCTTTCGCAACAGTGAGCGCTTCGAGCAGTGGCGCGACTTGACGCTCCCCTTCTACGACGTGCCTTCACAGGTCACGCACTTCAACGAGCCCATCGCGCACTAGCCAGAAACGACAAAAGCCCCCGGCACTGGCCAACGCCAATGCCGGGGGCTTTTGCTTTGCTCGACTACGCCTGCACCGGGTGCGGCATGCACAAATCGTCGTATTCGGCGATCTGAATCGGGGGCGCATTCTCGCCACAGGCGGGGCACTCAGGGTCTCGACGGACCTTGAAGGTGCGAAAGCTCTGGTCCAGGGCGTCGTACGTCAACAGGCGACCAACGAGTGGGTCACCCAGCTCCAACAAGAGTTTGATGGCCTCGACCGCCTGAATCGAACCGACGATGCCGGGCAGCACGCCCAACACGCCCGCTTCGGCGCAGCTGGGCGCGAGCTCGGCGGGGGGTGGCTCGGGGATCATGCAGCGGTAGCAGGGACCGACGTACGGGTTGAAGACGGTGACTTGACCCTCGAAGCGGAAGATTGAGCCGTGCACGACGGGGATCTTCTTCAACAGCGCAGCGTCGTTGACGAGGTAGCGCGTTGGGAAGTTGTCAGTGCCGTCGACGATGACGTCGTAGCCATCGATGATGTCGAGGATGTTGTCCGCGCCCAGACGGGTGTCGTAGGTGTTCACCTTGATGTCGGGGTTCATGCCCTCGAGAGTCTTGCGCGCTGAGTCGACCTTGCGCATGCCGACACGCTCGAGGTTGTGCAGGATCTGGCGCTGCAGGTTCGAGGTGTCGACAACGTCCATGTCGATGATGCCAATGGTGCCAACACCGGCCGCGGCCAGGTAGAGCGCGGCGGGTGATCCGAGGCCACCAGCACCGAGCAAGAGCACCTTGGCCCCGAGCAACTTCAGCTGCCCCTTTTCGCCAACTTCGGGCAAGAGCAGGTGGCGGTGGTACTGGATGCGCTGGGCAGAGGTCATCGTCTGGGGCGTGGCCCAGGTCAGACCCTCGTCCTTCCACTTGTTGAATCCGCCAATAACGGAAACGACGTTGGTGTAGCCAAGTTCCTGGAGCGTCTTGGCGGCGAAGGCCGAGCGCACACCGCCGGCGCAGTAGACCGCGATGGGGGCGTTCTTGTCGGTCAAACGACCTTCGACGTTGAACTCAAGCTGACCGCGAGGGATGTGCACGGCGCCGGGAACGGCACCCTGCTCGTACTCGTCCGGCTCACGCACGTCCAGCAACTGATAGTGCGAGAGGTTGGCTGCAACGTCGTGGGGGTCGATCTCGGTGATCGCAGCCTTAGCCGCGTTGAGCAGATCTCTGGGTGAAGACACGTCTCTCCTTTGTTCTCTCTAAATCTTACTTGTTTAGTCAACATTCCAATTCATCCCGTCAGGCAACCGAGTAAACCGGAGGAGTGGAACTCACCCAAGCCATAGCCCGGCGGCGCATGACCCGATCTTTTCGCGGCGACGCCGTGGCCGTCGACCACCTGCGAACACTGTGCGAACAGGCGCTTCGGGCACCCACGGCCGGCAATAGTGCCGGCGTTCGCTGCACCATTGTCCCGATTGCGCAGGTGAACGAGTTTTTCGAGATCGCCACGGATGAGACGTGGCGAGCAACGTCGCCCAGGTACGAGGGCCTCGCGCGGGCCGGGGCCGTGGTCGTAATGACGTCACGCCCCCAGGACTACGAGGCACGGTACCGAGCGCACGACAAAGAACTCTCCGGCCTCGGGAAGCGAGACCAGTGGCCACTGCCCTACTGGCACACCGACGCTGCCATGGCCACAATGAATCTGTTGCTGCTCCTCGAAGAGCAGGGGCTGGGAGCCGCATTCTGGGGCAGCTTTCGCTACGCTGACGCCCTCCTGTCCTGGGCCGGCATCAGCGACGAGGAACTCTTCTGCTCCGTCCTCATTGGTGTGCCCGATGGCAAAGACCATCGATCCGCCTCACTCGATCGTGAAACGCCGACGCGTGCCGAACGGGTTCGCGTTCGTTAACGACGCCGCAGCGCGAACAGGGCTCGCGGCGCCTCGTCGCTGGCGGCGTTGCCCTCGGTGTCGTTGGTCGTCAGCACCTCAAAGTTCTCAGCTGCCAGGCCACAAATCTCTTCTAAGGTCAAGGCCAGTTCGGTGATGCGACCCTGACGGCATCGGTAGATGTCGTCGTCGAGGTGCTCAAAGACGCGAATGTCCCAGTGCGCGAATGGTGCCTCGTAGGAAAGTGACATCACCAGGGTGTTGTCACCAAAGTCGTGCACCCACGGTGCCATTTCATCGAGTGAGGCCATGCGTCCCACCGTGTTGACGTCGAAGAGGAAGATTCCTCCGGGAACCAGGTGCGCCGCAACGGCGGCGAACACCGCTCGCCACCCCTCGACAGTGGTGACGTGATTCAAGGTGTCGAGCACGCTGATCACCACATCAAAGGTGTCGGGCAGGGCAAATGATGTGATGTCGGCGAGGGTGAATGTGCCGCGTGGGACGCGGCGACGGGCCACATCGAGCATGGCGGGTGAAAAATCAACCCCGGCGAGTCGGAGGTGATCACCCAGTCCGGCGAGCACGGCGCCGGTGCCGCACCCCAGCTCGAGCACTGACGCCGCGGTAGGCGCGAAGGTGTCAATGAGTCCCAGAATGTCGTGAATGCGGTCTTCCGGCTCACCATTGACCGCGTCGTAGAACGGGGCGAAAAGCTCGTAGGCCGAGCGAGTCTCGTGCGTCACGGCACCTCGCCTAGAGCACGGCCCGAAGCATCTCGGCAATGTTCGTAGCGCGGAACGTAAAGCCCTGTTCCAACAACGCCGTGGGCACCACGCGCTGGCTCGTCAGCACCGTATTGTCGGCACACTCCGTGCCCAGCACCAGCTTCATCGCCGCGCTCGGCACAGGAAACAGACCGGGACGGTGCAGGTGCTTCGCCAATGCCTTGGTGAAGTCCTTATTGGTGCACGGCTCCGGCGCGACGACGTTGAACGCACCAGTCATGCGAGTGTCGAGTGCGAACAGCACGGCGGCAACTTCGTCGTCGATGGCAATAGGGCTCATCCACTGACGACCGTTGCCAATCTGCCCGCCAACGCCCAGTCGGAAGATGGGCAGCAGTTTGGCCAGTGCGCCACCGCGCGGGCTCAATACGATGCCCGTGCGCGCGAAAGACACGTGCGTGCCCGCGGCCGTTAATGGCTGGGCGGCATCCTCCCACGCGCGGCAGACTTCTGCGACGTAGTCAGTGCCAGAGGCGGCCGCCTCGTCGAGAACGCGGTCGCCACCATTGCCGTAGTAGCCAATGGCCGATCCGCTAACCAAGGTGGGAAGTCCGTCGGGAAGTCGGCTGGCAATCTCCGCGAGCAGCGACGTTGTCGTGGTCCGAGACGAAAGAATTTCCGCACGATACGTTGGGGTCCATCGGCGGTCAGCAATGCCGGCACCGGCCAGATGGATAATGCCGTCAAGGCCGCCTACGTTCGCGAGGTCGGTCTCGTCGACGTCACCTAACCGAGGATTCCAGCGAACTGTCCGTTCGGCCACGGCCTTGGTGTCGGGACGAACAAACCGAACGATCTCGTCGCCGCGGGCCTGTAGGGCCGCAACAACTTGTGAGCCAATGAGGCCCGTTGATCCAGTGATACCAATACGCATGTCTTACGCCACCGACTCTTTCGCGGCGTCGCGCACCAAGGCGACCAGTGTGCGCAGACCCCACGCGGTGCCACCCTTGGTGGTGTAGCCGCTGGCGCTCGGTGCACGGCCGGGTCCGGCAATGTCCAGGTGCAACCAGGGCAGGCCCTCGGTGAAGTGCTGCAAGAACAAGGCGGCGGCGATAGCGCCACCACGGCCCGACGGGTTGCCCATGTTCTTTAGGTCAGCGACATCCGACGCGATGTCCTTTTCGTACTTCGCGAAGAGTGGCATCTGCCAGAAGCCTTCGCCCGTTTCGTGGCTGGCGGCAGTCACTCGCTTGGCCAGATCGTCGGTCGAGGAGAAGAAGCCGGCACACTCGCCACCTAAGGCCGTGGCCATGGCGCCGGTCAGCGTGGCGACGTCAATCACGGCATCGGGTTCAGACTCGACGGCCAGCGTCAGGCCGTCGGCCAAAACGAGGCGGCCTTCCGCGTCGGGGTTCATGACTTCGATCGTGCGACCCGAACGCGAGGTGAGGATGTCGCTGGGCTTCACGGCTTTGCCGCCGGGCATGTTTTCAACGCAGGGCGCAATCACGGTCAGTTCAATGGGCAGCTTGAGTTCGGCTACAGCGGCCAGCACGCCGGTAACAACGGCGGCCCCACTCATGTCCGTCTTCATTTCCATCATGCCGGGCAGCGGCTTGAGGTTCAGGCCACCGGTGTCGAACGTGATGCCCTTGCCCACCAGGGCGATGTGGACCGAGGCTTTGGGCGGTGTGTACGTCGCGATGATGACGCGCGCAGGCTCGGCCGAGCCTTGGCTGACGCCCATCACGGCACCGAGACGCTCTTCACGAATTGTTGACTCCGTCCACACGTCGAGCGTGACGTGCTCAAGGCCGTCGAGGCGAGCCTCAACGGCCTTGGCGACACCCTTGGGCGTCATCAGATTCGGTGGCGTGTCAACTAATCGCTTGGCCCAGTTCGTGGTGGTCGCAATGACCGCTCCGCGGTGGGCGCCGAGTACCGCGTCTTCGTGTGCGGTGACCGTTGGCAGTGGTACGCCGGTGGCGGCGATGAGAATCTCGGCATCGCTCTCGGGCTTTTTGAAGTCGTAGGAAGCGAGCATCGCTCCTTCAACAACGGCCTGCGTGGCGTCAGCCACATTGTGCAGCGCTTCGGTTGGGAGAAGGAAGGCCACCGATGCACCGTGCGCTCGGCGCACCACCGCAGCGGAGGCCAAGCGCAACGCTTCGAGGTCGTTATACGACTCGCCAATGCTCACCAGGATGATGGCAGGGCCGTCGAAGCTTCGAAGTGACGCGGCCGAGCCAGCGACGTCCTTGACTCCGTTGGCGGCGCACCACTCGGGCGAGAGATGCCGAGGCAGTTCGTGTGACCCCAGCGAGGCCGGAATGGACTCCGCGAGATGTCCACCTTGGTTGTCGACGATGACCGGCACGGCAATGACGCCGGCGTGTCGCGTGTCGTCAAGTGCGATAACCCGTGCGTGCTCAATCACTTTGACCCCCCGGACATCGAACGGGCGGTGCGGTGTTCGGGGCCTTCAGCCACGCGGGCCAGCGTCCACACGAGGTCGCTGAGGCGATTGAGGTACGCCACGACGAGTGACTCCTTCACGGCCCACGCCACGGCGATGCGCTCGGCGCGACGCACGACGGTACGCGCAACGTCCAGGGCAGCCGACTGCTGATTCTCCCCGGGCACGACAAACTCGGTCGGCATTTCGACCTGGTGTGACCAGTAGTCGATGCGGGTTTCGAGCTCATCCACCATGGCGGCCGACACCTTTGAGCGGCCCTCTTCGAGCTTGATGCGGTTCTCGTACTGGGTGGCCACTTCGGCCATCAAGATCCACAAGTCACGTTCAATCTCAGCGATCGTCGTGTTGAGTACGGAGCCCGGTTCCTGCAGTGAGCGAGCCCACCCCAGCGCGGCCTGCGCCTCGTCGACGGCGCCATTGAGTTCAATGGCTGCTGCGTCTTTGTTAATACGGCCACCAAACAAAAGTCCCGTGGTGCCGTCGTCGCCCTTACGTGTATAGATCTTCACTCGCCCAGCGTAATGACTTGAAAACCCAAACGGGTAGCCTTAAGGGGTAATGAGCCTCGCTACCAAGCCCCCCTTTTCTCGCCCCGGCGCCGACGACCCCTATTTGGCGGCCCTGGCGAAGGGCGTGTTGATCTACGACGGGGCCACCGGCACCAACTTGCAGCTGCAAAACCTCACCGCTGACGACTTTGGCGGCGCTGCCTTTGAGGGGTGCAACGAGCTCTTGGTCGTCACCAAGCCATCGGCAATCGAGCAGGTGCACCGCTCGTTCCTCGACGTCGGTGTTGACGTGATCGAGACCGACTCCTTCGGCTCCTTTGGCGTCGTGCTGGCGGAGTACGGCATCGCCGACCGCGCCTTCGAACTCGCGCACCAGTCGGCGGTCATCGCCCGCACGGTGGCCGACGAGTACTCCACGCCCTCGCACCGGCGTTTCGTGGCCGGCTCCATCGGACCGGGCACCAAGTTTCCCACGCTGGGCCACATCACGTACGACGAGTTGAGCGCCAGCTACGAAGAGCTCGCCTACGGCCTCCTCGAGGGTGGCGTTGATGTCCTGCTGGTCGAGACCATGTTCGACCTGCTCTCGGGCAAGGCCGCCATCGCCGCCTGTCAGCGGGCCATGGTCCGCCACGGCCGCCTGGTGCCTATTCAGGCTCAGGTCACCATCGAGCTAACCGGACGCATGCTGCCCGGCACCGAAATCGGCGCCGCCATCACCTCGCTGAGTGCCCTTGGCGTTGATGCGATTGGTCTGAACTGTGCGACCGGTCCCGTCGAGATGTACGAACCACTGCGCCAGCTCTCTGACACTGCCCCCATGCCACTGGCCTGCCTCCCCAACGCCGGCCTGCCCAGCGTCGTCGATGGCAAGATGCACTACGACCTCACGCCTGAGGGACTGGCCGAACACTTGGCCAAGTTTGTTTCGGAGTTTGGTGTGCAGATTGTGGGCGGTTGCTGTGGCACCACCCCAGCGCACCTCGAAGCAGTCGTCAACGCCGTTCGCCCGCTGACGCCCGCCCCGCGCTCGCCGCAACTCGACCCCTCGGTCGCCTCGATCTACTCGGCAGTGAACTACCAGCAGGACCGTTCCGTTCTCATGGTGGGTGAGCGCACGAACGCCAACGGTTCCAAGAAGTTCCGTGAGGCCATGCTGGCCGGCGACTGGGACACCTGCATCGCCATTGGTCGCGAACAGATCAAGGAAGGCGCGCACGTCCTGGACGTCTGCGTTGACTACACCGGCGCCGACGGCGTCTCGGACATGAACGAGGTGCTGTCACGCCTCGCGACGCAGTCCTCGGTGCCGATCATGGTCGACACCACCGAAACCAAGGTGGCCCGTCAGGCGCTCACCTGGTTGGGTGGCAAGGCCATGCTCAATTCCGTCAACCTCGAAGAAGGCGACGGCGAGGGCACCCGTCTGGACGGCTTCTTGTCACTCGCAGCCGAATTTGGTGCCGCCGTGGTGGCGACCTGCATCGACGAGGAAGGCCAAGCGCGCACCGCCGAATGGAAGTTCCGCGCGGCCAAGAACATCACCGACCTGGCCGTTACTCGCTACGGCCTCAAGGCGACCGACATCTTCATCGACCCCTTGGCGCTGCCGCTGTCGACGGGCATGGAAGAGTCGCGCCGCGACGGCATCGAGACCCTTGAGGGTATTCGCCGAATCAAGGCCGAGCTCCCAGGTGTCCGGACAATCCTTGGTCTCTCGAACATCTCCTTTGGCTTGAACGCGGCGGCTCGCCAGGTGCTCAACAGTGTGTACCTCCACGAAGCGACCGAGGCCGGCTTAGACGCCGCCATCGTGCACGCCTCGAAGATCTTGCCGCTGTCGCGCATCTCTGACGAAGCCCGTCAGGTCTGTCTCGACCTCATCTACGACCGTCGCACCCCCGACTACGACCCCCTTCAGGAACTCCTGCGACTCTTCGAGGGTGTCACCACCTCACATAACAACGCCACGAATCTCGAGGAGTTGCCACTCGAAGAGCGCCTGCGTCGTCGCATTATTGACGGCGTTCGCGTCGGGATGGACGTGGACTTAAACGAGGCCATGGCCGCGGGCCTGGCCCCGTTGGCCATCGTCAACGACATCTTGCTCGACGGCATGAAGGTCGTGGGCGAACTCTTCGCTTCCGGCGAAATGCAGCTGCCGTTCGTATTGCAGAGTGCCGAGACCATGAAGGCCGCCGTGGCCCACCTCGAGCCCTTCATGGAGAAGGCCGACCAGGGTGGCCGTGGCACCTTCGTGATCGCCACCGTCAAGGGCGACGTCCACGACATTGGCAAGAATCTGGTCGACATCATCTTGACCAACAACGGCTACGAAGTCATCAACCTCGGTATCAAGGTCGGTATCAACGAAATGATCCAGGCCGTGAAGGAACACGACGCGGACGCCCTCGGCATGAGTGGGTTGCTGGTGAAGTCCACGCTCATCATGCGCGAAAATCTCGAAATCTTGGCCGACCAGGGACTGGGTGACCTGCCCGTCGTCCTCGGTGGTGCCGCCCTCACCCGCACCTACGTGGAACGCGACCTGCGCGAGATCTACCCCGGACGCCTCTTCTACGGCAAGGATGCCTTCGAGGGCCTGCGCGTGCTCGACCGACTGGGTGAACTCAAGAAGACCGGCGAGGGTGACGAGACCTTCGGTCGCGAAATCTCCGAGCGCAAGGTCTATCGCAAACTGCGCGGCGAAGAGCGTGAGGCACCCGCCGATCTCCCACTGCGCAGCCCGGCGGTCGCCAGCGACAACCCACTCTTCCCGCCACCCTTCCTGGGCAGCCGCGTCGCCAAGGGCATGTCCGTGGACGAGATCAGCTCCTACTTGAACTTGACGGCTCTTTTCCGCAACCAGTGGGGCTATCGACCCGAAGAGGGCGAAGACGACACCGCGTTCAAGGATCGCGTGAGCGCCGAGTTGCGCTCGGTGCTGGCGTTGGCCAAGGAGCAGGACCTCTTGGTCCCCCAGGTCGTCTACGGCCACTTCCCCGCCGCCTCCGACGGTGACGACCTCATAATCTTCACCGACGACACCCGGACCACGGAGCGCACCCGCTTCCACTTCCCGCGCCAGCACAAGGATGACTACTTGTGCATCGCTGACTTCTTCCGCCCGGTGGACTCCCCCGATAAGGACTACGCCAGCTTCATGTTGGTGACCATGGGCTCGCGCGTCTCGGCCTACGCCAAGGAGCTCTTCGATGAGAATCGTTACAGCGACTACCTCAAGATCCACGGCCTCGGTGTCGAAATGGCCGAGGCCTTGGCCGAACTCTGGCACCAGCGCATTCGCGAAGAGTTGGGCTACGTCGACGAAGACGGCCCCACCCTCTTTGGGCTATTCCGCCAGCAGTACCGTGGTGGCCGCTACTCGTGGGGCTACCCCGCCTGTCCTGACCTCACCGACAACGCCAAGGTCGCCGAGCTCCTCGAAGCCAGCCGCATTGGTGTTGAGGTCTCCGAGGGTTTCCAGTTGCACCCGGAACAGACCACTGACGCAATTATCTGCCACCACCCGAAGGCGAAATACTTCGTCGCTGACTAATTAGCGGCGCGTGGGCAGCCCGAGGGGCGTCGCGTCACTCAGCGCCTTCTTGGCGTGGTAGCTCGAACGCGTCAGCGGCGAGGACTGCACGTGCGACAGACCTAGCGCCATGCCACGGGCCGCCAGTTCGTCAAACTCCGCTGGCTCCCAGTATCGAGCCACGGGCAAGTGCTTGGCCGTTGGGCGCAGGTACTGACCAATGGTGGCAATCGAGACGCCAATAGCGGCCAGGTCAGCCAGCGTCTCTTCGATCTCTTCGGGCGTCTCACCGAGGCCGACCATCATGCCCGACTTGGCCGTGAGGCCAGCCGCGACGGACCGGGCCAGCACCGTCAGTGAGCGGTGGTAGGCCGCGCTGGGGCGCACCGCACGCTGCAAGCGCGCCACCGTCTCAATGTTGTGGTTCATGACGTCGGGACGGGCGTCAATGATCAACTGCAACGCCTCGGGGTCGCCCTTGAGGTCGGAGATCAACACTTCGACGTTGGTCTCAGGTGAGCGACGACGGATGGCGTAGATGGTTTCGGCAATTGCACCGGCGCCGCCATCGGCCAAGTCGTCACGGGCGACGCAGGTAATCACGGCATGGCTCAGCTTGAGGCGCACCACGGCTTCAGCCACCCGCTCGGGCTCCGTGGGGTCGAGCTCGAAGGGCTTACGCGTGTCAATCAGGCAAAACCCGCAAGCGCGGGTGCAGCGTTCACCGTTGACCATGAAGGTCGCGGTGCCGTCGGCCCAGCACTCGAAAATATTGGGGCAGCCCGCCTCTTCACAGACCGTCACCAAGCGAAGATCTTCGGTCAAGGTGCGCAGCGACTGGTACTCCTGACCCATGTGGGCCTCAATGCGGAGCCACTCGGGCTTGCGGGTATTAATCGGCAGGGCCTCATCGGGGTTGACCCCGGCCTTGCGCAGGCGGCGAATCAACGGGCGCTCATCCGAGACGGTCGCGACCGAGCGGTCAACGCGCGCCACACGCTCCTCGCCACCGATGCGACGGACCAGTTCTTGGCCCAGCAGTTCTTCGACTTCGAGTAACGGCACGTCGAGACCGAGTGACTGCAGCGAGCCCACGGGCTTGTCGGGAATGCCGCAGGGAACAATGGCCTCAAAGGCGCTCATGTCCGTCGTCACGTTGAGTGCCAGTCCGTGCAGGGTGCGGCGCACGCCGTGCTTGTTGCGCTTGGTGCGCACGCCCACGGCCGCAATCTTGACGGGCTCGGACTCGAGGTGCGCCCAGACGCCGGGGTAGTCGTCCAGACGGCCCACCTCACCGAGCACGTGGTCCGTGTCCAGCATGGTCACCGTGGCGATAATGGCGTCTTCCATCATCGTGACGTGGTCCTTGCCAGCGGCAGGATCGTCCACCACGGTGATGACCGGCCACGCCACAATTTGCCCGGGGCCGTGGTACGTCACGTCGCCCCCGCGGTCGGCATCGACCACGTCGGCGTCGAGCGTTGCGGGGTCTACCTTGAAAGCGTCTGGACTGGTGCGAATCCCCTTGGTATAGGTCGGGGGGTGCTCCATAATGAGGATGTAGTCATCGGCGGCGTGCATGAGCGCACGTTGCAGGTCATTGGCTTCCGCGAAGCTCACGCGGCCCAGATGACGGCGGCGAAGCATTTATCGCTCGGCGTTAATGTCGAGTCCGGCCAACAGCTCGCCGACTCGCTCGAGGTAGGACGTCGCTACGGCGGCGTCGCAGACGCGGTGGTCAAACGACAGACCCAACACCACGCGGCGACCCACGCGAACGACTGCTTCGCCGTCAACGACGTCGACAACCGGCACGGTCCGCACGGCGCCAACGCTCAACACGGCCACCTGGGGCTGAATGAGAATCGGTGCGCTGACGAGCGTGTTCGCGCTGGTAGCGCCGGCGACGGTGAACGTGCCGCCCATCAAGTCATCGGTGGTGAGCTGGCGTGTCGCCAGGCGCTCGTCGACTTCGACCACGCGGCGAGCCAAAGCACGCAGCGTCAGGCCGGCAGCGGCGTGAACCACGGGGACCAACATGCCGTCGGCCTCGACGTGGCGGGTGAAGCCCACGTTGACCGTGCGCTGCAGGACCAGCTCCTCGTCGAGGTAGAACGCGTTCAACACCTCGAACTCGCTCAGGGCGCGAACGGCGGCCAGGCCGACAACAACTTCGTCGGTCAAGGCGAAGCCGTCACTGGTCTCACGACCAGCGGCGTCGACCTGATCAAAGAGTGCGGCGTCAACTTCAATAGCGACGAAGCCGTGCGGTGCCGACAGTGACGACACCGACATGTGCGCACCCATACGGCGCTGGCCGTTCGAGAGCTTGCGGACCACGGCTTCGGTGGGACCCTGGGCGACCGCACGCTCGGCGTCGCGGCGAGTAATGGCACCACCGGTGCCGGTGCCGGCAACCGTCGATGGCTCCACGCCACCGTCGAGAAGAATGCGACGCACCACTGGCGACAGGACGACACCGTTTGCACCGGTGCCCTGGGCCGCGGGAGCTGCCGTAGGCGCGGCGGGTGCAGCAGCCGTCGCGGGCGCAGCGGCCTCGGCGGCGGCACCGGGCACCGCCTCGGTGGCCGATTCGTCAATGATGGCCACGACGGCACCGGTTTCCACGGTGTCGCCTTCGGCGGCCAGGATCTGGGTCAAGACACCCGAGGCCGGTGAGGGCATCTCGGAGTCAACCTTGTCGGTCGAAACCTCGAAGAGCGCCTCGTCACGCGCGACGAGGTCGCCCACCTTCTTGAACCATTGGGTAATGATTCCTTCGGTGACCGACTCACCCAGCGATGGGAGGGTGACCTCAGCCAACGTGGATACCGCGGCCTGCGAGGGCGAGCAAGGTCTCGCCGAAGGTTTCGGACAACGATGGGTGTGGCTGGATCAGCGCGGCGGCCTCTTCAGCCGTGGCTTCCCAGTTCACGGCGTAGTAGCCAGCACCGAGCTGCTCGGTGACCCATGGACCGGCCATGTGGACACCCAAGATCTGACCGGCGGTGCCGTCAGCGCGCTTCTCGGCAATGATCTTCACCACGCCATCGGTCTCGCCGATGATCTGGGCGCGGCTGTTGCCACCGAAGGGGTCCTTCTTCACGACGACGTCGTAGCCGCGCTCCTTGGCGGCAGCCTCGGTGAGGCCGCAGAAGGCAACTTCGGGGTTTGAGTAGATGGCCCACGGCACGCGGTCGTAGTCGACCGGCACGACGTGCTCACCGATGATGGTCTTGATGGCGACAATCGCTTCCGCGAAGGCAACGTGTGCGAGCTGTGGCGTGCCGGCCACGACGTCACCGATGGCGAAGACGTTGGCGTTAGCGGTGCGCATGTAGCCGTCGGCAACAACGAACCCACGCTCGTTCACTTCGACGCCCGTACCCTCGCCCAGCAGGCCTTCGGTGCGGGGGCGGCGGCCCACCGAGACGACCACCATGTCCACGGTGATGTCGTCGGCGCCGTCGAGGTTGATCGTGGTGCCCTTCTTACCGGGCGTGTGACCAGTGATCTTGGCGTTGGTAACGATTTCAATACCGCGCTTCTTAAAGGCGCGCTGCACAACGGTGGCGACTTCAGTGTCGCAGCCAGCGAGGATCGAGGGCAGGCCCTCCAAGATGGTGACCTTGGAGCCCATGTCAGAGAGCATGGAAGCGAACTCAGAACCAATGGCGCCACCACCGATGACGGCGGCCGTCTCGGGCAGTGCCGTCAAGTCGAGGAACTCGTCGGAGGTAACCACGATCTTGCCGTCGACCTCGAAACCAGGCAGCGTGCGGGGCACGGAACCAGCGGCGATGATCACGTTGGTGCCCTGGGCGACGACGCCAGCGTCGGCACCGTCGAGCACGGTCACGGTGTTGTTGGCGTCGAGACGACCGGTGCCCTCAAACGTCGTGACCTTGCGGCCCTTGAGCAGTCCGGAGACACCCTTGTGGAGCTTGTCAACGATGTCGTTCTTGCGACCCTGCGACACGGCGAAGTCGACCGACACGCCCTTGGTCGTGATGCCGAAGGCACCGGCGTGCTCGAGGGTGCGGCGCACGTGCGCGGTCTCGAGGAACTCCTTGGCGGGAACGCAACCACGGTGCAGGCAGGTGCCACCCACCTTGTCGCGCTCGACGAGCGCCACGTTCAAACCGGCAGCTGCGCCGTAGAGGGCGGCGGCGTATCCGCCAGGACCGCCACCAATGATGACAACATCGAACTTCTGGATCTCGTTCGCCACGACAATTCCCTTCGTATTTGGATTTCTCCCGAGGTAAATCCTACCGGTAGCGGTGAAACGGACCCCAAAAATTACGAACTGGTCTGTCCATACTGACTATCAGCGGCATTGGTAGCGAGCAGGTCGACGAAATCATTGCCCTTGTCGCCCGAATGGCCCTTGACCCACGTAAAGGTCACGGAGCGACCGCTGGTGAGCACCAACGCGAACAGTTCTTCCCATAAGTCGCGGTTGGCCACCGGCTGGCCCTGGGAGTTCTTCCACCCCCGGCGCAGCCAGCCCTTGTGCCACTGATCGTGAAAGCACTTAATGACGTAGGTGGAGTCCGAGACAATTTCGACGGGATCGTCATCGTTGGCCTTGAGAGCCTCAATAACGGCCTGAATCTCCATGCGCTGATTGGTGGTGTGGGCTGCCGCCCCCGAGCCGTAGTGTTCCTTGGAGCTAGCCCACGCCCATCCGCCCGGTCCGGGGTTCCCGCGACAGCTGCCGTCGGTATAGATCTTTCTCACAGTGAACGGGTCTGCCAGGCGTCGGGATCGTCGCTAAAGCGCGTCACCGACTCGGGCAAATCACCACGGAGCACTTGGCCCAGCGTGACGTGTTCTAAGACTTCACGCAGGGCGCCGCGCACGGCGACCCAGACGTCGCGCAAGTGGCTGGCGTCGCCTTCGTAGTTGAGCGTTTCGGGGCGCATGCCGCGCACGCCGGCCAATGGACCCGCAACCACGCGCAAAATGTCGGCAATCATGATCTCGTCGGGGTTGTGTGCCAGACGAAAGCCACCCTCGGGGCCACGCTGCGAGGTCACGAGACCACCGCGACGCAAGTCGGACATGATGGCCCCAAGGAACTTGGCGGGCAGGTCCTGGTCGTGGGCCAGGTGCTCGGCGCTCACTGAGTGGTCGCTGGCGGCGAGGCAGAGCAGGGCGCGAATCGCGTATTCGGCTTTGGCGGGAATCTGCATAGGTCCATTCTGCCCCATTCCCATAGGAAAGGTGGCAATACCAGCCTAGGCTGGTTCCGTGCAATCACTCGCAACCCGCAACCTCTATCTCTGCGTTGGCGCTCGAGCCGACATGGCCACCTTTTTGCCCGAGGTGCTGCGTGGGGGCATTGACGTCGTCCAACTGCGCGAAAAGGACGGGGACGACGACCTGCGCCGGGCCATGGCGGCCATTATGGTGCCTATCTGCCGTGACTTTGCGGTGCCCTTCGTCATGAACGACTCCCCCGAACTGGCCTTCGAGGTAGGAGCGGACGGCGTCCACGTCGGCCAGGACGACACATCGGTCGCCCGTTGTCGTGAACTCTTGGGTCCCGACGCCATCGTGGGTCTCTCCACTCACGCCCCGGCCGAGTTTGACGCCGGACTCGCCGAAGCCGTCACCTACCTGAGTGCCGGTCCCATTGTCGAGACGCCCACCAAGGCTGGACGCGAGGGCACCGGCGTGGCATACGCCGTCGAGTGCCAGAACAAGACGAGCCTGCCCGTCTTCGTTACCGGTGGTGTGAACGACCACACCATTGGCGATCTCGTCACCCAAGGACTTCGCCGTTTTGTGGTGGTACGCCACCTCACCGAGGCGGCCGATCCCTTTGCCGCCGCGCGCGCCCTGCGTGACGCCTACGAAAGTGCTCGCTCAGCGGTGGCGGTCGAGCCAGCCCAGTAGCGTCGCCACCATCCGCGGGTCGGCCCGCAGTTGGTGTCCCGCACTTTGAATAATGCGCAACTCGGCGCGTCCGTCGGCCGCCGCGACGAGGTCGCGTGCGTCCTGGGCCGGTACTTCGAGGTCTTCTGACCCGTGACCGATCAAGAGCCGGCGTGGCGGAATTTCGCCAATGGCGTCACGGGGATCGAGCGACAGGACGTCGTTCCACAACGTCTCGATGTCGGGGAAGGTGTCGGGCTCAAGGACTACACCCGAGTCCTGCACGGCCCGGTGAAAGACGGCGGGGTCCTCCATCCACTGCGCCAAGTGGGCCGGGGTGGCGAAGGTCGCCACGCCACGCACCCGCTCGTCGGCCGCGGCGCGATTGAGCGCCAGCACACCGCCGAATCCGAAACCCGCCAGAGACAGCGAACGATCATCTTCATCGACGTAGTCCGTGATGGCGGCCAAGTCGGCGCACCACTGCTGTGGGGTAAACGAGCCCGAGCTCGACCCCACGCCCGAAAGTGTGCCGGTGACCACAACCCAGCCCGACTCGGCAGCCAGGTGCTCCGCCAGTTCGGGCAGCAGAGCGGCCGCTTGGCGGCCCATGCCGGTAGTGCGAGGCAGACCGTGCACCAGAACGAGCGTGTGCGCCGCCGCGCTCCGCCCCGAAGGGCGAGCGATGCGAATGTCGATGAGCGAAGGGCCGCTGGAGATCTGTGCGTGGTCGAGCATGAGAGTGAAGCCCCAGCCTAGAACGCTGGAACGCCAATTCCGTGTCGCCGGTAGGCTAGGGACGTGGCTACTCCCCTTCTCGAACTCAAGAATCTGCACGTTGAAGCCGACGGCTCGCCCATTTTGCGCGGCGTCGACCTGATCGTTAACGAAGGCGAAGTACACGCCCTCATGGGACCCAACGGCGCGGGAAAGTCCACGCTGGCCAGCGTCATCATGGGCCACCCTGGCTACACCGTGACCCAGGGACAGATCCTCCTCAACGGCGAGGACATCGCCGACTGGGACCCCGACGAGCGCGCTCGCGCCGGCATCTTCCTCGCCTTCCAGTACCCCGAGGCCATTAGTGGCGTCTCCGTCGTCCAGTTCCTGCGTCAGGCCATTGCCGCGCGTCGCGGCCTCGACGAACTCAGCGTGCTCGAAGTGCGCCTCGACCTGATGGAGTGGATGGACCGTTTGGGCATGGACCCCGCCTTCGCTGAACGCCACCTCAACGACGGCTTCTCCGGTGGTGAGCGCAAGCGCAACGAAGTGCTGCAGATGGCGCTGTTGACGCCCGTCCTGGCGCTGCTCGACGAGACCGACTCTGGCCTCGACATTGACGCCCTGCGCATTGTGGCGCGCGGCGTGCGCACGGTGCGCGACGAAAACCCCACCATGGGCGCCGTAGTCGTCACCCACTACGTCAAGTTGCTCGAAGAGATCCAGCCTGACCGCGTCCACGTGTTGATTGACGGCCGCATTGAGCGCTCCGGCGACGCCACGTTGGCCCAGGAGATTGAGGCGCACGGCTACGACCAGCTGCGTCCGTCGGCGGTCTGATGACGCACTTTGACCCGCTCGCGGTACGAAGCGACGTCCCCCTGCTCGGTCGTGTCATTAACGGCCACCCCATCACCTACCTCGACTCCGGTGCCACCTCGCTGACGCCTCGCCCGGTGATCGAGGCCATGAGCCACTACTACGAGAACAACCACGCCAACGTGCACCGTGGGGTCTACCAAACGGCGGCCGAATCCACCGCCCTCTACGAGGGTGCCCGCGAGGCGGCCGCTCGATTCCTCAATGCGCCCGGTGGCGCCCGAGAAATCATCTTCACCAAGGGCTGCACCGAATCGTTCAACCTCTTGGCGCGCTCCTGGGGCGGCGCCAATCTCGGTGCCGGTGACGTCGTTTTGCTGTCGGAGATGGAGCACCACGCCAATATCGTGCCGTGGTTCCAGCTGCGTGACAGCCACGGGATTGAAGTTCGCTTCATCCCCGTCACCGACGACTTCCGCTTGGACCTGACGGACCTCGACGCCTTGTTGGCCGGGGTGAAGTTGGTGTCGATCACCGCCATGTCGAATGTGCTGGGCACCATCAACCCAATCAAGGAACTCGCTCAGGCTGCCCACCGCGTCGGTGCCCTCATCGCCGTCGACGGCGCCCAGTCGGTGGCCCACTCGGCGACTGACATCGCCGACCTCGACATCGACTTCCTCGCCTTTTCGGCCCACAAGATGCTCGGACCGACTGGTTTCGGCGTGCTCTGGGGTCGATTGGAGCTGCTCGAAGCCATGCCCCCGTTCCTCGGTGGCGGCGGCATGATTGGCGACGTCTCGACCTCGGGATTCACGACGGCCCCCGTGCCCGCCAAGTTCGAAGCCGGTACCCCGCCCATCGCCGAGGCCGTCGGCTTCGGTGCCGCCGTGCGCTACCTCGAGGCACTGGGCATGGACAACATCGCCGCCTACGAACAGACCCTCACCGCTGATGCGCTTCACCGCTTGGCCGCAGAGTTTGGCGAGCGCGTCCGCATCATCGGACCAACCACAACCGACCTCCGTGGCGGCGTGATCAGCCTCGATGTCGAGGGCGTCCACCCTCACGACGTCAGCCAGGTGCTCGACCAGCACGGCGTCTGCATTCGCCCCGGCCACCACTGCGCCAAGCCGCTGATGAAGCGCTTCGGCCTCAACGCCACGGCCCGCGCATCCTTCGGCCCCTACTCCACTACCGGCGACACCGATGCCCTCATCGTGGCCCTGCACGACGCCATCGCTATGTTTGGTGCCGCATGAGCAACCTCGACGACCTCTACCGCGAGATCATTCTCGACCACTACCGCACCCCGCGTAATCGCGGCGAGTTGCCCGACCCCGCCATTAAGGCCGAAGGCTTCAACCCCCTGTGTGGTGACGAGATCACGGTCTACCTGGACGTCGAAGATGGTGTCGTCAAGGACATCAAGATCTCCGGCCAGGGCTGCTCCATCTCGCAAGCCTCTTCCTCACTCATGAGTGCCGCCGTTAAGGGCAAGACCATTGACGAAGCCCGTGAAAAGATCTTGACGTTTAAGCGCTTGATGGGCTTAGAGGAGGCCGTCGATGACGAGCCGGTCAATCTGCGCACGCTCGGTGAAATTGCCGCTCTCGCGGGTGTCGTGAAGTTTCCGGTGCGCATCAAGTGCGCCACCTTGGCGTGGAACACGCTGACGGAAGCGTTAACGGAACAGCCCTAAGGCGTTAGCGGGTGCGGAACGGCTCGTAGCCGTCGCGCTCGAGGGTCTCGACCATCTCAGGTCCGCCCGTGGCCACTACGCGACCATCAGTCACCACGTGAATCACCGTCGGGGTCAACTCCTGCAGGAGGCGACTGAAGTGCGTCACGGCCAACACGCCGCATCCCCACTCGGTCGTGGCTGCCTGCAAACGACGGGCCACGGCACCAAGTGCGTCCACGTCAAGACCAGAGTCGATCTCGTCAAGCATGGCGAAGCGGGGCTTGAGCACACCAATCTGGACCATCTCGGCGCGCTTGCGCTCACCACCGGAGAGGTCAACGTTCATAAAGCGGTCGAGTAGCTCGGGCTTGAGGTCAACGGCGATTGATTCGTCGCGCATGCGCTCGCGCAGACCATCGGCACTGGCGCCGGCTGCCGCCAACATGTCAGCGGGACGAACGCCCGGCACTTCCATGGGGTGCTGCAGTGCGAGCAGCAGACCGTGGCGGGCACGCTCGGTGGCCGACAGTGACAGAAGTTCAACGCCGTCGAGTGTGACCGATCCGTCGAGCACTTTGTAGCCAGGGTGTCCAGCGAGCGCGTGGGCCAACGTTGACTTGCCTGAACCGTTTGGGCCCATGATGACGTGGACTTCGCCTGACTGCATGGTCAGGTCGAATCCCTTCAGAACTTCCTTACCGGCGACAGAAACGCGCAGGCCGGCAATGGTCAAGGTTGACGTCATGGCACCACCACTTCGAATCGTCCGTCACGGTTCACTACCTCGTAGGTAGCCACAGGACGGGTTGCGGGAAAAGACGTCGGCTCACCAGTGACCAATGAGAAGTTGCCACCGTGGCGGTCACACTCAATTTCACAAGTTTCGGCGTTAACCTCACCCGTAGAGAGGGGGAAGTCAGCGTGCGAGCAACGGTCATCAAGCACGTAGAGCGAGTCGTCGATACGCACCACGACGAGGACGCGACCCGCAGCGGGAACGCTCGTTGCCGCACCCGAGGTGTAGTCGTCGAGAACACCGAGGTCGATGGTCGTCATGGCGTCACCACCGCAACGTCGGCCAGGACCTGCGCCAGGTCCTCTTCGACTACGTCGGCGAGTCCCGATGGCAGTGTGGCCAACATCTCGTAGAAGAATCCTTGGATCATCAGTCGTTCGGCGTCGTGGCGCGACACACCACGAGACTCGAGGTACCAGCGCTGCAGTTCGTCCAGTGGACCCACACTCGACGCGTGGGCGCACACGACGTCGTTTTCACGAATGTCGAGGTTGGGCACCGAGTCAGCGTGCGCGTGCGGCGACAGCAAGAGGTTGTGATTCGTCTGACGGGCGTCCGTGCGCTTCGCACCCTTCTCAATTTCAATAACGCCGGTGTAGACCGAGCGCGAGTGGTCGGCGACGGCGCCCTTGGAGAGCAGCGTGGAGTTCGACCGGCCAATTTTGTGGAACTGACGGGTCCGGAAGTCGTGAATCTGTGAACCGGCACCGAGGAACGTCGTGCGCAGTTCGTTCTCTGCACCCGTACCGAGGATTTCGGCGTCGTTGCGCGAACGGTTGTAGTGCGCACCAATCGACAGCACCGACTGGCGCAGGCGGCTGTCGCGGTGCAAGAAGGCGTTCGAGCGGGCAACGTGCCAGGCGGAGGTTTCCAAGCGCTGGTAGGTCGTCATCTGTAGCGCGGCGTTGTCGGCAATGTGGAACTCCGTCAATGGCACGACCAAGGCATTCGCACCGCCATCGACGTACTCGACGATTGAGCAGGCGCTTGAGGTACCCAGGGATATCTTGAGCTGGGGGAAGCTGGCCCCGGCCGTAGTGGTGTTCACGACGAGCACGGGCTGCGCAATCTGGGCCTGGGCTGCCACAGTGATCGACACCACGTTGGGCGTGAGTGCGCAGTTCAACAGGGCAAAGGCATCACCGGCGTAGCGGTCGGCCGTCTCGGCCACGCTCGACGCCTCTTGGGTGACGCTGAGACCGTCGACCGAGCCCTCCACTGAGACCAGCGAACCGTTCACGATGTGCACGACGACACCAGCGCGGGACCGGAGCGCGGTCGCAAAGGGCGTGAACGCCGGCACGGTGGTGACCGCGTCCAAGGAGAAGTTGTCGAGAGAAAAATCACTCAGCGGGGCGTAGCGCCACACCTCGTCAGACGTTGTGGGAAGACCCACTGCTACGAAACGGTCAAAGGCGTCACGACGTGACGAATCGCTGTGACCAGAAACTAGGGCGTGCGCGGACTCAGAAAAAGTACTCATAACGGGACCGCTTCAGTGTAATGGGAGGGGGAAATTCTTCCAGCGCTACTTGCGCCAGAACTGCCACCGACGCTTGGGGGCGGTGTCTGAGACGCCGAGCTCGCGGCGGCGCTCCTCAATAAGTTCTGGCGCCACCGACTCAACAATCTCGCTCGCGGCCTTCAAAATATCGCGACGGTCCTCGATTGGAATTTCGGGGGCCGGCTCTTGCTCCACGTTCGGGCGTCGCGCCAACGATCCGTGCTGCCAGCCCACGTCAGCGAAGCGTGGCTCAAAGGTTATGCAGTCCGCTGGGCAGGCCCACGGCTGGTCGGGGGCGTTGCCCAAGGAGCAAAACCGCGCGACCTCACCTGAGTTGTATGTCCGGCTTTGGTAGTGCTTGCACTCTTCACGCATTCCCATGCCTCTAGTGTGCCACCTCCCTGCAACGTGAGTAGCGTTGCAGAGGTGAGCGCGCACCCCTTCACTTTGGTGGAAGGCGACCTCGACGCCACCGGTGTGACGGCGGCGGCGGCCCTTTCGGCGCGGGCCTATACGAACGACCCCTTCTTCGCCTACATCTTCACCAATCCCCGCCGGCGCGAGCGATCGGTGGCCCTCACCCATCAATCCGTCTTCGAACTTCGCGCGCCGCGACGTTGCGTGGTGCACGCTCGCGACGAGAACGGCGCCGTTATTGGTGTCGCCGTCTGGCTGCGCCCCGGTGGCTTTCCTCTACCGCCTCTCTCCCAGTTGCGGCAGATCCCCCTCGGGCTACAGGCCCTGCGTGGCCACCGACAGACCTTTCGTCGCGGCAAGAGCTTTCAGCAGCACATCGTGAAACTCCATCCCCGCACGCCCCACTGGTACCTCTGGTCGCTCACCGTTGCACCGGAGTGGCAGCATCGCGGCGTCGGTACCGCGCTGGTGCGCGATGGTCTCCATCGGGCCGACTCTGAACAGGTCGGTGTCCACTTGGAAACACAGAACCCCGACAACCTCCACTTCTACGAACGCTTCGGCTTCGCCCACAGCCACACCATTCAGCCCACGCCGGACAGCGCTAGTATCTATGGGATGTGGCGCCCCGCGGTTACTCAATGAGGGCGCTCACCGCGCGGGCACTCGTCGCTGAAGTCTTGGGGAGCTTTTTGCTGGCCATGATGGTCGCCGGTTCCGGCATCGCGGCCCAGACGCTCTCACCGGGAAACGTCGGCCTCGAACTCTTCGAAAATGCCGCGGCAGTGGCAGTTGGTCTCTTTGTCCTGATTATCTTGTTTCGCCCACTCTCGGGCGCCCACTTCAATCCCCTGGTGACGTTCGTCGACGTCGGCCTTGGTCGCCACCGATTCCGCGACGGCTTGGCCTACCTCGGCGCTCAGATTCTCGGATGCAGCGCGGGCACCGTCGTGAGCAACGTGATGTTTGGACTGGCCACCTGGCAGATCTCCACGCACCACCGCGCGTCGATGGCACACCTGGTCGCTGAAGTCATCGCCACCGCTGGCCTCATCCTCGTTGTCTTTGGGCTGCTTCGCAACGGCGAAGAGAGCAAGATTGCCCCCGTCGTGGCGGCGTATATCTTCACCTCGGCATTCTTTGCCGGGGCGACCTGTTTCATGAACCCCGCCATCACGATTGGTCGGATGTTCACCAACACCTTCACCGGTATTGCGCCGGCGTCGGTGCCCGGCTTTCTCGTCGCCGAGACTCTCGGGGCGCTCATCGGCATTGGGCTTGTTCTCTACCTGCTTCCCGAAAAGGAATGAGTATGACTACCCCTGAAGTCCTCTTTGTCTGCGTGCACAACGCCGGTCGCAGTCAGATGGCTGCCGCCTTCTTGCTGACGCACGCCAATGGTGCCATCAGCGTTCGTTCGGCCGGCACCGCGCCCGCGTCCACGATCAATCCGGCCGTCATCGAGGCCATGGCCGAAAAGGGCATCGACCTACTCGCGATGGGAGCAACGCCCAAATTGCTGGAGAGCGAGATCGTGCGGGGCTCCGACTACGTCATCACCATGGGCTGTGGCGACGAGTGCCCGTTCTTCCCCGGGGTGCAGTACCTCGACTGGGCGTTAGACGACCCGGCCGGTCAAGGTGTGGACGCTGTGCGTCCCATTCGTGACGAGATTGAACGTCGGGTGCTCGCGCTGATCGACGAGATCAACGCTTCGGCATAGTTAGCCGATTGAGCCTTCCATCTGGAGCTCAATCAAGCGCGACCACTCCACGGCGTACTCCATGGGGAGCGTGCGCGTCACCGGCTCAATGAAGCCGTTCACGATCATGCCCATGGCCTGGCTCTCAGTGAGACCGCGACTCATCAAGTAGAAGAGCTGGTCGTCACCAATCTTCGAGACCGTGGCCTCGTGACCGATCGATGCGTCCTGCTCGCCCACTTCCATGTAGGGCTTGGTTTCGGAGATTGACAGTTCGTCCAACAGCAGTGCGTCACAGCGCACGAAACTCTTGGCGCCCGTGGCCCCCTCTTCAACCTTGACGAGTCCGCGATAGGTCGTCAGACCGCCGTCCTTTGAGATTGACTTCGACACGATGGTCGACGTCGTCTCGGGAGCGCAGTGCACCATCTTGGCGCCAGCGTCCTGGATCTGGCCGTTACCGGCGTAGGCGACGGACAGAACTTCGCCCGAGGCCTTGGGTCCCATCAGGTAGACCGAGGGGTACTTCATGGTCAGGCGCGAGCCGATGTTGCCGTCAATCCACTCGACGTGGGCCTCTTCTTCGGCGCGTGCGCGCTTGGTGACGAGGTTGTAGACGTTGTTCGACCAGTTCTGAATGGTGGTGTACGTGATGCGCGCACCCTTCAGGGCCACCAACTCGACCACGGCCGAGTGCAGCGAGTCCGTGGAGTAGACCGGCGCGGAGCAGCCCTCGACGTAGTGCACCTGCGAGCCCTCGTCGGCGATGATGAGGGTGCGCTCGAACTGGCCCATGTTCTCGGTGTTGATGCGGAAGTAGGCCTGCAGCGGCTGGTCAACCTTGACCCCTGGTGGCACGTAAATGAAGGAACCACCCGACCAGACTGCCGAGTTCAGCGCCGCGAACTTGTTGTCGTTCGGTGGAATTACCGAACCGAAGTACTTCTTGACGAGGTCGGGGTACTCGCGCACCGCGGTGTCCATGTCGCAGAACAGGACGCCGAGACGCTCGAGGTCTTCGCGGTTGCGGTGGAAGACCACTTCCGACTCGTACTGCGCGGTCACGCCGGCGAGGTACTTGCGCTCGGCTTCGGGGATACCCAGACGTTCGTAGGTGTTCTTGATCGCGTCGGGCAGGTCCTCCCAGCGGTCAACCTGACCGCCGGTGGGCTTGATGTAGTAGTAGATGTCGTTGAAGTCGAGGTCGGGCATGCGCGTGGCGAACCAGTCGAGCATGGGCTTCTTTTCGAAGCGCTTCAGCGCGTTGAGACGGAACTCGAGCATCCAGGGCTGCTCGTTCTTGATACCGGACATTTCACGGACGATGGCCTCATTGATGCCCTTCTTCGGCTTGAAGACGGGAATCTGGTCGTCCGACCAGCCCAGCTGGTACCGGCTGAAATCAAGATTGTCAATCGACATGTGGCTCCTTTAGGGATATTCCCTACGTCCATAGTAGTAACTGCCCTCGGCTGTTCAACCGGTCTGGCAGAGTGGAAGGATGCCCACGCCTCCTCGCCCCGCGCAACGCCCCTTCGCCATTACCCGTCACGGGGACACCCGCATCGACCCGTATTACTGGCTCATGGGGCGCGAGGACGAGGAGGTCCTCACCCACCTGCGCGCCGAGAACGCCTACGCGGCCGAAATGCTCGCCCCCCAACAGGGACTACGCGACGACCTCTTCGCCGAGTTCAAGGCCCACATCGAAGAGACGGACATCTCGCTGCCCACGCGTCGAGGAACGTACTGGCACTACGCCCGCACCGTCGAGGGCCTCTCCTACCCGATCATCTGCCGGCTGCCCGTCGACGGTGACGACCGCACCCCACCGATCATCGACCCGGCCACGCCCTACCCCGGCGAGCAGATTGTGCTCGACGAAAACCTCGAAGCCGAGGGCCACGACTTTCTCTCGGTGGGCGTCTTCTCCATCAGCCCCGACGACCGCTGGGTTGCCGTGGGTGTGGACTTCGACGGCAACGAACTCCACCACGTCACTTTCCGCCCCCTCGACGGCCAGGAAGGTTGTGACGACGAACTCATCGACGTCTCCTACGGCTTCACCTGGTCGGAAGACTCGCGCTACTGCTTCTACACCCGCGTCGACGACGCCCTTCGGCCGTTCCAAATCTGGCGCCACGAATTCGGTACGCACACCAGTGCTGACGTGTTGGTACACCAAGAAGACGACGCCGAGTTCAACGTCAGCGTCGGACGCAGCTTCGACCGCCAGGTCATGTACCTGGCGATGTCCTCATCACGCACGACCGAAGTTCGCGTCCTCGACGCCGCGACGCCGACGGGCGAGTTCCGCACCATCTGCAATCGTGTGCCAGGTCGAGAGGTTGACCTCGAGCACTACTCACGCCCGAATCGAGCCCGGTGGTGGATTCAGACGACTAACGACGAGGCCAAGGACTTTCGCGCGCTGGTGCGCCCCGTCGCCGGCGGCGAGTGGCGCGAGCTGATTCCGCAGCGTGCCGGGGTCCGCTTGGAGACCGTCGTGGCCTTCCAGAACTTCTTCGTGGTGATCGAGCGCTTTGAGGGCTGCCCGAGCCTGCGCATCGTGCCGGCCCTCGACGGCGACGACCCTTTCGGTGACGACTTCTTAGAGCGCAGCTCCCTCATCGACCCCGGTCAGTATCCGGCCTCGGTGTTCTTATCCTCGAACGGCGACTACGACACACCGCTGCTGCGCGTGCAGATGATGTCAATGGTGACGCCCCGTCTCGTCGCTGACGTCGACGTTGTCACGGGTGAGCGCATTGTGCGCAAGCAGCAGACCGTCAAGGGTGGCTACGACGAGTCGGCCTACATCACCGGGCGGCTCTGGGTGGCCGCAAGCGACGGTGTGGAGATTCCCGTCACGGTGGTCGCACGCTCGGGTGTGCTGGTGCGTAACGATGACGGCACCCTGCGCGCCCCACAGGCCGCACCACTCATTCTCAATGGCTACGGCAGTTACGAATCATCGACCGACCCCTACTTCTCGGCCATCCGCTTAAGCGTGCTCGACCGTGGCGTCATTTTCGCCGTCGCCCACGTGCGCGGTGGGGGCGAAATGGGCCGCGCCTGGTACGAGATGGGTCGACTGGACCAGAAGGCAACCACCTTCTCGGACTTCGTGGCCGTTGCGCGTCACCTGATCGACGCCGGCTGGACCACGCCACCGCAGCTCGGCGCACGTGGTGGCTCAGCGGGTGGTCTCTTGATGGGTGCCGTCATGAACCTCGCGCCGGAGCTCTTCTCGTGCATCGTGGCCGAAGTGCCCTTCGTCGATGCACTCACCACCATGCTCGACGCATCGCTCCCCCTCACCGTTGGTGAGTGGGAGGAGTGGGGCAATCCCGACGCGTCGGCAGCGACCTATCGCATCATGAAGGGTTACTCGCCCTACGACAACGTGAGCGGCACGAACCCCGATGGGTCAGTGCGTCGCTACCCGAAGCTCTTCGCGACCGGCGGCCTCAACGACTCCCGCGTGGGCTTTTGGGAGCCCGCCAAGTGGGTCGCCAAGATTCGTGACGTGAATCCTCAAAACGTCGCCATCGCTGACTTCACCCTCGACGCCGGCCACGGCGGCCCGTCTGGTCGCTACGACTCGTGGCGCGACGAGGCGAAGAGCCTGGCCTTCTTATTGACGGAGATTGGCGCGGCTTAGAGAACGCCGAAGGCGAACAACACGATCGCCACGACGACGATAACGGCAGCGGCGAGCGCAATCACGCGACGTCGACGGTGGAGTCGCGTCGGTGGCATCTTGCGCAAAGACCGCTCGAGCGCCCACTTCTCGTCGTGGTGAATCGACGCGGGAACGATGGCGAACTCTTTCACGGGCATGCCGTCGCCAAACACCAACTCGCCATCCCCCTCAAGACGAGGCGCCTCGATCGCAATCTCATCACTAGGCAGTTCGTCACCTTCGAGAAGCTTGAACCCCTTGGCCACCCCGTAGGGCGACGGTGGAGCAAGTGGCCGGCGGGCCAAGCGATCAGACACCGAGACGCGACGGTGGCGACGCCACCAGAGGCCAACGGCCACCAACACGAGAACGATGACGAGCACCAACAACCACTGAGTCATCTCGCCACCTTTCACGAATTGCCGACAGTGTCAGCGTAGCGAGAAGTCCGCCGTTATTTGAGGAGGCGAAAGGCGCCGCGGTAGTAGAGACTCGGCTCACCCTCGAAGGCGTCAAGGCCCGTCACCGCGACAACGACCATGTCGTGATCCCCGTGGGTCGCGACTGAAATGATGTCGCCGGTGATATGGGCAAGAGCGCCGTTCAGCAGTGGCGCTCCGTTTTCGGCGACGACAACGTCCGCACCGGCGAACTTGTCGATGCCGGAGGTGGCAAAACGCATCGCCACCTCGGACTGCTCATCCGAGAGCACCGAAATGCCGATGGCGCTCGCGTGGCGAATCTTCTGCCAGGAGGAGCCGGTCGAGGTTGCGTTGAAAAAGACCAGTGGTGGGTCCATCGACAAGGCGCCAAAGGACTGGCAGGTTAAGCCAGCGGGTCCGTCCGCGGTCTGTGCCGTCACCACAACGACGCCGGTGGCGAATCGGCCGAGCACATCTTTATAACGAGAAGGATCGGCGCTGGACACGCCTGCACCTTACCGTGACTCGCCGGCGAGGGCCCACGTTCGACCGCGCTTCACCACGAGGCCATCACTCTCGAGACCGTCGAGACACCGTCGGATGCGCTCGACGTCATCACTCTGCGCCGCCACGCAGAGAGCGGCGAAGCCCACGGACTTTTCTCGCAGCGTCGCCAGCAGTCGCCCTCGAATCTGGCGGTCGGAACCGGCGAAGGGTGACTGCTTCTTCGAGACGCCCGCCGACCGTGGCGCCGGGTCGTCGCCACCGTCACGTTGCCAGCGACAGATGCGGCGCACCGGACACGTTTCACACCGTGGCGACGAGGCGCAGAACTGGGCGCCGAGATCGAGGAGCGCCTGGTTGAAGCGGGCGGAGTCCGATGGCGGCACCAGCGCATCGGCCATGGCCTGCGCTTCCTTCGTAGTCAATGGCCGATTGGCCACGGCTCGGGCCAACACCCGGCCGACATTGGTGTCGAGAACGCCCACTGGTGCGCCAAAGGCGAAGGAGGCAACGGCGTTCGCGGTGTAGGGGCCAATGCCCGGCAACGCTCGCAAGGCGTCGGGGTCAGCAGGGACTTTTCCACCATGGCGCTCGACCATGGCTTTGGCGGCGTCGTGCAAGAACTTGGCTCGGCGATGAAAACCCAGACCCTCCCAGTGGCGAACGACGCTCGCCAGCGGGGCGGCCGCGCAGGCCGCGGGGGTCGGAAATGAGGCCATGAACCGTTCCCAGGGTGCGATTACTCGAGCTACCTGGGTCTGCTGCAGCATGAACTCCGAGACGACGACGGCCCAGGGATCACCAATAGCAATCCAGGGCAGATCGCGCTCAATGGCCCCCGCACTGAAGAGCAGCGCGCGGCGCAGTGGCGCGAGCGCGTCGCCCGTCGCGGCCACGGGGCTCACTCAGCGGCAACCGGGCGGGTTGAGAAGGAGACGGTTGAGCCCGACAGCGATTCGCCGTCGACGATCAGTCGCCAGGTGTAGCGCTGGCCGGGAGCCAGTGGGATCGGTCCGAAGTTGATGGCAATTGGCACAATCGAGGGGGTGCCCACAGCCGCGCCAACTGGCGTGGAGGCCGTAAAGTCACCGCGCACCTCAATGCTCTGAGGCCCTTCGGGGGTCTCGAGCATCACCAACTGCCCATCGGCGTCTTCCAAGAAGAGCTCCCAGTGGTGGCCCTTGTCGAATTCGGCGGGCTGGACCTCAAAGCGAATGGCGACTCCGGCGGGCGTCGGGGCTGGCCCCGTAATGTCCCAGCCGCCACCGAGAATGTAGAGCTTGCCATCGGCAACTTGGACGGCATCTGCGAGCATCATGGTTACGTTCATGCCTACGAGACTAGGGCAGCCGAGACCCTCTTGGGGCCGCCCAAAGCACCAAAACCACGGCCGGCGGCGCCTCAACAACCCCTTCCATCAGGAGTTTTGATTACTGGTGGCGCTCATTTTGCTCCATCGGCGGGGTGGAGCCGGTAGCCTTGTACCCATGACTTACGTCGAGCGCTCTGGGCGCTTTTCGACGGCCTCGTCCGCTTCTCGTCGTGGCTCGACCTTTTCGTCGATCCTCGTCACGGTGGGCTTCGTCCTCGGGCTCGTGACCGCCCCCGCCACCGCGGGTGCGACAACCATTAGCCAGGAGAAGGCCGAAGCCGCCGTTCTCTACAACCAGATTCAGTCCATGACGGCCCAGACCCAGCTGTTGGGACAGAAGTACGACCTCGCCCACGTTCGGCTGGTCAAGATTCTCAACGAAATCGCCAACACCAAACAGGTCGTCAAGCAGATTGAGTCCCAGGTCTCGGTGGGCAAGAAACAGCTGGCCGCCGACGCCATTTTCGCCTACGTCACCAATGGGGCCGCCGCTTCCACCAGCCCCCTCTTCGCCACCAACGCCAACAACGTCGGTGCCACCAACCTCTACAACAACCTGGCCCAAGGAAATATTGGCGCTGCCATTAACTCCCTGAACAACCAGCGCCTGACCCTGACGTCGGAAAAAGCCCTCCTGCACGCCGAAGTCGGCAGGGCTGAGGAGCAGAATCACATTGCCGCCGAGGCCTATCAGAAGGCTGCCGGACTGCAGAACAAGCTCCAAAGCTCCCTCAACGCCGTCAAGGGGCAGATCGCTAGCTACTACGCCGCTATCGCGGCGGCGGCAGCCGCCAAGGCGGCGGCCAAGCTCGCCGCCGAAGAAGCGGCCCACCCGACCAATGGCTTTGTGCCCGGACCGGACCCCCAGGCCGACGTCGCCATTCACGAAGCCGAGACCTTCCTCGGCACGTGGTACTGCTGGGGCGGCGCGTCGCGTTCCTGCGTTGACTGTTCGGGCTTGATCATGCTGGCATACCAAGCGGCCGGCATTTACTTCCCGCACTACTCCGGCGCGATGTACGAGGAGACCCAGCGCGTCCCACTGTGGGACATTAAGCCGGGCGACCTCTTGTTCTACGGCTACAACGGCGACGAACACGTCGCGATGTACGTCGGCCACGGCAACATGATTGAAGCAGCTTCAACAGGCACACAAGTGCACATCACCCCCATTCGACTCGGCTACGGATTCTGGGGCTTAGGCCGTCCACGGGCCTAGCGATGGGACCGTTCCCCGTCGGCTTTCAACTCGGGCCGCTCTCCTTCCACCTCTACGGGCTCGGCCTCGCCATTGCGGCCTATGTCGCCTTTAGCTACGCCGAGCGCCGCCTGCGGGCCCGCAGTATCGATGTCACCCGGTTTGGCCGCTACGTCGCGTACTTGCTCGGGGCAGGGCTCATTGGTGCTCGTTTCGCCAACATCGCGACGAACTGGCCCTATTACAACGGCCACTGGGGCCGCTGGATCGCAGTCTGGCAAGGTGGCCTCGCCAGTTTCGGTGGCATTGCCCTTGCCCTTCCGGTTGGCCTGTGGCTGCAGCGGCGCTGGTGGCCACATGTCTCGCTGCTCGCTTTCTGTGACGGCCTCATCCCAGCGGTGGTCGCCGGCTGGGCGTTGGGCCGCCTCTTGGGACCGCAGTTCATGGTCGCCGGTGGCGGTCATCTCACGCACTCGTGGATCGGAATGTACTACCACGGCCAGGTCGGCAAACGGGTGCCCGTTCCACTGATCCAAGCCCTCGAAGACGGTGCCCTCTGGCTCGGCCTGCTCGCCAAGGAGCGGTGGTGGAAGACCAAGCCGCAGGGTGCCATCACCGGCGTGGCCATGGTGGTGTGGGGCCTCGTGCGGGCCTACGACGAACGCTGGCTCTTGGGCGATGAGTCCCACAGCGGGTCACTGGGCGTACAGCTCGCGGGACTGGCGTTGTGCGTTGGCGGCCTCATCTTGGTAGCTCGCGTCTGGCGCCGCCGCTCCATCTAACACCGGTGCGCTACAACTAAGAGATGACTCTTCGCCGCTTCGTCCTCACCGCCCTCATTACCTGCGCCTCCGTGGCCGTCTCCACTCCCGCACAAGCCGCGCCATCGCCGCTCGCCGGCGTCTGGGTCGAACCGTCGGCCGGCTACGGGTTCTTAGACGCGGCCGTGCGCTCGGCGACCCACAGCGTGGCCCTGTCGATGTACGAGATCATTGACCCAACCATGGAACAGTCGCTCGCCGCAGCCGCCGCTCGCGGGGTCGCGGTGCGTGTACTCATAGACACCAAGTACGAAAGCAGTCGCAACGCCCCGGCCGTGTCATTCCTGTCGACGCACCACGTCCACGTGTATTGGGCACCGAGCTCGCAGATCTTTCACGCGAAGTACCTCGTCATTGACGGCGTCCGGGCCTACATCGGCACCGGCAACTTCGTGGCCTACGACTACCCCAGCACCCGTGACTTCTGGGTCGAAGACACCACGTCGAGCGATGTTGGCGCCATGCTCGCCACGTTCAACAGCGACGTCGCCGGCGCAAGCATCAACGCCACGTCAAACGGACTGGTGTGGAGCCCCGGGTCAGAGCCGGCCATCAGCGGCTTTATCGCCTCGGCGAAGCACACTCTGTTGGTCGAGAACGAGGAGATGTACTCCTACGACATTGATGATGCCCTCGTCGCCGCGGCCCAACGGGGCGTCAACGTCACGGTCGTGATGACCTACTCGTCAAAGTACGTGAAGGATCTCGGCATCATCACGGCTGGTGGCGTCCACGTTCGACTGATGTCGAGTGGGCAGACCTATATTCACGCCAAAGCCATGTGCGCCGACTGCGTCGGCAGTTCGGGGACCGCTTTCGTGGGCAGCATTAACTTCTCGACCTCATCGCTCACCTACAACCGCGAGCTCGGTGTCGTGACAACGACCCCGGCAGTCGTGGCCACCGTGCGATCAACGATTAGCGCCGACGCCGCAGCGGCCAGCGCGTACCACTAGAACAGGCTGTTCCACTCTTCGTCGGTCAACTTGACGAGCTTCTCGACCTCGACGTCGGGACCGATAGCGATGCGGACGCTGTCCACGTACGATGCGTGGTCCAAACCAGCGCGGCGCCAGGCCTGAAAGAGTGAACGCGACGGCGTCTCGTTGGAGTAGATACCTCGGACCAGCACACCCTCTTGCGAAGCAGCAACAACGACAGCAGGACGGACCTTGGAGTGCACGTCAGGCATCGCGGGGTCAATGGCGTCGAAGGGCACGTCGGTGGCCACGACCCACCCAGCGAGCGGGTGCGCCGCGTCGAACTTGGCCGCCTCAGCGGGAGTCAGGGGAACGCTGCGACGGGTGACGTCGAGTGCAGCCACGACCACGGGGGCGACAGGGGCAGCCGCCGGAGCGGGCTTGGCCTTCTTTTCGTACTTGACCTTGCCCTTGGCCTTCTCGGCCTGGGCCTTCTTCTTGGCCTTCTCTTCTTCGCGACGCAGCCGGCGCTGCTCGAGAATGGCGGCGTCTTGCTCCTTGGGGTTCAGCAGCGACGCGGTGCCGGTGGTCACCTCGAGTTCGGGCAAGTGCAGGTCGGCCTCTTCGTCGAGAATTCGGCGGCACGAGGGGCTCGCGGGGAATTCCTGGCCCGCGGCGAAGGCGAGCACCGCGATGATGTGGTTGCGGGTGCCACCCTCGGCACGCAGTGCATCAACGGCGGCCTTGAGCTGGTCGTAGTTGGGCTCTTCGGCGTGGTCGCCGAGGAGTTCGATGATCTTTTCCAGCGCGTCCATTGACAGCAGTTCGAGAAGTCCCAGCACGGCGTCAATGGGAGCACCGGCGGCAAAGGAGGCCAGGTCGTGCTTCTTCTGCAGGCTCTTGAGCGGCACGGCAACCACGGCGGGCAACTTGACGCCAACGAGGTTGATCGAGTCAACAACTTCAAGGACGAAGTCTTGGTCCATCGCCACCAGGGCGCGGCGCATCAGGTCATTCGGGCTGGCGGTAAGAGCGGACATCAAGATTCCTTCCGAGAGCGAGGCGACAACGCCTCACGGGACTGGAACAAGATTACTGAAGTTCCGCCATGACCACGCTGTCGACGAATCGACGCTGCGCGGCGTAGGAGTGGCCGAGGCCACCGAAGCCACGCAACGACGCGGCCGTTGGCGACTGGTCCAGGCCGAAGTGCGCAATGGCCCGACGAACGTCGTAAATGGTGGGACCACGGTGAGCGGCGCTCGCCAACTTGGCGGCGACGAGCCCAATGCCGATTTCAATGTCGTGGTGATCCACGCCGGCCGGCAGGACCAACTCGTGGCAGGCCTGGTGCGCGAGCGTTAAGGCGTAGCCCTCGTTCGGCGAAGGCGTGCCCGCCAGAGCGCTCGAGGCCTTGTGGCGCAAGAGGCCGGCCTTGGGCGCGCGACCAAGTTCGGGCGTGGCGGTCGGACGGGTAGGACGAACTTCTCCACTACGAAGAACGGGGGTGTAGGTGGGTTGGGTCACGTCTTGAGACTACCGGCTTAGGCGCGCGACAGCCACGATTCGTACTGGGGCAGCTCACCGCGCACGGCGGCGAAGTACGTGGACTGAATGTGCTTCGTGATGGGGCCGGGCGTGCCGGTGCCGACCACGCGGTCGTCGACCGAGTGCAGTGGCACGACTTCGGCGGCCGTTCCCGTCAAGAAGGCCTCGTCCGCCAGGTAGAGGTCGTCACGACGCAGCACTTCAAAGCTGAGCTCGTAGCCGAGGTCGCGCGCAATGGTCGCGATGCTGGCCTGGGTGATGCCGCGCAGCGCACCGGCTTCCGATGGTGGTGGCGTGATGATGAGGCCGTCGCGCACAATGAAGATGTTCTCGCCGGTGCACTCCGAAATACGGCCGTCGTGGCCGAGCATGATGGCCTCGTCGTAGCCGGCGCGCAGCGCTTCGTCCTTGGCGAGGCTTGAGTTGACGTAGCCACCAATGGTCTTCGACGCCGTTGGCATCGAGGTCGCGGCGTGGCGCGTCCATGAGGAGATCATCATGCGAACGCCGTTTTCGAGACCGTGGTCGCCCAGGTAGGCACCCCACGGCCAGGCGGCAATGACGGTCTCCACCTTGGAGGTGCGGTGGTAAATGCCCATCTCGCCGTAGCCGAGGTAGACGAGGGGACGCATATAGCAGCCATCAGCGAGGTCGTTGACGCGCACAATTTCGAGGGCGGCTTCGCAGAGTTCGTCCACGCTGTAGGGCAGGTCGATCATGAGAATTTTGCAGCTGCGGGCCAAGCGCTCCATGTGCTCACGGAGGCGGAAGATGGCCGGACCCGAGGCCGTCTTGTAGGCACGAACACCCTCAAAGGCGCCCATGCCGTAGTGCAGGGTGTGGCTCAAGACGTGGGTCGTCGCGTTGTCCCAGTCGACAAGCTCGCCGTTCATCCAGATCTTCTTGGTAGGGGTAATAGGCATTTACAACCTCTCTAGTAGTGCGTTCGTGATGCCGGTCGTGCCCAGCGCGTTGGCGTCGCCGTCAAAGTCTCGCACGGCGCGGTCGATCCGTGCGGCAGCGTCGAGCTCGCCCAGGTGCTCCAACAGCAGCACCGCGGACGAGACCGCGGCCAGCGGGTTGGCCTTGTTGAGGCCCACAATGTCGTGCGCGGCGCCGTGGACGGGCTCAAAGAGCGAGGCGGACGTCTTCTCGGGGTTGATGTTGCCCGAAGCGGCGTAGCCAATACCACCGGTAACGGCACCCGCCAGGTCCGACAAGATGTCGCCAAACAGGTTGTCGGTGACGATAATGCCGTAGCGCTGCGGACTCTCGACCAAGTAGATGCAGGCCGCGTCGACGTGGTTGTAGTCAACTTCGACCTCGGGGTACTCGGCCCCGACTTCGCGGACCACGCGGCTCCAGAGTTCACCGGCGAAGGTTAAGACGTTGGTCTTGTGCACCAGGGTCAACTTCTTGCGGGCGAGGCCGTTGGCGCGCTCGAAGGCGTAGCGCACACAGCGCTCCACGCCGAAGCGGGTGTTCACCGAGCCCTGCGTGGCGATCTCGTGGGGGGTGCCGTGGCGCAAGGTGCCACCTTCACCGGCGTAGGGGCCCTCCGTGTTTTCGCGCACGATGGCGAATTCGCAGCCCTGCGCCAAGGAACCAGGAACTCCTCGGAAGGGCCGGTAGTTGATGTAGAGGTCAAGACCGAAGCGCATCTTGAGCAGCAGGCCGCGCTCGAGGGTGCCGCCCGGAATGCGGGTGTCACCAATGGCGGGCCCGATGGCGCCCAGCATGATGCCGTCAAAGCCCCTCAGCGAGGCGAGCGTCTCGTTGTCGAGGACGAAGCCGTCGCGAAGATATCGCGCTGCACCGAGGTCAAACTCGGTCGTTTCCACCGATACGCCAGCGGCGCGCATCACGGTGAGGGCGCAGCTCGTTACTTCGGGGCCGATGCCATCGCCGCCAATGACGGCGATGCGGTGCGTGCGCTGCATGGTGAACCTTCCTTTTACCCATTTTGCTCGCCCGAGACCGAAAGCGTCAAAAGCACTGAAAAGCCCGATCGTTGGTCTCGGTAGAATTGAGCACCACGCGCAAGTTGAGGATGACATGGCTGAACACATTCACCGCATCACCAAAGAGACTCTCGAAAAGCTCAAAGAGGAGTACCACCACCTCACCACGGTCGGTCGCACCGAGATTGCCCGCATCATTGAGGCCGCCCGCCTCTTGGGCGACTTGAGCGAAAACGGTGACTACCACGCCGCGAAGGATGACCAGGGGAAGATGGAGTCGCGCATTCGCCAAATCGACCAGGTAATCCGTAATCACGAGCTCGTCGAGCGCGACGAGACGGCCAACGCCGTCCAGCACGCCTCCATCGTCAAGATCGTCTACGAGGGCGACAGCGAGGACGACGCCCTCGAGTTCTTCATCGGCTCCATTGAAGAAAAGCCCGACGGCGTGCAGGTGGCCTCACCGGAGTCCCCCATGGGATCTGCCCTCATGGGACATGGCATCGGCGACGACGTCACCTACGACGCCCCCTCGGGCGCCATCACCGTGACCATTGTGGGTCTGCGCTAGATGGCCGAAACGCTCTACGACAAGATCTGGCGCTCCCACCTGGTCGCCGCTCCGGCCGGCGAGCCCTCCCTCCTCTACATCGACTTGCACCTGGTGCACGAAGTCACAAGCCCCCAGGCCTTCGACGGCCTGCGTCTCAACAACCGCACCGTGCGTCGCCCCGATCGCACGCTCGCCACGGCCGACCACAACGTGCCCACCGATCCGCTGAGCACGCCCATTACCGACCCGATTTCACGCCGCCAGCTCGAGGCCCTCGAAGAAAACTGTGCCGAGTTCGGCATCACCGTGTTCCCCCGTGGCCACGAAAACCAGGGCATCGTGCACGTCATTGGACCAGAGCTGGGCGTGACCCAGCCCGGCATGACAATTGTCTGCGGTGACTCGCACACCTCCACGCACGGCGCCTTCGGTGCGCTGGCCTTCGGCATCGGCACGAGCGAGGTCGAGCACGTGCTGGCGACCCAGACGCTCCCCCAGCAAAAGGCCAAGACGATGGCCGTGGTCATCGACGGCCCCGCTCCCGCCGGGGTGAGCGCCAAGGACATCGCGTTGGCGATTGTGCACACCCTCGGCACCGGTGGCGGTGCCGGCTACGTCGTGGAGTACCAGGGCGAGGCCATTCGTAATCTCTCCATGGAAGGCCGCATGACGGTCTGCAACATGTCCATTGAGGCCGGTGCGCGTGCCGGACTCGTGGCCGTCGACGAGACGACCATTGACTACCTGCGTGGCCGCCCCGGTGTGCCCGCAGGCGACGAGTTCGACGCTCTCGCCACTTCATGGCGAACCCTGACATCAGACGACGACGCCTCCTTCGACAAGGTCGTCACCATTCCCGCCGATTCACTCGCCCCCTTCTTGACGTGGGGCACCAACCCCGCCCAGGTCGTGGCCCTCGATGGCGTGGTGCCCGCACCCAGTGACTTCACGAATGCCGATGACGCGGCCGCGGCCGAGCGGTCCCTCGCCTACATGGGCCTTTCCGCTGGCACTCCCATCCGAGAGATTCCCGTCGACGTCGTCTTCATCGGCTCTTGCACGAACTCACGCATCGAGGACCTTCGCGCCGCCGCTGATGTTGCCCGTGGCAACGCCGTGGCCGATGGTGTTCGCGCCCTCGTGGTGCCAGGATCGCGTCGTGTGAAGGAACAGGCCGAGGCCGAAGGCCTCGACCAGATTTTCCTCGCGGCGGGCTTCGAGTGGCGCGAGCCCGGTTGCTCGATGTGCTTAGGGATGAACCCCGACCAGCTCACCGCCGGCCAGCGCTCTGCTTCCACCTCAAATCGTAACTTTGAGGGTCGTCAGGGACGCGGTGGCCGCACGCACCTCGTCTCACCCGTCGTCGCCGCGGCGACCGCCATTTGCGGTCGCTTCGCTTCCCCTGCGGAGGTGGCGCGATGAAGGCCGTGCACGTGCTTGAAGGACGCGGCGTCCCGCTGGAGCGCAGTGACGTCGACACCGACCAAATCATTCCTTCGGACTGGTTGAAGCGCGTGGAGCGCACCGGCTTTGGTCGCGGTCTCTTTTCAGAATGGCGCGACGACCCCGCCTTCGTCTTGAACAATGCTGACTTCGCCGGCGCCTCCGTGTTAATTGCTGGTCCGCGCTTTGGCACGGGCTCCTCGCGAGAGCACGCCGTGTGGGCACTCATGGACTACGGGTTTGCCGCCGTTATTGCCCCGAGCTTTGGTGACATCTTCAAGAACAATGCGTCGAAGCAGGGTCTGGTCATTGCCCAGTTGTCCGCCGACGACGTTGAGGCACTCACCGCCTTTGTGAAGGCCGACGCGGCGGTGTTGATCGTGCTTGACGTCGAACGCACCACGGTGGAGGTCCCCAGTCAGGGCTGGAGCCGCACCTTCGCCCTCGACCCCATGACCCAACAGCGTCTCCTCAATGGATGGGACGACATCGGCCTCACCCTGCGTCACGAAGAGGCGATTACCTCGTTTGAAACGACGTCGACGTCACCCACCCTGCGTGGCGTCTTTGACGCCACGGGTCGCACTACGCGCTAACGAGTTCCGCGGCGTTGCGGCGGGACTGGACGTGGCGCACGGTCGTCATCAGCGCCACCGCCAAGCTGGCCAGACCGGCGCCAAGGGTGGAATAGAAGGCTGCCCACAAGTGGGCACCGCCGTAGTAGAAGAGCCACAGGGCCGAGCAGGCAACGCCGGCGTACCAGGCGCTGGCCGACACGCCGTCGGCGTGACGCACCGTAATGAGTTCGATCAGTTGCGGCGCGCGCATCAAGGTCATGGCAATGCCGGTGCCGAAAACGCCACCTTGCCAACCCCAGAGCAGAATTGGTGCAAACGAGAAGAAGGTTGAAAAGAGGGCGGTCTTCGCCACCGTCGCTCCGTGCGCGAAGGGTGAGAGCTTGGCGACGATAGAGATCTGGAAGGGCCAAATCAACAGACTGCCCAGCACTACCTGTGCCGAATGCGATCCGAGCAGTCCGTAGGCGATCCAGAACCCGGCCGTGTACAAGAACAACAGCCACGTCGCCAGCGATACCCCATCGATGCCATCGCGGCGCACGCGCGCGAACTGCAACAAGGTACTCATCACACCAAAGGCAACGCCGAGATCTCCGCAGACGGCGTAGGCACCTAGATTCACCCGTTCAGGCTAGGCCCCCACGTGCCTAGCGGCGGCGATTCGCTGCCGAGATCACCGCAGCGAGCGAGGCGTCGAGGATCGACGAGCTCATACCGACGCCCCACCACGTGACACCGTCGGCGCCTTCGGCTTCGACGTAGGCCACCGCGGAGGCGCCTGATCCCGCTGTCAGGGCGTGCTCGGTGTAGTCCTTGATCTTGAAGGTCACGTCGAGCTCTTGGCGAAGCCCCGCCATGAAGGCGTCGATTGGACCATTACCTTCACCGGTCACCGTGACGTGCTCGCCGCCGACCAACAGTTGGGCCGTGATGCGCGTGTTGTTCTGATCGGCCACCACTTCACTGGCCAGCAACTGCAGCGTCGCGTTCTCGGGCAGATACGTCGTGGAAAAGACTTCCCAGATCTGGGCCGGTGAGATTTCCGTGCCGGTCTCTTCGGTCACCTTCTGGACCGTCTTGGAGAACTCCACCTGCATGGCACGAGGCAGTTCCAGGCCGTGTTCGGTCGAGAGCAGGTAGGCCACGCCACCCTTACCCGACTGGGAGTTCACGCGAATAATCGCTTCGTAGGTGCGGCCCAGGTGCTTGGGGTCAACGGGCAGGTACGGCACTTCCCAGATCTCGTACTCCTCACCCACGGCCGCCATGCCCTTCTTAATGGCGTCCTGGTGTGAGCCGGAGAAAGCGGTGTAGACCAACTCGCCCACGTAGGGGTGGCGAGGGTGGATAGGCAGTCGATTGGCGTACTCGGCGACGTGGCGAGCCTTGTCGATGTCACGGATGTCCAGCTCGGGGTCTACCCCTTGCGAAAAGAGGTTCAAAGCGAGATTCACCACGTCGACGTTGCCGGTGCGTTCACCGTTGCCAAACAAGGTTCCCTCGACACGGTCGGCTCCCGCGAGGACACCCAGCTCGGCCGCCGCGACACCGGTGCCGCGGTCGTTGTGTGGGTGCAGCGACAAGATGATGGACTCACGGCGATCAACGTGGCGCAAGAAGTACTCGATGGCGTCGGCGTAGAGGTTGGGGGTATACATCTCGACGGTTGCTGGCAGGTTCAGAATCAAGGGGCGCTCGGGCGTTGGGTCAATTGCCGCAATGACTGCGTTGCAGACCTCGAGGGCGTATTCAATCTCGGTGCCGGTAAAACTCTCCGGCGAGTACTCGTAGAGGAACTCGGTCGATGGCGACGTTGACTCCAACGACTTGCACAACAACGCCGCCTTCACGGCGATCTGCTTGATGCCTTCCTTGTCGAGGCCAAAGACCACGCGACGCTGCAGCGTCGACGTGGAGTTGTAGAAGTGGACGATGGCGCGCCGCGCCCCGTGCAGCGACTCGTACGTGCGGCGAATGAGTTCTTCGCGCGACTGGGTCAAGACCTGAATCGTCACGTCATCGGGGATCACATCGCCTTCGATGATGTGGCGCACGAAGTCAAAGTCGGGCTGTGAGGCCGAGGGGAACCCCACCTCAATTTCTTTAAAGCCCATGGCGACCAGCTGCGCGAACATGACGTTCTTGCGCTCCAAGTCCATCGGGTCAATTAGGGCCTGATTCCCATCGCGCAGGTCCACACTGCACCAGATGGGCGCGTGGTCGAGCTTCTTGTTGGGCCAGGTGCGGTCAGGGAGTTCGACGGGAACGGTCGCGCGGTACTTGGCGTGCGCCATGGGGCTTGGCTGCTGGGGGTGCTTGTCCATATGGTCTTCCCTTTCCTCGTCGCCATCGCGCCTACAAAAAAACCCCGCCGGTGGCGGGGCGTGGGGTGAGCGCGTGCTCTCCCCTACTGCAGAAGTAGTGCACCACGGCGAGTCGTCATCCCCTCATCCTACCCAAAGCGGTGCCACGTGCCAAAGGGTGCCGCTAACCTCGCACTTGTGCGACTCTTCAAAACAGTGTTCAAACTCGGGCTGGTAGCACTCCTCGGTGCGGCGATCGCCACGGCCGCGAAGTTGCTGCCGAAGGCCGCGACCGACACTGAGGAAGAAGAGTGGTTCGACGTTCCCAGCGAATCCGCCGCGAACGAATAGACCTCAAAGGGGAGCATCATGGCAAACATGGAATATCGTCGTCTCGGCCGTTCCGGCCTCCAAGTATCAGTGCTGTCGTTTGGCAGTTGGGTGACCTTCGCCAATGACAACCAGATTGCGAACGCCAACCAGGCCGCCGAGTGCCTCAGCGTCGCCAAGGAAGCAGGCGTCAACTTCTTCGACAACGCCGAGGGCTACGCCCGCGGTGAGTCCGAGCGCGTGATGGGACAGGCCTTCCGCGACCTGGGCTGGAAGCGCCACGAGTACGTGGTCTCCACCAAGTTCTACTGGGGCATCAACGGCGACATGCCGAACATGAAGTGGACACTGAACCGCAAGTACCTCTCACAGGCCATCGAGGGCTCGCTCGAGCGTTTCGGCCTCGACTTCGTCGACCTGGCCTACTGCCACCGCCCCGACGCCAACACGCCGATCGAAGAGACCGTCTGGGCCATGTCCGACATGGTCTCACGTGGTCAGGCCCTCTACTGGGGTACCAGTGAGTGGAGCGCCGACGAGATTCGTGCGGCCTGGCTCATCGCCGACAAGCACCACCTGCACAAGCCAGTGGTGGAGCAGCCGCAGTACAACATCCTGCACCGCACCCGCGTGGAGAAGGAGTATGCCCGCCTCTACGAAGACATTGGTCTGGGCACCACCATCTGGTCCCCGCTGGCCTCGGGTCTGCTGACCGGCAAGTACCAGAACGGCATCCCCGCTGGTTCACGCGCCTCACTCCCCGGCTACGAATGGCTCAAGGACTCCCTGACCGACCCGGCCAACTTGGCCAAGGTCGACCAGCTCCAGGCCATCGCCACCGAACTGGGCGTGTCACTCACCCACCTGTCGCTGGCCTGGTGCGTGAAGAACCCTCACGTGTCAACGGTGATCACCGGTGCGTCGAATGCTGCGCAGGTTCGCGACAACATGGCCGCCCTCGACGTCGTGCCTCTGCTGACCGACGAAATCATGGCCCGCATCGACGCGATCAACGCCGCCTAAGTTTCACGAAACTCCCCCGCCGCAGCTCAGTCTGCGGCGGGGGAGTTTTTTGTTTTCTCACTAAGGTTTATCCGTGACGAGTGCCCCTGACCTTCTCATTGTTGGTGCCGGTGTTGCTGGTCTGCGCGCCGCGCAGGTCGCTGCCGAAGCCGGTCTTTCCGTCGTCATCATTGAGGCCGACGACGCACCGGGTGGTCGCATTCAGTCCCACGTTGTGGACGGGTTCATCCTCGATGACGGCTTCCAACTCATTAATCCGTCGTACCCCGAACTGAAGGCCAGTGGCGTCCTTCCTGTCCTAGGCCTCCGCTCCTTTGACCCCGCCGTTCGCTACGTCAGCGACACCTCCTCCTACGACCTCGTCGATCCTCGCTGGCGGCCGCTCCAGGCACTCGGCGCCTTGCGCCATCCACAGATGTCGCTGAAGTCCGCCATCAACGTGGCTCGCCTGTTGGGCACCATTGCGTTCTCGTCCGAGGATCGCCTTACCCGCGGTGTCGACTGCTCCGCCTGGGATGGACTGCTTGCCGAAGGAATTGCAGAGGAAACCGTTGCCGGCGTTCTGCAGCCGTTCTTGCGTGGCGCGTTGCTTGATGATGAGCTCAACTCCTCGTGGCGATTCACCAAGATGTTGCTCAAGTCATTCGTGTCAGGTCGCCCGGGTACCCCCGCCACGGGAGCTGGGGCCCTCCCCCAGGCACTGGTACGGGCCTCCGGCGCCGGCCTCGTCTACGGCGAGCGTGCAACCGCGGTCTCAGCCACCTCGGTCACGACGACGTCGCAGACCTACCAGGCCCGTGCAGTCATTGTTGCCCTCGATGGCGCGAGTGCCGCATCTCTCATCGGAACGCCGGCCCCCCAGTGGCGACGCCAGAGTGCGTATTGGTGCTCGTTGCCCAAGGTTGACCACGCCGCGCAGCTCCGCATTGACGCGGTGGGCGGACTGTGGAACACCCTCGACATGTCGTCGGTGGCCCCCGAACGAGCGCCGGTCGGTCGAAGCCTCGTCGTCGCCTCGGCCGCGAGCGATGTGGTCGACCCACACATCACAACGACCGTGGCTCGCCTCTACGACGTAGCGACCTCTGACGTTGAGGTCATTGAGCGTCAGCTCATCGAGCGGGCCCTTCCCGTTGCTGCACGCCCACTTGATCTGGATCGACCGGTGGAGCACGATGGCGTCTTTGTCGCCGGCGACTACCTGCAGACGCCGTCCATTCAAGGTGCCATGCTCAGTGGTCGTCGCGCCGCCGAAGCGGCACTCGCGCACCTCTCGGCTTAAGCCTCGGCGAGCGCCTTCATGCCGGCGATTGTCGCCGCCATGTTGCCACGCCACAAGGCCAAGCGAACCTCGATGACCCGCTCTTCGTCTTCGGGGCTCATAGCGACCGCACGAGTCAGCCCAGACTCACCAGGCCCCACAACGGCCGTGAAGGTGAGTCGTGTTCGTGGGCCTTCGGGGCTCAGGGTGTAGGACCAGATGGCCACGGGCTCGTTCACGTCTTCCACGACGTAGGTGAAGATCGTGTTCGCCACCCAGGCGGTGACGGTGCAGGTCGTGTCCCACTCGTTGTCGCCGCGTCGATTCACGCCTCGAAAGGTCGACCCGACGGTGTGGGGTGCGGGACTCAGCCACTGGGCACCTTGAAACTCTTGGGAGAACGAGGCGGGCGTGTTGATGTCGCTCACAACCTCCCAGACACGCTCAAGAGATGCGGCAATAACGGTGGAGACACTTACCGATGGGGAGTCGCTCAACTTCATGTCACCAGCCTAGGAAACAAATGCGTCGGCGGGGAGGTCCTTCTCCCCGGTGCGCAGGGCGAGCAGGACGCGATCAATCACGGCCTGGGGCTCGAGGCCAGTGGGCATCTTGGGTGCGGTGCCGGCCAGTGCGCGATTCACGAGTCCGGTCTCGGTGTGGGGTGCGCGAATATCGAGGACTGCGACCTTCTTAGCGCGCAGTTCCTTGGCCGCAACGGCCATAGCGGCCGCGGCCGCGGCCTTGGAGGCGCAGTAGGCACCCATGCCAGCAATCACCATGTCGGCGGCAACGCCCGTGAAGGACGCGAGGAACCCTTCGGGGGTAATGTGCGGGGCCAATGAGATGACGTTCACCGTACCGAGCGCGTTGGTGGCAAAGAGTTCTGTGGCGACGCGCTCGTCGAGGTCGGCGAATGGACCGAAGGCGACCACGCCGGCACAGTTGATGATGCCGTCCACCGGGCGGCCCAGTGTGACTTCGTCGAAGGCGGCAGCGAGATCGGCGCGGTCGGCAATCGAGGCGCTCGCCACAGGAAGGTCGCTCAGGTCCGCGGCAACGTTAGCCACGGTGCGAGCAATGAGGCGCACGTCGGCACCCTCGTTGCGAAGCGATCGAGCAATCGTGGTACCAAAGACACCACTAGCGCCAATAACAACGATGACCTTGTTTTCGAACTCACCCATGACAACTCCCTCGCGCCTGTCAGGTCAGCGTACCGGTCGTCATGGCGGCCCGAACCGCCAGTTGCGATCTCGTGTTAGCGAAGGGCGATGACGTGAATGCCCAGAATGCCGGGGTTGGCGCGGAGGCGCTCGACCACTTCAGCTGGGGTGGGCTGGCCAGTGGAGAGGACCATCAGCGCCGTGCCGGCGTTCTTGTCGGGACCCACGGCCATTGAGGCAATGGAGATGCCGGCTTCGCCGAGCGCCAAACCGACGTGACCGATCATGCCGGGCTGGTCGTTGTTGCGCACCACCAGCATCGACGACGCTGGTGGAATCTCGACACTGTGACCGTCAACGCTGACGATGCGTGTTTCCACGCGTGAACCAATCGTCATCAACGTGCCCGACACAGCGTGGTCGCCCGAGCGAACGGTAATCACGTTCACGTACTCTGGCGATTCGTGTGTCGAGACCTCGCCGTAGGTGATGGAGTGCTCGGCAGCCAGCTGCGGGGCGTTCACGAACGATGCTGAGTCGTGTCCGGTGGCGACCAGCAAGCCCTTGAGCGCGCACAGCGTCAAGATCTGGGTGCCGGTACCGGCGAGCTCACCCTGATAGATGACTTCGAGGTCGGCGGGCTCGCCGTCGAGGAGGCCACCAATGAAGCGACCGAGAATCTCCGCGAGGCCCATGAAGGGGCGCACCGAGTTCGACACCTGTCCGGCCGCGACATTGACCGCGAAGGGCACGAAGTCACCGGCCAGTGCCAACTCCACTTGCTCGGCGATGGCAATACCGGCCTTGTCCTGCGCTTCAACGGTGGAGGCGCCCAGGTGGGGCACGACGACAACGGAGGGCAAGTCAAAGAGCGGCGACTCCGTCGTCGGCTCCTTTTCAAAAACGTCGAGGGCAGCACCCTGCACGTGACCGGAGGTGATCGCGGCGGCCAGGTCGGCCTCGTTGATAATGCCACCACGCGCCACGTTCACGATGCGCACGCCTGGCTTGCACTTGGCCAATGACTCGGCGTTCAGGAGGTTGGTCGTTTCCTTCGTCTTGGGCAAGTGGATGGTAATGAAGTCCGACTGCGCGAGTAGGTCGTCCAACGACATCTTCTCAATACCCATGTGACGAGCGCGCTCGTCGGTGATGTAGGGGTCGTAGGCGACCAGGCGCATGCCAAAGGCCATGGCGCGCTGCGCCACCAGGGCGCCAATCTTGCCCAGGCCAATCACGCCGAGGGTCTTGCCGTGGAGCTCAACGCCCTCCCACTTCGAGCGCTCCCACTTGCCCTGCTTCAGGGCCGAGTGTGCCTGCGGGATGTTGCGGGCCTGGGCCAGAATCAGCGCGAGCGTCTGCTCGGCGGCCGAGAGGATGTTGGACACGGGTGCGTTCACCACCATGACACCGAGGTCGGTGGCCTTGGTCACATCGACGTTGTCCAGACCGATACCGGCGCGGCCCACCACGATGAGGTCCTTGCCGGCCTCCAAGGTGGCGGCGTTGACTTGCGTGGAGGAACGAATGATCAACGCGTGGGCGCCAACGATGGCCTCAAGCAGTTGTTCCGGGCTCAACCCCAGTTGGATGTCTACCTCGTGACCGGCGGCACGGAGTGCCTCGAGTCCGGATGCAGCAATCTCTTCAGTGACGAGAACACGGGCCATGGGGAGGGTCCTTTCAATTGTTGACTAAAAGACTAATGATTACGTCGGGAGATTAGCCCGCCGCAACGAATGAAGCGAAACGCTCCAGTCCCTCAACCAGTTGCTCGTCGCTGAGCGCGTAGGAGAAGCGGAAGAAACCGGGGGCGCCAAAGGCCTCACCGGGCACGACAGCGATCTTGATCGTGTCGAGAAGAATCGAGGCCAGTTCCGAGGAACTGTTCGCCACCTGGCCACCAAACGAACGGCCCAGCAGGCCGGTTACGTTGGGGAAGGCGTAGAAGGCACCCTCGGGAACGGGGCACGTCACGCCGTCAATCTGATTGAGCAGCGACACCATCGTCTGGCGACGGCGGTCGAAGGCTTCGCGCATGGCGAAGACTTCGTCGAGCCCGCCGTTGAGGGCAGCGATAGCGGCGCGCTGGGAAACGTTGGAGATGTTCGACGTCGTCTGCGACTGGTAGTTAATAGCCGCCTCCATGACGTCGGGCGCACCGATCATCCAGCCAATACGCCAGCCGGTCATTGAATAGGTCTTAGCAACACCATTGACGATGATCCAGCGATCACCAAGCTCGGGCGCCACCGCAGCCATTGACACGTGCTTGGCGTCACCGTAGGTGAGGTGTTCGTAGATTTCGTCGCACATCACCCAGATGTCGTGCTCGGCAGCCCACGCGCCAATGGCGGCGACCTCCTCGGCTGCCACCACGGCACCGGTGGGGTTCGATGGGGAGCAAAAGACCACCAGCTTGGTCTTTGGGGTACGCACGCGCTCGAGGTCTTCGACCGTGACCCGGAAGCCGTTTTCCTGACTTGTCATGACGGGAACCGGAATACCACCGGCGAGGTAGACGGCTTCGGGGTAGGTAGTCCAGTACGGAGCCGGAATGATGACCTCGTCGCCGGGATTGACCAGCGTCATGAAGCCGGTCGCTACCGAGTGCTTGCCACCATTGGTGACGAGGACCTGGCTGGGCTTGATCTCGACGCCGGAGTCACGCAACGTCTTGGCGGCGATGGCTTCGCGCAGTTCGGGCAGACCGGCCGTCGGGGTGTACTTGTGGTTCGAGGGCACGTAACAGGCCTGCGCCGCGGCCTCCACAATGTGGGCGGGCGTTGGGAAGTCGGGCTCGCCGACACCGTAGCCAATGACGGGCTCACCGGCGGCCTTGAGGGCCTTGGCCTTGGCGTCAACCGCCAAAGTTGCTGACGGCGCGAGGCCTCCCAAAAGGTCACTTACTCGTGCTGACATGCCCACTCCGTTTCTTATCTAGCATTAAGTCTATGACCTCCCCCGAAAACATGAAGATTCCCGCCGAGCTCCTCCCCCGCGACGGCCGCTTTGGCGCCGGTCCCTCGAAGGTGCGCACCGCACAACTCGAGGCGCTGCTCGCCGACGGCACCTCGTACATGGGTACCTCGCACCGTCAGTCAACAGTGAAGAACAAGGTGGGCGAAGTACGCGATGGACTACGCGCCCTCTTCAACTTGCCCGACGGCTACGAAGTGCTGTTGGGCAACGGTGGATCGACCTGCTTCTGGGATGCCGCCACCTTCCACCTCGTCGAGCAGCACTCCCAGCACCTCGTCTTTGGTGAGTTCTCCTCCAAGTTCGCCTCGGCCGTCAAGGCCGCTCCGTTCTTGAGCGACCCCGAGGTCATCTCCGCCGAACCCGGCACCCACTCGCGCGCCGTTGCTCGTGAAGGCGTGGACCTCTACGCGTTGACCCACAACGAAACGTCCACGGGCGTCATGATGCCAATCACCCGGCCAGAGGGCTCGACTGGCCTCGTGGCCGTTGACGCGACGTCCGCCGCCGGTGGCCTCATGGTCGATGCGTCACAGTTCGACTGCTACTACTTCGCTCCGCAGAAGTCCTTCGCCTCCGATGGTGGCCTCTGGATCGCCCTGTGTTCACCCGCTGCCGTCGAGCGCATTGAGAAGCTTGCTGCGTCGGACCGCTGGACGCCGGAGTTCTTCAACTTGAAGACGGCGCTCGACAACTCTCGCTTGAATCAGACCTACAACACGCCAGCACTGGCCACCATTCACATGTTGGCGTCACAGATTTCTTGGTTCAACGAAAACGGTGGCCTGGCCTTCTCGGCCGGTCGCTCGTCTCGTTCAGCCGAGGTCCTGTACTCGTGGGCAGAGGAGTCCGACTTTGCGACGCCGTTCGTCCAGAACCCGGCCGAGCGCAGTCACGTCATCGGCACCATTGACTTCGCCGAGCACATCGACGCCGCGGTGATCGCCAAGATTCTTCGTGCCAACGGTGTTGTCGACACTGAGCCCTACCGCAAGCTTGGGCGCAACCAGTTGCGCATCGCCATGTTCCCAGCGATTGACCCCGAGGACATCGCTGCGCTCTGCGGTTCAATTAACTACATTGTCGGGAATCTGTAAGCCCTGGAAGCCAGGGGCGGCTGAATTCCCTTCAGGTTGAATATTTGACCCTGGAAAGAATTCCTATTTTGGTTAC
>Ga0208742_1000003_pt1 | contig 152570 bp, 137 predicted proteins | sample CryBogCBH28Sep08_FD_184601 | JGI IMG/M metagenome (GOLD analysis project Ga0208742, IMG submission 184601) | Freshwater microbial communities from Crystal Bog, Wisconsin, USA - CBH28Sep08 (SPAdes) (version 2) | ecosystem: Environmental > Aquatic > Freshwater > Lake | place: Crystal Bog... | reverse complement strand
TTGCAGATTCAATGAAAGTTGCGTCCTTTGCAGATGCTACTGAGGCAATATCAGCCATACGTAGTCCAGCTTCTGATAATGTACCTTGAAGTTGATAAATTGTGTTAGCTAATTTATGCGCCCACGTGAAATCCCTATCTTGTAATCCTGCTGGAAAAAGATGCGGATAGTTTTCTGGATCAAGTTTAAGCAGGACTCGTGTCCAGGTCATTAAACTCTGAATTTTGGTAGCTACTTGTGCCTTACTTTCAAGGCTCATGAACTGATCTGACGTTACAACAACTGGAGGATAAACTGCTTGCCCATATGCTCCAGCATAACAAGCCAATGCTTCCCTCAAACGCCGCCCCGCCTGAGCAGTCATAACAATCACCAGTTGATCAGATAAATCGAGCGCTGAACTTTTATCCCACCCCTTTGCAAACCACGCAGCAGCTTGGCTTCCGAGTGGCTTATCCCAAGCCAAAAATGTCCGATTTATATAAGGATTTAGATTAGACACAGCAAATTCACTTCACTGACTAGCGAAAGACGTCTCACGGCAGATACACAATCTCCAAAAATAAAAAATAGAAACAAAAAAACCTGCACCTTAGGGTGCAGGTTAAATGATTTAAACTAAGTATAGATTATTTAGCTAACGTATACTTTGAAGCATGTGCTTTAGCACGGGAAGCTGCATTCTTATGAATAACGCCTGACTTAACTGCCTTATCCATAGCGCTTGTCCATGCAATACCAGCCTTCTTAGCTGCTGCATTGTCCTTAGCGGCTACTGCCGTATCTAAGTTTTTACGAAGGGTCTTGAGGAGAGTTTTAACTCCACGATTACGCACAGTTAGTCGTTCTGATTTACGTGCGGCTTTGATTGCTGATTTGGTATTTGCCATGTGCTAAAGTGTATTTGTGAGTCGGCCAAAGACTCAAACCCGAGACCAAGAGTCAAGGGTATTGTCTAAATGACCGTATTTAAATGAATACTATGTAGATAAAAAATAGATGTGAATTAAGAAATAAACAATGGTTTATTATAATATTTTTATATTATATAACTGTTTATCAAACAATAAGATATATGTTATTCGAACAAAATTTATATGATTATGGAATCATTATCGGTCTTGTAATTAGCCCTATATTAAGCATCGGCATTGGATTAGAATAAAATCCTGCCCTAAAACACCTTATCTAATCTTTATAAAAAACAATACCACCGCCTAAGCGATGGTATTGATAAGCTTAAAAAGGCTAAGAATTCTTCTTAGAATTCGCCTGTTACGGTAAAGAATACACCACGAGGTACTAATACAGTGAATGCTTCATTAGCAATAACTGCGTTAGGTGACTTTAGGAGTAATACATTACGGTTAAACAGATTGGTTAACTGTAAGTGAGCCTTTACACTCTTGATAAAATATCCCTTTGGAACTTTAGCACCATAACTTAATGAATAGTCAAATAAGGTATAACCACCTTGAATTTGAGTTATATTTGTTGCTGGAAGTGGTAGCGATGGATTTGAAGGTAAAGCGCTATAAGTTGTGTAAGGTCCAATGTACTTAGCAATTAAAGATGTATTGAATCCTGCATAGTCATAGGTAAATCCGAACAATCCTGTTGAGTGAGCAACATTAGGAATATTTGTCTTTGAATTCATGAACACTGCTTTGTTCACGGATCCGTTAACAAACGTGCTTAAGCCATTGCCAACATAGAAAGTACCTTCTGCTTCAACACCATAATAGTAAGCACCATTAGCAAAATAGTAGAGAACATCATTTGAATCATAGGTTGGAGTGCCAGGAATTTCAGCAGGATTTAACTGTGTATAAGGATAATTATCGTACTTAATCCAATAAGCATCTACGTCTGCATTGAAGCGCTTTGTTTTGTAAACTGTACCAACTTGATAGTTAGTCGTTGTCTGAATCTTTGTTTGATTCAACTGAGGGTTAGCTACAGACGATTGAGCAAGTGCTGGTGTTAAAAATCCATCTGCATATTGAGCATAAGCAGACCAATCTTTTGTAATTTTGTAATTTAAGCTAGCGAGTGGTAAAGCCTTTGAGAATAAATGGCCGTAGGAGAATGCATTAACTTCTTTATCTTGGTTAACTGGACCCCAGATACGACGATTAACATTCATATACTTTAGACCAGCGTCTAAGGTTAAGGCTGGAGTGATATTCCAAGCGTAATCAACATAAGGATCATAGGTATTTGTCCAGAAATGCATGTTCCATGCATAACCACCGTTTGAACCTGAGTGCTTAACGTCAAGGTAAGCATTTTGTACTACTGGACCTGCTAAAGGATTTGAATAGTCGTAGTAGTAATTATAACGAGGACCGTGTTGATAATCAAACCATAGGCCTGTTTTAAATGTACCAAATGAATCATCGTGTACTACTTGGAAATATGAACCATATGCACGAACTACGTTTACTTTTACTTGGCCGCCGAAATCAGTATTTGTTGGGCCAGAAGTTGTATTCGGACTTTCATGACTCATATTGTTGTAGTTAAACGAATAAACTTTTTCATGTAACGTCCAACCACCTGCTAAAGTAGAGTCATAACCAAGATATTCTAAGTCAGCATGCTTTTCTTGGTGATTACGCATGTAATCGTTACCTGCTGTATCTAGGTAGTTCACTTGACCGAAATTACGACCTAAAGTCGCAATTTGAGTAAGTGTCAGCGTTGATAAATTTGGGTTATTAAACTTAATGTTGTTATATGTGCCATAAAACGTAACGGTGGCATTTTTTCCAACAGGTTGTAGATATTTTACAGAGTAAGTATTACGAGCGAGTGTACCAAATGTACGGTAACCATCTGTGCTCATGTATTGGTAGCCAGCCCAGAGTGAAGCGCCATTTGCTAAAACACCTGAATTAACTTCTAAGTTTTCTAATCCTGTGTTCCAGCTACCATAACTTAATGTTGGAATTACAGAAGCTTCAGATGCTGGATCTTTCGACGTCATAGCAATCGTACCGCCGAATGTCGCCATACCAATTGTAGCTGCGCTACCAGGACCACGATCAATAGTTTCTTGGCCAACTAGTTTTGCAGGAAAGTAACTTGTTGTGTGGTGAGTATAGTCGTTACCATCACCGAAAGGTATACCGTCAAAAGTAACGTTGTAATTACCGTCTGCTAAACCACGTAGTGCTACCTTAGATTCATTAAGACCAGGACCATTGGTGTTACCCATGGTCATACTTGGAGCAAGATTAGCGATTAAAGCGTAATCTGAAGTTGGAGGTAAATTGTTTTGAATAGTCTGAAGATTAATAGTTGATGCAGGTTGAACAGCATCAAGATTAGCTTCAAATGGAGCCATTGTTTCAGCAGAATCACGAGCTTCACTTACAACAACTTCTTCTAAACGAATTGTTTTAGAAGCAGTGTCGCTTGTTGAACCTGCATCATTAGCTGCCCTTAGACTCGCTTGTGTAATGAGCGAAAATGAAAGCAGAGCACCCAATAGTGCCGCAGTGCTAAAACGTTTTGTTGTTACTTGGTAGGTATTCACAGGCACAACCTACCGGATAGGTGTTACAGACAAAGGGCGGCACCGTTACAACTGTGTTACATAAAAACCGCTAATCCTAGCTGTTTTTATTCTTTGAAAATTGCTTAGCCCTGAAACCGATAAGCCGGATTCTGTTCCCTCTTTATTAGAAGAGTTCGGCGGTCATTTCTCTCACTGTACTTTGCAGCACAATGTCTACTTTTGTATTACTTGCGTAATAGTTAGAGTAAATGCGACATACCCGAGACTATAGGACGAGTAGCCCAGTCTCTTATTTTGTCTTGCACCAGAAGGGGTTTTTCATGCCGTCCACCTCGCGGTGGAGCGCGGTAGGCTTTTACCCTACCTTTTCACCCTTACCTTATTAGCATCAGCAAGCTGAAGATAATAAGGCGGTATATTTTCTGTGACACTTTCCGTCGCCATGGGTTTGCCCCATAACGCCTGTGCTTGTCTATCAACGACTTGCACAGCTTCCTACTCTATAGTGTCCGGACTTTCCTCTCCAAGGTTTTAACGGACAAGGGAGCTACCCTTATCTTGGGATTAAAAAAACTCAGAGCGACAGCCAGGCCTCAAGGCTAAGCGATTTCCAAAGAACTAAGTCCAACCCTATAGACCTACAGACTTTAGAGCAAGTTAACGATTAGGACTCAAAATAGATAATCCGGCCACACTGATCACAGTTAGCTATTTCAGCACCACCACGGGAGGCAGAATCAGCATCGCTTGAGATCTTTAAATGACACCCACCACACTTTCCTCCTCGTATAGGAACTACGACAGGCATCATGTTTCGGGCTAATAATCGGTCATAAACTCTGACTGCTGGGACTGGAACAGGAATTCTTGCGGTTTCTACGTCTTTTTTAGCGGTTTCTATCTCTAGCTTAAGGTTTTTTTCACGCTCTTTAAGCCCTGATATACGTGTATTATATCCAGAAATGTTGTTTTTAGCGATACCTTCAGCTGCGGCAAAACGCTTCTTTGCTTCGTCGATCGCATACATGATCTCCAACTCTTTTCCTTCAAGCTCCCCTATAAGCTTCTGGGTTGTTTCGATTTCATGCCCTAGAGCCTGATATTCATCATTCTTTCTTACGCTGGTTTGCTGTGTGCGATACCTAGCAAGCCGCTCATTAGCACTGCCAATTTGGTTTTCGATATCTTTCTTTTCAACTTCAAGTGAGCGTTGCTCACCACGGGCAACCTCTATGGCTGCATTTTCAGCTGCAATTGTACGCTCTATTGCAGCAATTTCAGCAGGTACGGCTTTAAGCTGTGCCTCAACTCCGAGCCGTTTACTATCGCGATCTTGAAGAATAAGGAGCGACTGAAGAGCGGGGCTAATCATGATTTTGGGATGCTGCAAGGGCTCCAGCATATGGTCAAGAACGCTTAACCCGGTACCCGTATACCCCTTAAAAATTTGAAGCCGTTTAAACGCCAAAAAAAAGGCTAAAAAACCCTCATTTTTGCGAAGAAAACCCTCGCCACGGAGCACGTTTTCAGAAAATATAAATTTCTGACTTTTCACACGCAAAATCCCTCTCATGGCCGATAAAATCGACCCGCCAGCAATTTCCCGATCCGAGTCTGGGGCAGAGACTTACGATGCCTCTCAGATTCAAAAACTCGAAGGCCTAGAAGGCGTTCGCAAACGTCCCGACATGTACATCGGTGACACCGGAGAACGCGGTCTACATCACTGCGTATTCGAAGTCGTAGACAACGCTGTCGACGAAGCACTGGCAGGCTTCGCTACAGGAATCAAAGTTAGTATCCATTTAGACGGCTCCTGTTCAGTAGAAGACGATGGTCGTGGTATCCCTGTTGATATACATCCAGTATATAAAATCCCTGCTCTTGAATTAGTACTCACCAATTTACACGCAGGTGGAAAATTCGGTAAAGGCGCGTACCAAGTATCGGGCGGCTTACACGGCGTTGGAGCAAAGTGCGTAAACGCTGTATCCGAGTGGTTTGAAGCTGAAGTTAGACGTGCAGGTAAAGTTTACCAAATGCGTTTTGCTCAGGGCAAAACAACGCAGAAAATGGAAGTTGTCGGTGATACAAAAAAAACAGGAACTAAAATCACCTTCAAACCTGATGCTGAAATTTTCGTCGCTACACGTGAATTCCAATATGAAATTCTTGCAAAGCGTCTACGCGAGTTAGCCTTCCTCAATCCAGGCATCCGTATTGAGCTAGACGATCAACGCTCACAAAAGACCGACGTATTCTATTTTAAAGATGGTATTGTAGAATTCGTACGTTTCTTAAATCAGAATAAACAAATTCTTCACGATAAGCCAATTAGCTTCTCTGATTCCGTTGCTAACGAAGCAGATCCTACAAAACCAGCAACAGTAGTTGATGTAGCACTACAATATAACGATAGCTACAACGACCAAGTATTTGCGTACGCTAATTCAATTTACAATTTAGAAGGCGGTACTCACCTCTCAGGATTTCGTACGGCCTTAACGCGTGTAATTAACAATTACGCAAAAGCAAACAACCTGCTCAAAGAAAAAGATCCTGCTATTACAGGTGAAGACGTAAGAGAAGGACTTGTAGCTGTTATTTCTGTTAAAGTGCCTGAACCACGTTTCGAAGGTCAGACAAAAACGAAGCTATCGAACTCAGAAGTAGATGGTATTGTTCAAAAGATTGTAGGCGAAAAACTAAAATTCTTCTTCGAAGCCCACACTGCGATTGCAAAACGCATCATCGATAAGACATTGCTTTCTGCTCGTGCCCGTGAGGCGGCACGTAAAGCCAGAGAAACCATTCGTAAAGGAGCACTATCAGGCGGCGGATTACCTGGTAAACTCGCCGACTGCTCTGAAAGAGATCCAGCATTAACAGAACTCTACATCGTAGAAGGTGACTCCGCAGGTGGTTCAGCTAAACAAGGTCGCGATCGTCGCTACCAAGCTATTCTTCCACTTCGTGGTAAACTAATTAATAGCGAAAAAGCTCAGATAGATAAGGTATTAAACAACGAGGAAATTCGTACGCTTATCACTGCTATAGGTACTGGTATCGGAACAACGAGTATCGAAGAAGAACAAGACGAAGGCGCATTTAACATAGAAAAGACGCGTTATCATAAGATCATTATTATGACCGACGCTGATGTCGACGGATCACATATCCGCACCCTTCTACTGACTTTCTTATATAGAAAAATGCGTGGTTTATTTGACCGCGGTTATATCTATATTGCTCAACCTCCTTTATATAAGATCAAGCGTAAGAAACGTGAACAATACGTTGATAACGATGAGCAACTAAATCGAATCCTACTCGAATTAGGCTCTGAAGATATTATTCTAAAACGTGTATCGGATAATCACGTATTTGCTCCTGCGCAAATTGATGTCCTCGTAGAATCACTCTCAGCAATTGAAAAGCTTGGAAGTGGAGTAACACGTTACGGCGCCTCCTTAGGCACCTACCTTGATCTACGTGACCCAAAGACAAACGAACTCCCTCGGTACATTGCTCGTATTCGTGAAGGTAATAAAGAAACAACAGAGTTTCTAAAAAATGAATCTGCGCGCAATGCGTTTGTACAATCAAACAACTTAGACGCAGACTTATTTGAACAGCCTGAAAATGCTAAAGTAGAAACAAAAGCAAACGGTCCTGTTCGTCGTATTACTATCCACGAAATTTTTGAAGCTACAGAAATGACTAAGCTTCTTAATACCGTAGCCAAAACAGATCTAGGTCATGAAGCGTTCACGAAGAGCGAAGAAGCACGCTTCACGATAACTGAAAACATGGGCCAGAAGTCAGAAGCTAAAACAGAATTATTTGGCCCACTAGATATTATCGCTCAAATTCGTGCTAACGGCAGAAAAGGTTTATCAATCCAACGTTACAAAGGTTTAGGTGAAATGAATCCTAAACAGTTGTTTGAAACAACGATGGATCCTGAAAAACGTCGACTACTCAAGGTATCGATTAATGACGCAGCAAAAGCTGATGCGTTATTTACACTTCTGATGGGTGATGATGTGCCACCACGTCGTCAATTTATCGAAGACAACGCTTTAAACGTTCAATATCTAGACGTCTAATTTTTAAAATCCCTAAGCCTTACGGCTCTCAAACTCTTTATTATTGATGTATACTGGATCAGAAAAACTTCAGTCGGCTAACATCACCGACATCATGCAGACAGCCTACATTGACTACTCAATGTCGGTTATCATATCGCGTGCGCTTCCCGATGCACGCGATGGCCTTAAGCCTGTGCAAAGACGTATTCTCTACGCGATGCTTCGCTTAGGATTGCTGCACAATCGTCCTTTTAATAAGTGCGCTAAAGTAGTCGGTGAAGTATTAGGTAACTATCACCCACACGGTGATGCATCTGTTTACGACACGCTTGTACGTTTAGCTCAGCCTTGGGTTGTTCGTTATCCTTTAATTGATCCTCAAGGAAACTTCGGTTCCGTGGACGGTGACCCACCAGCTGCTTACCGTTATACTGAAAGTCGCTTAGACGAAGTAGCTGAAGAGTTACTGAAGGATATCAACGAAGATACTGTTGATTTCGTTCCAAATTATAACGAAGAAACCACTGAACCAACGGTTCTTCCCTCAGCACTTCCAAGCTTACTCATGAATGGCTCGACCGGTATCGCGGTCGGTATGGCAACGAATATTCCTCCACACAATCTGGATGAATTAATCGATGCAACCTGTGCGATTATCGACAATCCAGCTATTAGTGTTGATGAGATTTGCAATATCATCACAGGTCCCGATTTTCCATCAGGTGGTGTTATCGCTGGGCGTGAGGGCATTTTAAGCTACCTCAAGACAGGTCGCGGTATTGTTCGTATTAAGGGCAAAGCTCACACCGAAGAAATGAAAGGTGGCTCTGAGCAAATTGTTATCACAGAAATACCTTATAACGTTAACCGTGCTACACTTGTTACTCGTATTGCTGAACTCGTAGGCGAGAAAGCAATTGAAGGTATTCGTGATATTCGTGACGAATCAGACGAAAAGACGCGTATCGTCATCGAGTTAAAACGCGGTGAACAGGCCAAAGTTGTAATCAATCAGCTTTTCCAAAAAACCGCTCTAGAATCATCATTCGGTGTTATTCTTCTAGCTATCGACCATAAGCGTCCGAAGCAGATGAATATTAAGGAGCTTATAGAATGCTATATTGCTCACCGCCGTGAAGTCATTACACGCAGAACCCAGTTCCGTCTGAAGGAAGCTGAAGACCGTGCACATATTCTTGAAGGTTATAAAATTGCTCTCGATAACCTAGACGACTTCGTTCGTGTCATTCGTTCCTCTGGCAGCAGAGACGAAGCTAAGGTTAAATTAATGGCGAAATATCCATTAAGTGAACGCCAGACTGATTCTATCTTAGAGCTACGTTTATATCAATTAACTGGCCTTGAACGTGATAAGATCGAAGCAGAATACCTCGAATTATTACGTATCGTTGAAGAGCTACGCAGTATTTTAAACTCTGAAAGCAAGCTCCTTGAATTGATCAAAAAGGAACTTGGCGAGATGAGAGCTAAATACACCTCACCTCGTCGCACAGAGATTATTGCCGCAGCTGGTGAATTCCGTATGGAGGACGTTATTCCTAATGAAGGCTGTGTTATTACCGCTTCTCATTTAGGCTTCATTAAACGTACTCGAGTTTCCGACTACCGTTCTCAAAAACGTGGCGGCAAAGGTATTATTGGTACTGAAACGTATGATGAGGATTTCGTAGAACACTTGTTCACTGCAAGCACTCACGACTATATTCTTTTCCTAACTAACTTAGGCCAGTGTCATGCACGCAAGGTGTATGATGTACCAGAAGGCACACGTACGTCTAAAGGCAAATCAGTAACAAGCTTCCTACGTCTCTCAGACGGAGAGAAGATAGCTGCAATGATCTGCGTAAAAGACTTCTCCGAGTCCCTCCATTTGGTCATGGCTACCAAAGCTGGTATCACCAAGAAGACAACTCTTGCTGATTACACGAATGCAACCCGTGAAGGTGGTTTACGTGGAATTAAATTAGAAGAAAACGATAGCCTTGTCGGCTGCGTTCTCACTAATGGCACCAACGAAATCATTCTCGTAAGCCATAAAGGCCAAGCAGTTAAGTTTAACGAAGAAGGTCTACGTGACCAAGGTCGTGACACGGTTGGCGTAACTGGTATGCGCTTTAAGTATGATGGCGACTACGTGAAAGCAATCGAGGTATGTAATAATGAAGCGCAATTGCTCGTTGCCCGTGAAGACGGTATCGGCAAACGCACTCCGTTCGCAGACTATCGTTTAATCTCACGTGGCGGCTCTGGCGTAATCGCAATCGATTTACCAGAAGACGGTTCCGTCAATGTTACTGGTGCATTAAGTGTACTTCCAAATTCAGAAGTGATGTTCCTAACAGCAAAAGGCCAAAGTATACGAACTCGTGTAAACGAAATTCGTGAAACTGGGCGTGGTGCTAAAGGCGTAAAGCTTTTAACGCTAGCTGAAGGCGACCGCTTACTCAGTATTGCACGTATCGTAGAGACTGCTGAAGAAGAAGCCGCAGGCGAACCTGAAGCTTAAGCCTTACAAGGCTTAAGCTTTAAGAAAATGAAATTGCCGTAAGTCTATGAAGGCATGATTATGCCTTCATGAAGACGATCCGGTTATTTACCCTCTACGCTTTATTTTCAGCGTGTTGTCTTTTTGCTGAAGAAGCTCGTTTCACTAACGCTGTATCGGCTAATGACTTTACTTCATCCGGCTTATCAAAGTTATCTCCTAGTGAAATAGAGCATTTAAATGCACTTGTTGAGCAATACAAAAGCGGAGCCCTTATAGCCGCTAAGCAAGAAGCAGCTCAAGCTGAAGCACGAGCACAAGAAGCAGAGAAAAAAGCCGAAAAGGTAAAACAAGAAGCTCAAAGCCAAGTTGCCAAAGCTAAAGATGAACTTAAAAAAGCATCTGAAAGTTTTATAGCTAAAGCCAAAACTTTAATTCTACCTGGAGCTAATGTAGAATATAAAACTGTAGAAAGCAGAATCGTAGGATCTATCTCAGGCTGGGAACCCAATTCCGTATTTGCACTTGAAAATGGTCAAGTATGGGCCGTAGCAGATGCCAGCGAGTACGTATACGGCGTTTATGTAAAAAATCCAAAAGTTAAATTAATGCCTGCTCGCTTTGGTGGATTTAAACTAGAAATCGAAAACATGGGCAGCATGCGCGTTCGATTAGTAGGAAACACAAAACAATAAGTTATAGGTCGAATTGTTTCTGTTCAAAGCCTGCTCGCTTATCAGCATTTAATGTGCTCAATGAAACAAGCTGAGCTAAACTCAATTGTTTTACATCAGGAATATTTCCTAAAGCAGTGAGAAGCAATGCTCCTGCTAGTGCATCATAAAGTGCACAGTGATATGTTTGTCTTTTTGAAGGACAGTGCCTCAAAGCCAAATCCGACAAGGTGTTTTGCAGTCCTGCAGCTCTTACTATTTCTTCAAGTTTTGCCGACTGAAAATTTGGAAAAAACTGACCATATAAACGCGCTGTATCTATCCAAGGGCCCCATTCATTATGCGTCTTAGTCTGATTTAGTGCATCATAAGACTTTCTTGTATAAGGCCATGTCGCCTTAAGAAGAGCATTTTCAGTTCCAGAAAAATGCGAAACAAAATATCCACGTTCACGTATTGATGCGAAATATTCCCATTCGTCTGAAAAGTAAGCCTCACTATCACACATGTGATTAGTCAACCCATGGAACTCAAAATCGTCCTCCTTTATCACCGAACGAGATCTGCATAAGCGCGTCTTAGTATTTATAATTTTACCTTGATGTAGCTCCACTACTCCGTACTCCAAAACCCCTGAATTCTTATTACCTTCAAAGTCGATGAAGAAAAGTGAATGATTAAGCCAAGACATAGTTAATAAAAATTAGCTTAGAGCCATTGCTTTGCCTGCGTGCCAACCCGTAGTCCATGCTGCCTGAAAATTAAATCCTCCAGTGACCCCATCTATATCAAGTACTTCTCCAGCAAAATACAAATTCGGACACACCTTGCTTTGCATTGTAGCAAAATCAACTTCACTTAATTTAACTCCACCACAAGTAACGAACTCTTCTTTGTTCATACTTTTACCATCAACAAGAAAAGAAGTTGATCCAATAGTTTGTGCAAGAGATTGAATAAGCGCTTTAGATATACCTGCCCACTGAGCTTGATCTGCTATCTGAGCTTGCTGGCACAACTTTTCCCAAAGACGTGATGGCAATCCAAAGGGGTTAGAGCTTGTTACTTGTCGTTTAGGATGCTCCAACTTTTGATCATTGAGTATAGCTTCAATTTTTGAACCACTAAGACTAGCGGACCAATTGACGATTAAGTTAAATTTATAATCGATTTGAGATAAATCTCGGGCGGCGAAAGCAGATAATTTAAGTATCGCTGGACCACTGAGTCCCCAATGCGTAATGAGTAACGCGCCTTCACTAACAAATTTGGTGTCCTTAATCTTTACATGACACTGAACAACGGATAACCCCTCTAATCCCTTCAACAAGGAACTCTCTATGTGGAAAGTAAACAGAGATGGAACGCCAGGAATGATTGTATGCCCGAGCTGTTTAGCGATCTGAAGTCCTGCGGAACTTTTATTTCCACCCGTAGCAATCAGTATTTTATCGCAGGCATACACATCACCGTGAGAAGTATGTAACTCAAATCCATCGCCTTTTTTGACAACAGAATTAATAGCACACTGTGTTCTTATTTTAACACCGGCTTTATTTGCAGCTTGTTGTAGACAATCAATAATAGTCTGTGAACTATTAGAGGAAGGAAAAACTCTACCATCCTCTTCCGTATTCAGATTTACTCCGCGGCTATTAAACCATCCAGACGTCTCGGTAGGACCAAAGCGATGAAAAGGCCCTAGAAGCTCCCGACTACCCCTTGGATAATATGAGACCAGTTTTTTTGGTTCATAACAGGCATGTGTGACATTGCAGCGACCTCCGCCTGAAACTTTAACTTTAGCTAGTAAATGCGCGGTAGCCTCAAATAAACACACTTCAGAACCAGGATTTTCTGCTGCTGTAATAGCACCAAAAAAACCGGCAGCTCCCCCTCCTATAACGGCAATACGCATAAGTGATAAATTACCTCTTTGTTGTGAAATACCCACCAAAAAAGACAAAAGAGTAAGCTTATAATCAATTTTTTAGTGCCATTTTTACTACGGTAGGTTTGATTATGTGTGTGGATTTAAAACCTTATCGTGATTTTATTGGAGAGCTTGCTCAAAAAAGCGGTGACTTTATACGCCCCTATTTTGCAAACCCATCCCTTCAAGTTGAATCCAAAGAAGACCAAACTCCAGTTACGATAGCAGACCGTGGAGCTGAGTCTCTGATGCGTACTTTAATCGAAAAGAAATTTCCAAATGATAGTATTATAGGAGAAGAGTTTGGAAATAAAACCGGCTCATCAGATATCACATGGATTCTAGATCCGATCGATGGAACAAAGTCTTTTGCATCAGCCTGCCCATTGTTTGGAACTCTCATTGCAGTAGCCCATAAAGGCATCCCAATTTTAGGCTGCATAAATCAACCCATCCTAAATCAATGCCTTATAGGCGATGGAGAAAAAACAGAACTAAACGGTAGACAAGTAATGTTAAGATCCTGCACTCAGTTAAATGAAGCGACATTACTAACGAGTGATCCCCTAAATCCCGCTAAGTATCAAAATGGTAAAGCGTTTGATGCCTTAGAAAATAAAGTGAAGCTTACTCGAACATGGGGAGACTGTTATGGCTATCTTCTCGTTGCAAGCGGATGGGCGGATATCATGTGCGATCCCATTATGAATCCATGGGATATTCAGGCTCTCATTCCCGTTATTAAAGGAGCAGGCGGTATTATAACCGACTGGCAAGGAAATGATCCTATCAAAGCTACATCTATTGTAGCAGCAAACAGAGATCTACACCCGCACGTTATAGCCGCTTTAAATAAAAGCTAAGCCTTCTTCTTTTTCTTTGGCGACCACTCGGCGGTTACCACAGATGTTACGCCCCCACGGCCTTTAAAGTCAGCAATGATCGTTAATTGTCTAGGCTTCAAGGCAGCTCCTAAGTCGTCACAAATTTTATTTGTAACTGCTTCAAAGAAAATTCCTTTATTTCGAAATGCGTGGAAGTAGAGCTTTAACGATTTGAGCTCAACGCAAAGTTTATCAGGAATATAGCGAACAGTAATTGTAGCAAAGTCAGGATGGCCTGTCATTGGACAAACCGATGTGAATTCATGATGCGAATGTTCGATCACAAAATCGCGGTGTGGCGCAGGATTAGGAAATGACTCAAGTATTTTAATATCTGCCATAAGGTTAAAGTATTTAGCTAGCAGTTTCTGTAAACCGACTTTCACGAATTACAGTAATCTTAATCGTGCTAGGGTACTGCAACTCACTTTCAATTCGCTGCCTTAATTCTTTAGCTATCTCACGAGCTCTATCTTCAGTGACGTGTTGTGGAGATACAACGACTCTAATTTCACGACCAGCTTGAATTGCAAAAGCTTGCTGAACACCTTCCAAGGATAAAGCTAGTTTTTCTAATCTATCTAAACGCTGAATATAACTATCCATTGACTCTGCACGAGCTCCCGGACGAGTTGCCGAAATTGTATCAGCCAAGATAACAAGTCCCGCGTAGACAGTTTCTGGTTTTACTTCTTCGTGGTGAGCAGCAACAGCGTTTGTTACGATAGGAGTTTCGCCGTGACGTCTAATAAAATCAGCTCCAATGATCGCATGACTTCCCTCTAAGTCACCTGGTACGCCTTTACCAATATCATGCAATAGTCCGGCACGCTTTGCTATGTTTGGATCAAGACCCACTTCACTTGCAATAATAGACGCAAGAAATGCTGTCTCAACTGAGTGATCGAGTGCGTTCTGATTATATGAAAAACGATACTTTAAACGACCAAGCATCTTAATAATTTCAGGATGCAGACCGTTAATATTTAACTTCGACACAGCATCTTCACCTGCTTGCGTTGTAACTAAATCAATTTCTTCCTGCGCACGTTTAACAAATTCTTCAATGCTTGCAGGATGTATACGTCCATCTTTGATAAGCGCTTCTAGTGCTGTACGAGCAACCTCTCTACGAACAGGATCAAACGAAGATAACAGAACAAGCTGAGGAGATTCATCGATCATCAAGGTAACACCTGTAGCGGATTCAAACGCTTTAATGTTCCTACCCTCTCTACCAATAATTCTGCCTTTCATGTCTTCACTTGGAAGATGAACTAACGTGGCAGTTAAATCATTGTTTGGCTTACTTGCGATACGCTGCATTGCAGCGATTAAAATACGTCTACCCGTATTCTGTAATTCTTGCTCAGATTTTTCTAATGTTTCACGGCGTAGTGCACGAAATTCATCTTGGCACTCAAGTAAAACTTCCTCACGCAACTGGCGCTTAATTTCTTCACCATCTAATTGTGAAACATTCTCTAAGCGTTTACGGACACTCTTTGAAAGTGCACGCATCGTGTCACGCGCCTGCCTTACAGCAGCACTTTCACGATTAATTTTTTCCTGCCTTTGCTCTAATTGATAATCGAGTAAAGCGAGCGATTCTTCATGTGCTCTAATTTCACGAAGACGAACATCTACTTCTATTTCACGACGATCAAAATCACGCACCAACTCTGAACGTTTATCACGTATTTCAGCTTCTGCTTTTTGTTTAATTTCTTCTGCCGCAACCGCTGCTTCCCTTCGTGCAACTTCGATAAGTTCACCTGCTTGCTCATGGGCTGCCTTGCGTGTCTGTCTTACTACCATCCATGAAGCAACAAACCCCAGTGTGATGCCCGCTATCCCTGCAATAAGAGACGCAGAAAGGGACCAATCAGCCCCCTCACTCTGAGCTATGAAAGGTATGGCGATGTAAGTTAAGTTCGCTAATGTCAAAGGTTAGGTAATCCAAACTCTAAAGAGCCAAAAAGAAAGCTCAAGCTGTAAGCAGGCGTTGCCAGCTGCGCATTTTCCCTATCAATATATACTCAACGTGAAGCCAAGTACCCTGCCTGACATAAGCCGCCTTTTTCGCACTTCCACGCGAGAACGCTGGGACTGGGTGACCCCTGCGGCTATTTTGGCACTGTCTCTAATAAGTATTGCCTTTATCTATAGCGCACAATCATCAAGTGCATCTAATTCAACAACTTATAAATACTCTGTATTAGAGTCGTTTAGGCATTATTATTTCTTAAAACAGTTTATTTTCCTCATAATTGGTGGCGTTGCGTATGTAGCCGTTTCTCTTGTAGACTACCGTAGATGGCTCGGTTTAGCCCAATGGATTTACTTGGTATGTGCGATTCCTCTATTTTTGGTATTAATCATAGGTACTAAAACGTATGGGTCCCAGCGCTGGCTTAACTTTGGCCCACTTTCGTTTCAGCCCTCAGAAACAATTAATGTCGCAGTACTACTGATTACTGCTAGCATATTGATACACAGCAAGATAGGTAATTTTGGGCAATCTATAAAAGTACTTGGTAAATTGGCCCTTGCGGTAGGACTACCCATACTCTTGATTCTGATGCAACCCGATATCAAATCGGCAATTGTGCTGACCCCCATGGTCTTTTCTATGCTTTACGTCTCGAGGCTTTCACCGCGATTTTTTGCGGCAGCTCTTGGTGCGTTTTTACTGCTCATAGGAATAATTGCAGCAGATATATGGCGTTATTCAGCCTACATGGACAATTTACAAGCACAGTACGAATCAACTCATGGACCTAGCCATGAGTCTGTGTATGTAAGATCCAAAGGTGCTTACGAAAAACATTCGTGGGTACCGCTCCATGATTATCAACGTAATCGAATTCTTTCTTTCGTTAATCCAGATAAAATTGACCCGGTAGGAATTGGTTGGAATCAGCGGCAGTCATTAATTTCTGTGGGCTCTGGAGGTCTACTAGGCAAAGGATGGAATCAAGGAACTCAAGCGCGTCTTGGTTATCTTCCTCATTCTGTCGCACATAACGATTTTATTTTTTCGGTTATTGCCGAAGAAAAAGGTTTTTTGGGAAGTATTACAGTTATAAGCCTTTTTGGTTTAATCCTGTTCAATGGCATACGCATTGCCGGTCTTGCAAAAGACAGACTAGGTACACTGATCGCTATAGGCGTAACAGTGTTATTTACAGTGCATGTGTTCGTGAACATTGCGATGACCATAGGGCTTTTGCCCATAACGGGCATACCGCTTCCCTTCATCAGCTACGGCGGTTCCTTTGTGCTTAGCTGCTGCATCATGCAAGGACTGGTCCAGAGCGTCTATCGCTTCCGGAAGGATTTCCAATAACTATGGATTCTTCCCACGATATTGACCGCCCTGTCAGAATTTCCTGCGCAGCATCTATTGCCTTAGGGTTCACCGTGCATAACCCAGACAGCACCCAAAATGAGCGATCATCACAACGACAATCCAGACAATGAGCCAACCGATCATCAAGAGTATGATACCGAAATGGCTAACCCACCCCCTGTTAGAGAATTTGAAGCTATTACAGCTGAAGAATTAAAACAAGGAGCTGAAGAACGCGCACAACAACGCCCACTTCTTCAAAAAATACTCGCCGTTTTCAGAAAAGAAAAAGGCTCTTACCGCGAACTAATCATCAATTCAGAACCGCTTGAAAAGCGCGTTGCTCTCTTAGTAGACGGACGTTTAGAAAAATTCGAAATCGAACGCGAATCCGACAACCGCATGGTTGGCGGTATTTTCAAAGGTCGAATCAAAAATCTAGATCCAGGCCTTAAAGCTGCTTTCGTTGATATTGGTTATAACAAAAACGCATTCCTACACTACTGGGATATGCTTCCTGCTGCAGCAGACTCTTCTGTTGAAGTGGTTCGCGTGAATCGCAAGCGAGATGCTCAACCTAAAGGAGAAGTAACCGTTAAGGATATACCTAATATGTACCCCCCAGGTACAGAAATTGTTATCCAAGTTACAAAGGGTCCCATCGGATCAAAAGGTCCAAGAACAACGACGAACCTATCTATTCCAGGACGTTACTTAATTTTAACTCCTTATAGCGATGGATGCGGTATCTCACGCAAGATCGAAGACCAAGCTGAGCGTCGTAGACTTAAACAATTAATCAACGAACTCACGATCCCAGAAGGCATGGGAGTTATCGTCCGCACTGCAGGCGAAGGCAAAAAGTCACGCTACTTTGTACGCGATTTACACATTCTTCTCAAAAAATGGGAAGAAATCACACGTAAGATCCAAACTGAAAAAGCTCCTATCAATTTATATATGGAGCCTGATTTAGTTGAGCGCACTGTTCGCGACTTTTTAACTGAAGAAGTGGATCGCGTCTTGATTGATGACAAGGGCGACTTCGAGCGCACCCAAGAATTAGTAAGTCAAATATCAAAACGTTCCCGCTCTAAGATTGCATCATACAGCGATAGCATTCCGATATTCGAGCGCTTCAACATTGAGCGTCAGATTGAGCAAACCGGTCAACGCAAAGTTCCACTCCCAAGTGGCGGTGAAATTGTAATCGACGAGACCGAAGCTTTAATAGCTATCGACGTTAATACAGGCTCACACAAAAATAAATCTGGAGACGAAAAGAATACTATTTACGCAGTTAACTTGGAAGCTGCTCAAGAAATAGCGCGTCAAATCAGATTAAGAAATCTTGGTGGCTTAATCATCATCGATTTCATCGACATGAAGGAACGCCGTCACCGCAACTCAGTTTACGAGAAAATGGTGGAATTGATGGCTACTGATAAAGCAAGAAACCACATTCTTCCTATTTCTCAGTTAGGCATTTTGCAAATGACACGTCAACGTCAGCAAGAGTCTCTATGGTCAAATCTTTATACAGATTGTCCGTATTGCCGAGGACGCGGTATCGTTAAATCTGCAACAACTGTTTCTGTTGAACTACAACGCCGTCTGTCGTCCGTTGCGCGCAGGTTACAAATTAGAAACGAATCAAAACAATATTCATTAAGAGTTCTTGTGCATCCTAGCATTCTCGAGCGTCTTCGCAGTGAAGATGCCGATCTACTTGTTAGAATGGAGCAAAGTCACAGCGTGAAACTCGCTTTCCGTGCAGACCCTGCTTATCACGTAGAACACTTTAAGATAATCAATACCGACACTGGCGAAGAATATCGCTAAGTACTTAAACAAACGTAGTAGCGTATTTAGCATATAACATACGCTACTACTCGATCTCAGTTTAGTTATAAAGTGGTTACAAAGCATCCTAATGATTGCTCTAATGTCTGTATGCCATTTTGCTACTCTTATAGTAAACAATTCAGTTAGAACTTAATATTACGTGACTTCCTTTTTTAAGAAAATTTTTACTCCAGTTATCCAGTGGATCGACTCAGACTATACAAACGAAAGTCCTGAAGTAATTCGGTCTAAACCTGACCGAGTTGAATGGACGCGGTGCATACCCTTCATGGTACTGCACCTAGGTTGCCTAGGTATTATTTGGGTGGGTGCCAGTTGGTTTGCTGCATTGTTATGCGTAAGCTTCTACTTCATACGCATGTTTGCCGTTACAGGCATCTACCATCGGTACTTTTCACATAAAACATATTCTATTCCACGGTTTACCCAATTCCTGTTCGCAGTATTTGCAGAAACAACGGTACAGCGTGGTCCGCTTTGGTGGGCTTATCACCATCGTCACCATCATCAGCACTCTGATGATGAAGAAGATGCTCACTCACCTCATGTGCATGGATTTTGGTGGTCACACATTGGATGGATCACAAGTAAACGCAACTTTCCTACCGACTACACCCAGGTGAAAGATTTAGCGAAATATCCAGAGTTAGTTTTTCTAAACCGTTTTGATACTATAGTACCTCTTTTATTTGCTGTTTTTACCTGGTACCTAGGACACTTTTTAGGAATACACTTCCCAAGCTTACATACAAATGGCATGCAGACGCTTATTTGGGGATTTTTTGTAAGTACAACTCTCCTATTCCATGGTACTTCATGTATTAATTCCATGGCGCACTTAATGGGAAAACGTCGTTATAATACAGAAGACGATTCACGTAATAGTTTCATATTAACAATTATCACTCTAGGTGAAGGTTGGCACAACAATCACCACCGTTATCAATCTGCTACACGCAATGGTTTTTATTGGTGGGAAATAGACATTACTTATTACACACTAAAAACACTCTCATTGCTTGGAATAGTATCTAAATTAAAAGCTGTTCCGAAAAGTATCCTAGAAGAGGGTCGACGCCCATTAGCAGTGAAAATATCCAATCCTAAGACATCTGAAATTTAAAGAATGAAGCGTTTAGCGATCATAGGATCAGGTATAGCTGGTTTAGGCTGCGCACACTTTCTACAGCGTGACTATGAAGTCACGCTTTTCGAAAAAAATGATTACGTTGGTGGTCATACAAATACGGTAGAAGCTGAAGAAGCCGATCGATTGATACCAATCGATACCGGCTTCATGGTTTTCAACAAACAAACCTATCCACTACTGACTCACTTTTTTGAAACATTGGAGGTTAAAATCAAACCTGCTCCAATGTCATTTAGCGTGAAGCACACGGACAGAAATATAGAATTCTGCGGCTCCTCGATTAACCATCTATTTGCTCAGCGAAGAAACTTACTTAGACCATCTTTCTATCGACTCATCGCAGCGATAAATCGCTTCAACAAAGAAGCCACAGAGTTTGTAAATAATCCTCAAGTATACGATATAACGCTTAACGAATTCGTTACTAAAAGAGGTTATGGAAAAGATTTTTTTGATCTCTACTTAGTTCCAATGAGTTCTGCGGTGTGGAGCACACCCCCAGAACTCATGTTAGAGTTTCCGGCAGGAACTTTATTACGGTTTTTTTATAACCATGGATTTTTAGGCCTTAATACCCAACACCCATGGTTTACCGTAGAAGGTGGATCTAAAACGTACATAAAAAAAATATTAAATAATTCTAATATTAACGTACGTCTTAATACGAAAATTAAATCTATTCACAGGGGAGCTACTGAAATAAAAATCATATCTGAGACAGGTGATGTGTTTTATTGCGATAATGTCATTTTAGCTAGTCATGCTGACCAAGCACTCAAAATGATAGCAGATCCGCTTCCCGAGGAAACACGTCTACTCTCGGAGTTTAAATATCAAACTAACCAAGCAACATTACATAATGATGAAAGTGTAATGCCTAAGACACGTCTTGCTTGGTCTAGTTGGAATTACGAAATAGCACGGGTTTCACAAAAAAATCAATCAACTGCTATTCATTACTGGATGAACTCGCTACAAGGCGTATCTAATAAAAAGAACTACTTTGTATCAATTAATCGGCCGGAAGCGATAGACCCTGTTAAAGTTATAAAGAGGATTCAATATGAGCATCCTTTATTCAGCGTTGGGGCTATAAATGCACAAAAGCAGTTACCTGAACTAAACACATCTGCTTTAACTACTTCTAAAACATTCTTTGCTGGCAGCTACTTCAAATACGGTTTCCACGAAGATGCTTTTGGTAGTGCAGTGGCTCTTAGTCAGCTACTTCTTAAAAAGAAAATATAACACACCCTAACTATTGCGATATAGGTCAGATTGAGGCATTATACTCAACTATGCAGAGCTGTTTATATGAATGTCGGGTTATGCATCACCGACTAGCCCCCAAAGAACATAAATTCAGCTACCGCATCTATGTTTTCGCACTCGATCTTGATGAAATCGATACGTGCACTAAACATTTAACACTTTTTTCGCATAATCGCTGGAATATCTATTCATTTTACGACTTAGATTATGTGCCGACACAAGAAAATCTGCATAATCCCACAGGCGATAAATTAAAACCTAAGTCTTTAAATGAACAGCTACCACTTAAAGATAGGATTTACCAGTACCTGGCAGATAATAATGTTAGCTGTCACGGTGGAAAAATTATCCTTGTAACAGTACCTCGTATTTTCGGGTATGCCTTTAATCCCGTTTCTTTCTATTATTGTTACAATCAAGCCGGTGAACCAGTTGCTGCTTTAGCAGAGGTAACAAACACCTTCAGGGAAATGAAGCTTTATTTCATAAATAAAAGTTCTGATTTATCAAAACTTAGATTTAGAGCTCATATACCTAAAAATTTTTACGTTTCACCTTTTTCTAAAGTAGATCTGTCGTTCGATTTTGATCTATGTCTTCCAGATAAAGCCTTTGCCGTTAAAATTGATGACTATGACGGTTCTGTCAAAATGCTTGAAAGCACGATGGCTGGACCTCGTAGAGAATTAACTAATGGTAGATTATTTTGGTGGCTATTTAAATACCCCTTGATGACTCTGCGTATTATAAGTTTAATTCATATTCACGCATTAAAACTATATTTTAAAAAAATACCCTGGTTCAAAAAGACTGCAGCTGCTGAAATGCAGCAAAATCTTTACAGGCCCCATCATTCAATTAATCGTCAGTAGTTAGATACCTTGGCTATCAATTATTCTACAGTTTATAATAAAAACTCTTTTTGGAGAAAACCGCTACTCAATGCGTTTTCAAAAATGAGTAAAGGGCGGCTAGATTTAGTTTTGCCTGAAAAACAAATCGTTTCATACGGCGACTCAAACCAAAATCAGATAGCCCGTATTGAAATAAATTCTGAAAACTTTTTTAAACGCTGTATACTTTATGGCGACATTGGCTTTGCGGAATCATTTCTAGATAAGGAATGGGAGACTGATGACATTGCTTCAGTTATAGCTTGGTTCATTATAAATTTAGAAAACGCTCCCGGTCTTTCCGGTTCGAAAGCTCCTAAAAATCGAGCGCTAAACATACTTCGTTACTTAAACAGAGTTGGTCATATTTTTAGTAAAAACAGTAAAGACCAGGCTAAACGCAACATTGCTGCACATTACGATCTATCAAACGAGTTCTTCAGCCTATTTCTTGATAGTTCAATGATGTACTCCTCAGCAAAATGGAGTGAGCCGAATTTATCTCTTGAAGCAGCGCAGTTTGAGAAAAACGAAGCCCTATGTAGAAGTTTAGAACTTAAACCAACTGATCACGTTTTAGAAATAGGCAGCGGATGGGGCGGATGGGCTTTACATGCTGCGAGACGCTATGGATGCAAAGTTACAAGTATCACTCTATCTAAAGAACAACTAAAGCTTGCCAAAAATAAAGCCTTGGACGCAAAACTAGATCACCTCGTTGAATTCGAACTACGCGACTACCGTGATCTTAACAAGCATTTCGATAAATTAGTATCCATAGAAATGATGGAAGCTATAGGGCATGAATACTTACCGCAGTTTTGCAGCGTTATAAATAAAGCCCTCAAGTCTAACGGTATTGCTGCATTACAGTTTATTACCTGCCCGGATGATCACTACGAAGAGATGCGCAGAGGTGTAGATTTTATTCAGAAACACATATTCCCAGGCTCACTTCTATTATCATTAGGAAGATTCAATAGTCTCATGCATAAATCCGGTTCTTTCGTTCTATCAGGAATTGATGATTTAGGTTTAGATTACGCTAAAACACTGAAGTTATGGCATGAGCGTTTTAATGCTCAATTACCATCCGTAAATGCTATGGGTTTTGATGAATATTTTATACGTAAATGGAAATATTACTTAGCTTATTGCGAAGCAGCTTTTCAGTATAAAAAGATTTCTGTAGTACAAGCTGTTTACAAACGTTCAACAGCACTTGCGTGATGAATCTTTTTGTTCAAATAGCGATCAGTGCCTGTATTTTAATTCCATTGTTCGCCATATGCAGTGCTGTTTCTGAAAGAATTAAAAACTATGGTATAGTTGATGTAGTCTGGTCCTACTCTTTTAGCTTAGTTGCACTAATTTGTTTTTTTATAAGTCCAGGTTTTTTTACTAGGAAAGTACTCATATCACTGATCGCAACTTTGTGGAGCCTTCGCCTAGGCACTTATTTACTCATACGGGTATCCAATCATCACCCAAAAGAAGATTCCCGCTATGCTCAACTGAGAACGGACTGGAATAAGAATCTAAAACTTAAAATGGCAGCATTCTTCCAAATGCAAGCTATCACCGTAATTATACTCAGTATTCCATTTTATCTTATTAGCTCAAATTCTACTGCACATATTAAAGCTATTGAGGTACTAGGCGTCTTATTATGGATAATTGCTATAGCAGGAGAGACTCTGTCTGATATCCAACTAGCTAAATTTAAAAAGAATCCACTCAATAATTCAGAAGTATGCTCCGAAGGTCTTTGGCGATATAGTCGACACCCAAACTACTTCTTTGAGTGGTTGATATGGGTTTCGTATTTTATAATGGCCTGTGGGTCACCTTATGGCTGGATTTCGATTATTAGCCCAATTTCGATTCTCTACTTACTATTGAAAAAAACGGGCGTGCCTATGGTTGAAGAACAGGCATTGAAAAAGAAGCGAGAGAAATACACCACTTATCAAAATTCAACTTCCATGTTTATCCCATGGTTTCCCAAAAAATAACTTAATCATGATAGATTTTATTTTAGAAAAAAATTTACTCCCTGAATCTATTATTCGATTTGGAATTCGCCGTCTTCTTAGAGAGCGCATCATGGAGATAACCCCTGCGAATGAAGCAGCGGAGACTGCCGCTCTGCGTGCGTATATAGATGATTTAAATCATAGACCACTTGCTGAATCTACGAATGAAGCAAATGAGCAACACTACGAGGTTCCAGCTGAATTTTATAAATACTGCTTAGGTCGCAATCTGAAATACTCGGGATGCCTTTATCAGCAAGGAACCGAGACATTAAGCGAGGCAGAGGATGCGATGTTAGCTTTATATGCAGATAGAGCAGAACTCGCTGATGGACAAAGTATTTTAGAGTTAGGATGCGGATGGGGATCACTTAGTTTATATATGGCTAAGCGCTACCCCAATTCACAGATAACTGGCGTTTCTAATTCTTCATCACAGCGCGAATACATTCTCGGACAAGCACGAGAAAGGAGCATTAAAAATATCACTATTATAACCTGTGATATGAATACTTTTACTCAGCCGAATTCAACGTACGACAGAGTAGTTTCCATTGAAATGTTTGAACACATGAAAAACTATAAGCTTTTACTCTCACGTATTAGCTCATGGCTGAAACCTGATGGTAAGTTATTCGTTCATATCTTCACGCATAGTAAATATCCGTACCATTTCATAGCTCGCGACAATACAGATTGGATGGCTCGGTATTTCTTTACTGGAGGTCAAATGCCATCACACGAACTTCTTAGTTACTTTCAAGACGACTTAGAACTCGTACGCGACTGGAAAGTAAACGGAACTCATTACCAAAAAACCGCAGAAGATTGGCTTAAAAATATGAAAAGCCACAAAAAGGAAATCATGCCCCTTTTTGAAAAAATATATGGCAAGGATGCGGTTAAATTTTGGGCTTATTGGAAAATATTCTATATGAGCTGCGCAGAGCTATGGGGTTACAACTCAGGCAACGAATGGCTTGTAAGCCATTACTTATTTAAGAATAAACCAAAATCTACTTAGTTAATCCCGCAATAAAGGACTTAGGGCCACTTCCGGGTTCGTATCCTACCTGCCTGGCAATTTCTTTACCTGTTTGATCAACAACGATCAGAGTTGGGTAACCCTCAATACCAAACGTAGATTTTAATAACGTATTTTGTTTTACTTCACTATCTGGAAGTTTGATGTGACGAGGATAATCTAAACGAACTAAAACATAATTATCTGAAAAGGTTTTAAATTCTGGCGTCGATAAAACTTCTGCTTCCAATTTTTTGCAATAGATACACCAGTCTGAACCTGTAAAATCTAATATTATTTTCTTACCTGATTTTGCTGCTTCTATTTTTGCAGCATTATAATTAGTTCCCCACGTATCGTTTGCTTTGAGTGAATTAATTGTGCTTACACATAATACAATGAGACAGATCAGAATGCTCTTTTTCATTTATGTAATTTAGTTAGGTTAAAATTAATTGTAAATCACAACTGGGTTTGCAGCCAATCAATCCAATTTCCGTTCGTTTTTTTCGTTCCGGGTAAAACCTTATCTTTCGGATACAAATAAACAGCTGCATTGATTCCTGCATCAGTTTGAACTGATACCCTCCTATACAAATCTGGATGTCCCTCTAACTCATCTAAAGCTTCAAGGGTTGTTATATCAATTTCATACAACTCTACCGTTGCTACTCCGATTCCAGGAACAAGATATGGATATGATCCTGCATACAAATCATAACCTGATAGCCGATCTAACCCCAGGAATCGAGTGGTACTATTTTTTAGAAAATGATGATTTTCCAAGCCTTGTCTTAGCGTACCGTATACAGCTATTACCATGGCTAGGTTATCTCAGCGTTTCTTAGATTAGTTGGCTGCTGTAGCTAACTTCTTAGATTGTATAAACTGGTTTACGACTTCCATACGTCCTTTTTGTATTCGATCTTCTTCTAATTCTTCTGACGTACGTTGGTTATCTCTTGTTTCCATGAGACGTCTCATATGCTTAATCGAAAGTTGTTCTAACTGACGAATACGCTCACGTGTTACATTAAACTTTTTTCCTATTTCCTCTAAAGTCATTTCATCATTACCGTCTAATCCAAAACGCATGCGTATAATTTGAGCCTCACGCTCACCCAGAGAACTGATAGCATTAGCTAAATCAGCTGAGACATTTTTGCTACCAAGTGAATCAGAAGGACTAGATGCAGCGTCATCTCTTACAACATCTCCAAGTAATGATGAATCAGAGGAGTCCCCGAGTGGTGCATCCAAAGACGCAGGGTGTACAGCTACTGACCTAAGATGAATTAATTTCTCAAGAGGCATACTGAGCTCTGCTGCCAATTCCTCATCAGTAACTTCATGTCCTAATTTATCGCTTAAGGCACGTGCCGTTTTACGTATCTGTGAAATCTTTGATACAGCATGCACAGGCAAGCGGATTGTCTTAGACTGATTAGCAAGCGCGCGCTGGATGGATTGTTTAATCCACCAAGCTGCATAGGTACTTAACTTACCACCCTTTGTTGGATCATATCTGTCGACTGCCTTAATGAGGCCAATATTACCCTCACTAATTAAATCCTGTAGTGTTAATCCAAAATCACGGTAGTCTAGTGCAATGCGTACAACCAAACGCAAATTAGCACGTATCATATGCTGACGTGCAGCTTCATCACCCTTCCTTACACGCGCAGCTAACTTAATCTCTTCTTCTATTTTAAGCAGCGGTGTTTTACCAATCTCATTAAGATAGAGCTTTAAACTATCTCTATCTGTCTGAGCTTGGGGCTCAGTAGCTTCAGGTGCTACTTCTTCTATACGAGCAGGTTTTAAATCTTTAATACGTGTTGGCATAGGTTTATTTTAGTTAGACGAGTACCTCAACGGTTGGATTTGTATTAACGCGCAAAAGATCAAAGGCCATAGTTGATAGATGACGTAAGACTTCGGGGTTATTTACTATTCGTGCCTGTACTAGAAGCCCATCAGCAAGAGCAACAAGACTGTCTGTTTTTCCTGCAAGATCACAACTAGGTATTAAATTCATCGCTACAGCATCTTGTATCGCTATTTTAAAGTAGTGCTTTTTAGCATCTCCAATTTCTTGAATCTTCCAACGGATCTGCTCTTCCTGTGTACAAACTTCAGATCCTAACGAACAAAAAGGACATCCAAGCGTTTTGCCGTACTTTTCTTTTAACTCCGTTTGCTTTGTGTACAGAAATTCAAAGTAGTTCGTTAATCTTTGAAGAGGCAGCGGATTATCAAAAATTTCGTGGTAGTAAGGCTGTAGAATTTCTTTCCAAAGTCTTTCTAGGGCAAATACCGCTAAGTCCGCTTTTGAATCATAAAAGTAATAGAAACTACCCTTCTTTACTTTCGCTCTCTCACAAATGTCGTCGATCGTAACTGCGCCGTAGCTCTCTTCCCAAATTAGGTCGATTGCTGCAGCCATCAGCCGCTCACTTGCGTCACTTGTGCGTCCCATGTTCTAATAGTTGACTATCTAGTAAACAATTACAATAAAAAACAGATATCCTTTAAATCATTATTAATCAATTACTTATCTTACTTGGAGGGTGTCTCCTTCGTAAGTTAACCCCAAAGAAGGAATAACTACAGCTTTACGCGAACCCTCTTTAGTAACATGTCCAGCTAGCCATGCATCATAGCCAGAATCTTTTGCAGCTGAGAGCGTTTGTTCTACTAGAGACGGATCAACATAAGCAGCGAATCCTACCCCCATATTAAAAGTAGCATAGGCTTCTCTTAAGCTTACTGGTCCTTTCTCCATGATAAAACGAAAGAGTGCGGGAGCCTGTCTTACGTTTGAAATCGTATAAACAAACGGCTCTTCAAGTCTCATTAGTTTTCTCCATCCATGACCAGTGACATGCGATACGTAATTTAACTTAATCTTTCGCTTCTGACACTCAGTCACAAACGATACGTAAATTTCAGAAGCAGCTAGAAGTGCTTCACCGTATGTTCTGCCATCTCCGATAGAAGTTCCATAACCTTGCGGCAAAGATTCAGCTAGTTGTCTACAGAGGGTTAAGCCATTGGTTTGAACACCTGAGGAAGCCAAAAAGATGATGGCGTCACCTGATTTTACATCACCTATAATACGATCCGACTTTGGAGAAATACGTCCAATCGCTGAACCTGCTAAAACAATTGTATTTGGATCAACAAGCCCACGAAGTGTAGGGGTTTCTCCACCACCCCACACTGCTCCCGCTTTACGACATCCCTCTGCAAATCCATTAACAAGAGAAGATGCTCTTACTTCATTTGAAAACCAATTTGAATCACCGACTGCTGCATGCATAGCAACAGAGATAGGCTTAGCTCCACAGGTTACTAAGTCATTAACAATAGTTGCTACCGTATCGACTCCAATTTCTCTGTAAAATGATTTGCCTGTTTGTTTTTCGACTAAATCGGCAACGAGATTTTTAGTTCCAAGCCCTTCTTCAACATGAGCTAAAAAATGATCGTTCGCTTCAATCAGATAAGCACTCTCACCTCTTGTTTCTGAAGGCTCCTTATATCCATGTGGAGCAAGTAAATCTACCGTCTGTGATGCGGCTTTTTGGCAGGCGCGTTTAAACGCATCCAATTGATCATACCGTACACCTGACTTTTCGTAACTAAGAGACATATAAATTAATAAGAACGGCCCGAAGATTTTTCGAAGTATTTAAGGTACGCTTGATTTACTACGCGGTATCCGCCTGGAGTTGGATAATTACCTGTGAAGTACCAATCACCCGTATGATTAGGCACAGCGGCGTGTAAATTATCAATTGTTTGAAAGATAATTTCTATATCACCTTTCCACTCTATGCCTGATGGACGTACAAGTTGCACAATTTTAGCTGAGATTTGGTCAGCTGTGAAACTTTCGTAAATTTTACTTACCTGATTAACGAGTTTTGCTCCGATAGGTTTTTCGACCTCAGTGCGGCACAATTGATAAACTTCCTCTAAAACGTTTTCTCTTCCGCTCTCTTTGAGTAGAGCAACAGCAGCTTCAAATGCTACGAATTTACCTAGCTCTGACATATCAATACCATAACAATCGGGATATCGAATCTGAGGTGCTGTAGAAAGAATAACGATTTTCTTCGGATTTAAGCGCGATAAAATCCTTAAAATAGATCTGCGTAATGTCGTTCCACGAACAATAGAATCATCTACGCAAACGAGATTATCCTTAGGTTGCACAGCACCATAGGTAATATCGTAAACATGGCTACCAAGCTGATTGCGCATGTTCTCTTTACCAATAAATGTACGCAATTTGATATCTTTACTGACAACTTTTTCGCCACGTGGCCAATTACGTAAAATTAAATCATCCAGTAATGCCTCCGTTAATTTACCCGACTGACTTGCTTTTAAGATAGATTCTTTTACTTCATCGCGTCTACGTTCACGGAGTGTAGACATAAGTCCATAATAAGCCACCTCAGCTGTATTAGGTATAAAGCTAAAAACAGTATTACCCCAATCATGCCCAATCGCCTTGATTGCTTGATTAGCTAAATTGCCACCTAAAGCTTTACGCTCTTTGTAAATATCTACGTCGTTACCACGTGAAAAATATATACGCTCAAAGGAACACGATGTTTTTGGTAATGCTTCCGTAAAACGTGAAATTTTTACTTCACCGCGTTTCTTAATCACTACTACATTGCCTGGAGGAAGCTCTTTTATTTGATCTACTGAAAGATCAAATGTCGTCATGAGCGGAGCTCTTTCTGAAGCAAAGCTAATTACTTCATCGTTTTGAAAATAGTAACAAGGACGTATTCCAGAAGGATCTCTTGCAACAAAACTATCTCCATTACCAATAAGTCCGGCTAACACATAGCCTCCGTCCCATTTCACAGAAGCACGTGTTAAGACCCGCGCAATATCAAGATCTTCACTAATACGTTTAGATATTTCAGCACCCTCTAGATCTCTTTTTCTTAGGAAGCGATAAATGTCTTCGTGCTCTTCATCTAAATAGAATCCTATTTTTTCTAAAATCGCCTGCGTGTCGGTAGCAAAAATGGGGTGCTGACCCATGGCGATAAGACTCTGATTGAGTTCAGACGTATTGGTTAAATTAAAATTTCCGCAAAGCGCTAAATTACGCGTAGGCCAAGGACTGCGTCTAAAGAAAGGATGGCATGCACTAATATTGTAACCACCGCTCGTTCCATAACGCAGATGACCAAGAAAAAGCTCTCCGCCAAAATCGAAATGTTTTTTTACCGTATCAGGAAATTCAGGATGAATTTCTCCTGTACTTACTTTCTCCTCATATTGAGCGAGCAAACTTCTAAAAATACGATCAAGCGAGTCATGCTTAACATTACGCTCTCTAAACATGAAGGGCTCGCCTTCAGGAACATCTAATTTAACACAGGCTACACCGGCACCATCTTGACCTCTGTTGTGCTGCTTTTCCATAAGCAGAAACAGTTTGGTGAAGCCCCACAGGGGATTGCCGTACTTTTCCTGATAATAAGAAAGAGGCTTAAGTAAGCGCACTACGGCGATACCGCATTCATGTGAAAGGAAATCGCTCATGGGTTAGTAGAAATAAGTTAAATTCTTTTTGTGTTTAAATTAATTAAGACCAGGACGCTTCATTGCATTCTCGATGGTTGTTTCCCAACCATGTCTTAATTCATTTACGTTCAACTGCGCTTTCACAGATCCTTTAACTAAATTTAAGGAACCTCCCACTGTGACGTTTCCTAGTACCGTCGCAGCCAAGCCAGCTTGACTAGCCGCCTGCATAATTAAACTTTCATTGCTCGGTGAAACAGCAATCACTGCACGTGCTTGGCTTTCGCCAAAAAGAAGTGCATCTAAACGTGGTGCTGAAATCGAAGTTAAATCAAGATTTGCGCCGAATGTATTAGCATTGGCAGATCCAACTTCTGGAGTGAAGAGCATCTCTGTTACTGTTACCAACAAGCCACCTTCACTAATATCGTGTGCGGCGTTAATCTTACCTACTTTAATCTGATCGAGTAAGAAGTTTTGCAGAAGGTTTTCTGCATTTAAATCAACATTAGGAGCATCACCCGCTTTAATACCATGGCATAAACCAAGGTATTGGCTTCCACCGAGTTCATAAGGCGCACCACCTAAAAGTATAAGGCGATTATCTGCACTACTGACTGTTTGTCTGGTGATGTGCTTTTCGCTCTCAATTAATCCTACAACAGAAACTGTTGGTGTTGGATCTATGGAGCCTGCAGGTGATTCATTATATAATGATACATTACCACCAACTACAGGTACGTCGAAATAACGACATGCTTCAGCTAATCCCTGAACGCATTCGCTCAGTTGATAAAAGTTTTCAGGCTTATAAGGATTACCAAAATTAAGATTATCCGTCATAGCGAGTGCCTTAGCACCGCTACACGCGAGATTACGTAAACACTCCGCCATAGCGATAAGTGCGCCACGCTTTGGGTTAAGTGCACAATAACGACCGTTACAGTCATTACTAATAGCAATAAACTTTTCTGTATCGCCTAAACGTAGTCTAACAACTGCAGCGTCACTACCAGGACCAACAGCGGTACCATGCTGAACCATGCTGTCGTACTGTCTATAAATCCAGCGTTTTGAAGCTATGGATGGACTTGCTATCAGTGTAGCGAGTGCTTTCTCAACACCTTTAGAATCGAGATCTGTTAAGCCAGCAGGTGTCCACTTACGAGCATTGATAGCCCATTCACCTTCTTTAGCGGTACGCGTATAAAGTGGAGCTTCGTCTGTAAGAACACTTGCTGGAATATCTGCAACCGTAACACCGTGCTGAGTTACTACCATGCGACCAGTATCAGTTACGGTTCCAACATTAGAGGCGTGCAAGTCCCACTTTTGGAAAATGGCTTCGATTTCTTTTTCACGACCTTTTTGCACAATCACAAGCATGCGCTCTTGGGATTCAGAAAGCATGATTTCGTAAGAGTTCATTCCGGTCTCACGCTGAGGTACGCGGTCGAGTTCGATTTCGATACCTGCTCCACCACGACTTGCCGTTTCACAGGTAGAACACGTAAGACCAGCTGCACCCATATCTTGAATACCTACCACAAGTCCAGGAACGGCCATCATTTCAAGACAGGCTTCGATCAGAAGCTTTTCCATGAATGGATCACCTTTTTGAACCGCTGGACGATCGGCGGCACTCGCTTCACTTAATTCACGAGAAGCAAATGCTGCACCACCAAGTCCATCACGACCAGTTGCTGCTCCAACATAGAATACAGGATTACCTACTCCGGTTGCCTTACCTAAACGAATTTGATCGTGCCTTAACACTCCAAGACAGAGTGCATTAACGAGCGGATTGCCTTCGTAGCTTGCATCAAAATATACATCGCCACCAACAGTTGGTACACCAACGCAATTACCGTAGTGTGCAATACCTGCAACAACTCCACGCAAAAGTCGTTTCGTAGCAGGGGAATTTAATTCACCAAACCTAAGAGAGTTTGTTAACAAAACAGGGCGAGCTCCCATCGTGAAAATATCACGAATAATTCCACCGACGCCGGTTGCAGCACCTTCAAATGGTTCGATAGCGCTTGGGTGATTATGCGACTCGATCTTAAAAGCAACAGCCCATCCGTCGCCTACGTCAATAATACCAGCGTTTTCTTCACCCGCTTTAACAAGTACTTTTCCGTAATTTTTTGTTTCGCCTTTTTTAACAGTAGGAAAACCTTTCAGCAGGGATTTACTGTTCTTGTACGAACAGTGCTCTGACCACATGACAGAAAAAATTCCTAATTCTGTTAGGGACGGTTGTCGTCCTAAGCTGCGACAAATCACGTTGTACTCCTCATCTAGAAGACCGTGCTTACGGATCAGCTCAGGAGTGATCTGCTGATTTAATAGCGGATCAGGATTTAAAGGCAGGGGAGCAGAAACTCCCAAGGCGGGATCGCGTGGCGATGATTGCGAGGCGGCCTTAGACATTGTTTAAAAAATAAAGTGATACGTTAGGTTATGCAGTACGCTTGATAAGTTGAGGAAACTTTGTTGCGAGCACTGCAGTGGCAACTTTAAGTCCATCCATACTAGGATGAAAACGTTCGAATGCACGGTCAGGATGCGGCATCATTCCGAATACATTACCCGCTTCGTTACGAATACCTGCTATATCACTCAAGGATCCATTAGGATTATTCTGATAGCGAAGTAAGATTTGTTTGTTCGCTTCTAGGCGAGCTAGCCCAGCTTCATCGATTCTAAAGTTTCCTTCTCCGTGTCCAATCGGAAGCTTAATGGTAGCACCTAACGTTTCTGGATTAAATGTAGGAGTGCTAGCTTCAACTTTTAACGCACAGGTAATACAGCGATATTCAAGTGATGCATTACGGATCAAAGCACCGGGCAGTAAACCCGCCTCACACAAAATTTGAAATCCGTTACAAATACCGAAAACAAGTCCACCTTGTTGTGAGAAAGCCTGCACGGCTTTCATAACAGGAGAAAAGCGAGCAATCGCGCCACACCTTAAATAGTCTCCGTAGGAAAAACCTCCTGGAACTACGACTAAATCGACATCACCAAGGGTTGTGTCTTTGTGCCAAACGTAACGCGTGTTTAATTTTAAACCACTCGCAAACAAATGAAAGGCATCTTGATCACAATTCGAACCAGGGAATTGTAGTACTGCTACTTTCATTTCGATATAATTTCGTAGCGGTAATCCTCAATAACCGGATTGCTGAGGAGGTCCTTGCAGACCTGATCGAGACGAGCTCTGAATTCTGGTGAATCCACAGCCTCAATTTCTAACTCAATTAACTTACCCACACGGGTAGTTTTTAACTTAGGAAATCCTAAGCTTTCGAGAGCATGGCCAACAGCCACACCCTGTGGATCGAGTACGTTCTTCTTAGGAGTTACGATGACGCTTATTTTCACAGGTCGTTAGTGAAACTCCATGCCATTGTTTATCTAAGAACGGTCAAGGGTTTTTGACGAACTTGTAACGATGTAACAAAGAATAATTCACAAGCCGTGCCTAAACGACCTAAAGACTAGGATCTTCTATTCGTTTTAGCTTAAAAAACGCCTGAATAAGTTCTTTGCATTCTTCCTCAAGTACACCACCCGCTGTGATTTCTAATCGATGATTAGATCTGGGTAAGTCGTTAAGGTTAGTCGCACCCCCCAAACAACCCATCTTAGGGTCTTTGACTGCATAACAAACACGTTTAACGCGTGCCATGACTAGCGCCCCAGAACACATGGGACATGGCTCTTTAGTTACATAAATCGTTGCGTCTGAAAGTCTCCAGTCACCCAACTTGGAAGCAGCCTGTGTTAAAGCGAGTATTTCTGCATGAGCTGTAGGATCTTTACTACCCTCAACCCGGTTATGCGCAGCTCCCACTATCTCGCCTCCAATCTCAATAACCGCACCAATTGGCACTTCGTCTTCCCGCCATGCGTCTATCGCTTGGTTAAAGGCATAGTCCATGTAAAACTGGTCATCACGAACGAGTTGCGAAGGAAATCGCTTATTAAAAGGAGGTGGTTGCACGTTAAAAAAGGTCTTTTGAAAATTAATCTGTCTTAAACTCGTCTTTTCGTAAATCTTTGACTAACTGTGATGTTTACACATTACAGAAGACAGACATGCTTAGCAAAACTTATGACATTAGTCTCCCTAAACGCCCTACGCGGTATTAATATTCATGGCTGACGGTACCGCAATCGAAGTAGAAGGCAAAGTAGTATCCGTGCTTCCGGGCACAATGTTTAAAGTACAGCTCTCAAACGGGCACGTAGTTCTAGCACATATTTCAGGTAAACTTCGTAAGAATTTTATCAAAATAGCAGCTGGCGATATGGTTAAGATGGAAATGAGTCCATACGACCTAGAAAAAGCGCGTATTACCTTCCGCATGAAGGAGAGCTCCCCTCCTCCAATGCACCAGGCTCCGCGCAAAAGGTATTAATTACCTTAGTTAGTGATTAGTATACGACTTGGAGATCTACCTTTAGAATCTAAGTCCACTAAAATGGCACGCTTACGTCCTAAAACAAACCTAAGCACCAGCAGAGCTAAACCTCAATTCGCTTCCGACATTGATGGTTTTATAGCTTACATGGATCTTGAGCGCGGCCTTTCAAAAAATACGCGTGAAAACTATCAGCGCGACTTAGATCAAGCGGCAGCTTACCTAGACAAACATGGGGTAAGCGACTGGAGATCTGTAAATGAAAGTCAGATAAGCGAATGGCTCCGTTATTTATCTAGACGTAATATCGCTGCAGCTAGCCTAGCTCGTAAATTAACTGCGATACGTGTTTTTGCACGTTACCTCGTAAGAGAAAACATACGTAGCGACGACTTTTCGGTTCTATTAACTGGACCAAAGCTCAGCAGACGCTTACCCGAAACGCTAACGGCAGAGGAAATAACTCGCCTAATGCAATCTCCCCAAGGCGGTGATCCCGCAAGTTTAAGAGACCGAGCTTTGATGGAACTTTTCTACTCAAGTGGACTTCGCGTTTCAGAACTAGCGAGTTTAAATATTCAACAAGTAGACTTAGACCAAGGATTCTTAAGAGTATTCGGTAAAGGCTCTAAAGAACGCGTTGTTCCGGTAGGAGGAAGAGCACGTGATGCAGTCAAAGCATATCTCGAATCTGGCAGACCTCACTATGTAAAAGCAAAAACCGGAAGCCAACTGTTCCTCAATAATCGTGGCAGTTCTCTCTCTCGAGTACGTCTATGGATGATAGTGCAGAGTTATGCAAAACGTGCAGGTATTACCAAAGCGGTAAAACCTCACTTACTCAGACATAGTTTTGCCACTCACTTACTCAGTGGTGGAGCAGACCTAAGAGCGATCCAAGAAATGCTTGGACATGCTAGTATTGCTACCACTCAAATTTATACAGCCGTAGAATCTAAACGATTATTAGATCATCACGCTAAGTTTCATCCACGCAATAAGAGTAAACTCTAAGACGAATAGCCTTGGTCTCACGGTTGACGAAAGGAAAACAGTGGATACATTCTATTCACTCAACCCTTCTATACTATGGCATTAGAACTTCCTCAACTCCCTTACGATGTTAAAGCACTCGAGCCTCATATCGATGCTCGCACGATGGAAATCCATCACACAAAACATCATCAAGCTTACATCAATAATGCTAATAACCTACTTAAAGATCATCCAGCTCTCGCTGCATTAAGTGCAGAACAGCTGATTGCTGATCTCAGTAAAATTCCCGAAGCAATACGCGGCGGTATCCGCAATAATGCAGGTGGACACAGTAACCACGCATTCTTCTGGCAAATTATTGGTCCAGGTAAAGGTGGTGCACCTAAAGGAGCGCTTAAAGCTGCAATCGAAGCTAGCTTTGGTTCATTTGATAAATTTAAAGAAGAGTTTACCAAAGCTGCTACAACTCGTTTTGGTTCAGGCTGGGCATGGCTCGTTGTAGGAGCTGATAAAAAGCTCGTTGTAGGTTCTACTGCTAACCAAGACAGTCCACTGATGGGCAAAGCAGTTGCCGGCATCGAGGGTAAACCAGTAATCGCTTTAGATGTCTGGGAGCACGCTTACTACCTAAATTACCAAAACCGTCGTCCTGACTACATTGCAGCATTTTGGAATGTAGTAAATTGGGATGCTGCAGAAGCACACTATCAGGCTGCATTAGCCTGATAGTTTAAATTAAGCGTTGGTCACGTTAGTTTAACGTGACCAGACGTTAGCCTGAAGAGTTGAACCTAAGCTAGATGGACCAACTGGAGTACTACGCTTAGTTTCTGTATCTAATATACAAATACGGCTTACACGAGAACTACGAGCGGTATACACAACGTGACGACCGTCTGGTAACCAAGATGGTTCAACGCCATCGAATGAGGCTTCCGAAGCCTGTTCTGCGGTACCTTTACTAAAATCGTAAACACCGATTTGGAACCTTCCGCCCGAGCGGAATGTGAAAGCTACCTTTTTTGGATTTGCTTTACTCCAATCTGGCTCCGAGCAGTAGGTGCTTAAACCTGTTGAAAGACGCTGAGCATAGCCGCCAGCAGATGACATGAGATAGAGCTGTGGACCAGGTTCTTGAGAATAAATAATGCGAGATCCATCAGGTGACCAGCAAGGTGATGCTTTCGTTAATTCTGAATGAGTTTTACGAACTAAATTATGACCTTGCGAATCACTAACCCAAATTTCTGGTGAACCGCTTCCTGATAAAACCATCGCGACATGGCTACCATCTGGACTAAAACGAGCGCTCATGTTGAGACCTTTAAAACTTTCAAAGGTGTAGCGCTGGTTTGTTGCTAAATCCATTAAGTAGATATCTGGAAAGCGGTGCATATAACTTGTGTAAATAACTTTGGTTCCATCTGGAGACCAACGTGGCATGAGTGCATCAGCACGGTCATTCGTGATGCGCTTTACTTCACCAAAAAATAAATCGCCTTCATACACTTCCGAATGTCCCGTTAAGTTACTGATGAAAACAAGTTTGGATGCAAAATATCCCTTAAGACCTAGTCCGTTAGTTTTTTCTACAGCAACGTCAGCAGCTTTGAGTAACGCATTACGAGCACTCGTTCCTGTAACCACTTCTGATGCTAAGCGTTCGCCCGTTTGACCCTTGAGTACATCAACGCGCACTTCTTTTGCTCCAACCGTAGAAAAACGAATATCGTATGCATATGCCGTAGCTTGAAGTCTGTAGCGACCATGCGATCTAAAAGCCTGAAGCGCTAGCGCATTCATTTGCTGATTATCAGCCGAAACCCGCACAGGGATCGTTTTGCTGAGTTGAACTACTTCAACTGAGCCTAAATCACGCTGGCCATAAGTTGATACCAGCCCGATAGTTACTGTAATAGCTAACGTTAATAATAATTTAATACGCATTAGATACATCTTTCTATTTGCGCCTAAGCGGCACATAACAACTCTTATTTTATAGTAGATTCAAATTTTAAATTTTGTGAACGAAGAAACGATCAAAGAATACCTCAAACAAGTGAAATACCCTGGTTTTAGCAGGGATATCGTTTCATTTGGCCTCATACGTGCAATCTCATTCGATAAAGATACCGCACGCGTAGAGTTAGCCGTAACAACCAGCGACGCCAAAATCCCCCTAACCCTTAAGCGTGAAGTTGAAGCATGCTTAAAAGCCCAGGGAATCGCTAAAACTGAGGTAGAAGTAGCTGTTTCGGCAGCTAAAACTCCAGCTAGTTCAGGCAATATCGCCGGAGTACAACTGGCTCCTCGGGCTATCAAATATGCCATCGCCGTGGGTTCAGGCAAAGGCGGGGTTGGCAAAAGCACTTTCTCGGTAAATTTGGCATGCGCTTTCGCTCAAATATTTAAAGAACAAGGAAAGCAAAACGCAGTAGGATTACTAGACTGCGATATTTATGGTCCAAGCCTTCCGCTAATGATGGGAATTCAGGGACGCCCTGAAATCCAAGGAGATGGAGCAAATGCGAACTTAATCCCTATGAATCGTCATGGGGTAAAAGTAATGAGCATGGGATTTTTGGTAGATGATAACACCCCTGTTGTCTGGCGTGGCCCTATGGTCATGAAAACAGTCCAGCAATTCGTCCAAAACGTCACTTGGGGCGACTTAGAAATACTTCTCGTCGACCTTCCGCCTGGGACTGGAGATGCCCAACTCTCCCTTGTTCAAACACTTCCGTTAGATGGAGCCGTCGTGGTAACTACCCCACAACCCGCTGCTGCTAATGTTGCCCGTAAAGGCGGTATTATGTTTCAAAAAGTCAACGTACCTATCCTTGGAGTCGCTGAAAATATGAGCTACTTCATAGACCCAGCAGGCCAAAAGCACACCCTCTTTGGTGAAGGCGGCGGACTGATTACAGCCGAAAAGCTAGGAACCATTTTACTCGGACAAGTCCCTCTTATTAATGAAATTAGAGAAGGTGGTGATTTAGGTGAACCTATTACGGTATCTCAACCTACAAGCCAGGGAGCTAAAGTCTTTAGAAGTATTGCAGAAAAAATCTTAGTAAAGTTAGCAGATCATGCTTCACGTGCTTTGTAACAATTTAGAAAATTGTATGCATTGACAGGTAGGGTACACTAGATCTGTATAAACGAATCTAAAGACGCATGATTTCAACGCACAAAGAGCAGGATTCCTCCTCGAGTGAATTTGTAAAGCAATCCAGTCTTTATCAGGAGTTTCTTGCAGAGCGTGAAGAAATTCTGAAACACAAGTGGCTAGAATCAGAACGCTTGGGCTATGACATCGGTTTTGAAAGAGCCCTATTAGACTGGATTAGAAAGCACCGCGAAAACTGGAGAGCAGCCCGTCGCAGTCAAATGGCTCAGGCAGCTAACTCTTCCAACCAGCCTAAAACAAGTTAAGCGCTGATTTAATCAGAAGCTATAAACAAAAAAGACGCGTATAAAACGCGTCTTTTTGTTTTCAAGAGATGTAAGCAAATAATCGCTTATTTGATTTCTCTGTGAACGGTGTGGCGCTTTAAGTGCCAGTTATATTTCTTCTTCTCGATACGCTCAGTGACAGTTTTCTTATTACGTGTAGTGAGATAACGTGAGACTGGCTTGTTCTCTTTGCGGGCTTCTGTGCACTCTAGTGTGACGAGTTCTTGCATGATTAAAAATGGTTGAAGGAAGATCTAAACCTATGCAGGGGGTGGGCTGCAACCTCAAAAAAGGTTAAGTTTTTGTGTCCTTTTAAGGGCTTTTTAACGGCGTTTGTCCGTTAATGGTAACATAACGCCTCTTCTGAAAAGCGTTACCTGTCCGGTACTTGAGGAAACTACGATGGAGATACAGTCTGAGGTAACACTAATGGCAGCTGCGGCGGCATGACGACTTCCAAGACCACTTGGGAGGTTGTGATCACTATCGGTTGCCTGAATAAGGCTACCTGCGGACTCAACTACCCCATCACCCCTAATAATGAACGCGCCATCAATAGATGAAAATTCCTTAACTGTCTCGTCCATGAACGGGTTAAGTATGTTTCGGTCCTCTTCTTTATACCCATAAAATGGGTTTAAAACGAGCGGTTTAGTAAAATGCGAAACCTTGTTTGTATCCCCAACAACAAATAAACATCCAACTGGACGTCCTTCTCTACCCTCTACTGCGAGCTCGGTTGCCACTGCAATCACACGCTCTAAGACTTCTGGAGTTACATCGGTTGGAAGTAAGTCAGATGCCGAACCGGCAATTAACGTTTGGAATTCACGCTCAATATCTACGACGACTAAGGTGTCTAATTGATTACTTCCCGTTATTCCTCCGACACAACATACCCGGTCCTTAAAAGCTATGATGCCACGCGTAAGCGCTACTAAAATTGCACTCCGCAACTGAGCAAGTCGTTGATTAGAAAAAGATCGTACCTGAATAATTTCAGAATAATGCGAATCTCCTTCGGAAGAATCCATGGGAGTTCTCGTCACTAAAATCGTTTTAATTTTGGACTTCATTGAGCCTGGCTCAATACCACCAACAAAGGTGTCACCAAAAAGCATGATCGCTTTGCATGCAGCACCACGTGCCACACTTTCAGCCTCACGAAACATCAAACGATTAATTCGACTTTGCTGAGCTTGAACGGGACGAAGTCCACCAAAGCCCGATAAAAGTCTTTCAAATAATGAATCCAGTTCAGGTGCATTAACGAGGCTATCTACAAAGTCAGCCTCTTTAACCTGTCGAGCAATCGCCGCTAGTACTTGCAAATAATCGCGTGCTTTTTCATCCGCGATTAACATGAAGACGAGGCGAATCGGTTCGTCTGAAAAAGAACCATCGTGACGAATACCAACACGACTACGCCCAACCGCCAAAATATAACGGCGCGGCATTTTAACACGCACGTGCGGGAGCGCTACGCCATGACCTAAATACGTTGTCATGGTACTTTCACGAACCAGCAATCCCTTCAGCAACGATTCCTGTTTAAGATCAGGAAATTTAGTAACGACAACTCCTGCTAATTCATCCAGTGCTGCCTCTAACTCTACACTCCTCAAATCAACCACTCGGGTTCTCGCGATGACTTTATCGAGCCTCATGGTGTGTTGGTGTTATTAAAACTGAATACCTATATAGATTTTATTTTTCCCACTCCAACGCGCCTTTTTTGACTTCATAAATAAGTCCAAGAACTAAAACGCCGAAGAAGAAAAGAATTGGGCCTAAAATGGCTACGTGATGCGCAAGAAAATCGCGGTAAATAAAACTCCAAGGAAGTAGTATCACGACCTCTAAATCAAAAAGCATGAATAGCAGCGCTGTGACGAAAAACTTAACCGAGAAACGTGAATGAATCATCCCATCACTAGGAGTTCCGCACTCATAAGCGGTATCCATAATCTTGGAGTGCTTACCGCGCTGGCCCATCAAATGACTTACTAGAACAATCGCACATGCAATCGCTCCTGCCAAAATGGCTTGGACTAAAAATGGGAAGTAGGAACTAGTGACAATCATGACCTATAAGTAATGGAACCACATAGGGCCCTGAGACAAGCTGGATTTTCTATAAAGCGCTTTATTCGCCTACAGGAACCATACGCACATTTTGTATACGCGTAGATCCGACGCCGAGTGTTTCAGCAAATTCTAAGGTGCGAATATCTTCTGAAATATCTTCAAATCCGTCCCTACGTCTCCAGCGGTTCATGCGCGCACGCATAAGCGAATCCATAATGACAGGATCCGCACTTAACCACACGTGAGGTTCAGAGGCTGTATAGAGCGAATTAAAAAATGGACCGCCGATAAATTGGTAAACTTCAAGACTAGCGATAGTAAACATCCAGGTCTGTCTAAGTTCAGGAATAGCGCTCATTTCAGCAACCGCCGCTGGAGCATTTGCAGGAGAGCGGAAGAAGCGAGCGGTGTTAGAAGCGTTCCATAGCGTTGCATTAACAAGCGCTCCGTTCACCCCTAAGACTGGATGATCCGTATAAACGGGTAAATTAATCCAAAAATCTGCATCTAAGAAAAGAGGCGTAGCTAGGAAACTCTTACGGTCTTCATCTTTAGATGTCGTATTATTATAACTGCGTGTCTGTTGTTCCGCTAAGATTGGATCAAACCGTTCTGGGAGTGGACTATCATAAAACCACACAGGATCATAATAGCGTCCTGATTCCAAAACATAGACAGGATTTCCTTCAAATGCCGTTTTACCCGTTACAAGTGAGGGTAAGTATCCTGTCATACGCATACGCAATTGATTCAAGCCGACTAAAAATACGTTTTTATTTTCAAAACCACGTCTCACGAGAGCACGAATAACGGCATGAACTAAAGGACTAGGAGTTGATAGACCAGGACCCGAATCGGAATAGATCTTTAGGCCGACTCGTTTTTTTGCACCAGGAACTACACGCTTACCAACCGATTGTTCAAAATTGGAAATGAGTGCCTCTACCGCACGGTCATAATTACCTTGGTCAAATTGAGGAATTTGAGCATCCCATACTGGCTCTTTAGGTGCACGTGCTCTCGTAGGTGCCGTAGGATTAACGGGTTCTGCACTATATGCGTGGTTAAAAGTAAGCGCCACTCCAAGCATAAGACCGCATCCACTTACTAACGAAGAGCGCAAGGTAAGCTTAAGCGAAGAGAGTATAGAAGATATCATATAGTCTGTAAGTCGCCCAAAATCGGGCAAAGTTTCATAATTTAGGAGCTAAACTTGACAGTATCCATATCCGGTTGAAAGTGCATTCTTACCAAGTGTGCTATTTTAAACAGCTAGTACGCTTCTGTCCATGGCCTCCATTAAACCAACGTGTATCAGAGACCTCAAACTGCGGGTTAATATCGCAGATGTTGTTTCGCGTACCGTTGCCTTAAAAAAAGCTGGCTCACGACTCAGAGGTCTTTGTCCTTTTCATAACGAAAAAACACCGTCCTTTAATGTCGATGCCGATAAGGGATTTTACAAATGCTTTGGATGCGGCAAAGCAGGTGATATCATTAGTTTTGTTCGCGAAACGGAACAGCTATCTTTCACGGAAGCAATTGAGGCATTAGGCCAACGCTTTGGAATTGTTATTGAGTACGAAGAAGGCTCAGGACCAAGCAAAGAAGATAGATCTCTTAGACAAGAGATTTACGACATACATGAGCAAGCTGCCGATTTTTACTACGAACAATTTAAGCTAGCTAATCCTGCCGGTGATTACATGCGTAATTACTGGGTTGAAAAAAGAAAATTTCCAATCGAGCTCGCCGATGAATTTAAAATTGGCGTATCTCCTGTAGAAGAAAATGCCTTAGGCATGAGGCTTTGGAAGCGCAAGTATTCCGAAGAAGCACTCAGGCAGTGCGGTTTATTTTTCGTACGCGACGGATCGATTATAACGCCGAACTCACTACGCCCACGTTTTCGTGGAAGACTCATGATTCCCATACGTGATCATCAAAGTCGCGTTGTTGCGTTTACCGCTCGTCAGACGGAACTTACTCCCAAAGAGGACCCTTCCTACGAGGCAAAATACGTCAATTCTCCTGAGACTCCTATCTTCGTAAAAGGTCAGTTACTTTTTAATTTAGACCGTGCGCGCACAGAAGTTTCTGATGAGAAACCTTTTCTCATGGTAGAAGGACAACTAGATGCACTTCGCTGCTGGCAAGTAGGAATTAAAACAGCTGTAGCGCCTCAAGGAACTGCAATTACGGAAGGCCAGTTAGCCCTGTTAAGACGTTATAACCCCAAGATAGATTGTTTTTTTGATAGTGACACAGCAGGACAAAAAGCTGCCCTCCGCTTACTACCAATGGCGTTAAAAACGGGTATGCAAGTGCGCTACCTCGGCCTACAAGGCTCAGATAAAATAGATCCTGATTTGTTATTTTTAGAAAAAGGCGCGGCAGCATATGAAGATCTCAAAAAGAATGCCTTAGGCGCTATGGCTTTTGCTTGTCACGCGCACTTGCCTGATGGGCTAAACGTGTCAGCTGAAGAAAAAAGTAGAGCAGCACACGCAGTTTTAGAAATTATCGCTGCCGCTGAAAGTGAAGTATCACGCTCAGCATTTGTAGCCGAATCGGCCGGTTATCTAAAAACCAGTCCCGAAGCACTCCAGCGTGACTTTGACCGACTGCTTAAACGCGGCGAACGTCAGGGTCGTAAACCAACACCTGTCGTTCAGGCCTCTGTTCCAACACCATCGCCTAGTTCTGATGGTTCCAAAACACCTGAAATCGAACTCCTTAGCCTTTGCCTGCATAAAGAATCCATGGGAAAGCCTATTAGCCAAGCCCTTCCCAGTGCTTGGATTGACACAAGCCATGTTGCAGGGGTCCTACTAAACCGCTTTTTGGCCGAATTTGAACAAGATAACTGGCCAGGCAGGGATCACCTCGACCCTCTTTTAGAAACCCCTGAGGAAAAGGCGCTTATCGCTTCTTTACTCTTTGATACCCCCCTTTTAGATAACCCAGTTAAGATCGCACAAGAAGGCCTAAAGCGCTTGAGAGCCAGAGCTTTAGAGCCAAGACTACGCCAAATTGAACTTGCATTAGCCAATACCCCCGACGAAAGTAATGCTGACGCAATTTCACTCCTAAAAGAGAGCTTTGAACTGCACCGCGAGCTACGAAAAAACATCGTGCTTGAGGTTGCGGGGTAAGGCTTGTTGTCGTTTTTCGAGTTCTAGCTATAGTATACACTGAAAATTTAATATGTCGCGAAAGTCAAAGTCAGCAGCACCCGCCCATTCAGAAGCCATTGAAGAAGTCTTGTCACGCAAGCACACGTCTGCGTCCTCAGACGGCATAGAACTACCTGAAGGTGCTGAGGCCTCTGCTCCTGGCGGAATCAATGAAAAGATCCGTCAATTAATCCGTTTATCGAAAGAACAAGGATATCTTACAATCGATGATATCAACGAAGCCCTTCCAGACTCCGTTGAAAACCAAGACGAAATTGATAACGTACTTTCGATTCTCTCGAATCTAGAAATTGAAATTCTAGAACAAGACCAAGTTGAAGACTACAAGCAAAGACAGGAAGAAGCAGAAGAGCAGGAATCAAAGACATCGCAAAATGACATTCTAGACGATCCAGTCAGAATGTATCTTAAGCAGATGGGACAGGTCCCATTGCTTACACGTGAGCAAGAAGTCGAAATTTCAAAGCGTATTGAAAACGCAGAACTCAAAGCTCAAGAAGTACTTTTCCAAGCTACCATCATTGGTAACTACATTGCAGGATTAGGAACAAAACTTATCACGCGCGAAGAACGTTTCGATCGCATTGTTATCGATAAGAAAATTGAAAGCCGCGACGGATACTTCAAAAATCTTCCAAAATTAGTTGAAGCAATTCAACGTGCTGAAGCTTCCGTACTCGAAGGCTGGGATGAATTACAAAAAGCTAAGAACGAAGCAGAGCGTAAAAAAATAAACACTAAGTTTAAGAAGCGTGAGACAATGCTTCGCTCTCACTTCAATAAATTCTTCTTCAAACTCAAAGTTTACGAAGAATATCTCGATTTCATTTTCCCGCTAATCGACGAGATTGAAACACTCCAAAATCAACTCGACCGAGCAAAGCATCCAAAAACTAAAAAAGATTTGGCGATCGACACCAAGGCGATCCACGCACGATTCAAAAAAATTGAATCCGAACAGCGTATCTCCCCTGAAAATCTAATTAAGCTTATTCGCCAAACCCAAGTACACATCCGTGAAGCACACCGTGCTAAAACGGAAATGGTGGAAGCTAATTTACGTTTAGTTATTTCTATTGCTAAGAAATACACGAACCGTGGCCTTTCATTCCTAGACCTAATCCAAGAAGGAAATATGGGTCTAATGAAGGCTGTAGAAAAATTCGAGTATCGCCGCGGTTACAAATTCTCTACCTACGCAACCTGGTGGATTCGTCAGGCTATTACTCGCTCAATCGCAGACCAAGCACGTACCATTCGTATTCCGGTCCACATGATTGAGACCCTGAACAAGGTGATGCAGGTTCAAAAACAACTGCTTCAAGAGTACGGTCACGAACCAACACCAGAAGAAGTAGCAGATGAAATGAATCTTCCTGTTGAACGCGTTCAACAGATCATGAAGATGGCTCAACAGCCTATTTCATTACAATCTCCTGTAGGTGATGGCGACGACACAAACTTCGGTGACTTCATCGAAGACAAGTCCGCTGAAAATCCTTACGACATGACTGCTTACTCACTACTACGTGAGAAGATTATCGATGTCTTAGACTCACTCACAGAACGTGAAAGACGCGTGCTATCACTTCGCTTCGGTCTCATCGACGGTTATAGCCGAACCCTAGAAGAAGTTGGTAAACAATTTAAAGTTACGCGTGAACGTATTCGTCAAATCGAAGCAAAGGCGTTACGTAAAATGCGTCACCCAACACGTATACGTCAATTACACGGCTTCTTTGATGCTGAGCAGATCGATAATGCTCAAAATGCAGCAAAAGCTGGTTCTGGTTCAAAAACACCTGATCAAGCAGGTGGTCCTGAACCTATACCTTAATAATTGAATATAAGCAGGTTACATCGTTGTGCCTGCTTTCGACCTTTACAGAAGAGCTGGTAAGGTTAGTCTGTTACTACTATGTTAACGACTAGCGCTATTCTTGGTGTACTCGGAATTGGTGGTTCAGAGCTCTGGCTGATCCTCATTATTATTCTTGTTCTATTTGGCGGCGCTAAACTTCCTTCACTCGCTCGCGGCCTTGGTCAATCAATCAAGGAATTTAAAAAAGCTCAGCGTGATGACGATGAAGTTAAAACGGATACAAAGCCAGCTGACGCTAGCAAGAAGTCCGACTCATCTTCTACGAGTTCTCACTAAGCTTACAGCAAGCCAAGTAAGCGTTTTGTAATCATGTCCAACTTCTTCGGCTACTTTTCTAACGATATCGGTATCGACCTCGGTACCGCTAACACCCTTGTTTACGTAAAAGACAAGGGCATTGTTTTACGTGAGCCTTCCGTTGTCGCGCTAGATACACAGACACGGAAAGTAAGAGCAGTTGGTATTGAAGCAAAAAAGATGTTAGGTAGAACGCCTGGCAACATTACGGCCATTCGTCCTATGAAGGACGGCGTTATTGCGGATTTCGATGTAACTGAAGCGATGCTTCGTTACTTCATTCAAAAAGCGAGTCAGAGTTTCCGTGCTCCACCGCGTGTTGTTATTGCTATTCCCTCTGGAATTACAGCTGTTGAAAAACGCGCCGTGATGGATTCTGCAACCCATGCAGGTGCAAGAAAAGTAATTACAATTCCTGAACCTATGGCTGCAGCTATTGGTGTCGGTTTACCAATCGATGAACCAGCAGCAAATATGATTGTTGATATCGGTGGTGGTACTACCGAGATCGCAGTTATTTCACTTAACGGTATCGTATTTTCGAAATCTATTCGTGTCGCTGGAGACGAATTAGATGCCGCTATCATTAACTATATGAAGCGCGCTTACAACTTACTCATTGGTGAAAGAACTGCTGAAGAAATTAAGATCACCGTTGGTTCTGCATTCCCGCTTGCTGAAGAAAAAGTTATGGAAGTGAAAGGACGCGACTCCGTTGCAGGACTTCCAAAGACAATTCAAATCACTTCTCAAGAAATTAGAGAAGCGCTATCAGATACAATCGCTTCGATCGTTGATGCAGTAAGAATAACCCTCGAGCGTTGCCCTCCAGAACTTTCAGCAGACTTAGTTGACCGTGGATTTGTGATGGCAGGCGGCGGCTCCTTAATTCGCGGTATAGATCAACTCTTAAGCGAAAAAACAGGTCTGCCTGTAACGATAGCAGATGATCCACTTTCAGCAGTAGCCAACGGCACCGGTGCAGTCTTAAACGACTTATCCTGGCTAATGGACAATGTTTAATCCTGCGTAACTTGTAGCCGTACGACCTTAGCGTACGGATCAAACTATAGATCCTGTGGCTAAACGATTTGATCAAGCTCGTCCCTTTTTAACACTGGGTATTGTTGCGATCATTTGGATAGCAATTCCTGTTACAGTAAAAACATTTGTACGAGCAAGTTTCTTTGAACTCACAGCTCCCGTTCCTGTAGCTGAGTCCTATTTAAAGGATCTACAAGCATACTGGTCACTCAGAATGCATTCAAATAATGAACTCATTGAAGCAGGCCGTGATTTAGCGCGAGTAAATGCTTCTTATTCATTATCCGTTCAGCAAAACAGTTCTCTTCAAGCAGAGAATGCACGCCTTGAACGCATATTACACATGCCCTCTAGGCCAGATTTCAGATACGAGCCTGCACGCATCGTGGAGCGTGATTTTTCCGCATGGTGGCAACGTATCACTATCAGAAAAGGTAAAGATGCTGGCATAACCGTGGGAGCCCCGGTCGTTTGGACTGAAGGCGTTGTAGGACGAGTAACAGAAGTTCATACTTATACCTCAGTTGTTGAACTCATCAGTAGCCCTGGAGTTCGTATCGCTGGCGTCATTGATGGATCACCTCAGCCGGTCAGTTTCCAAGGCGGTAGTAATCCTACGTTCTCTCGTCCGAAAGGATCTGTTGAATTTGTCCCATTAGAAATTATTGCAGATCCTAACAACCCTCGGCGCCTTGTTACATCAGGCTTAGGTGGTGTATTCCCTCCAGGCCTAACAATTGGGTCGGTAACACGTGTTGAACCGAGTACGGATGGTTTATTTAAAACAGGAGAAGTCGAACTGGATTCACGTCTGAGTGAACTAAGCGAAGTCACTGTATTAGTCCCTCTAAAACCAGAAACGTTACCGTAAGAAATGAAAACTCCTTTCATTATTTTTCTTACACTGCTTGGCCTACAACTCATTTGTATTGAAGTAAACCAAGCCGTTTCGTCGTACCACCTATATCTTTTTGCAGGAGGCTTAATTGTATCCTCCGTAGCTTTTATTTTACCTTTCAAACAAGGACTAGGAAGTGTCTTTGCTGTTGGCCTATCGTATGATGCCCACGCTTCAATTTACTTTGGAACACACGCCTTATTATTTGTCGCTGCCTATTGCGTTATAACTCACTTAAGAGATCGTTTACCCTATGACCATTTAGCAGGACAAGTTGTTGTATCACTTACCTGCAATTTAGTCTTATTCATTGCACTTACTTTTTTACGAATAGATTTAGTTGCTCAGCCATCAACCGTTTGGCCACGCGTAGGAATGGATATTCTTATATCGCAAATCATAGTTTCCATTATTTCACCTTGGTTTTTTTCACTTCAACACCGTGCCCTAGAATTAAGTAACGCAAAAGTACAGCGTTCTTACTTCAACTAGATCCATGAGTCACGAATCTGAAGCTTCTGATATCAAAGGTCAGTTAATCGAGCAGCATCTCGGGTTCGATCCACGCATTATTTCATTCTACGGATTTATTGGAATATTGTTACTACTTCTGATTGGGGGTTCAGCCTACAGGCAACTCGTTAAGTCGGAGTCGTACGGACAAAGTGAACATGCTCAAACAGAAAGACGTGTATTAATTCCAGGTCCGCGAGGAAATATATATGACCGTTATGGTCGTGTATTAGTGAGTAATGAAGCGCGGTTCTCGGTCGTTTTATATTTAGACGAACTCCAACAAGATTTTCGCTCTGAATCGATTCGCATTCGAAATAATTACCGTGCACTAGGAGACAAAGAGCTTCCTACGATGAGTGAAATGGAGCAAATCGCTCATGTAACCGTTGCTCAACATTACCTAGATATCGTAAACCATGTGCTTGGACGCCATGCTACGATTAATGCGAAAGACTTAACTAAGCATTTCAATCGCATGCTTTACATGCCTTACACGCTTATCGACGGACTATCGCGTGAAGACTTTGTAAAGTTACTTGAAAATATTCCCGTTGGTTCTCCAATCCAATTATATACAGCGAACGAAAGGTACTACCCTTACGGAACTGCAGCGGCTCATGTACTTGGCTATGTTGGATATGGCGATAATGCGATTGATGATGATCAACCAGGAGAAGATCTCAAAACGTTCGCCATGCGTGGCACCATAGGCAAAGCAGGCCTTGAAAAACAATTCGACAATCTACTTCAAGGCAGTACCGGGGGATCGATATTCCGAGTGGATCCTGCTGGCTACAAAGTAAATCCACCTCTTGAGCATCATACACCAGCTCAGGGCGAAAATTTAGTGACTTCTTTAGATATTGATCTGCAACGTACCGCAGAAGAAGCGATTGGAGATCAAATTGGATCTGCAGTAGCTATCGATGTTAACACAGGCGAAGTTTTAGTTTTAGCCGAAAAACCATCTTACGATTTAAATCAATTTTCACCTAAACTTTCGCAATCATATGCAGATGAAATCTCAAAAAATCAGGCATGGATTAATGTAGCAATTGGCGAAGGAGGCACAGGTTACCCTCCAGGATCTACATTCAAAACACTCGTAACGATTGCAGGCCTTAGACGGGGGACCTTAGACCCTAATGATAGGTCTATTGACTGCGAAGGCTACGTGCGTATTGGAAATTCTTTAAAGTCTTGCGACAACGGCATTGGACATCATGGAAGCCTTAAATTAAGTGAAGCTATCGCTCAGAGTTGCGATATCTATTTCTATGAACATGGCATGCAAATAGGTGCATCTGCTATCGCTGATGAAGCAAGACGTTTTGGTTTAGATAAACCAACAGGCATTGAGCTACCGAGTGAGAGAAAAAAAATGCTCATTCCTGATCCAGCTTGGAAGGAACGTACACGCGGTGAATCGTGGACCAGTGGTGATACAGCTAATATGGCCATTGGCCAGGGTGATATTATAGTAACCCCACTTGCTATGGCATGCTATGCGGCATCACTGGCTCGTAATGAATTAAGCACGAAACCAACTCTTATTCATAAAGCAGATCGTCCCATTCAGCATAGCGAACCAATCGGACTAACCGAAGAACAGCGCGCTGTTTTAATTGAGGGAATGGAGGGTTGTACAAAAAAAGGCGGTACAGCTAGTATCCTATCAAACATTGATGAATTAAAAACACCCGGTGTACAAATCGCAGGCAAAACAGGAACTGCGCAATACGGCAACCACTTGAATGTCGCTTGGTTTATTTGTTTTGCTCCCTCGGTAAATCCTAAGATAGCAATGGCCGTTGCAATTCGCAGTGAAAAGCCTGGGGAAAACTATGCAGGCGGTATATACGCTGCTCCTATAGCCGCTACTGTTATAAAAAAATATTTCGAGAAATTAAACGCAAGCGCTCAAAACCAAATGAGCGTCAGTTCAATTCGCTAATATTTCTAATACTCGAGTAAGTAAGCGATTTACCAAAATTTGATTTTGCTTAACTGCGTCTTTAAAATTACTGAAGTCGATTTCAGTACCTTCCAAGCCATTAGCGTAGTTATCAATAATTGCGAAACTGTTATAATTAAGCCCGATTTCTCCGCATAAATCAGCTTCATGGGCTGCAGTCATGCCAACAACATCCCCCCAATGTTGTATGATTTTAATTTCGGCTTTTGTTTCAAAGCGCGGTCCACGCATTTGGACATACACTTTACCTAATTTAATATCAAATTCTGGTGATAGATGCTTATAAAGCATTGGCATCAAATTATTAGCTATTCCAGCTGCACCACCTTTTAGCTCTTTATCATAAAAGGTTACTGGGCCTTGTTGTAGCCCCACATAATCACTGCATGAAACAAGAGTTCCTGGAGGTAATTCTTTTTTTAAAGAACCGACTGAGTTTAAAGAAACAATATCCTTAAATCCTAAATCAGCCAAAGCTCGGATATTAGCCCTATAGTTAATTGAATGAGGAGGCAGAGGAAACCCATAGCCATGCCTATTAATTAAGGCGAAGTCCCCCTTTGTCTTATAAGTTACTGAACCATAAGGCGTATCAATACTCTTTGTTTCCCAAGATGCGAAAAGAGCAGAATTTACGATACTCGTACCACTAATAAACGCTACTTTCATGATCTAAGGTACGAAAAATAAAGGACTTATGGCAACGCCAAATCATTATATAAAGATTTTACTTACTTCCTAAGCTTGCCACCTAGCGCCTTGTCTAGCCACGATTAAACCTACACGCATGTCATCCAACCCAACCGCTGGAATCAACTCGGCTTCAGTACCGGGCCACATTGCCATCATCATGGATGGAAATGGGCGCTGGGCTAAGCAGCGCGGCTTGCCTCGCATTGAAGGACACCGCCGTGGTGTTGAAACCGTTAGGACTATCACATTTGCAGCCCGCGATCTCGGCGTTAAGCGTCTTACCCTTTATGCGTTTTCAGTAGAAAATTGGAGACGTCCTCAAGACGAAGTGGGTGCACTCATGGGTCTACTTGAGTATTATTTAAAAAAGGAGCTCGATACTTTTATTCGCGACAAAGTTCGTTTTGAAACCATTGGGCAAATTAAAGATATGCCTAGCGGCATTCGAAAACTGATCGAAGATACCCAAGAAAAGACAAAGCACTTTACCGAGTATACTTTAGTTCTAGCGCTAAACTATGGTGCACGAACAGAAATGGTCGATGCAACGAAAGCTTACGCGCAAGCTGTTATAGAAGGAAAAGAAAAGGTGGACGAACTTTCTTGGAATAAACTAAGTCACTACCTCTACACAAAAGCCTCTCCAGATCCAGACTTGGTAATACGGACATCTGGCGAAACAAGAATCAGCAATTTTCTTTTGCTTCAGGCCGCTTACGCAGAATTTATTTTTACTCCTGTTTTATGGCCTGACTTCACTAAAGCCAACTTAGCTGAAGCGATTGCAGATTTCGCTAAACGTGAAAGACGATTTGGTTTAACTAGCGAACAATTATCTCCGAAATCTTAATGACTAAACGAATATTCAGTACGATAGTGTTATGGACAATAATAGGAGTTCTGCTCTGGCGTTTTGGCAACCAAGGCGCAGTAGTGTTGATCGGACTTATCGGACTTTTTACTCTGCGTGAGTTTTATAAATTTCAAACGGCAGCTGGCAGAACCCCTTTTTCAAAACTGGGCATGCTATTCGGTACCTTAATCACCATAGCTCCATGGCTAGAAATTAATTATGGATGGCCTAGTGACCGACTCCTTGTTCTCGCTGTAATATTATTTTCTATTCGCATTTTAAGTGAGAGAGATACGGATCAACGCGCTTCATCACTGAGCTCAACGTTATTTGGATTAGTGTATGTAGCAGTAACCTTACAATATCTAGTTCGCTTACTTACGCCACACTCTGGCGATATAATTTCCGCTGAAGGAAGACTACTTCTATGCCTATGGATCGTTGTCGTCGCAAAAATGTGTGATACTGGAGCGCTACTTACTGGACTAGCGCTTGGTCGTCATAAAATGGCGCCAACAATTAGTCCTAAAAAAACCTGGGAAGGCGCCGTTGGCGGTGTCGTAATCGCAGTCACAGTCGGTACCGTTTTTGCTTATTACACGAAAAACGAGATAGGCATGTGCCTACCTATCACTAAAGCGATCCTCTTTGGAATACCTGTTGCCATCATTTCAATCGTATCTGATTTGATTGAATCAATTCTTAAGCGCGATGCTTCCATTAAAGATTCGGGTACAGCAATTCCCGGGATTGGTGGTATATTTGACTTAAGCGATAGTATTCTCTTAGCGGCACCTGTTGCTTATTTTTTCCTAGGTTTAAGGTAATTATAAAACGTGAGCAGTATTCCACAACGTAAACGCGTCGTTTTGTTAGGAGCTACCGGTTCTATCGGTGAAAATACCCTGCGTGTTATAGCCGCTCATAAAGACAAGCTCGAATTAGTAGCGATCGCAGGAAAATCAAATGCTAAACGTCTTGCTGAGATTGCCCGCATCTACCACGTAAAACATGTAGGCATTTTTGATGATAAAGCTGCGCATGAAGCAAAATCCTTAGGTTTATTTGAAAGTAGCACTCGGATTGTAACAGGGCTTTCAGGTCTTGTAGAATTAGCAAAGCTTCCTGAGGCAGACTGCGTTGTCGTAGCTGTTGTTGGAACTACCGGATTAGAACCAGCATTAGCAACATTATCAGCAGGTAAACAACTTGCCTTAGCGAGTAAGGAAATTTTGGTTCTGGCTGGAAAATTTGTGATGGAGGCTGCTCGTAAATATAAATCACAAATACTTCCTATAGACAGCGAGCATAATGCCGTTTTTCAATGCCTTGAAGGCAACGACACGAAGGCTGTAAACCGCGTATTTCTAACGGCAAGTGGCGGTGCTTTTAGAGATTTAACACTCGATCAGCTTCACCACGTAAAACCAGAAGATGCACTCAAACATCCCAATTGGGCAATGGGACCCAAGATAACCGTTGATTCCGCTACCCTTGCAAATAAGGGCCTCGAGTTAATTGAAGCTCAGTGTTTGTTTAATCTCAAAGCAGAGCAGTGTGAAGCGATTATCCATCCTCAGAGCATCATTCACTGCATAGTAGGATTTAATGATGGATCGATGCTTGCTCAGCTATGTCCTCCATCAATGACTTTCCCTATTCAGCATGCTCTGCTCTATCCTAATCGGGCTAAAGGTGTATTACCTCCGCTCGATTTCTCTAAATTCATGTCCCTTGAGTTTAGACCCGTAGACTTAGCCAGATTCCCCATGCTAAACCTAGCACGTCATGCCATGAGTACTGGTGGAATCACAGCCGCTGTATATAATGCTGCTAACGAAATCGCGGTTGAAGCGTTTTTAGGACATAAAATTCCTTTTCTTTCTATACCAAAAGTCGTTGAACAAACGTTAAGCTCAATCCATAACTTTGAACCCACCACCCTTGCCTCCGTTATCGAAGTCGATAGCGAAGCAAGACGTATTGCTAAGCTGCAACTTGCTAAACTCTGACATATCTCATGGCTGCTGTTTTACTTCATTCCATTTTTTCACACGTATGGTCCATTTTCCTAGTTATCATCTTTTTTGAGGGATCCGTATTTGTACACGAACTAGGCCATTTCTTAGCCGCAAGAAAATGTGGCGTTAAAGTAGAGCGCTTTGCTATTGGATTTGGACCAGCCATCTGGTCATTCAAAGGCAAAGATGATGTGCTATATAGCCTATGCTGGATTCCATTAGGTGGATATGTTCTGTTACCACAACTTGCCGATCTTTCTGAAATCGAAGGCGAAAGTACTGTCGACGTTAGTAAACTTCCGCCCGTCTCCTATGGCTCTAAGATGCTAATCTTTGTAGCGGGAGCTGTATTTAACATTCTATTTGCCTATCTCTTAGCAACGATTCTTTGGGCGATGGGTACACCAGCAAGTAAAGAAACCGCTACTACTGAAATTGGTTTCATAATACCTACAATTGAAGTCACGCCGGGAAGCAAAGTGGCAAGCCCTGCATTACTCGCCGGCCTTAAAGTTGGCGATGTAATTACAGAAGTAGATGGCGATACAGTCTCTGATTGGAATCAAGTACGACAGGATATTGCTATGAGTAGCGGTAGAGATACAACAGGACACCCACAGACCATCTTCACCATTAAACGTGATGGTGAGATTAAAAAAGTCTCTGTACTCCCATTGCTAGCGACTGAAGACAAACTACGCCAAGTAGGAATCGGTCCAGCATATGATCTGATTGTATATAGCGTAACAGTAGGTTCACTGGCTGATAAATGCGGCCTAAAAGAAAAAGATGAAGTTCTAAGCGTAGATGCAGTAAAGCTTCGCAGCAATGTAACCCTAGGAACTTATCTACAAGATCACCTCAAAGAGTCGGTAACTTTAAGTGTAAAACGTGGAGATACTGTTATCCCAGTAAAAATTCCGGCTCTTAGTACTTTAAAATCAAACGAAGACTTTGGTCTAACCTTCGATCCAGGAGTAACCATTGTTCACAATTCGCCTTTCACAGTAGTTCGCGACCAGTTCTTAAACTCATTTCATACCTTAGCGAGTTTGATTAATCCTCATTCAGATATTGGATTATCAAAATTATCCGGTCCTATTGGAATCATCACGATGCTTAACCGTGCAGCTGAAGTTGGACTCTCTGCAATCATGTTACTCACCGTAATGATAAATGTAAGTCTAGCGGTACTAAATCTCATGCCAGTTCCTGTTTTAGATGGTGGACAAATGCTTTTTGCGACAATCGCGCGATTAAGAAACAAAGCACTTCCAACAAATCTGGTTATTAAGATCCAAAGTGCCTTTTTAATCCTAATTCTTAGTATGGTTCTATATGTGAGCTTTTTTGACGTACGACGTATAGCCCGCGACGTACAACAATCACATAGCGAGGCTACCAAATCGAAGTGAGCTACTGCACCTCTCGTTATCAATCCTTTCGAAGACCAACTATCGCTGTAAACGTTGGAGATGTTGGTGTAGGTGGACTTAATCCTATTCGGGTTCAGTCTATGACTACGAGTGACACCCAAGATATTGCGGCCACGATAAAACAATCGATTGCACTTGCTGAAGTCGGCTGTGAGATCATTCGTATCACTGCCCCCAATGTGGCAGCAGCTAAATGCTTAAAAGATATTCGACGCGGATTATCGGAAGCTGGTTTTGGCAAGATTCCTCTCGTTGCAGACATCCATTTTCTGCCAACGGCTGCCATGGAGGCAGTAGAGCATGTAGAAAAAATACGCGTTAACCCAGGCAACTACGCTGATAAGAAAAAATTTAATCAACGCGATTACAGTGATCTAGAATACGACACAGAATTATCACGTCTATACGAAGCTTTCTCTCCACTCGTTATACGCTGCAAACAATTAGGCCGATCTATGCGCATTGGGACTAACCATGGTTCCCTTAGCGACCGAATCATGAACCGTTATGGGGATACCCCACTCGGAATGGTAGAAAGTGCCCTCGAATTTTTACGTATCGCTAGATCCCACAGTTACCACTCGATCATCTTATCGATGAAAGCCTCGAATCCTAAAGTCATGATTCAGGCATATCGACTACTTGTAGAGCGCATGCAGCAAGAAGATATGCATTACCCATTACATCTGGGTGTTACAGAAGCTGGAGATGGTGAAGATGGTCGAATTAAAGGCTCTATCGGAATCGGTTCACTCTTTCTGGACGGACTCGGAGACACCTTGCGCGTATCTCTGACTGAAGATAGTGTTTATGAAATTCCAGTAGCACGGGCTATAGCTGATAAAGCCATGCATCTTTGGAATCTAAGTAAAACTCCGTTAAGTATAAATCCTGCATCAGACAGCGTAGATCCTTATCATTATACTAAACGTACAATCTCCCCAGTCTCCTTAAACACCACGTGCAAAGTAAGTGCAGATAATCCTCCACGAGTAATTGTTTCTGTTAAGCCACAAGCTGCGGGAAACTTGTCGCATGTATTCCAGTCGATACGCATTGCTGACACACCTGTTGAAGGTTTGCTTTTTAAGGTAACTATCCCCTCAGAAATCAGCACCATTCGCGCAGAATTAATAACGTCTGCCAAAGCAATAGCTCCTAGTTTCGTTCTATTTGAAATACCTGATAATATAGCATTAAGCGATTTAACTACCTGTTTAAGTAACAACCAAGAATCTTATCGACTTGGGCTGGTGTGTAGATTCACAGCAAAAGACAATTCCCTACTCGCTCAATACGGCAAACTCGCCGACTCACAAAATCTATTACTCGCTTGTGACCTAAGTCCTGAGTCTGTCCTAGGATTAAAAGCAGAGCTCGCAGCAATCAGTAAAAATAATCTCCTTATCAGTTTTTCAGGAGCTACATCTTCAGGTTTACTCCACTCACCAGGCTCATATCGCTGCATAGTTGAATCGTTAAAACAGGCAGGAATTACTCCTCCTGTATGGATTAGAAGCACGCAGTCTAATGCAATTTTAGATCAGACAAGCTTTCTATCAAAACTGATCGAATCAAGCATCCTAAGTGGATCCCTATTATGTGATGGCTTAGGTGACTTCATTAGTGTTGAAACCGAAGAAGACCCAGCTAGATCACTTAAACTGTGCTACAATCTCTTGCAAGGAGCAGGGGCGCGTATTTCTAAAACTGAATTTGTAGCGTGTCCTAGCTGTGGCAGGACTCTTTTTGACCTTCAAACGACTACCCAACGCATTCGCTCAAAGACTGGACACCTAAAAGGAGTCAAAATTGCTATCATGGGCTGTATCGTAAACGGTCCCGGTGAAATGGCTGATGCCGATTTTGGCTATGTCGGAGGAGCTCCAGCTAAAATTAACCTCTATGTTGGTAAAAACTGTGTTCAGTACAACATACCGCAAGATGAAGCCGATGCTCGATTAATTGCATTAATTAAAGAGCACGGAAAATGGGTCGAGCCACCCTCAAACTAAGTGCAAATCAACTAACTATATGTAGTGAAAAAGTGTTACCCGTAACAATACTGTAACATTTTTGTAACTTTGTAAGTGGCTTCCAGAGCCTTCTTCAGATAAATGTAGTTACTATTTAGTTACATGTTTAAGTATTTAAATTGGGTACTCGAAATTTACTCATTACTTGCAACGAAAAACTGTAAAAACTTATCACCACGCAAATTGTGAATAACTTGTCAGAAACTTCATCTTGAAAGGTGAATTTGTTTCGGAGTTATTGCTATCTTGTTCAGTAAGTTAGTACCTACTTGAACGTTCTTTCTAATGTCCTTTTTGACCCTCAGATGTGAGCCCCTATGGTTTTATCATAACTCAATCTATATCAATTACTTATAGCATAACTATAGTGCTAATTAACAATTGATATGCGATTTTCACTTTACCATAATTGCTGGAGCTACAGAGTGTCAGACCCGACATGACGAATGTGCGTTCAATAACCCAGTGTGAATAAATCCAGCAACCAAGCATAAAATGTCGTCTTTGTCCCTAACCCCTACTCTCTGGGAAACAGTAAAATGTGACTTTAAGTCATTGTTTCCTGAAGATGTATTCCAGATGTGGTTTGAACCACTCGTATGTCTGGAAACAACCGAATCTAGCATGGTTCTTGGGGTTCCTAATGATTTTGCTGCTATTTGGATCAGCGATAACTACTTGGACCTCATCGTACAGCGCTTACGCCTCAATGCAGGTCGCATGATAAGCGTCAGCCTACGTAAGATTGATAACGAGAACAAGACTGGCTCTAGTCCACGCAGTCAACACGCTGAGACCGGTACCCATACTCGAATCAAGAGCCAACCCACTCGCCGCACTACTCGCGGGGAAGAGCGCAGTCCAAGCACGGGTTCACTTGTACCACGCAACACTTTCGATACGTTTGTTGTAGGAGCAAACAACCAGATGGCTCACGCAGCAGCTCTTGCAGTAGCACAGTCACCAGCTCAAGCCTACAATCCCCTTTTTCTATACGGCGATACCGGTCTAGGAAAAACGCACTTGATGCACGCTATTGGGCATGCAATCCAAAGACAGAATCCAGATGCTCGGATTGCTTATCTTTCAACTGAGAAATTTACTAACGAGTTTATCCAAGCATTGCAGGAAAACAGTCTAACTAAGTTTAGACAAAAATACCGCCATGTAGATGTTCTCCTCATTGACGATATTCAGTTCCTTGCTGGCAAAGAACGTATCCAAGAAGAGTTCTTCCATACTTTTAACGATTTATTTGAGGCTGGTAAGCAAATCGTTTTATCCAGTGATCGTAGAGCTAGTGAAATTCAAAAGTTAGAATCACGTCTGGTATCTCGTTTTGAATGGGGTCTACCAGCTGACATTCACGCTCCAGACTTTGAAACACGTTTGGCTATTCTACGCTCTAAAGCAGCAACGCTTAACTGCGACATTCCAGATGCGGTACTTACTTTTATCGCGCAAAATGTTACCCGCAATATACGCCGCTTAGAAGGTGCTCTCATACGCGTAGCAAGTCATGCATCCCTTTTTAGCAAAGTTCTAGATGTAGAAGCTGCTGAGCGCCTACTCCATGACATGCTCATGGAACAAGCCCAGACTTTGCTTACGATCGAAACCGTGCAAAAACGCGTCGCAGACCATTTCCAGATTCGTCACAGCGATATGACCAGTAAGCGTCGACCAAACAACATCGCGATACCTAGACAGATCGCTATGTACCTATGCAGAACACTGACAAAACATTCTTTACAAGAAATCGGTGATGCATTTGGTGGACGTGATCACGGAACTGTAATTCATGCATGCAAAGCAGTTGATAACATGATGGAGCAAGATTCTTCCATGCGCGGTAGTATCAACTTTTTGAAAGCACAGCTTTCGAAATAATCCATGTCTTTATCTAAAGAGCAGAAGCAACTTGTTACAACGTGGGTAATTGCTGGAGATAATCTTTCCACAATCCAAAAGAAAATTATCGAGCATTTCAAAGTATCAATGACGTACATGGATGTACGTTTTCTTGTAGATGATTTGAATCTCATCATCAAAGATGCTCCTGAAAAGAAAAGTACGGATCTAAGTCAGCCAACTGAACCAACTGAAGCTGCAACGCAAGAGCCTCAACACGAAGAGTTGCCTGAAGATAACATGGACGAAGCAGTAGATGCCTTTCCTGTCGCAGAAGGCAGCGTAAGTGTCGAAGTAGATAAAGTAACACTTATTCCAGGCGCGATTGCTAGCGGAACCGTAACTTTTAGTGACGGCGTAACAGGCAAATGGATCATCGATGACCAAGGAAGACCTGGTTTCACTGAAATCAGCAAACCTGACTACCGTCCAAAACCAGAAGACGCACAAGCGTTTATGCGTGAATTAAGTGCTGCAATTCAAAGCCGTGGATACTGAAAAGACATCCTAGCGTGTCATTTCAAGTAATTTAGCTTCATCTATAACAGTAATTCCGAGCTGAATAGCTTTTTCGAGTTTAGATCCTGCGTCAGCGCCTGCTAAGACAAAATCTGTTTTTTTACTGACGCTTCCAACAACTTTACCGCCATTGCGTTCAATAATTTCGGAAGCTTCATCTCTTTTTAGCGTTGGAAGTGTTCCTGTAAGTACGAACGTTTTTCCACTCAGTACACTCGCTTCAGAAGAAGATAATTTAACAGGAGGTGTAGGTGATACACCTAATTCCTTAAGCTCAGCAATAAGTACTCTATTACCCGGATAGTTGAAGTATTCAATGATTGAGCCCGTAACTGTTTCACCAATTCCCTCAATAATACTAACTTTATTATCAGTTATAAAATCAGAAACAGAAGCAGAAGCTAAACTGTCTAGACTACCAAAATAAAGAGCTAAGTCTTTAGCGGCAGCTGCTCCTACATGATTAATTCCTAGTCCATGAACAAATCGCCATAACTCAGCCGTCTTACTCGTCTGAATAGCAGTAATTAAATTATCTGTAGATTTTTCAACCTTTTTTCCAAGTGATAATAAATCTAACCTCCTGTCAGGTAATCTATATATATCTGAAATAGTCTTAACCCAGCCTCGTTCAACTAATGTCTCTACCATGGCTTCGCCCAAGCCATCGATATCAACACATTGTTTAGAAGCAAAATGCTGAATGCGGCGTTTCACTTGTACCGGGCAATCACGATTTGGACATCTTAAAGCAACCTCTCCTTCGTAGCTTATAGCGAGTGATCCACAGGAAGGACAATGCTTTGGAAATTCAAACGGACGACAGTCTACTTTTCTTTTCGCTAAATTAACTCCTATAACTGCAGGTATTACTTCACCTGCCTTTTCGACATATACATGATCACCTACGCGAATATCTTTCCGAGCTATTTCATCACGGTTATGTAAAGTTGCACGCGCAACGGTAGACCCTGCTAAAAGCACAGGTGTTAGTTCTGCTACAGGCGTTAATACTCCCGTTCTTCCAACTTGAATAGAGATTTCTCTTAAAAGAGTTTCTGCTCTTTCAGGTTCGAACTTATATGCCATGGCCCAGCGCGGGGCCTTGCTCGTGCTACCAAGCTGATCCTGTAAAGCAAAAGAGTCTAATTTTACAACTGCTCCATCTGTTCCATAGGCAAAACTATGTCTTAATTTATCTAGTTGCTGAACAGCACTCCATACTTCATCGATTCCCGATGCATACCAACATTTTTCTACAGTAGGAGCTCCCCAAGCCTTTAATCTTTCCTGATAACCCATTTGAGTTGGCCCGGCTGCACTCGCAGGACTGCAGTACCCAATTCCATAGAGAACAATCTCAAGCTTTCTTCGCGCTACTTCTTTAGGATCTAATTGTTTAATCGTACCCGCTGCTAAATTACGTGGATTAGCATATAGCTCTAAGCCATCTTCTTCACGCTCTGCATTGATACGTTGAAATTCAGCTTCTGTTAAATAAATTTCGCCGCGAATTTCTATAATATCTGGCAACGGAAAATCCTTGGTGGCCTTTAATTGTTTAGGAAGACCATGTAGCGTTAGAGCGTTTGCTGATATATCATCACCTTCGATCCCATTGCCACGAGTAACAGCGCGAACAAACTTTCCATGCTCATAGGTTACACAAACTGCAAGTCCGTCAATTTTAGGTTCAACGCAGTATGATAAATCCTTTTTATCTGATAGTTTAACATTACGATTATGAAATTCTCTGAGTTCAGCCTGAGAGTAAGTGTTATCTAAACTCTGCATCGCTACACGATGCTTAACTGTTTTAAATCCCTGCGAACGGTCATCACCAATTACTTGAGTTGGTGTATGAGTTCCCGCTGCTAAAGCTAATTCTGGATGCTCGTTTTCTAATTTAGCCAACTGGCTTTTTAACCGATCGTACTCTAAATCGGTAATTTCCGGCTTAGCTTTTCTATAATATAGCTCATCATGATGCATAACAGATTTCCGTAATGCCACAATCTGTTCATGAAGAGGTTTCTTATCCATACTCACATACTAAATTATCGTCTGGGTAGCCTCAAGACTGTACGTCGTAAACAATGTATTTAGTTTATAATAAATTGACTAAAAAGGTCATGGTTTAGGTTATCTCTATACCTTTAAAATTTATGAACCTTAAACTCTTGCCTAGAGGGTTTCTCTAAGTTTTATTGACCCTCTTAATTGTTCGGGCCGTAGCTTAGCCTGGTAGAGCGCTTGCATGGGGTGCAAGAGGTCGGGAGTTCGAATCTCCCCGGCCCGACCAAATTATGAGTAATAGCTGTGAATATTTTAAAATAATTATTCACCTCCTGAATTGAGTACTGATTGCTGTGCAGCAGCACTTCCAAGATTTTGTGCAATATTAGCGACTACAGGAGCGAACCATAGCAACACAGCTGCAATGGTAGCCATTATTGCTTTCGCAATACCATTGTGTGTAACAAAATAATATGCAGTACCTAGACCAATAAGACTAAGAAATTTTAGAATAGAATAAACATAACCTGTTATATTATTCAGTCCTGACTGTAATCCCTGATCCATGTTTTGTGGACCAGTAAATACAGAACTAGAGCTTTGGGCTTGAAGATATAGAGAGCTCAGTAAAAGACCACTTATAGTAAGTTTCTTTAATAACGAGATAGCATTGATGTGTGTTAAATTAGGCAAAATGCATTTTTCCATGCATTATTAAAGCAAGTTTAGTTAAAGACCATATTTGAGACCCTTGTAAGTACACTTGCTATTATAAAGGTGATGGAATTTCGAAAATACCTAATAGCTTACTGGATATTTGTTTTATGTAACACAATACATGCTGCAGAAATCGAACATAAATTTGCTATAAGAACATTTGATCCGCCGAAAGAGTGCCTGCTGCCATTCGAACTACAAAACTACAAACTTCAAGTCTTAGAAAAAACAAAGTCTGTTACATTTAAAAATAAAGACGGCATCATAAATACAGCAATACCCATATTTATATATTTACCGAAATCTAATATAAGCGAAGGAATTCAATTAGTTAATCAAGGGATTAATAATTTAGAAAAACTTTTGGCTAAACCCGATTGGAGTAAGGATGAAGTAACTTCTGTTATCAATTCATTAAAACAAGGAATAAATGAATTGGAGAGTACATCAAAATAATAATTAATAAATGAACAATCGACTGGTGTGTATTCACTTTAATAGACAACTAACGAAGTCTATTTATATTTTCGGAATATTTACTCCAAATGATTTTGGATTCTTAATAATTACACTGGGGTTATATATTCTATTATTTGATAACTCACTTGGGCTAATCTCAATATTAGGATGCTATCCAGCATATCTTGTATTGCTACGATTGGGTAAACCCCCTGGCTATGACGTACATTTTTTTAAAGCTTACGCATATCCTCGATTAATTCGTCCAGGAAGAATCACTAAAATCGTCCACAATTCATGAGAAAATTAAAATATAAAAACACTAATTCTCTCGATGGATGTGTAATAAACGATGATATATCTATTTACTCAATTGATAAAGGAATTGTGACAAACAAAGATTGGTCAATTGGATGCGGATTAAAATTAGATGCACCATACAGTCCATGCCTAGCAGCAGATTTTATTGAATCAATATTTACGAAATTAAACGGATTTTTGAATTCGATACCAATTAATTACGATATACAGATTAATTGGACGCAAAATTCCCGTACAAAAGAATTCGTAAAGACACTGTCAGAATTAAACTTTAGCTCAGGTATTCTAGGAGCTGTGCAAAGAGAACATCAAAACAATATTGTAGCTCTCTTTAATGAAGGTGAACTGCGCTGGATAGACGTTTATTTTATAATAGTACGAAAACCAACTGAGAATGAATTAATAAATCGAAACGAATCAAGATTCCTAAGTTTAAATATTGCTGCTTATATTTATAATTATTTTACGGATTATAAATCTACATTTAGTTACAAAAAGCATCAATATAAAGCAGCTGTAACTGAAATTCTTTCAGTTCAGGAACAGTTATACGCACTATTCACCAGTTTGGGGTTTAATCCTCAAAAGTTAAATAATAGTAATATAAATAATATTCTATACCAACGCTGGAATCCTCGACAGTTTAATGTTGGAAACTTACCTAGAGATTTAGCTGATGGAACTTTACTGATTTCTGAAAGCATCCTCCAAAGCACATTTACATGGGACCCTACAGGTAAAATTATTAAGGAAGGAATAGCGATGCTGGATGGATGGTATCACATAATATTAACCATGCATGAACCTCCCGAGGAGGCTCATGGATTCATATTTGATGAACTAATGCTTATTGATGGCATCAAGAACTGCGAAATAATTGTTAATGCCGAGCATGGAAATAAAGAGGAACGAATTAAACGCTTAAGAAATATTCTTAATCAAAGATTAAATCACTTTAAAACTTCAGGAGATCCTGCAGAGCGTGCTGCCACACACCAAATTGAATTAGAGCTAGAAAACTTAGGTGGAAATTCAGAGAGCATTTGGAGAGCAGCTACATATATTCACGTCTGGTCAGATAGTATAGAAAATGTACAAGCTGAGGCTAATAAAATACAAACCTTAGCGAGGTCTAGAGATATTATACTTATTCAAGAAATATCAGCGCTATGGCCGTACTGGAAGGCAATACAACCATTCTGGACTCAGGATAAAGATAGATATCGTCTTCTCGACTATTCCTCAAACCAATTGCTGAGGTTATTACCGTTGTTTGGTCAACCAACTAATATATATAAAAACAAGAACATTGGCATACTTTACCAAACAGCATCACGAAGCGTTTTTAATTGGCTTATTCCTGATGAAACTCTTTTTACAAATCCGCATTACTTAATAGTCGGAGGCACAGGGTCGGGAAAATCCGCTTTAGCTGTAGAAAACCTGATCGCATTTCAACGACGACCCACACAAATAGTTATAATCGATCTGGGTGGGTCATTTGCTAGTTTTTGTAACTCATGCGATGGGATATATATTGATTATAATATTAAGAGTAAAAGTAATAGAATTAATCCACTTTGGCTTCCTGCAGGTATAACATTAGATTCTGAAATATTAAGAACGAATACACTATGGCTTGAATCTCTAATATCAGAACAAGGGAAAAGACTCTCCCAAGATGACATTATATCGCTAGAGGAAGCTCTTAAAAAAGCATATTTGAGAGATCTGAATGAACCTATATATTTACGTACAGTAAAGACAGTCTTACAAAACGATCCCAGCACGCAGCACTTGGCTCGTTATCTATCTCCTTGGTGTGAAGATGGTACGTTTTCTAACTTATTTGATGGACCTACAATAATAGACCTTTCCGCACCGGTAGTAGTATTTGATTTGAAACGAGTAATGCATGATCAAAGAGATCCTGAGCTTACGCGTATAATCTTTAATTCAATAGTTAATACTGTAGTTAGTCTTTCTTTAACACTGTCCAAGACATCCAAATATCTTGTTTATGATGAAGCAGGTATTCTTCTAAAAGATGAAAGTACTGCCCGTTTCATGGAATACTGTTTCAGAACATTACGTAAAACCGGAGTATCAGTTTCTGCAATTTCTCAAGGAATGGAAGATTTTACAAACTCCACAGATACTAGAAATGGATTTATTGGAGCGGCAGACAATCTGTTTATATTAAGACAAGAAAATACTGATAAAATTCGTATTATTGCAGAAGAAAAAAAATTATCCGAAAGAGAAATAGCAGTAATTGAATCACTAACTACTGTTCCAGGTAAATACGCCGAATTTGCATTAATACAGCAAACTCCCTCAGGTTCTAGAACACTACATTTGTTGAGCGCTTCAACTCCTCTTAAATACGCTTTTACAGCAAACTCGCCGGAGGACAGAAAGAGAATATTTGAATTTCAGCAAAGCGGTATGACAAAAAACCAGGCATTACTAGAATTTTCGAAGGAATACCCAAATGGCATACTATCAGCAAACAAAGTAGTATGATCGTGAAAATTATTAAATTATTTTCAGCAATAATATTCGGATTTATGATTTTAGGATGCAGAACAAATACAACATCTACAAATACACATTATAATGATTTAGAGGAAGTAAAACGTATCGAACGTCAGAGAATCATTTCTCAATATCTATCTGATTACACAATTAATCAGCAAAATTTAAACCAAACAGATAATAATTCTAATAATATTAATTATCCTGCAGGTAATTATAATCATATTATTTTTGCTCCACGTTATACAAATAATACCAACCTTGGTGAACCTGTAAGATGAATAAATATGTCCGGATTGCATTAACTATTGTTTTATCAATATTATATAATAACTCCTACGCGATTTTTGGCGCAGGAGATGTAGTCTATGATCCCGCAAATGTTGCTCAGACTATAAATGTAGTAAAGGCAGCACAGTCTCAATTAGATAGGCTTGGATCGCTCCTGGGGATCTCAACTAACCAATTAGATACTTTAACTAATCTAACTAAATCATTCGGTGATTCTTCAAATTTAAATCGCATAAATCATATACTCACCCCGAAAGACTTATCCGATATATTAAATACTAATCCTGCTTACCATAACTATAACCTTAATACTTTAGTTGATATTAATGGTATCTTAGATGCTTTTTTAGGGATATCTTTTGATGGTTGGATTGAAGCGATTGAAAATCCTCTAAACTTCTACAGTGCTTCATTAATAAATCCGGCTATCAGTAGAATTGGAGCATCTACAGGAATTCCTAATCCTACTATTGCTTATACTCAGTGGTATGCCACTCAAACAATTAATGATAAGGCTAATCTTAATTTGAAAATGCAAAATGATATTACTGATCTAATGAACACAGATTGGTTTTCGGAGTCAAAAACACGTAAAATAAATCTACAAGAGCTAGCAACTCGCTCAAAATATGCTGAAAATAATTCAGCTAATGCCACTACATTAACTGATCAACAAAGATCACAAGGGCAATTGGGAAGCATTAATAATGAAATATTAATTGAGACAGCTGCGCAAACAGTAGCTGCTCAAGAAGCCGTACTTAGAACTACAGCTTTAGAGAATAAAAATTTACAACAAATTATTAATAGCGAACGAAACATAGCTGAGATAGAATTAAATCTTGATAATTAATCTAGTGGATAGCTCTAGTACCAATTTAGGCGGCATATCTATATCTGCTAGTTTAGCTGATTCACAGAATCAAATTAATCAAATTTTAGGCACCAACTCTACATTATCAAGCGACACGATTAGCCAATTCGCTACTAGCTACCGAGCCAGCGGTAGTGGACCTATATTAAAATTAATCGGTTACAATCCATTCCAATTATTTGTATCAGGCAATTTTCACCTACTTTATTGGAGCACTATAACACTTTTTTTATCTATTATTTGCGTATTAGCACTACACAGATCAATCAGCGCACGAACGACAGCTGCTATTAAGCATCCATTAAGTCATATTGGTACAGTATATTTTAGACTCTTAGTTGGCGTTATTATTATCGCTAATACTCCTTTGATATATGGATTTTTAATGACCATTAATTTAACACTTTCGAGAGGTGTTGAATCAATTGCCACGGACTACATGAATGGAATAGTCCAATCAACTAATCTTGGCACATTAACTTTTGCTCAGGCACGTACTGAAGCTATACGAAGTGCCTGTGCTCGAAGGGCAATAGCATTATATCCAAGTGATATAAATAAAGATGAAATGCTAGACATTGGAAATTTTTATAACGCAGTCGCGCAAAGTATTAATAGCCAAATTACAAAACAAACATCATTTAATTCATTACCACTATTAGATCTAAATTACGCCAAAACCATACAAGATGAATCTCAATGTATCAGCTTTATAGGGCGTTTTGTAATACAAAATTTTCCTTCCTTAGTAGCAGCATTAGGTTCAATAGATCCATCCCAAAGTAAGTTAATTATTGCATTTCCAAGTAACACAACAACAGAACTGCCACTGCTTTCTCTTTCTTTACAAGCAGACGACAATTATGGAGCGAATGCAGTTAGCACCTCGTATTATGGATCTTCAAGTGAGTCATTTGAGAATGCCAGAAAGTATTATCAAAAACAGATTCTTACAGATACAATAAAATATCTAGATACATCATTTCTTTCAGTTATCAGAAGTTCCCCAACTCTATCTCAAAAATTATCAGGATGGTTTTCAGAACATGTCGAACAAGCTGCAATAGCAGCTAATAACTTCATGGAAAAATGGAGATCAATCATAGATTGGTCATCTAGAGGAATTGGCATAATATTAACACGCATAGTATCTTTTATATTTTCGATGGGAGTAACTGCATTTATCGAAATTGAGTTATTTGTCTTAACATTAGCTGTTCCATTCTGGCTTTTACCAACAACAGAAGATGCATTCTATGGCGTTTTAAAGTCTTTATCTAGTCTTTGTATTATAGTACCTGCATACCAATTTATAATGTTATTTATAGACGGATTAATGGGTCTTATTCTTAGATATCTACTATTAGGTCCGGCTGCATCTAATGGCACAGGACTTACTGGAAACATAGTAGGCTCTGGTTATTCCGGAGCATTAATAATAGCTACAATAAGCTCTGATGGTGAAATTATAATACTGATTATGGTATGCTATCTTATAGCTTATCTTTTCTTGTCTATATATATAGCTATTAAAACTCCTAAGCTAATTCTCTCATTTATTAAAGGTGCCGGAATAGCAGGCGAAATAATTTCGAATTTTACTACCGGAATTATAGCAGGTGCAAGTACAGCATTAGTTACTGCTAGTGTTTCAGGTTCTTCAAATTCACTTTCTAAGCGTTTAATATTTGGTTCAAAAACACAGGGGGTACCGAATTATAAAACTGCTACAAAACCTAGGATTAATAAAACGCGATCTAATACAACTCAAAGCGTTTCATCAACAGATACATCATCAAATTATGACAGAGCAACATCTGGAGATAATAAATCTAAAGGTTACCCACATGCTTTTAATTATAAAACGGCAGCTATATTCGGTACAAAAACATTTATAGAAAACCTTGGATCAGATTCTGCACTTGAGGCTATTTCTAATTCAATAAAAGCAGCTGAGTTGCATACAAAGAAATCTGCAAAAGATAATTTACAAAAAAATCCCTAGCATACCAAAAGCTAATTTTGCCACTACAGCCTACTGTTGCTTATATTGTATCGTGATACTTCTAGCATTGCTAATAACCTACGCTGGCTTTCAAGACGATAAAACCGTTAATCCCGAATCTATAAATTTAGTACAATTACATACTAAAACTTCACCAAGCTATGTTAACGATCATTCAGATTATTTAAACTCAAGCATAATCGAGCCAAAAGACGGAATAATTAATCTTAGAAAAGATATCAAAAGCATTAGAACCAATTCTAATCCTTTTCGTAAAAATATATCCAAAAAACGGACGCCAGACAGAATAATTATTTCGATTGGAGGTATTATAGAACAAGATGATCCAGCGAATAATTGTGTAATTATTAATGACACACCTTTTAGTATTAATGATTCAGTATCAGGTTTTTTAATTACGGAAATACTTCATGAACATATAATCCTGAAATTCGAGAAAAATACTATTATAGTCCCCATTCAAGAAGTGCCGATAAGTATCAATGTTGAGCAAGAAATATGAAATTATTATCTGATACATACTTATCTTTAAAAAGATCATATTATAATATAAAAAATATTTTAAATAAGGTTTTCCCGCACGAACACATATCATCAAAATATTTAATTTTATTTTTTAGTGAATTATCAATTCTTCTTGAATCGGGAATATTACTTTCTGATGCACTCGAATGTCTTTCAAGCGGTTTTCCCGATAACAAAACGAGGTCAGTTATAAATACAATCTATAAGCAAATTATTGAGTCTAAAAGTAATCTTTCACAGGCCTTTTCTCTTTTTCCTAATATATTCACACCTAGCATGATCGCCGTCATTGAAGCTGGAGAACAAGGAGGCGCGTTGTTGTTAGCTCAGCGTTTTAAAGACTTGGCTAGCCGTGTGTCTTACGAGCAAAACTTAAAAACTCAATTAATTCGAGCTGTTGCTTATCCAGTATTAGTACTGATTTTATCACTAGGTCTATACATACTTTTATTAGAAGTTGTTTTCCCTAGATTATCAGATTTATTATTATCACTTGGAAGTGATCTGCCTCCATTAACAAAAGCGGTTATTTTTACGGCATCTATTTTAAGAAAACTATGGCCTGTTTTTCTATTATTCGTAGTTGTTTTGCCAATTAGTTTATCATTAGGAAGAAAAAAGCCTTACTTAAAAAGACATATAGATAAATATTTATTAAAAATACCGATATTAGGTGATATTTATTGCACGTTAAAAGCAGCGTTAATTTGTCGTATATTTCGATCTCTTTACATCTGCAACCAACCCATTACTACAATCTTAGATCTTTGTATAAAATTAGTATCAAACGAATCTATTAGGCTTAGTCTTATAAAAGCAAAGTATGAGATAACACAAAATGGCTCAATGCTATCTACTGCTTTTGCAGGGACTGGAATATTTCCACCGCTGGCATGTTTAGCATTGGACGTAGGAGAACGAAGTGGAAAGATATCACCTACCCTAGAACGGTTAAGTGAATATTTAGCAAATAAAGCTAAAGATAAAATTGATGTATTAATATCAATTATAAACCCAGTGCTTACATTAACAGTAGTTGGCGGTACTGGCCTTATTCTTATTTCATTTTTTCAAGCTACCTACCAAGTCATTTATGCTACGCAATAACTCACATAAATGTTTTTTTAATGCATCACTTGCATTCACACTTATTGAAGTTATAGCCGTATGCACAATTTTAGGTGTATTATTTGCAATCAGCCTTCCTGGCATTCAGTCCCAAGTATGGGATAGTAAGAAAAAAGCAGAAGATTCACAACTTGAATACCTAGCGCAGATTATTAATTCGTCTTTCGAATCTAACGATCTACAAGGAACAAATATAGCTTCATTTGCAGACTCTATTCCACGAGGAACAGACCCAACCCAGTTTTCCATAACTACTGATGTCACAGTTGTGCCAAGTATTTGTGCAATGAATGATTGGTACGTTAAAATAGCTCATCAGGCAGGATTTAACTCTCAACTTGGTTCGGCTCCTACGCGCTCACTTCAACCACAGCTTGCTAACATATTAATTAATCCAAGCAATAATACTCGAATTATGTTAGCTGGTCCATCTAACGAATTCACTCAGCAGCGCTTTCTTATACTTTCTCTTTTAACACCTTCTGGAGAAGTACAACTACCCAATTTGCCTGATCCCAATAATGCTAACACCTATATAACTTTTTTTAATGATATTTGGAATACTGATTGGACATATCGTGAGGCAAAACTTCCTCAATCATGGATATCTTTGTTAACACCTCTTCAACAATCGGCATGGCTTAACAATAACCATTCAAATACAAATATAAATCTCTTGAGAGTAAAACGAATAACATGCCCCAAATATTCACTTACTATTAATAACACACACCCAACAGATAATTGTTATATTTACTATAATTTTAACGGCACAACAGCTGGATATTCCACCACAATAACCAGCAATTCAGGTGTGTTCACTATTCAATCAATCTTATATGGGCGCCAAATACAGGCATACCGAGGATTAGGAGAACCACCTACAGCAAGCTTATTTAGCCAATTTACTTTAAGAGATAATAGTGAAATAACGCTTCAAGACTAATTATCCTATACAGGCAGCGTAAACAGTCACCGCTATTCCTAAAGAAGCAAATATCACACCTGAATAACTTAAATTATCTTTTTTTTGTACTAATATTGTAGCGATTGTATCATTAGATTTTATACCAAATAATTGGATAAGGCAGTATACAGACATGGCTATATTTCCAAGTGCTAGAATAGCAACAAGCCACGATATTTTAGATACCCAACGCGTCTCCTTATAAACAACCCATACATAAAATGTAATGAAGCCCCAGTAGGCATCAAATAAAGTAGCAATAAACCAAGGATGGGTAGCAACATTTCTCGGGACTCCAAATAGAGGACAATTTAAGGAAGCCCAACTTGTCACACACAGCATAGAAATTAATATACTGATAAACAAAAAACGTAGAAAATTAATCATGTGTGATATTATATACCTCGTCTGACGTATTCACAAGCCACGTATAAGCAATATTACGAGTGGACGTTTTAACGCTTAGTCTCAAGTATAGATCCATGATATACGACTTTCTCGCAAATAGCAGTTTATACAGCCCAGCTAATGCGCGTTTAGCTCAAGGATTTGAGTGGCTTAAAAAAATGGATCTCAAAACCGAGGATAGTAAAATTGAGATCCAAGGAGAGGATGTATTTGCTATAGTTCAAAGCTACAATACCTATCCCAAGGAAGAACGTCGCTTCGAAAGTCATCGCACATACCTTGACATACAATATGTTTTTGAAGGTGAAGAAATAATGTACTTTGCACCCACAAGTGAATTGCAGGTTTCAGAGGCTTACGACACGGAACGCGATGTTGCATTTTACGTAGATCCTCAATCGAATGTGGCTATTCCAGTTAAAGCAGGCCAATTCACAATTTTTTATCCTGAAGATGCGCACAAGCCTTGCTGCATGACAAGCGCTTCAAAATTTGTAAGAAAAGTTGTGGTTAAAGTTAAACTTTAATTTAACACAAAGTAATTTGAAATGAGCACATTCCAAAAGGAATCACATTTAGCAAACACATCACATGTTGCTGAAGGTTCGATTTCTCTTGAAGGCATGCATAGCAGTGTTCCCGTGCCAGAAATAGGCGCGAGTTTCTGGAAAAAATGGCGCGCTTTTGTAGGACCTGCCATTCTCATCAGTGTAGGATATATGGATCCAGGCAACTGGGGAACGGATTTGGCAGCAGGTGCACAATTTAAATACGGTTTATTATGGGTAGTAGCTATCTCGAGCTTCATGGCTATTATCCTTCAAGTAATATCCGCACGCTTAGGTGTAGTCACAGGCAAAGACTTGGCACAATGTTGCCGTGACTGGTATCCTAGTTGGACACGCTTACCAAACTGGATTTTATGTGAATGCGCTATTGGAGCCTGTGATCTAGCTGAGGTTTTAGGAAGCGCTGTGGCGATAAATCTTTTGTTTCATATTCCGCTGTTTTGGGCGGTTATTATTACAAGCATAGATGTTCTCCTGCTTCTTGCACTTCAAGGTTTTGGTATACGTAAAATTGAAGCGATTGTACTAATACTTGTCGGCACCATATCTGCTTGTTACGGCATAGAACTTTTTGTTTTACCCCAGACTCAACCCAATCTTCTTGAAATGGGTCATGCTCTTATTCACCCCGGGTTTAGTCAGTCGGGTATGCTTTTTGTAGCTATGGGTATAGTAGGAGCTACTGTAATGCCCCACAACCTCTACTTACATTCAGCATTAGTACAAAGCCGTCAGTTTCAAAAAGACGAAGCATCTATACGTAGTGCCATACGATTCAATACAATCGACTCTACTGCTTCGCTGACGATTGCGTTTTTTGTAAATGCAGCCATTCTAACTCTCGCGGCTTTGGTGTTTTATGGCAAAAGTTCGGTAACTGCCGCTGGAGGACAGGTTGTTTCTTTCTCTGAAACAACTGACTGGATTAGAATAGCATATCTAACATTGGCACCACTCCTTGGTACAGCTACAGCAAGTCTACTCTTTGTTATAGCATTATTCGCAAGTGGACAAAGCAGCACGATAACCGGCACCTTGGCAGGACAGGTTGTTATGGAGGGCTTTATGAGCTGGCGACTTCGTCCTTGGCTTCGTCGATTCATTACACGCGCTTTTGCAGTAATACCTGCGATTCTCGTTATAGGTCTCAAAGGCGATTCTAGCGTTAACGATCTGCTCACGTTGAGTCAGGTCATTTTAGCACTCCAATTACCCTTTGCGATGTTTCCACTACTTCAATTCACAAGCTCTAAAGCAAAAATGGGTAAATGGAAACTTGGTAAATTTCTACTCATTACAGGTTGGATTACCGCTATTATCATTACTGCTATGGATTTAATAGGTCTACCTGACTCTATTAAATCAGCATGGGCCATCATGCATTAACATGAATAAAACTCTAGCAACCAATAAAGCGAATAGCTTGTATCCCTCCATTCTTGTAACTTTAGATGGAAATCCTAGTGACCGGGCCATAATAGATCATATAAAACCACTAGCTCAGGCTTCAGAAAGTCAGATCACTCTACTTCATGTTGCAGATGGATGGGCAGCACGAACACACGGCAATCATGCAGTAAGTTCTGAGATCAGTTCAGATGAAAAATATCTAAAGACCGTAAAAGAGGAATTTATAAATTCAGGGCTTAGAACAAATACCGTCTTGGCATTTGGAGATCCAGCCACGGAAATCATCAAGTGGATAAAGAATAACCCATGTAACTTAATTGCGATGAGTACACATGGACATACCTTTTGGGGCGATTTTTTTCTTGGCTCAACATCGCGACAGGTAAAGCACGCTGTTACCACTCCTATCCTACTAGTAAAAGCAAGCTAGCGATCAAAACTTATTCAGCAACTTGAGGAAAAAGCATTTTTTCTCTCAGATGCGTGATTCGAGATTTAGCTTCGCTATTACGAACAGCCATACTGTATGCAGGCACCTCTCCCACGATAAAAACTTTTTTCCTACCTCGTGTTATAGCAGTATATAGCAAGTTACGTTGGAGCATAACAAAGTGCCCTTTAAGTAGAGGTATAATCACAACAGGATATTCACTGCCTTGCGATTTATGTATTGTAATAGAGTAAGCAAGACCAAGCTCACTCATTTCAGCTCTAGTATACTCATATTGCTCAGAATCGAATTCAGCCGTTAATACGCCCTCAACCCCATCAACTTTTACAATCGATCCTATATCGCCGTTAAAGAGCAACTTATCATAGTTATTTTTCAGCTGAATAACTTTATCTCCGACTTTAAATTCTAGAGACCCAAAACGAATTCCACGCCCAGACGCTTTATTCATGCTTGCTTGAAGCTGACTGTTTAAATTCGCGACACCTGCTACACCTTTATGCATAGGAGCAAGAATCTGTATATCTTGGATTGGGTGAAACCAGTTAAAATGTTTTGGAATATATTCAGTACAAATTTCTATTACTTTACTAACACAGTCATCTGGAGAATCTGCTGCTACAAAAGTCAAATCACTCCATGCAGGTATAGAAGCAACATCATTGACAGCTGGAGGCGGCGTTGCATCACCACGATTTACCGCATGGGCTATGGTTACAATATTGCTCTGTCCTTTTTGCCGGTAAATGACTGAAAGCCTAGTTACAGGTATTTTAACACTAGGAATATCCCCTTGTAATTCACTAGGTATATCTGTTTCTCCAGTAGCAATGATATCTTTCAGTACATCACCTGCACCAACACTCGGTAATTGATCAACATCTCCTACTAATAAAAGATGAGCTTTTGAAGGGACTGCTTGAAAAAGTGATGCGGCTAAACGGCTGTCTAGCATTGAAGCTTCATCGACAATTAGGAAGTCGGTCGGCAATGGACGTGTCTCGTTTGCTTGGTAACCACCTTTTGCATGATCGAGTTTAAGTAAACGGTGAATTGTAGAAGCATATCCACCAGTCGTTTCAGCCAAACGTTGTGCCGCTCTACCTGTAGGAGCAGCTAAATGCACGCGTACTTTTTTTGCCTTAAGAATATCTACAAGAGCTCTCAAAATAGTGGTCTTACCCGTACCTGGACCACCTGTTAAAATACTGATCTTATTAGTTAAAGCGCGTGTAACTGCAAGACGCTGCAGATCGTGAAATTGAAATCCCGCTTTCTCTTCTGCCCAGGTTGCGGCTGCTTCGACTTTAATTGGCGGAAGTGCAGAAGCAGATTTATTAATTCGAAGCAGTGAACTAGCAATTTTCTCTTCAACCTTACTGTTTGTCGGCAACTGGACTAATTGCGTTGGCCAATCTGATTTGCGCTGAAGCACACTGAGTATTCCAGGAACTTCAGGTAATTTCTGTAAAACAATTTGCTTAGACTTAATAAGCTCTTGAATACGTAAAGCGACCAAGTCTGAGGACGTCTCAAGCATTGCAGATGCATGCTCTTTAAGTTCTTTAACTCCGTAAGCCGTATGCCCCTCCTCTTGCAAATCATCGAGTGCAAATAATATTCCTGCATCAAGCCTAGGAGGAGCGTCGTTCGCAAATCCTAGATTAATTGCGATCTTATCTGCTGTTTTAAATCCAATTCCATCAATCTCGCGTGCAACACGATATGGTTCGTTAAGAAGTACGTTTTTTGATTCTACACCGTATTTAGCCACTAATTTTACGCACTGGCTTGGAGTAACTCCATAGGTCTGTAAAAAAACATAAACTTCACGCTCAGTTTTTTTCTCATCCCACGCCTTCTTAATCGCAGTAGCTCGCTTAGCCCCTATACCTTCTACTTTTCTTAGCTTAGCTGATTCTTCACTTAAAATTCTAAACGTATCTACTCCAAAAGCATCGACTATCTTATTTGCGTACACCTTTCCTATACCAGGAACCAGTCCACTACCTAAATATTTTCTAATCCCATGAACACTGGACGGAAGTTCACTTTTAAATGAACTAATTTTAAATTGTGATCCGTGTTGTTGATGCCTTGTCCACTCACCCATTAAGTGAAGCGTTTCTCCACATTCAACTCCGGATAAAATACCGACAATAGTTACAACTTCTGCTTTCGATCCATCATCATTTAATTCAGGTCTTAACTCTGCGATCGTGTAATGGTTCTCTTCATTGAGATATATAATTCTCTCTACAACACCTGTGAGGGAGTTCGACTCTCCTGATGATGAAGATTTAGTAGCCACAATTATTAAGAAATCGTGAGTTAACCTCTATGGCAAGCGCAGGGCAATAGACGGAGTATCTCACAAATCGAGTTTTTCCATCATCTCATCTAGACTGTTAAAGACATGTTCAGCCCCCTCTGCTTCAAGCTCATGTTTACTATGTGTACCAGTAGTAACACATAAACAAGCTATACCTCCGTTACGGGCTGCTTGGATATCAAAGGGCGAGTCACCAACTAATACGCTATTATTTTGAGTGCAACCCATGAGACTCAAGGTATGCGCTACCATTTGTGGCGCAGGCTTAAGCCAAGGTGTATCTCCAGCACCAACTACTGCATTCATGTAAGGCTCAATTAAGAGATGCTTACAAATTAGCCTAGCTGAATGCCCATGTTTATTGGTACATACGCCCAATGTCGTTCCTTTAGCATGGAGTCGTTGAATCATTGTCATCGCTCCAGGCAAAAGCTCCACGTCATCGAGCATCGTCTCATCCCAGTACTTTCTATATATAATAAGCCCCGGTTTGTGCATTTCTGCAGGGATTAACTTAGTAAAAGCATGCTCTAAACCTCCACCAATAGCTGCCCTAACCTGCTGCAAAGTAGGTTTCGCTAACCCTAGTTCATTCATTGTGAACACATACGAGCGATGAATCGCTTTAAAATGGTCAACGATAGTACCGTCGAGATCGAATAAATAGGTGCGAAATCTCATGCTACTTTAAATTAAGACAACTATGAAACATTTCGCAACCAAACGTATCAAACATAAGAATCGAGTTGGACTCACTAGCCTTTGACGCCAATATATCCCTAATGCCGGCTGCTTCCAAAATACATTTAGCAGAAGTTAGCGTAGAAAAATTGGGGGATACGCTTGAATTAACACTGAGTGGTACATGGCATATCTCTGCACCTAAACCGTCTTGGAATAAGTACAGCCCAGATCCAAAAACGATTAATTGTATTAAAATAACCATAGCTCATTTAAAGGCATGGGACACCTCTCTTCTCCTCTTTCTTGGTGAAGTCAAAAGCTGGTGCACGTCACACAAGATTATCTGCAATCTTTCACATCTTCCTGATAGCATGCATCACCTTTTACTTAGTCTAGAAGGTGTCTATGAAACGTTACCGCCTAAGAAAAGAGACGAGAGTTTACTTACAGCAGTAGGTATAGCTACTAATCAAGCGTGGTATAACACAAAGGGAATTTTAAGTTTTATTGGTGAATCGTGTCTTGGCCTTTTACGTTTACCTACTCGTATAAAAAAATTTAGATGGGGTGACTGGATTGACCACATGCAAGCTTGTGGAGTGATGTCCTTACCTATTGTTAGTTTAATCAGTTTTTTAGTAGGACTAACACTTGCATATCAGGCTGCTGTTGAATTACGCCAATTCGGAGCAGATATATTCATAGCAGATATCGTAGGACTATCCGTAGTTCGAGAAATGGGTCCTATGATGGCAGCCGTAATCTTGGCAGGTAGAACCGGGGCTTCATTCGCTGCAACGATAGGTAATATGCGAGCAAACGAAGAAATTGATGCTCTAGAAGTACTAGGGATTTCGGCGATCGATTTCCTTGTTATTCCTAGACTACTAGCGCTAGGTATTATGATGCCCCTGTTAACTCTGTATGCTAATTGCATAGGTATATTAGGTGGCATGGTTGTAGCAGGTGGCGTACTTCAGATTTCTCCAGCTGCATATTGGATAGAAACACAAAGCAGCATTGATCTTACTGACCTTGGAACCGGTTTATTAAAAGCAACAACCTTTGGTTTGTTAATTGGTCTCTCTGGATGCATGAGAGGCTTACAATCTGAACGAAGCGCAGAAGGTGTTGGTAAGGTAACTACATCTGCTGTAGTGACAGCAATACTTCTCGTTATCGTTGCGGATGCTTTATATGCAGTTCTATTCCATGCTTTAGGGATATAAAACATGACTAACCCGCACCACTTAACTTCAGCTAATTCTCACCCTGTTGTAATACAGGCAGAAGGACTTTCGTGTGGATATGAGGGAAATCTCGTTTTGTCTGACGTGAGTTTTGAAGTTAAGCAAAGTGAAGCATTTTTTATTATTGGGGGCTCTGGATGCGGCAAAAGCACCCTGCTTCGTACACTTGTGGGACTAAATACTCCAACGACAGGAAGTGTCGAAATTTTAGGAAAACCATTTTCAAAAGCTGATTTACCAACACGTCGCGCTCAGCTACGAAACATAGGAATGCTATTTCAGAGTAGTGCTCTATGGAGTTCTCTTACTCTACGTCAGAACGTATCGCTACCTTTAGAAGAACACACTAATCTAACTCGTAAAGAGATAGATGAAATTGCGATGCTTAAACTCGCTCAGTTGGGGCTCAAAGGTTTTGAAAACTACTATCCTGCAGAAATCAGCGGTGGCATGAAGAAAAGAGCAGGACTTGCAAGAGCCCTAGCCCTAGATCCAGCTATTGTATTTTTCGATGAACCTTGGGCTGGTTTAGATCCTATAACTTCTCGTAAACTAAATTATCAAATTAAGGAAATTCAGCAAACATTTGGAACTACGCTTGTTATCGTCTCACACGAGCTAGAATCCATATTTGAATTAGCTAATCGCGTCATCATGTTAGATAGGGAAAGTAAAAACATAATAGCTGAAGGAAACCCCAAAGACTTACTTAAGAACACAACCGATAGCCGCGTAAAAGACTTTTTACATCGCGGTTCATTAAATATTCACCAAGCTTAAAACACTGTATGAAAAAGGTTAGTCCAGCATTAGTCGGAGCGTTTGTGATTGGAGCTTTTGCTCTTGGCGTGCTCGCAATGCTCTTTTTTGGAAGCGTAAACTTTTTAAGGCATCAGCAACGCTTTGTTGTTTATTTCAACGAATCCATTCAGGGCTTGAATTTAGGTTCATCAGTAAAATTAAAGGGTGTTGCTGTAGGTAAAGTTGTCGATCTACACATTCTATACGATAATGCTAAGGGTAACTCAGTTATCGAAGTAACCTGTGAATTCGATCGCAATATGATTCAAGATGAATCTGGCAAAGGTGTTAATGTGAGTGACCCTAGTGTATTAAAAACGTTTGTCGATCATGGACTACGAGCACAACTAGGAGTTGTAGGGCTAGCTACAGGTTTACTCGTTGTAGAATTAGATTTTTACGATCCTAGTTTATATCCAATTGAAGAATCGCACTATGGAGCATCTAAATATCCTATCGTACCGCCAGTGCCTTCTACGATTTCTGAATTCCAAGCAAGTGCCACTGAAATTCTAACTAAAATTAAGCATGTCGATTTCGAAGGTATAGGAATAAATCTCAAAGGTCTGTTGGTTGAAGCACGTGCACAAGTAAAAGGTATCGATTTAAAAGCCCTAACAACGCAGTGGCAAAAAACAGGTGCTGCTTACGAGGACTTGGCCAAATCTCCTGAATTAAAAGATGCAATCACAAACCTAAATAAAACATTGGTTGCAATGCAGGGTTCTCTTGTACAACTAAACAAAACACTCGCTACCGTTGATAAACAAGCAGACACAAACGGAGAATCACTTCAAGTGGCACTTAAGAGAACCCAGGAAGCCATGAAGCAATTTAGTGCAACGGCACTCACGATTAAGCAATTTATAGATACCCAGCAAAACTTAGGCGCTGATTCCCACCGAGCACTTACACAACTTTCAGAAGCAGCAGAGTCAGTACAACGTTTAGCGGATTATCTAGAACGTAACCCAAGTGCAATATTGTCAGGAAGGGCCACAACTAAACCATGAGAAAAATTTTTGCATTATGTACGTTTGCTTTAGCTACAGGCTGCACGGTAGTTCCATCAGCTAAAGTAGATACGACTCGTTTTTTTGTTCTCTCGAGCCCTGACATCTCACCAACACCTGCTGCAGCAGCAAACGGTATGAGACTCAGTATAAAAAAAATCGAGATTCCAGCGTATCTTCACACACGCTCGATTGTTATTAATCAAACGACTAATGAAGTACGCATAGAAGATATGAACCGCTGGGCTGAACCTCTAGACTCAGCCATTGGGCGTGTAGTTAAAGCAGGCCTATTACAAAACGCACATATTAGTAGTGTTCAATTCGCTCCATTATCTATTGATGCTGAACGCGACTACGACATATCAATAACGGTTCACAAATGTGAAGGATTTATTGGAACAGCTGGAAGCGCAGTAGCTCAATTTTCTGCTACCGTAGAAATAGCTACGCCAAGCCCTAAGAGCCAAGTAATAGCTAAGTATAATTTTGTATCCCAAGAGCAAACTTGGAACGGATCTGACTTCACAAAATTAGCTGAAGCGCTAAGTAATGACATCTTAGCGCTTGGTAGTGATATCGCTAATCACGTCCCTTAATTTACTTAAGGGCAGCAGCGATACGCTCGAGAGCAGTGACTACATTCTCGCGGGAATTAAATGCACTGATACGCACATGGCCTTCGCCGCATGATCCAAAGCCCGCACCTGGCGTACATACGACTTGAGCTTCATTAAGAAGTAAATCGAAGAATGCCCAAGAATCACGCCCTGTATTAACCCAGATATAAGGAGCATTATCTCCACCCACACAAGGAAGTCCTAGCTTAGCCATAGCTTCACGAATAAGCTTAGCGTTACCTAGATAGTAATCAGTTAAAGCTTTGCACTGCGCTTTTCCAGCAGGTGAATAGACTGCAGCAGCAGCTTTTTGTATAGGATAAGAGACGCCGTTAAACTTAGTAGTGTGTCTTCTGTTCCAGAGAGGATGCAGTGCTTGTGCATTCCCCGCACTATCATAAGCCATTAAATTTTTAGGGATGACTGTGTAAGCACAGCGAGTCCCAGTAAATCCAGCAGTTTTTGAAAAGCTCCTAAACTCAATTGCTACATCACGAGCACCTTCAATTTCATAAATACTATGAGGTATTTTAGGATCGCGAATATAGGCCTCATAGGCTGAGTCGTATAAGATAACCGCTTTATTAGCCTTTGCGTAGGCTACCCATGCTACCAGCTGTTCACGCGTAGCAACAGCACCTGTTGGGTTATTCGGAAAACATAGGTAAATTAAATCGGCACCTACTTTTGGTATAGCAGGCACATATCCGTTTGATGCGTTACTATCGAGATACAATACACCTTCGTAACGACCGTTGACATTCAATCCTGTACGACCTGCCATGACATTTGTGTCAACATAGACAGGATATACAGGATCAGGAATAGCTAGACGGATATCATTTGAGAAAATTTCCTGAATGTTGCCACAGTCGCACTTCGAACCATCTGAAATGAAAATTTCGTCTGCCTCTATCGAACACCCACGAGCCGCATAATCGTTTTGAGCAATCGCATCTCTTAAAAATGCGTAGCCCTGTTCTGGCCCATAACCCTTAAATGTTGCACGATTAGCCATCTCATCGGTAGCAGCATGGAGAGCCTCAATACAGGCGGGCGGAAGTGGCTCAGTAACATCACCTATCCCTAGCCTAATCAACGGTTTATGCGGATTCGCAGCAACAAATGCATTTACGCGCCGAGCTATGTCAGCAAAGAGATAAGAGGCTTTAAGCTTACTGTAATTTTCGTTGATTTTAATCATAGCAAAATGTGACGAAGTCCAAAACTTGGCTTAAGAGCAAGCTTGGATGCATACTATACTTTATTTACGTACACAAAAATTTCATGATTTTATGTCGATGTACTCGTCAAAAAATGCTTATCTTCAAGCTCTTATGACAGGTACTGGTTCTCCTCTTAAACAGATCCTAGAGCTCTCCCATAACCTTGGGAAAGAAGAGCGTAAGCTAGCCATTCTAGGCGAAGGCAACACTTCTGCGCGCACGGGGCCAAAAACCTTCTTGGTTAAATCAAGTGGATCTCATTTAGGAACACTCAATAAAAACGGCTTAAGTGAGTGTTATTTTCATAAGCTCTTACCACTTTTAGATCAAAAAAATTTAACAGATAAAGCGATCGATGACTGCCTATTCGACTCACGTGTCGATAGCTACGCAAAGAAACCTTCCGTCGAAGCAATCTTTCACGCTTATTTACTCACCCTTCCCGGTGTTAACTTTGTTGGACACACCCATCCAACCGCAGTTAACCAGATTCTGTGTTCAAAAAACGCTAAACTTTTTGCAAGTAACCGTCTATTTCCAGACGAAATTGTATGCTGTGGAATAGAAAGTGTTTTTGTCCCATACACCGATCCTGGACTAAAATTAGCACAAACAATTAAGGCTTCTGTAGCTGCCTACATTAAACGCTTATCGCGTGCGCCACGTATTATTTTACTCGAAAATCATGGCCTTATTGCTCTTGGAGCAACACCTGACGCAGTTTTAGCTGCTACCCTCATGGCCGTTAAATCAGCTGAAATATTTACAGGAGCCTGCATCCATTCAGGGAAACCAAAATTTTTAACACGCTCTCAAGTCTTACGCATTGCTGGCAGACCTGATGAGCATTACCGTCAAAAAGCTTTAGGGCTTTCTTAATTCTTTAATTTTCAAATCATGAAAAGCTATAGCTATGTCAATTTTACTTGGGATGACTCCAAGGCTCAAAAACTCGATCCTGTCGGTCGCTTGATATACCGCTCAAACTTGCTCGGTAGCGATCAACGAATTACTAATACCGGAGGTGGCAATACTTCGTCTAAGATTACAGAAAAAGATCCACTCACTCAGGAGAATACCGAAGTGCTTTGGGTTAAAGGCTCTGGTGGAGATTTAAGAACAAGTACTCGCGAAAACTTCTCATCCCTTTACCAAGCTAAGTTAATCGGCCTTCAGGGCTTGTATGCGAATCGTAAAGATAAAGGCCTAAAGTCCGCAGCTGAAGACGACATGGTAGGCATGTATACCCATGCTACATTCAATCTAAACCCACGACCCTCCTCAATCGATACTCCCTTACATAGTTTTCTAAAGGGCAAACATGTCGACCACATGCACCCCAATGCGATCATAGCGATTGCAGCTTCTAAAAATTGCGAGTCCCTAACAAAAACAATTTTCAATGGAGAAATGGCCTACGTGCCATGGATGAGACCGGGATTTGAACTTGGTTTAGCTATGCAAGAGATTGCATCTAAATCACCATCCATTCGTGCAATCATGATGGGCCAACATGGATTCATTTCCTGGGACGATGATGATAAGCAGTGCTATACACGCACCTTAGATTTCATTGAAAAGGCCTCGCTTTATATTGAAGAAAAATATCAAGCAAAGGGCGGAGATAAAGCAGCGTTTGGTGGAGCTAAATATACTTCCTTACCGCAAGAAACTCGTAACGCAGCCTTTGCAGCACTTCTGCCTTGGTTACGTGGACAAGTCTCCCAACAGAAGCGTTTCATCGGCACCGTACAAGATGACGAGAAAATTTTACGCTTCGTAAATTCTAAGGATGCTGCTCGTTTAGCTGAACTAGGAACATCCTGCCCAGATCATTTCTTAAGAACAAAAATTAAACCGCTTTATGTAGATTGGAATCCTCAAAGCGAAGATACAGCCGTATTAAAACGCAAACTCGCTGCAGGTATTGAACAATATCGCAAGGACTACGCTACGTATTATTCAACATGCAAACACGCAAACTCGCCTGCGATGCGTGACCCTAATCCTACGGTTATATTAATTCCAGGTTTAGGCATGGTAGCATGGGGTAAAGATAAATCTGAATCACGTGTTACTGCAGAATTTTATAACTGCGCTGTTGAAGTTATGCGCGGCGCTGAAGCAATCGATACATACATAGCACTTCCACAACAAGAGGCATTCGACATCGAATATTGGCTACTTGAAGAAGCTAAATTAAAACGTATGCCTGCAGAGAAGGAACTTGCTCGACAAGTGATCGTAGTCATTGGAGCAGGCTCTGGAATCGGAAAAGAAACAGCCCATCGTTTAGCACGAGAAGGAGCTCATATTGTATGCGTAGATCTAAATGAGGCAGCTGCTCAAGCAACCGCTAAAGAAATCACAGACAAACTAGGCCAAGGTATTGGTGTTGCTGGAACTGGAATCTCAAGCTGTGGACCAGCTCTTGGTTTAGCTGCTAATATCACAGATAGAAAAAGCGTTCGCGCTATGTTAGACAACGTAGCCTTAGCTTATGGTGGTTTCGATTCAATCTGCGTAACTGCAGGAATATTTGTTCCTAGTGATACAACAGGACACATCCCAGACGACAAGTGGGCTCTCACTTTCTCAATCAATGTCACCGGTAGCTACATTGTTGGTGATGAGGCTGCAAAGACATGGAAAGAACAAGGACTAAGAGGAAACTTAGTACTCACAACCTCCGCTAACGCTGTTGTAGCTAAAAAAGGTTCTGTTGCCTACGATACATCTAAAGCAGCAGCTAATCACCTAGTCAGAGAATTAGCTATGGAACTAGCCCCACTCGTTCGTGTGAACGGTGTCGCTCCTGCAACTGTAGTACAAGGTAGTGCAATGTTCCCACGTGACCGCGTAATTGGATCACTAGCAAAATATGCGATCCCTTACACGGATGACGAAGCTACTGAATCACTCGTTAAGAAGCTTGCTCAGTTCTATGCAGATAGAACTTTAACCAAATCGCCTATTACGCCAGCAGACCAAGCAGAAGCTTATTTTCTCCTTGTGACACAGCGCTTAAGTAAAACGACAGGACAAGTCATTACTGTCGACGGCGGTTTATTTGAAGCTTTCTTAAGATAAGTTATGGCATTACGCGTTGCCGTTGTAGGTTCTGGATCTCTTGGGATCTACTACGGCACTCGACTTGCTCTATCAGGACTAGATGTCAGTTTCCTGATGCGTCATGATTACTTGGCTGTAAAGCAGAGTAACAAACTCGTTTTACATCAAGAAGCACACATTGATTACTTAACACCCGTTCACGTTTTTGACTCAACGAAAAACATAGGTCCCGTTGATTTGGTACTCATTGCTATTAAGACAACAGCTAATCACGCCCTGCGTGATTTGATCTCACCGCTCATTAAAGAAAGTACGATTCTACTTACGGTACAAAATGGATTAGGATCAGACACATTACTCTCAGAAATATTTGGATCTGATCGTATTGTTGGAGGCTTAGCCTTTATCGCTACTAACCGCATAGCTCCAGGAGAAGTGAAATGCTTTCATCCGGGAAGTCTAACGATAGGTGACTACAATCATTCCCTTAGAGTTAGAACCAATGAAATAGCTGAGCTATTTCTAAAAGCCGGAATTAAAACACGTACAGTAGAAAACCTGGATAGCGCACGTTGGCACAAACTTGTATGGAATATTCCCTTTAATGGACTAACTATCGCTCATGGCGGTATTACAACTGATAAAGTATGTGCAGATCCTTTACTGAAAGAAGAAGTTAAAGCACTTATGCGTGAAGTGCAATTAGCGGCATCCTATTTTGGTCATACTATTAGCGATGACTTTCTGCATCAGCAGTTTGATGTGACTCCACCAATGGGAGCATATAAGCCATCAAGTCTTGTTGATTATCTTTCCGGAAAAGAAATCGAAATAGAATCAATCTGGGGCGAACCACTACGTCGAGCCGCAAAGGCAGGCGCTCAATTACCTCGCCTTGAAAATTTGTATAAAAGTCTAAAGGTAATTAGTAGCGGTAAAACAAAGTGACTACTTACTGAAACTAAACCGGTCTCTTAAGTTAGTAAATTTCGATTCGTAGAAATTGTAAATAATAGCACTGATTAAAATAGTGCCTAAAATTTCTGTTATAAAAGCAGCCCAACCTTGACTGGCAGTAAGCTGATTATTTGGGAATATATACATTTTTACAAAGTACATCAGCGGTAGGTTAACAAAATACATCGAGTAAGACCACCTCGCGAAAGATTCAATACAGGAGGAAATAATATTATGGGCTTGTACGGTTATCTTATTAGCCGAGGGAATTAAAAGCGCAAATCCTAGTGACACACAATTGAATCTAAAAGTCTTAGCAAAAAATCCCGCGTTGAACTCAGGAGATAAATATAACGTTCCGTAACATCCAATTAATATAATTATGCCGCCCCAAAGACTTAAACGTGATAAATTATTAAACTTATTCGGATAGTTTTTAAATAACCACGCCGTTAACACTCCGGTCATAAGCGCGTCGAAACGCAGTATAACAATTTCTCGTTGAGCTGTTTCCCATGTATTTGATGCGTGTAGTGCAAACAAAACCCTGCTCAGGGTAGAAATAAGGTATAAAACTATACCTACATATAAGTAGGCATTTTTATCACTCCTTTTAATTCTTAAAAACAAAAATACCAAAAGAGCGTATATGAGATAAAACCACTCTTCGATCGCAAGACTCCAGGATTCCAAGAAAAAATTTAGGTTAGCCGAAAATAAATTCTGTAGAAATAATCCATAAGCTATAAGCTTACCCTGATTTATAATTCCAGGCATAAATACTGTAGCAAGTATGCCATTAATGATAATAAACAAATAATAATTAGGAAGGGTTCTAAACCAGCGTCTTAAATAAAAACGTGTTAGCTCACTAGACCTTGATAAATGAGATTCCTGCCTAATAAGCAGCCCCCCAATTAAAAATCCGCTAAGTACAAAAAATAATTCAACTCCATAAAACCCGAGGTGACCTAAGTGATAGAGATGATAAGACCCCAGAACACCTAAATTAAGCGCAGGTACATGCGGATATATAAAATATAAACTGTGAGACAGTAAGACGCCACTAATTGCAAGGCACCGAAGTAAATCTAAGCCGACAATCCTTTCAGCATGAATATGCTTCGTAGGATTGGTTATAGTCGACCCTTGGCTCATAAAAATCAGCATGGCACAGGCAAACCAATCGTCAACTGAACACAGGATATTGTGATTTAATGTTCAAATTTCATAAAGAAAAAGGGTGAAATTAGTCCTTGGTTATGGCCTAATGATTGTATGTCGAAATTAACTATTCATGCGTTACTCGCACTCGTGTTAGTAAGTATTTCCCAGGCATCTTTCGTACCTGAGAATTTTGATACATCCATAAAGCCACAGGATGATTTTTATCAATTCGCTAATGGCGGTTGGATGAAACGCACGACAATACCACCTGAATATTCACGTTGGGGTTCTTTCGATGAACTCATGCAGCGTAATATTAGTAATTTAAAAATTCTCTGTGAAAGAGCTAGCGCTCAAGACAATACTCCAAGTGCAATAGAACGCATGGTTGGAGATTTCTATGCAAGCGGTATGGATGAGGCTTCTATTAATCAATCAGGAGCAATGGCATTAAATTTCGAGTATACTAAAATTAATGCGATTTCTTCTCCAGCAGATGTAATGAATGTAATCGCAAGTCTGCATAAAATTGGCGTAGGTGCAGGTTTTGAATTCGGAAGCGAAGCCGATAATAAAGATAGCACACACGAATTAGCTCAACTTGCACAAGGAGGTCTAGGACTTCCTGACCGTGATTATTATTTTAGAACAGACGAAAAATCTAAAAAACTAAGAGAAGCCTATATCAATCACGTAGCAAAAATGCTTATGCTACTGGGAGACAGTCAGGCTGCTGCTAAAGCAGAAGCTCAAGCAGTCATGAAAATTGAGACTGCACTCGCTAAAGCATCACTCACTAACGTTCAATTAAGAGATCCATATGCAAGCTATCATAAAATGACCGTTGATAGCGTTTACTCACAAGTACCAGATCTCGACTTAAAAAACTACTTCAGTTCCATTAAAGCACCTGCATTTACTGAAATTAATTTTGCCCACCCTGATTTCTTTAAAGCATTTGCTGATTCACTTAAAACAATACCTGTATCCGATTGGAAAACATATCTTAGATGGCATTTAACCCACAGCTTCTCTTCTTACTTAAGTGAAGATTTTGTAAAAGAGAACTTCAGTTTTTATGGTGCAACACTTACAGGAACTAAGGTAATGAAACCTCGCTGGAAGCGAGTAGTAACAACCATCGATCAATCTATTGGAGAAGCGTTGGGACAATTATATGTTAATGCTTATTTCCCTGCAGAATCCAAAGAGCGTGCTTTAAAGTTAGTTTCTAATTTACGTTCAGCACTACGTGAAAAAATAGGCACTCTTGAATGGATGGATGACGAAACCAAAGCTAAAGCTTTAAATAAATTAAATAAATTTACTGTAAAAATTGGCTATCCTGATACTTGGAGAGACTATAGTACGTTAGTTATAGACCGTGGACCTTACGTACTTAACGTATTAAAAGCACGTGCCTTCGAAGTAAGACGTAATATTAACCGTATTGGCAAAGTAGTAGATCGCACCGAGTGGGATATGACTCCTCCTACTGTAAACGCATACTACAACCCACTCCAAAACGAAATCGTCTTCCCAGCTGGTATCTTACAGCCTCCATTTTTTGATCCTAAAGCTGATGATGCTGTTAACTATGGCGGCATAGGAGCAGTCATTGGACATGAAATGACACACGGATTCGACGATGAAGGCCGTCAATTTGACGCCGACGGAAATCTAACAAACTGGTGGTCAAAACAGTCAGAGGAAAAGTTTACTCAACGCTCGGCAGCTATCGTAAAACAATTTGATAGCTACTACCCACTTCCAGACCTCCACATTAATGGACAATTAACGCAGGGTGAAAACATAGCAGATCTAGGTGGACTTAAGATTGCATATGCAGCACTACAAAAGGCATTGGTTGGTCAATCACGCGAAAAAATCGATGGATTTACACCTGAGCAACGCTTCTTCTTAAGCTTTGCCTCTGTGTGGGCAGGTAAAATGACACCAGAAAGCTTACGTTTACAGCTTAATACAAATCCGCATTCCCCAGGAGAATATCGCGTCATTGGACCACTCTCCAATCTGGATGAGTTTGCTGAAGCATTCCACGTACCTGAAGGTGCAAAAATGCGTCGCTCAGCAGATCTACGTTTTACCATCTGGTAATTATTTTTTAAAAATCCAACTCGATTCTTTGCGGCTGCCAGTTGATTGTATAGATCTGTGCAGCCTATAAAGAAAGCATTTCCATTTCGATTGGAGTTCCCCCCAGAACTCCCAATCAGTGCACGTGCTGACGAAATTACGGCAGCTCTAGAACACAATCAGGTTATAATATTAGCAGGTGAAACGGGTTCTGGAAAAACTACCCAAATACCGAAACTGTGTTTAGCAGCAGGTCTAGGAACAAAAGGTCGTATTGCATGTACCCAGCCAAGGCGAGTTGCAGCTTTATCTGTATCACGCCGCGTTGCAGAAGAGCTTAATGTAGAATGGGGAAAAGAAGTAGGGTCGAAAGTACGCTTTGGTGATCATACAGATCGCTCAACCGTAATTAAATTCTTAACGGATGGAATGCTGCTAGCAGAAGTCCAGTCTGATCCGTTACTTAGAGAATACGATACCATCATTATAGATGAAGCTCACGAGCGATCATTAAATATCGATTTCCTTCTAGGACACCTACGACTTTTACGATTTAAACGCCCCGAACTTAAAATCGTCATTACTTCGGCTACGATTGATACAGCCGCTTTTAGCGAAGCTTTTGAAAATGCTCCTATTATCAAAGTAGAGGGAAGGACATACCCGGTTGAAGTTATATATGCACCACTCGATTCATTTGGTTTAGATGCAGATCCAAATTCAGCGGAACCTGCTGAAAAAGCTGAAGCCCTACACTATATTGATGGAGCTATCGAAGCACTTGACCGAATTTTAAACGACAGCGATTCAGGCGATGTACTTGTTTTCATGCCTAGCGAGCGTGATATCAGAGAAGTAAAAGATTTATTAACAGGTAAATCCTATCGTAATTGTGAAATAGTTCCTCTGTTTGGAAGACTAACCAACGATGAGCAACAACGTGTCTTTGCACCAACACAGAAGAGAAAAATTGTAGTAGCTACCAATATTGCAGAAACATCACTCACTATTCCTGGTATCAGATTTGTTGTTGATACAGGATTATCACGAGTCAGTCGCTACTCTCCAACAGCCCGTACCCGCCGCTTACCAATCGAAGCCGTTTCTCAGTCAAGTGCAGACCAAAGAAAAGGAAGATGTGGTCGTGTATCTAATGGCGTTTGCATCAGACTTTTCTCTGAAGAAGATTATCTCTCGCGACCTCGCTTTTCCCAACCAGAAATTCAACGATCCAATCTAGCTGATGTTATTTTAAAACTTAAAGCATTTGGTTTAGGTGATGTAGAGCGCTTTCCTTTTATTAATCCTCCTGCAGATAAAGCGATTCGGGCAGGATATAGTCTTCTTGAGGAGCTTGGAGCTATAGTTAAGCCAGAGTCAAAAGAATCAAATGCTCACACATGGCAGTTAACAACCATTGGTTCAGAATTGGCTAGATTACCACTAGACCCTTCGGTTGCTAGAATGACTTTACAGGCTCGTGATGAAAAAGCAGTCAAAGAAGTACTTATCATTGCTTCCGGTTTAAGTATTCAAGATCCGCGAGAAAGACCCTTAGAAAATCAGGCCCAAGCAGATAACGCACATAGAAGATTTGTACACCCAGATTCTGATTTTCTAACACTGCTAAATATTTGGGAAGCGTATCATAACGAATTTGATTCGATGACGCAGTCAAAGCTCAGAAGATTCTGTAAGGAACACTTTCTTAGTTATGCTCGCATGCGAGAGTGGAGAGACATCCACCAACAATTAATTGAAGTGCTTAAAGAACGTAAGGGAATCCATTTTAGCTCTGTATTCGATGGACTTAAAAATCATAAATTATCCGATAGAAATTCTAAAACTAACCAGTCTGAATCAGATCATCCTAAACTAGGATCCGACACACCTGGTTATCGGGCTATTCATAGAAGTATACTCGCTGGATTATTGGGTAATATTGGAGTTAAAGAAAATGAAGGCTCAGGCTTTAAAGTTACCCATGATCGCAAAGTAGTATTATTTCCAGGTTCTGCATTATTTAAACGCAACACTGAGTCTAAGCCCGGTGTAAAAAATCAACCAGAATCTCGTGCGAAAAAACCTAGCAATATTCGCTGGATTATGGCTTCGGAGATTATGGAAACAACACGCCTGTATGCGCGTTGTTGTGCAAAGCTAGATCCGATATGGGCTTTAGATTTAGGTAAGCATGTGACTAAAGTCTCATACTCAGAACCTTTCTGGGATGAAAATGCAGGCCGTGTACGAGTAAAACAAAAAACACGCCTCTATGGCTTAGAAATAGATAGCCGTGCAGTAGGCTATGGCAAAATCGATCCTGTAGCAGCAACTGAAATATTTATAAGAGAAGGCTTAGTTAATGACACAATTAACGCTCCTCTTGATTTCATCGTACATAACCGTGCCATAAAAGATAAACTGATTGAATCTTTAACACGTTCGCGAAGTCAGGGAACGCTTAATATAGATGAGGCTCTTTACAGATTTTACGCTTCTCATTTTACATTAGATAAAACGGGCCCTGAAGGAATTTCTTCTATAGCTGAGTTATCACAACTAGTTCGTAAGGAGCGGGCTACAAATTCAGAATACTTGTATCTCAAGACTTCCGATCTTCATGACACAGAAGAAATAGTCGTTGATTTAGAGTCCTTTCCCGCATCCCTACCATTAGCTAATCATGCAATTCCTATCCACTACATCTACAAGCCAGGCCAGGAAGATGATGGCGTTACAATCGATGTAAAATTAAGTGAAGTAAATACGCTAACAGCCGCTGCACTTGATTGGGCTGTTCCGGGTCATTTAGAAGCAAAAGTTGAACATTATTTAAAAACACTTCCAAAAGATCTAAGAAGAGCATTCATTCCATTAAGCGATCATGTTACTTTATTAACAGAGGCATTGCGTAGTCGTGATAGACTAACTGGTAGACGAGAAACAGTAGCAGAGTCGCTTGCATCTGAAATGCGGGAGCGTTTCAAGATGCACATCACCGCTTCTCTTTGGGAGGGCAAACAACCACCTGATTATTTGAGAGTACAAGTGCGTGTGATCGATGCTGAAGGATCTATCATTGCTCAACATCGAGAATTAGATCAACTAGCTTTAGCACTCAAAGCTCATACGCATGAAGCTAGTAAAAATATTGCGAAACATAATCCTGAGGCATGGCAAAACGCTTGTGCGCGTTGGGAAAAACCATCCCAAAATACATGGGCCTTTGGTGATATACCTCTAAAAATACAAGTCAGTACACTGGCTGGTGTTCCAGCCTTTGCTTTTCCAGGGCTATGTGCATCAAAAGATGGTGTTTCACTACGTCTGTTTAAAACAGAAAGTGAAGCGCTCAAAGAATCACGATTAGGAATAAGTGCTCTACTCGACAAAGCTTTAGGTCACGAACTCGGATGGATTGAGAGAGACTTACGCAGCATAAGAAACCTAGCTGCACTGACTGCTACCCTCGCACCTATAGATGAAATTCAAAGCCACACCTTTAATTCAATTAAACGTTGGGTTTGCGATTCATCGCGTGTTTTAGGACAACACAAAGTTGATTCACTCAAACAAGAAACTTTTAATAAAGCTGTAATTAATGCTAAGGCTGACTTAAAAAATATTGTTTCTCGCTACGTAGAATTACTTAGAGAAATTCTAACACTGAGAATAACACTTCAAGTACACACCCAGCCTTATCCTGGATTATCGAGCGACCTAGATAGTCTAATAAATCCATATTTTTTAAAAAACGTACCATTCGAACGTCTACAGCACTTCCCTCGTTATCTAAAAGGAATGCAGCTGCGTGCAGATCGCTGGAGAAAAAATCCTGCTAAAGATGCAGAAAAGTCTAAGGTTATTTCTCAATACATTGCTGCAGAAAATAAACTAAGGCCGTCTAAAGATAGTGCCCCTACTCCTATGCGATGGCTGATTGAAGAGTTAAGAGTCAGTTTATTTGCTCAGGAACTAGGTACTGCGGAGTCTATTTCTCCAACAAAACTCGATCAGGCTTTTAAAGAGTATTCACTTACAGGTTCTTTATCGCACACACAGCTTGCTCCAAAACCTATTCAAAAAGAGGCTCCCTTGATTTCAAAAATTACTGACCCTGGAGCAAAAAAGAGTACGATAAAGAATTTAAATTCTTTAGAGAAATTTTTCCCTAAATCTCTTTAGCCCTGTGGCTCATAGGTAGTCTGATTGAGTGACTTACCTAGATGGCTTCTAAACGTTTTAAGGTCTTTTACTGCTTTTGAAGCAATAATCTGAGAAGCAATATTCCCTACTGCAGTTCCCTCAAGGTTAAAACTAACCACTGGGATGCCAGATGCATTTGCAGTAGCTTGGCATAATAGTTGATTACGTGAACCACCGCCGACCATGAGAATTCGTTTAAACTTACGTCCGGTTAATCGTTCAAATAAATCTTTTGCGTCAGCGTGTCCTTTGCCTAGTGAATCACAAATTAATCGTGTGTAACTTGCTAAATCTTTAGGCAAAGCGATCTTTCGTTTCTTTAATTGCGCATCAATTGCATGCTTCATTGATGCGGGATTACCAAAACTTGGATCACTCACATCAAGTAGCTCTTTCGGTGCTTTTAATTTAGCCGCACTTGAAATTAATTTTTCCCATTCTTTAGACGAAGAAGGACGAGTCTTAAAATCCTTCATTATGCCTTCTAAAAGCCATAGGCCTATGACGTTCTTCAAAGGACGATATCCGCCATTTCCACGTCTTTCATTAGACAAACCCGTATACTGTGCTTCTTCTCCGAGTAGAGGCGTTTCACTCTCAAAACCTACGAGCGACCAGGTACCAGAACTGATATAAAGATCAGTTCCATCTGGATGCGCAGGCATAGCATCGTAAGCACAAGCCGTATCGTGGCCTGGTACGGCAATAACTGATGTCTTTTTAAGTGCAGCGGTCGTAGAACTGAGATTTTTATTTAATACTCCTAAACGAGTGCCTGAGAACACAGGTTTTGTAAGCCATTGAACAGGGACCCTAAAGTAATCTAGTGCTGCCCGAGACCAATCATGACCATGTACATCAAGTAGCTGCGAAGTACTAGAGATTGTAAACTCGTTCTCCATTCTGCCCGATAACAGATAGTTAAAGTAATCAGGTAGAAATAAACACCGTGACGCTAAATCAGTAATCGATGGGCAACTTTCGATCGTCTCTTGTAATTGTAGTGAAGAATTGTAAAAAACAGGAGGAACGCCAGTCGCAGCAAAAATACGTGATGCAGCAGCACGCGTCTGAGTTAAATGTTTGAGGCCAGGTTGGGTTCTTGAATCACGGTAGGCATGAACTGGAAAAACAAGTCTTCCTAAATCATTAAGCAAAACATAATCAACTCCCCAACAATCAACACCAACGGAGTGTAGGGACGCATTCTTGGGCAATAAAGCAGCAGCTTTATTTATACCAATTACTATTTCTTTCCATAAAGCTGGTATATTCCAGTAGTCATGACCATCCATACTATCAAACTGATTTAGAAAGCGATGCGCTTCGTTGAGCGTAAGCTTGTTATTCTTCCACTCGCCTAGAATAACGCGACCACTTGTAGCTCCTAAGTCAATCGCTGCATAGTAATGGGAGGTAGCCATGAGAAAGTACGTATCATCATGCTACTATCTTTAATAAAATCTACATAAATTGTTTATAATTTCAGTGGTAAATTCATTTGCCACTAAGGCTACTAAACACAAAAGTAATCTCTCAATAATGTTGAATCACTCGAGAGCTCAAGTCACAGGAAAACGAGTACAACTCATGGCCACATGTTTATGTGACGCCTTCTATGACGATGTAGCTATCGCTACTGTTCAAGTCCTTGAATATTTAGGATGCGAAGTCGTTTTCCCAGAGTCTCAAACTTGTTGCGGTCAACCTGCTTTCAACGGCGGTGATTGGGAGGCTTCTCGAAAAGTAGTTCGTCATACCGTAAAAACTTTTGCTGAAGATATTCCCGTCATCGTTCCATCGGGATCTTGCGCTGGAATGCTATTCCATGGAGCACAACTCGAGTTTGAAAAAGAACCAGATAAAGAATCTGTTAATGCTCTAGGAAAAAAGACATGGGAAGTTGCTGATTTTATTGTTCACGGATTAAACAAAACCAAATGGGAAGGATCTTTTAATGCAAAGATCGCCTTTCATAAATCATGCCATACACGCGGCACTAAAACAGCAGAAGCATCTCTTCAGTTGTTAAAATCCATTAGTGGACTTTCAGTGGTAGAAATTGGCGAAGCTGAACAATGCTGTGGATTCGGAGGAACGTTCTCGGTGAGTTTTCCTGCTATATCATCATCCATGGGGGAATTAAAGCTGGAGCACGTACGTGAAAAAAATCCAGATCTACTCGTGTCTGCTGATATGAGCTGCATGATGCATCTATGTGGTTTAGCATCGCACGAACAAAAGCCTATAAAAGCAATGCATGTCGTTCAAATTTTAAGAGACGCATTAAAAAATTCGGGGCTCATTAAATAACATGGCACACCAGCCTATAGACACTTTCGCTTCTTGCTTAAAACCGGAGACGCAAGCAGCCGTTTACGATGGCTCTAAAAAAGGCCACGAAAAAAGAACTAAAGTACTATTTGATAATTACGCTAATCCTGACGATTTACGTAAACTTGCTGGTAACATTAAGCAGCATGTAGTTGAGAATCTAGACACTTACCTCCCGAAAGCTGAAGAAGCACTTACTCGTAACGGAATTAAAGTACACTGGGCATCGACCGCTGAAAGTGCATGTAATCACGTACTGGATATTATGCGGGCGCGTAATGCTACACGTATCGTAAAAGCTAAAACGATGGTAAGTGAAGAAATCGAACTCGAAGCTTTTCTTCATAAACATAAGATTGAATGTCTAGAAACAGATTTGGGTGAATTTATTGTTCAACTCGATCACGATAAGCCTTCTCATATCGTAAAACCTATCATCCATAAGAGTCGCAAGGAAATCGCAGAGCTCTTCGAAAAAAATGGATTAGGCGATTATAATGATGAACCTCAAGTAATCACACGTAGGGCACGTGAACATTTAAGAAAAAAATACTTAGAGGGTGATGTTGCAATAACAGGAGCTAATTTCGTAGTAGCTGAAAGTGGTCGTATCGTTGTCGTAACCAACGAAGGCAATTCACGTTTTTGTCTAGCAGCAACCTCCTGTCACATCGCTATTGTAGGCATAGAAAAATTATTACCTCGAGATAGAGATTTAGCCTTACTTCTTAATTTGCTCGGCCGCTCTGGCACTGGACAAGAATTAACCGTATACACTGAATTTATATCTGGCTCAAAGCTATCGACTCAACCTGATGGCCCGCAGGAAATGCATGTTATCTTTGTTGATAATGGTAGAACAGATGTACTAGCAAGTGACTGTAAGGAAATCCTACGCTGTATACGCTGCGGTGCATGTTTGAATGTATGTCCTGTTTATCGCCAAGCCAGTGGTCATGCTTATCGTAGCGTTTATCCTGGCCCAGTAGGTGCAGTACTTTCACCACTGCTTCTTGGAAAAAACTTTCCGCTTAAAGCCGATCTTCCTAAAGCCTCAAGCTTGTGTGGCGCATGCAACGAAGTATGCCCTGTGGATATTCCGATTCCTGATCTGCTCTTACGCCTTCGCTCAAAAGCGAAAGATGAAGGGATTGCTTCACCAGGAACTCCACCTATGGGAGGATGGGCCGTAATGGCGTCACAACCTGCAGCTTGGAAAGTAGCACTTACAACAGGTAAGTTAATTAATTTTGTTCCGACTAAGTTACTGCCTATTCCAGCACTACGTGCCTGGGAAAAAACACGTGACTTACCAGCATGGCGCGGTGGAGCATTTAGAAGTTGGTATAAAAATCGTAAATCATGAGTACCCCAAAACACGAACCGTTTATTCTTCCTTCAACCCCAATGAAGGAGTTTACATGGAGAGCTGTCCTGACTGGCACTATATTAGGTGTCATCTTTGGCGCCTCCTCACTCTACCTTGCGCTCAAGGTAGGCCTAACTGTAAGCGCTTCCATTCCTGTAGCCGTTATATCCTTAGCACTATTTCGTGGACTATCTAAGATTGGAGTACGTGATTCTACAATTTTAGAAAATAATATCACACAAACTGCAGGTTCTGCAGGTGAATCAATTGCATTCGGTGTCGCAGTTACGATGCCTGCAATTATGATCCTTGGATTCGAACTAGAACTAACACGTGTTCTACTCGTTGCAGTGTTGGGTGGTCTTTTGGGAATCTTAATGATGATTCCATTAAGAAGAGCTCTCATAGTTAAGGAACATGGAATCTTAAAGTATCCAGAAGGAACAGCATGCGCAGCTGTTCTTACAGCAGGGGTATCAGATGCAGATGTAAAAGTAGCATCTCCTTCAGCCCAAAAAGAAATTCAAGCAGCTCACGATGCAGGTCTTGGCAAATCTCCTGGCGGTAAAGTTATATTCACAGGATTTTTCGTAGGCCTAGTCTATAAAGTACTTAATATAGCTGCAAAAGGATGGAAAGACGTACCTGAAAAAGTATTCGGTGCTCCATTTAAAGCTGGATCCATAAGCATGGAAATTTCTCCAGAACTAACAGGCGTTGGTTATATTATTGGTCCTAAAATTGGGGCACTCATGTGCGGTGGTGGTGTGCTGGCTTATTTGGTACTCATCCCCCTTATCAAATTTTTTGGAGAACATATTTCAGGACCACTTGCTCCAGGAACGATCCCAATCTCTGAAATGAGTCCAGGTCAGATTCGTAGCGCTTATATTTTATATATTGGCGCAGGAGCCGTAGCAGCTGGTGGAATTATTAGTCTGTTACGCTCTATTCCAACTATTTGGAACGGGCTTAAAGCAGGACTTAAAGATGTAGGATTTTTAAAAGACGAAAACATCGCTACAACCAAAGAGCGTACAGATGAAGATATATCAATGAAGCTCGTTGGCATTGGTATAATCATTTTGATTGTAGGAATTATTGCAGCCCCATCCCTCCACATGAATCCACTAGGGGCATTACTCATTGTAGTCTTTGGATTTTTATTTGTAACCGTGTCTTCTCGTTTAACAGGAGAAATTGGCTCTTCTTCAAATCCAATTTCCGGAATGACCGTCGCTACACTTCTTTTAACCTGCTTAATCTTTTTAGTCGTTGGTTGGACGGGTGGTACTTATTACGTAACAGCATTATCTGTCGGTGCTATTGTCTGTATAGCTAGCTCTAACGGAGGTGGAACATCGCAAGATCTAAAGACGGGTTACATTTTAGGTTCTACACCTAAATACCAACAAATCGCTATATTAATTGGCGCATTTGCTTCTGCTGTAGCGCTAGGTCCAATTCTCATGAAGCTAAATGAATCTGCTACAGTCTATGTACCTGCAATTCAAGCTGCTCCTAATGGATTAAAAACAGACGCGTCTATACTGACAGCTGAAGAACAAATCAAAGGACCTCAATCTAAGGATGACACCCATACATACAAAGTATGGCAAAAAACATCCCTCGAAGGCGGAATGCCTGGAAAATACTTAGTTGATTCTACAGGCAAGGCAGTCTGGTACGTCGATCCTGGTATTAATGGTCACTTTACCCGCAGACCAGATGGTAGTGAGGTAAGAAAATTTGATGCACCCAAAGCTACCCTCATTTCCTATATTATAAAAGGTATTCTGGACCGCAAACTACCTTGGGCACTTGTTCTACTCGGTGTAATGATATCCCTTGTATTAGAGCTCTCTGGCGTTCCATCACTAGCATTCGCAGTCGGAGTTTATCTACCTATTGCATCTTCTACACCAATCTGGATTGGTGGACTCGTTCGCTGGCTTGTAGACTGGCATCAGCGCAGAAAACTTAAGCACCTAGAGTTAAACGAAGATCAACTTAATGCCGAAGCAGATAAAAGCTCCGGTGTATTATTGGCTTCTGGCTATATCGCAGGCGGTGCGATTGCAGGGATCATCATTGCATTTCTTTCAGGTGTATTAGGACCTATAGATAATGCACTCAATGATTGGTCTACCGCTCATAACCCATTCTTTGATGGTCCATATTCTGATGCATTATCGTTAATTCCATTCACGATACTTACCCTACTTCTTTACTTTGTAGGTAAAGAGAAAATCTTATCTACCAAGAAGCGCTAAAGTTATGTCAAACGATAGAGAATTAATTCTTAAGAAAGTTACTGAATCACTTTCATCCCTTCCTAGCAGGGCTTCGCTACCTGAGTATGCAGGTGACCTAGCTGTGATGCGTAAAGTAACCGAGGGAAGAGATTTACTCGAATTATTCTCTGAGCGTATTTCTTTAGTTAACGGCAGCGTAGTTACAAATCTAGAAAAATTACGTGATAGATTAATAGAAGGAAATTGGAAGCATGGTTATTGTGACCCTACCCTTTGGCCAAGCCTAGCACCAATTTTAAGTCCTCATTTTACTGTTGAGACTATTTTTGATCGCACACGAATTGATGACTACGCTTTCGCTGTTACTCGAGCTGTAGGTGCAATCGCTGAAACAGGTACAATTATATTAAATGATAGCCTTACTAGCTATCGATTGGCTGCGCTTACTCCATGGGTGCATATAGCCTACGTTCGAAAATCTGAAATCATGGCAGATATGTCATTAGCCGTCTCTGCTCTAGGAAAAGATCCAAACGTAATCTGGTGCACAGGCTCTTCAAGCACTGCTGACGTTGAAGGTATTTTAATCCGTGGAGTACACGGACCAGGCGTACAAATTGCACTCGTAATAGAGTGATTAAATCCGCTCGTTAATCACGGGGTTAGTGAGCGTGCCGATTTTTTCAATTTCAATTGAGATTGAATCGCCTTCTTTAAGAAATACTTGTGGCTTACGCGCAACACCTACGCCGTGTGGTGTACCTGTGAGTAGCACCGTACCTGGAAGTAGCGTCTTACTTGCACTTAAAAATTCTATAAGTGTTCGAACATCAAAAACCATATCATCGGTATTCCAGTCCTGCATCACGTTCCCATTAAGAATGGTTTTAATTCTTAAAGAATTAGGATTAGGAATTTCATCGGCTGTAACAAGTACAGGACCTAGCGGACAGAATGTATCAAAGCTTTTACCTTGGCAGAATTGTCCACCACCAAGTCGTTGTTGCCAGTCGCGAGCAGATACATCGTTAGCACACGTATAGCCTAAAACATAATCTAGCGCATTCGCTTTTGTCGCATTCTTACACGTTTTACCAATCACTACTGCGAGTTCGCATTCAAAATCTACTTCTGTACTTGGTAGCTTAACAGGAATTTCAATAGGATCTCCTGGATTCTGAAGTGTATTCGTGCCTTTAAGAAAAAGCATAGGACGCTCAGGTACGCCGCGGCCACCCTCTTCAGCATGCTTACGATAATTAAGACCTATGGCTAAAATATTTACAGGTGTAAGTGGTGCTAACGTCTTACCTAGAGTAACCGTTTTATCAGTTACTTTATAACTACCGAATATATCTCCAGTAATTTCACGAGCAGATCCATCTGATTGAATTGCTGCATAGGCAGGACCTTGGGGTGTAAGATGACGAACGATTTTCATGGGGTAAATTTTAATTACTTCGTTTCTGCGTATGCTTCCATGCCAACACAGGAGCATACTAAATTACGGTCACCGTATACATTGTCTACACGTCCAACGGATGGCCAAAATTTGCTTACGCGCGTCCAAGCACTTGGATAAGCAGCTAACTCACGAGAATAAGCACGGTTCCAATCGTTTGAAATAACAACAGCAGCCGTATGCGGAGCACCCTTTAGCGGATTATCAATAGGATCTGCCTCGCCATTTACAACTGCCTGCATTTCGCCATAAATCGAAAGTAAGGCATCACAGAAACGATCGAGTTCGTCTTTTGTTTCACTCTCAGTTGGCTCAATCATCAGTGTTCCAGGAACCGGGAAAGACATGGTTGGAGCGTGATATCCATAATCCATAAGACGCTTTGCAATGTCTTCTACTTCAATTCCGTTCTTTTTCCATCCTCTAAAATCAAGAATACATTCATGGGCAATAAGTCCACGATTTCCCTTATACAAGACTGGGAATCGTGTTTCTAAACGTTTAGCCATGTAGTTCGCGTTTAAAATAGCCGACTTTGTAGCGAGGGTAAGTCCTTCAGCACCCATCATGCGAATATACATCCAAGAGATAACAAGAATGGATGCACTGCCCCATGGAGCGGCAGAAACTGCTCCGAGTCTTTCTCCTTCAGAGGCGTATACCGAAACAACTGGATGATTAGGTAAATGTTTAGCTAGGTGTGCAGCTACTGCAATTGGTCCAACTCCAGGTCCACCACCACCATGCGGGATACAGAATGTTTTATGTAAGTTTAGATGACATACATCAGCACCAATATGCCCTGGAGAAGTAAGCCCTACTTGAGCATTCATATTAGCACCGTCCATATAAACTTGTCCGCCGTGCTGATGGACTAATGAACAGACCTCTTTGATTGAACTTTCGAACACTCCATGCGTTGAAGGATAAGTAATCATCAAAGCAGCTAAGTCTTTCGAGTGTGCTTCAACTTTTGATTTTAAATCAGCTACATCGATATTGCCCTGTAAATCACAAGCCACAGCAACTACTTTGTAACCACATAAGCTAGCACTTGCTGGATTTGTTCCATGTGCGCTCGTAGGAATTAAACAGATGTTTCTTCCACCCTGTCCACGTGCTTCATGATATGATCTAATAGCAAGTAAACCTGCGTATTCACCCTGTGAGCCTGCGTTAGGCTGTAAAGATACTGCAGCAAAACCAGTGATTTCAGAAAGCCATGTTTCTAAATCTGAAAACAATTTTGCGTAACCCTTAGATTGATCAACAGGAACGAACGGATGAAGCTTACTGAACTGCGGCCATGAAACGGGAAACATTTCACTCGTTGCATTGAGCTTCATCGTACAAGAGCCCAGTGAAATCATCGAGTGACAAAGCGATAGATCTTTCGCCTCTAAACGCTTTATGTAACGAAGCATTTCATGCTCTGTGTGATAGCGCTCGAATACAGGATGCTTTAAGAATTCAGATTTGCGCTCGAATTGAGCATTGGCCGTAGCTGAACTTTGTGCTTTATCAGCCGAAGTTTTCACAGCTCCTTTAAAGAAGGAGATGATCTGTTTAACATCTTCAACGGTTGCTACCTCATCTAAGGAAACTCCAACAGCTGTAGCTGAAACGTGACGTAAATTTACATGATTAGCGAGTGAAGCCGAATGGACTAAGGCTGCATCTACATTACTTACTGTGAGTGTATCAAAGACAGGCTCAGCATTAACACGTGCGCCAACAGCTCTTAAGCCAGAAGCTAATAATTCAGTCAGCCCACGAACACGGCGTGCTATCTTTTTTAATCCTTCAGGTCCGTGATACACTGCATACATCGAAGCCATCACCGCTAAGAGAACCTGTGCTGTACAAATGTTTGATGTAGCTTTCTCTCTACGGATATGTTGCTCACGCGTTCCAAGGGCTAGACGCATAGCAGGATTACCTTGTGCATCTTTTGATACGCCAACGAGACGACCAGGCATTTGCCTTTTGTATTCATCTTTCGTGGCTAAGAAACCGGCGTGAGGTCCACCAAATCCCATAGGTACACCAAATCGCTGTGCAGAACCTACTGCTACGTCAGCACCAAACTCACCTGGTGGCTGCAAAAGGGTTAATGATAGAAGATCACAAGCTGTGATACAGGACGCTCCTACTTCATGCGCCTTCTTAAAGAATGATGAAAAATCGTGAATCGATCCTGTTGCATCGGGATACTGAACGAGAACACCGAAACATCCAGCATGAGGTGTATACGTTTTATGATCACCTACGACAACGGTGATTCCTACGGGCTTAGCGCGTGTCTTAACAATATCGATCGTTTGCGGAAAACAATTTTCTGAAACGAAAAATTCTGAAGCAGTGCCACCGTCTTTCATTCGGTAACACATCATCATCGCTTCCGCTGCTGCCGTTCCTTCATCAAGTAATGAAGCGTTAGCAATACCAAGGCCTGTTAACTCAGTAACAACTGTTTGGAAATTAAGGAGTGCTTCTAAACGTCCCTGAGAAATTTCTGCTTGGTATGGTGTGTACGCTGTATACCAACCTGGGTTTTCGAAAATGGTTCTTTGAATTACTCCAGGTGTATGGGTTTCGTAATATCCCGTACCAATAAAACTGCGGTACAATTTATTCTGGGACGCAATCGACTTGAGTTCACCAAGCGCTTCACTTTCTGAAGCAGCACTTGGTATATTCAGTGCTCCTCGTCTAATGCCTGCTGGCACTGCTGTATCTATAAGCGCGTCCAGTGAATTATAACCAAGGAAATCCAACATATCGCTAACAGCGCGTGTATCGTCACCTAGGTGGCGTTTTGCAAAAGTATCTTCAGGAGCGAACAAGGATTGCATACGTACAAACGAAGTTAACCAGACTCTTTATTCGCGCAACCGAGAACCCAAAAGAGATTAAGAGATAAGGATTTATTCGGAGGCTAAAATATCATCTACTGACTAACACGTGGAAAAGCAGGTATCACATCAACTCTTCAAAACCCGAGAACAGCGGGCTGCCTATATTGATAAGTATTTGGCCAAACTTTATCCCAAAACCCCTGTTCCCCTAGATCATAAGGATCCTTACACGCTACTCATTGCGGTACTGCTTTCAGCCCAATGTACGGATAAACGTGTAAACCAGATAACCCCGGCTCTCTTCGAATTAGCTGATACCCCAGAAAAAATGAGGTGGGTTTCTGTAGACGAAATAAGAAAAATTATTAGGCCTTGCGGTCTATCACCCAGAAAATCCCAAGCCATTTCAGATCTTTCAAAGATTTTAGTAGCTAAGTATAATAGCCAAGTCCCTGATAACCAAGAAGATCTAGAGAGCCTGCCCGGTGTAGGCCACAAAACAGCCAGTGTTGTGATGGCTCAGGCATTTGGAGTCCCATCTTTTCCAGTAGATACTCATATTCATAGACTTGCACAACGCTGGAAGCTAACTTCCGGTAAAAATGTTGTTCAAACAGAGAAAGACCTTAAAGCCCTCTTTCCTAAGAATCATTGGAATGCTTTACACTTACGTATCATATTCTATGGCAGAGAGTTCTGTACAGCCAGGGGATGCGACGGCACAACCTGTCCGCTATGCCAAACGCTATTTCCAGGAAGACGTCCCGTTTGTACACGAAAATGACACCAAATTGTGAGCTGAAATCGCTTGCAAGAAGCTAGGCGCTACTGTGTGTTCTCCCTTCCGTTAGTTTAAACAATCAACCTTAAAACCTATAACCATCAAACGATCGCAAGGCGGCCCTTTTGGCCGACCTGTGTCTCGAACGATACATAGATCAGATATATGAGTAATATTAGCGTCTCCCCAAAAGACCTCCTCGATGCAGGAGTTCACTTCGGCCACCAAACAAAGCGCTGGAACCCACGTTCTAAGCCTTATGTTTTCGATCACCGCCAAGGTATCACAATTATCGATCTCAGCAAAACACATGCAGCTTTAGAAAAAGCATGCTCCTTTGTTGAGGACTTAGTAGCTAATGGCCAATCCGTTTTATTAGTTGGCACAAAACGCCAAGCTAAAGAAATCGTTCGCGAAGCTGCAGCTGCAAGCAACATGCCTTACTGTGTTGATCGCTGGTTAGGTGGGACACTCACCAATCACGAAACCGTTAAGCGCTCGATTGCTAAGTACAAGAAGTACCAAGCAATGGAAACTTCAGGCGAAATGTCCAAACTTCCACGTAAGGAAGAATCCGCTATCAAGCGCGAAATGGGCCGTATGCAACGTAACTTCAATGGTATCGCTGATATGGGCGGATTACCAGGTGCTATGTTTGTTATCGACGTAAGCCACGAAGCAATCGCTGTTGCTGAAGCAAAACGCTGCAACATTCCATGTATAGCTTTAGTAGATACTAATTCAGATCCTACGTTAGTTTCTCACCCAATTCCAGGCAACGACGATGCAGTTAAATCAATCCGTATCGTTGTTGAAACAATTTTAGCTTCAATTCAATCAGGTCTCGCTCAACGCGACACACGTCGTGCTCAGCGCGGTGCTGCTGCTGCTGAAGCAAAAGCTCAAGCTGCTGCCGCATTAGCTGCTGCAACAGGTGAAGTAGATCTTTCTAAGGTTGCTCTCCCTGCAGACATCGCTGCTGCAGTAGAAGGCGAAACTGAAGTTGCTGCTGCAAAGCGCAAATCCTCACGTCCTAAGAAAGCCTTAGTAAAGGCTGAATAATTCTAATTATATTCATTTAAGCTCCATGAGCACTATCACTGCACAAATGGTAAATGATCTGCGTGGCCAAACAGGCGCAGGTCTTCTTGATTGCAAAAAAGCACTTACTGAAACCAACGGTAATGTTGAAGAAGCTATCACTATTCTTCGTAAAAAAGGCGCTGCTTCTGCTGCTAAAAAAGCAGATCGTGCAACACGCGAAGGATTAATTGAAAGCTACATTCACTTAGGTGGAAAAGTAGGCGTACTTATCGAAGTAAACTGCGAAACAGACTTCGTTGCTCGTAACGATGATTTCCGTGCTTTCGTAAAAGACCTCTGCTTACAAATCGCAGCAGCAAGTCCACTTTACGTTTCACGTGATCAAGTTCCAGAAGCACTACTTGCCTCTGAGCGCGAAATCGCTGCAGCTCAAGTACAAGGTAAGCCACCAGCAGCTGTTCAGAAGATCGTAGAAGGTAAACTTGAAAAGTTTTATTCCACAATCTGCTTACTTGATCAGCCTTTCGTAAAAGATGCGGAAAAAACTGTGAAAGAAATGTTAACTCACAAGATCTCAACGATCGGAGAAAACATGCAAATTCGCCGTTTTGTTCGCTTCAAGATCGGCGAATAAAATTCGCTTTAAAGCTTTTAGCTAAAACTCACCTCATAAGAGGTGAGTTTTTTTATGCCTTGTACGTTGAGTTGCAAAAATAGAACGATGGCGGTATTAATTCATTCATTCAATTTAGCGCATGTCATACGTTCATCAAAAGCCGTCTCAATTTAAAGTTACACGTATCGACATCGTAACTCGTGGCCTTACTAATCGTTGTCCAAATTGTGGAGCATCGAGTTTATTCGAAAAAGGATCTTGGTTTAAAATTAGTAAAGCCTGTTCGTCGTGCGGCTTAAAAATTAATCGAGATAATGATGAAGGCTTTTTTCTAGGATCAATGTCACTAAATTACGGTGTGACAATCATCGGCTACTTAGTACCTGTAGGCCTATTAGCCTATAATGAAATTATTGGCATAACACTCGCGATTTACTTAGCTGTAGCAGGTGCTTTGTTAGTCCCTATTCTTCTATATCGCTCTTCACGCAGTTGGTGGCTGATGAATTATTATTTCTTTCTACCCCACCACTTGCCTGCAAATCACCAGCCAAGTTCTGATATGGGTGATGCGAATACATAAAAAAAGGACGATCCTAAAAAAGAATCGTCCTTTAAGTTAATAAATTAAAAATTAACGCCAGTAACCACGGATATATACATAATATCCGCCGCGGTATGCCCAATGTGCGGCAACATAATTACGATGGTATGCTGGAGGTACTGCCCAGTATCCATTTACCCATACGTAACCTTGCCCATTATATTCCCAGAATCCTGGAACCCAAACGGCATCTGGACGTGGTTGTGAACCAACAACCTCTGCTTGAGGAGCAGGAGCAGCTGGAGGTGGCTGTGAATAAACGATCTGCGTACGAGCTTCGCGCTCTGAGGTATAAAGCGTACCGCGCTGATTATCGATACTGTTACCAATCGTACCACCAGCGATAGCGCCAACAGTACCACCGATCAATGCACCAGCGAGACCGTTATGACTACCGCTATTATTACCAATAATAGCGCCAGCTAATGCACCAATGGCACCGCCAGTAACAGCACCTTGCTGCGTATTTGGGCCAGTACCCACGCATCCTGAACACAGGACGCAGAGTGATAAAACAGTAATTAGGTTCGTTTGCTTGCTCATAAAAAATTGTGAAATGTGTAAGCTGATATGTCAGCAAACGTAAGACGCTTGTTCCATCATTAAAGATGCAGTGCACCTAATTGAACTATATCTAAGTACATTATTAATAACTACTTATATATAATATATAAAAAATTACTTACTCCAGGTCTATAAAACACACGAGGCGCCCTATTAAAGGCGCCCCGTGAGACCTAACACCAAGCAAACCGTAAGAACTACAAACATCATCCTAATATAATAATTAGAATGATTTACACGTGAGGATAGACGCGTCTTTTAATCAAACGCTCAAAATAAATGATAAAAAAACAAAGGTACTACGCAATTATCTCACTATGAGTATTTTGCGTAATATAATCTGGATCTCTATTATTGATAATCGTGTTTTTAAGAGGATATTTAAAGACCTTCCCCTCATAGTTTTTGAACACGATTTCCGTGTCAGTAATCGACTCAACAAAATCCGGATTCATCGGCACTTTTCCACCTCCACCAGGTGCATCTATCACATACTGCGGAATAGCATAGCCTGTCGTATGACCACGTAATGCCTTTATAATTTCTAGTCCCTTACGAACATCTACTTTGAAATGACTTCCTCCTGTTATCAAATCCATCTGATACAAATAGTAAGGTCTTACACGCATTCTTAACAAACGATGCACGAGAGCCTTCATCACATCGGCGTCATCATTTACTCCACGCAACAATACACTTTGGTTCCCAAGTGGAACACCAGCAAAAGAAAGTCTTTCACACGCAGCTTTTAAATCAGCAGTACACTCTTTGGGATGATTAACATGTATACTCATCCACACAGGACCATACTTCTTAAAAATATCTGCTAATTCAGGCGTGATGCGCTGTGGTAAAAAAACCGGAATGCGTGAACCTATACGAATAAACTCTACATGGGGAATAGCACGTAGACGACTGAGTAAGTGTTCAATTTTTTTATCGGAAAGAAGTAACGGATCTCCCCCTGATAAAAGCACATCTCTAATTTCTGGATGCGCTTCAATATAGCGCAAACCCTGCTCGTATTCTGGGTGAAAATTATAGTCCTGCGCGTTAGAAACAAGACGACTGCGCGTGCAATAACGACAATAGGAAGCACAACGATCGGTGACTAAAAATAATACGCGGTCCGGATACCGGTGAACCAATCCTGGTACAGGCGAATGCTCGTCTTCACCTAAAGAGTCTAACTGCTCTTCAGCACTAATAAGCATTTCATCTGAACGCGGAATAATTTGGCGTCGAATCGGACAATCAGGATTATTACGATTGATGAGATTAAAGAAGTAAGGCGTGATCGATAGCGCAAGTTTTGTGTCTGCTGCAGCACATCCGATTTTTTCTTCCGGCGTTAGCGTCATGTACTGCTCCAGCTGATCCGCTGTAGTAAGACGATTTTTCAGCTGCCATGTCCAATTATTCCAATCTTCAGCAGGCACATGTTGCCACAAGCCCTGGCCTTCAAACCAATAAGTGCGGTCTTCAGTGTAGGGCATAGTATCACTATATATTCTCAGAGATAGGCAATCTGTCAAATGGACACTTATAAGTCTTTGTTTAACAGTAACTTATATTTTATACTAGAGGACAAAATTGAATTAACCAAAATAATATAAATTTAACACTTTTTATCATAAAACCCTTGGCATATGTTGGTCTCAACTGTTTCGTAATTCTTTAATGTCTGCATTCAAGCCCGCACTCCTCGCACTCGAAGACGGTAGTATTTTTAGAGGCCGAGCCTTTGGCGCTGACGCAACCATCTCTGGTGAATGCGTTTTCAATACGTCAATGACCGGTTATCAGGAAATTATAACCGACCCATCGTATTTCGGGCAGATCGTGACTATGACCGGTGTTCAGATCGGTAACACAGGAATTAATGAAGAAGATGCAGAAGCGCTTTCTCCTAAAGCTAGCGGCTTTGTAGTTCGTGAACTCTCTCCTATCGTTAGCAACTGGAGATCTACTATTTCATTAAGTGATTACTTACGTAATAACGGTATTCCCGGTATCAGTGAAATAGACACGCGTGCTTTAACTAAAAAGCTACGTGTGGATGGCGCAATGAAGTCATGCCTAACTACGCTTCCACTCAGTGATAAAGAAGCTATCGATCTTGCGAAATCATGGCGTGATATGTCGGGTAGCGATTACGTAAAAGATGTTACATGTAAGACGCCATATGTTTGGCGCTTAGAAGATCCTAAGAATCACAATTCAGCTTATGTGCCTAGTGGTACAACTTTAGGTCTCACGCAACCACCCGCAGTTAAATATCGCGTAGCAGCATTTGATTACGGAGCGAAACATACGATTTACAGAAAACTCGTTCGTCACGGATTCGAAGTGCTTGTTTTCCCTGCAACTTCTACTGCCGAGGAAATCAAAGAGCATAAACCGGACGCCCTGTTCTTATCAAACGGACCAGGAGATCCAGCAGCACTCGCTTATATTCACAAGACTGTGACTAGCTTACTTCCCGAGCTTCCTACTTTTGGTATTTGCTTAGGTCACCAAATGATTACGCACGCTCTTGGCGGAACAACTTTCAAATTAAAGTTCGGTCACCGCGGCGGAAATCAACCTGTAAAAAATTTAGAAACAGGAAAAGTTTCCATAACAGCCCAGAATCACGGCTTTGCTACAGATCCAAAAAGTATAGAAAAATCGGGAGCAAAGATTACAGAAGTTAATTTGAATGACGGAACTGTTGAAGGTCTACGGCACACAAAACTTCCAGTCTTTAGTGTTCAGTACCATCCAGAAGCTGCCCCTGGTCCCAACGATGCAGATAGCTTATTCGTAGATTTCTACCGTTTAGTAGAACAAAGAAAAGCAGGTAAGATTTAAGGTTTAGAAAAACTAGCGCGATAAAACGCGCTCAAATTTTTCTGCATCTTCTAATGTATCAACGCCGATTGAGGGATCGTCTGTAATACCTACTGCTATCGAATATCCGTTTTCTAGAACACGAAGTTGTTCTAGTTTCTCAATTACTTCAGTTTTTCCTAATGGCAGTTTAGCATACGCTTTAAGAAGTGCTGCTTTATAAGCGTATAAGCCCAGATGGCGAAAACAGGGATTAGCTTTAACCCACGCATCGTCCACCTTGCCTGCTAAATCTCTTGGATAAGGAATAGGTGACCGTGAAAAATAAAGCGCTTTACCACCTTTACCACTTACAACCTTAACTTGGTTAGGGTTATTAAAATCTGCAGCAGTTTGAAACGGTGTAGCTAAGGTGGCCATCTCCGCATCGCCACGAATTAAACTATCCAAAAGCTCTATCTGCTTTGCCGACACAAGTGGCTCATCTGCTTGAACATTAATGATTAAGTCGGCTTTTACCTGTTCATTGGCTTCCGCAATTCTATCGGTGCCGCTGGCATGCAATGAGCTAGTCATAATTACCTTAAAACCAGCCTGAGTAAGGCAAACACTCAAAAGTTCATGATCTACAGCAAAATACAAAGGAAATTGAGGCGCTTCCTGTGCTATTCTTTCAGCAACCCATAGAACCAATGGCTTACCTTTAATATTATGTAAAAGCTTGCGGGGGAACCGACTAGACTCGAGTCGGCAGGGTACTATGATCGCAGTACTGCTCATGGAATAGTATCATGCCTATTAGTTTTTAGGTTGCAAGCCGAGCCCTACTAACGAAATTTCTCCAGCTTTTACATTTACCTGACACCTTCTTAATCACTACTTTAGTACATCAAACCATGGATAAACCTGACACACCTGCATCTGACCAAAAGCTCATCAAAGAGCTGATCGTGCAAAATAAAATGGGTATCCATGCTCGTCCTGCAGCCATGATTGTTAGAATCACTAACAAGTTTAAAGCTGAGGTATTTGTTGAAAAAGAAGAAGAGCAAGTAAACGGTAAGAGCATTATGGGGCTTATGATGCTAGCTGCAGCAAAGGGCTCCGTTGTGAAATTTATCGCCTCTGGAGCAGATGCAGCTCAGATGCTTGCAGAACTTGAAGCGTTATTTGCTAAAAAGTTCGACGAAGCCTGATAGCGTTAAGCTAACCCAAAAAACGCTTTAGCGTTCTTGGTTGTTATGTCAGCCAAGGTTTCTTTTGAAACATTAAATAAAGTAGCAGCAGCCTCTGCCGTGTAACTCACCCAACCCGGCTCATTGGTTTTACCACGATGTGGCGTTGGTGCTAAATAGGGAGCATCCGTCTCAACCATTAGTTTATCTAACCCTTGAGCTAAAAGTGCGGACCTTACGTTATCTGCATTTTTATACGTTATAATTCCTGTGAAAGACGCCCTTCCTCCGCGTTCATTTAAGGCAGCCACTTCTTTCGCCCCTTCGCTAAAACAGTGAAACACTACGTTGTTATAATTAACTCCACTTGCATCTATCATCTCTAGGGTTTCATAGAAAGCACCCCGGGCATGAATAACGAGTTTACAATTTAACTTACGTGCTAATTCTAGCTGAATTTTAAATGCGTTTTTTTGCCACGCGAAAATTTTAGTCGCTTCTATTTCATCTTTAGGAAGATGAAATCTATCAAGACCACATTCACCGAGAGCAACAGGCTTAATCTTTGTTGGCTCTATCCAAAAAGCTTCAAGTTGGTTGAGTGAATCGGCCCATGTCTCTTTGACAGAGCAAGGATGCAGGCCGACTGTATAGTATACTTGTCCAGTGTAAGCTGTGGCCTGCGTGCGATTGAATTCCCAGTCATCGACATCTGTACCTATCGCAATAACGGAAACAACACCGAGCGCTTTAGCACGATCTAAGACTGCGCTTAATTCTCCATTACGCGCATAGGAATCTAGATGGGCATGTGTGTCAATTAAAGCCATGGAAAATAGAATTCCAATCGCAACATCAAGCCTGCTCGGAAGCAAGAGGGTATATTATTTTAGTCTTAAAAGAAGTCTACGTACACCTTCCGTCGGAGTGTCGTCAACACGGTGTAATGCAAAAGGCGCCTTCTTTGATAATTCGTTGAAAACAAGATCGTGCTTTAAAATATGACCACTCACACCTACAGGAATTTGTTTCAGAACTTTATCGCCAAACAAAATGTGTGCCACTTGAATTCCTAATTCCAGTAACTCTGTAGCAGATGCTATCACAAGTTGTCTTGCTACAGAATCACCTTGATCAACAGCAGCCATGACCGCAGGTGCTAAGCTAGATATCGCACTAGGTGCAGTTTCTATACTATAAAAATACTGGGTTAGTTCAGCTACATCGGAACGTTGTGTATGCTTAGACACAATATCACTCAGGAGTGATTTTTCTGCCCAACCCTGTTTTTCGAGTAAGGCACGTTCTATACTTCGTTTAGCAATATCATAACCACTACCTTGGTCTCCGAATTTCCAACCAAGTCCGCCTGCATAATGAATTTCATCATTATTGGAACGAGCCGCAATGAATGATCCTGTTCCAGCATGGATAACTAACCCAGGCTTACCGTCTGTTGCTAATTCAAGTACAGGTACAGAATCTTTTTCTAAAACAATACGACCTAGATCCGTCAAACCGCTCACCACTTGATCCCAGCTCGCAGCACTTCCTGCAACACACAGGAGTGTCGCCTCAGGTTTTTCTGATCCGATATTTGCCTTTTTCTTTAATAAAACAAGTGACTCGGTAAGTGTTTTCTTAACCTGCTCTACGCCAACGACACTAGGGTTTGTTCCAGTCGTTGTATGTTTAGCAAGTATTTCACCGGTTGCATTAATTAAAATGCATTCCGTCTTAGTAGCTCCGCCATCAACTCCTATTCGATAAGCCATAAATATTAGGATTTATTTCCTGCAAAATGCTGTTCGATTTCTTCGAGTGTTTTACCTTTTGTTTCAGGCATAAAGAAAGCGGCGGTTATAAAGTAAACAACTGTACAACCTGCGAATATAAAAAAGAGGCTCGAATATCCTAAACGACCTACCGTCGGTAAAAACACAGCTGCTATACCTGTAGAGACGGCTTGATTAATTAATAAGGCAATACTCATACCGTTAGAACGTATGCGTGTTGGCATAAGTTCAGACAGCGCAAGCCATACACATACACCAGGACCTACAGCAAAAAATGCCATGAAACCGTACAAACATACTGCGATGAGTTTTCCGTTACTCTCAGTTGAGACTGGAGTAATTAAAGCATTTTCAATTTTAAGTGGGGCTGTACGTGCTTGATCAAGATCCGAAAAAGGATGCGAAAAGAAAGCGACAACTTTATTGGCAGGAACACAGCCCTCGCGTGTTATAGCAATTGGCTTAGCCGATATGTCATCTGATCTAACAACGGTCGTAGCCGCTCTAAAATCACCGTAAGAATAGATTACAATAAATGAGACGGGCTGATTAGGCAGTGTGCTGCCTTTAGCACGAAGTAGTTTGTTAGCGGTTTCAGAATTAAAATTTAAGTGTAAACTTTGATACTGAGTAACGAGTGTTTGAACTGCTTGATTACAATCTACTCGTTTATTTTCAGAAGTACGAAACACGAAGCCGCATATTACAAGTGAAACAATAATGCCTGCTGTACCTACAGAGAGCAGCACTTTACGTCCTTTGCGATCAACGAGTGAAAAGCCAACAATCGTTGTTAAGAAATTAACGATTGTTAAAATGACATAACCCCAATGCGCTTGAACATCTGACAATCCTGCTTGGATTAAAATTGTCGTGTTATATCCAATGATTGAATTAACACCGGTCGCCTGATTACAGGCTAAAATCACGCAGGCTAATAAAAAGGGAATAATGTAGCGTTTACTAAAGAGTGAATCGTTACTTGCTGTGTTAGCAGAGCCATGAACTTCCGCTTGAGCAGTAGTAGCCATTTCAGAGAGCTCGATTTCAGCCTGCTCACTTGTACGTGATTTCAATAAAGCTTTGCGTGCAGCATCAATCTTACCCTGACGATATAACCAGCGAGGTGATTCAGTAACAAAAAAGGTTCCTAAGATAAAAAGTAAACCTGGAGGAAGAGAAACCCAGAATATACGTCTCCATGCTAAATCTTTAAAAGCGAGCAGTTTAGCTGCATCACCCTCCGCTGCAACACTCGCTACACGGTAACTAAAATACATACCAATGAGTGCTGCGAATACGATACCGAGTGTAAGTAGCCACTGAAAAATACCGGTTCCCTTGCCACGACTTGAAGCACTTAAACATTCTGCAAGATATAAAGGGACTACTACACCGATTAAGCCTCCGCTAATACCCTGTAAGAGTCTTCCTCCTACTAAAGGAAGATAACCATGTGATAATGCAATAAGTGGGATACTAATTACAAAGAGTATTCCAGAAATTGTCATGAGCGTTTTTCTGCCCATGAAATCAGCAAGCATACCCGCAAATAATGTAGATATAACACTACCGAGCAAAACAGCTGCTACAATGAACGAGAGCTCTCCAGCTGTTAATCCTGAGGTTGCTTCAAGATAAGGTAATGCACCCGAAATAATGCCGACATCGACACCGAACAATAAACCTCCAAGACCTGCTACTAATAATAAGAGCCTGTTGTATGTTGTGAGACTGGATGAATTATTCATGGGGTAATAATTAAGATTACGGGGTTTATAACTTAATGTGATTTAAAAATTCTTCAGGTGAAAGTCGTTTAAATGCTTCAATGGCTTCGTATTCAGCTAAGCCAAATCCGTTATAAGACTCAGCTAATTTACTGCCACGATCTTCAGCGCGCTGCCAAAATTCACGCTGATCCGTGCCTAAGAATAACGCCTGATCTTTTTGGGTAGCATGTTTAAAGATAGCAGCCCTACGGCGTATAACTTCCTGCGGACTTAAAGGCACAGCCATATCAATTTCATCAGGAGCCCACTCTGCCCATGCACCACGATAGAGCCATAGTTCTGATTGATTTAACCAAGCTTCGTTTTTACTGCGCTCAATCGCTTGACGTAATGCATGTAAACATAAGCGGTGTGTACCATGCGGATCGTCTAAATCACCAGCTGCGAAAATAAGATGTGGTTTTATAGTACCGAGGAGCTCGCACATGATATCCGTATCTTCTTTCTCTAATTTACGATTACGTACAGTACCACTATCATAAAACGGAAGATCTAAGAAATGGAGCTTCTCTGCAGAGACACCACATACACGCGCTGCAGCGAGTGCTTCATTACGACGAATTAGACCTTTCCACTTCCACACTTCAGCTGAAGGCTTAATTTGTCCCGTCGATTCAAATTCAGAGCATAGGTTTTTAACGGTCTGCTCCGTTTGCTTAGAAACAATTCCTACATCTTTTGAGAAAGATAAATATCTCCATACTGCTTCATCATTAACTGCAGTAGCTCCTGATACTTGGTAGGCAACATGGACTTCATGTCCCTGATCTACAAGTCGACATAATGTACCACCCATAGAGATAACATCGTCATCTGGATGTGGTGAGAAAATAACAATACGTTTTGGGAAAATATCTGCGGAGGATGCTTTGAGTGGACGGACGGGAGCATCACCTGGACGAGATTTTTTCGGATCACGTCCACCAGGCCATCCTGTAATCGTATGCTGCATCTGATAAAAACCTGCTAAATTTGCATCATATGCAGACCCATGAACACGAAGCATATCTTGAAGGCTATTCTCGTTATAGTCTTCGTTCGTTAGTTTTAAGATAGCCTTATTCTTTTTCTTTGAGAGCCACAGGATCGCACGACGCGTCATGCGCTCATCCCAAGAAAGTCCCTGTTCTTCTAATGGACCAACCAACCAAGGCGTTCTGTAGCGTGTCAGTTCACTAGATGCCGCATGATCGAGTACGAATTCAGCACGGTCATGTTCCTGAAGAAATGAAGCTGGAATTTGAGGACTTGGTTCGTTTTCTATAGCTGCCTTGATTACAGAAGCTTTGTGCTGACCTAATGCGAGTAGTATAATACGCTTTGCATCTAAGATCGTCCGTACTCCCATCGTAATCGCAAATCGAGGCGTGTGTTCCTCACCACCGAATGTTGCTGCAGCATCACTGCGCGTCATTGCATCAAGAGCAACTAACCGTGTGCGAGATCGTGAGGCACTTCCAGGTTCATTAAAACCAATGTGGCCCGTTCTACCAATACCAAGTAACTGTAAATCAATACCGCCAGCCTGCTTAATTAGGTTTTCATATTCACGGCAGTGTTGATCAACATCAGAGCTTCTTACAGTACCACTTGGAATGTGAATTTGTGATGCAGGAATATCGAGGTGATCAAATAAATGCACCTGCATAAAGTGATGATAACTGTGAATATCATCCGGCTTCATAGGGTGATATTCGTCGAGGTTGAACGTGATAACGTTAGAAAAACTCAATCCCTCCTCTTTGTGTATACGTATGAGCTCTGAATACACGCTTAAAGGTGTAGAGCCAGTGGCTAGACCTAATACAACCTGACGTTTCTCTTTTTGTCCCAACTTAACCAAATCTGCAATTTCACGAGCTACTACACATGATGCTTCATCACTTCCAGCAAAGACAGCAACAGAAGCACGCTCAAAGCGACTTGGAGCTAGTGTTTTATAAACAAGCTTGGGTTTTTGAGCTGAGGTAAGTGTAGACATCGTATACTCTATTTAAAAGGGAGCGTTTCTTTAGAAAGATTTATTCTTATGATAAAGAAACTCTCCTTTTATAGGTATAGCAGAAATGACGATGTTTTTAACGAAAACGATTATCGTTATTTCTGTATTTTAACAGTATTAACTAAATTCTCTACTGATGGAATAATTGCTAATTTTACATTATTACGCACTTCGCTATCTAATTTTAATCGCTTAAGTGCCATTTGCTTCCAGGCATCTGTTGCCGCCTGGCCATGTTTAATATAATTAATCGCTTCAAGACCAACTGCAGCAGCATCATTAAGTTGATAAGCTAGTGTAGCTGCATCAGCTAAAGCGGGTGAAGTATTCGCGATTTTTAAAACAAGTGAAGCAGAGCTTTTCCATTTGAGTAAATAGAGTGTAATCGAGTATCCAGATGCTTCATTAAATGTTTTGGAGTTTAAAAACGATCCAACTTTATAGGAAAAATGGCGCTGTATTTTACCATCAGCTCTAACTACATCTGGAAATGTATTGAGAGGTGTAACTGAAGTGATTCCTTTGCGTGGAAGACCAGGAAGTGGCTCACAGGCATCCACAAAATTTTCTAACACTTCTAAAGGTGATTTACTGTGATCTGATCCAATAAGATGCTCGAGTAGTTGTCTTACATATTTCTTATGCTGTGTTCCTACTTCATCTAATCGTAGATCAATATAATCTAATCTACGGTACATATCATCTACATCTTTTATCGACCGCTCAGACCAAAATCTTTCTGCTATAGCAGCCGTTCTTGGCCATATGCGCGAGTCGATTGTTTGCTCATTTACAAACTCACCCCACATCGTGGCTTCTCCACCCAAAACATGACCCGGGTTACCCACGGAACCTTGTGGCTCTGGATCCGTTAAATAATGTGTCACCGTAGTGCGCTGCAAATCGATGTAATAATTGTGTGCACGAATGACATCATAACCTTCTTTCGTTGCTTTACTGATATCTGGTTCACCACGCCATGCTTCGATAACATCCTGATGTGGTAATTCAGGGTTTAAGATTTCATCCCACCCAATCATGCGTTTATTATAATGATCGAGAATCTTACCTAAGCGCTGATTGAAGTAGGTTTGAAGACCTGAATTGTTTTTTAATCCGTGCTCCTTGATAAATGCCTGTATCGATTCACTCTTAGTCCACTGAACTCCATTATTTTCATCGCCGCCAACGTGAAAGAATGGATCAGGAAATAGAGCTGTTACTTCGTCTAGAACTTCGTTAACGAACGTATAAACAGATTCATTCGTTGGATCAAAGACTGGATTAAAACCACCCCATCTTCTTTCTAAAACGACGGGCTCAGACCCTGTTGTAAACTCTGGATGTGATACAAGCCAACTCACTGTATGGGCTGGCATATCTAATTCAGGTACAACACGTATGCCACGATTCGCAGCATAAGCTACTATCTCCTTAATTTGTTGCTGGGTATAGAACTTACCGTCTGAGCCTTGTGCAGTTAATTCTGGGTGACGTTTAATTTCTATGCGGAATCCTTGGTCTTCGGTTAAATGGAAATGGAGTACATTTAATTTAACTAAGGCCATGGCATCTAAATTACGGTAAATAACTCCCACAGGCATAAAATGCCTTCCAGAGTCTATAAGTAGTCCACGCCAAGAAAAACGAGGTGCATCTTTTATAGTTAACCCAGGTATAAACCAACCCTGCTTATCATTTGATAAGAGCTGTTGAATTGTAGAAAGTCCCCTCAAAACTCCTATTTCATTAGCTGCATGTAAGACCGCACGCTTAGCATTGATATCTAAAGAATAAGATTCGTCTGTAGATACAGCAGGAATATCTGGGCTTAAAGCATCACACGTAATAACAAGCAGTGCTTTAGGCTCTGTCGCATCCGCCAGCTTCATTTCACCAGACATTCTTGTCTGCCAAGCAAGTGCTACTCTTTCGGTAGCTTGCTGTAAACGAGTGCTAGATACATTGCTATAATAGACCGTGAGTGATTTACCAACAGGTAATCGAAATCCATTTGCCTCAACATGCTGAGGCATAGGCATGATATCTAGAGCCGATTCAGCATGAGCACTTAAAGCGCATGTAAGTGAAACAATTAGCAGACCCAAAAGGTTACGTATCATATTATTTAGGGGTATAGTTCTATCTTAAGCTCGCTTGCGAAAATTGGAAATGTCAGAATTGATTAAGTTTTTAACATTTATGCCAACGCTTTCAAAGAAGCAAGGTCGAGGACTAGAGCGCTTATGCACACTTCTACCCTCACCATTAACCCCACTCCACGGAAGACGTGGCGCACCATTGGCATTACCTGACAACATTATCTGCTTTTGCCGAAGAAACTCAAGTGACCTTAATAGACCAGAACGAGGACGAGCTCTCCATAACAGGTATGTTCTCATCTTAGCTTTAGAAACACCTGTAAGTGTTTGCATTGACGATCGCGTCATACGACTAAAACCAGACGAAGGTGTACTAATACTTCCATTCCAATTTCATGATTACACCGAAGCGGCTAAAAAGAACCTAAAGTGGCTTTTTATCACATTCGAATTGTTCGAAGCGGGCAGCCTTGAAGCACTTAAGTATAGACCGTTTAAGATAACGCAGGGTGTATATAAAGCTGCGACAGATCTAGTCGAAGCATACTTGGGCAAATTTGACTCAGAGCTAGTATCCTTACTGTTGGGTGTTTTGCTATCTAGGATAAGACAAGCGGACCCCATCAAACGACGTCATAAATCCGTTTCAGGCTCTCCTCAGCTAATTATGCAGGTAGACCGACTTGCTAACAGCACTTCAACCGCACCTAGCATTAAATGGTTAGCGAATGAGTTGGGTATTAGCAGTAGTCATCTAAGAGCTCGATTTAGAGCTTCATGCGGTGTTTCAATCGGAAAACACTTACGCAGTTTACGTTTAGAAAAAGCCTGCGGCTTGCTACGTATGAGCCAAAATAGAGTAACTGAAATAGCAGAGAGCTGCGGTTTCACTTCTATCTATAGTTTTAGTCGAGCCTTTCACAGCACCTATGGTGTATCTCCTTTACAATATCGTAGAGAAGACCGTCGACCTACACTTAAAAGGTAATCATGACCCGTTTAATTCTTAACTTAAAACAATTAAGTGTAACGCGAGACAATGCAGAACTCCTGAGCTCAGTAGATTGGAATATTAAGTCAGGTGAGCACTGGGTAATACTAGGGGCTAATGGAAGCGGAAAATCTTCCCTACTCAAAGTACTAACAGGCTACTTAACTCCAACTTCGGGCTATATAGCTGTGCTAAATAAAATATATGGAGATAACGACTGGAGAGATCTGCGTCTGATGGTAGGAATCATAACTCATTCACTCCAGTCTTCTATCCCAGCGGGAGAAACAATATTAGAAACGGTGATCAGTGGTTTATATGCACAGCTTGATCTTTGGAAAAATCCTACGCGAAATGACATTATATTAGCTCGGCGTATGATTAAAAAAGTGGGCTTAGCTAATCTTGAAAAACGTCCTTGGTCTTTTCTGTCCCAAGGGGAACGTCAACGTGTACTAATTGCAAGAGCTCTAATAAATAACCCAAAGCTACTTATTTTAGATGAGCCTTGCGCCGGTTTAGATCCTGTAGCGAGAGAAGATTTTCTATCTCTCATTAATAAACTCTCGGAGCAAAAAAGTGGTCCGACGTTAATTTTTGTAACTCATCATGTTGAGGAAATTCTACCTCAATTCACGCACGCTTTAATTCTCAAAAAAGGTCGCGTATTTTCTCAAGGAAAAGTTGATAGACTAATATCTTCTCGAATACTCAGCCGAGCTTTCAACTCAAAATTAAAGATTACAAAAAAGGCCAAACGTTACCGCTTGGCCTTTTAAATCAATTATTTCTGCGAAAAAACTTCGCTTAAAAAGAGTTTCATGTGATCCCAAGAGTGTCGATCTGCAGGTTCGTTATAAGCAATTGCTCCTGATATTCCATTTGCTGCAGCAAGTGCTGTCGCCTCTGGATTTGTGAAAGCGTGTACAGCATGTGCGTAGCTTATAAATTGATAATCAAATTTTCCGTCATTCATTGATTTCTCAAAAGCTTCAATGTCAGACTTTTTAACAAACGGATCAACTGCCCCGTGACAAATCAGTATCTTAGCTTTATTTTTTGTGGCAGCATCCGAAGGAACGGGTGCAAGTCCACCATGAAAACTGACGATGCCAACGAGCGGTGCACCAGAATAGGCCAAAACTTGGGATATTGTTCCGCCAAAGCAGTAACCAATCGCTGCTATACGTGTAGAATCTAAAAATTCACTTTTAAGAAAAGTATTTAGCCCTGCTTGTGCTCTTTCTGCCATAAGAGGCTTACCATAAAAAGGGGCCGATAAAGCTCCTGCTTGTTTAGCACTTTTTGTAGAGACTCCAGCACCGTACATATCGGCGACGAATGCTATGTAGCCAAGTGAAGCAATTTTCTTTGCTCTATCTTTTACATAATCATTAATACCCCACCATTCAGGAAAAATAATTACTCCAGGTAGTTTTGTATTTGTTGTTAGACTATCATCGTAAGCTAAAACTCCTTCTAGCTTTACGCCATTATGTTCATAGGAAACAGCCTGTGATATAATTTTGGCATGCGTAATTGTGCTCATAGATAATAGTGAGAGTGCACTTATAAATAAAAACCGTGTTAGTTTCATAAAGTTTATAAAATCCACATTTTAAAATTCGTCAAACGAGGATGAATTGAGCTTTAAAGCGCTTAACCGATGCCTCTTGCGAAAAATTTAATTACACTTACGCTATCTTTTATATATGAGTACTGCTGTAAAAATTTTATTGGGCGTTATTGGGGTAATTATTGGTGCTATTGTTATTCTCGTTGTCTGGGCCGTAAGTTCATATAACGGCATGGTTTCTCTACAACAAGGCGTTGATGGACAATGGGCACAGGTCCAAAACGTTTATCAGCGTAGATCTGATTTAATACCAAACCTTGTAAGTACAGTCAAAGGCGCCGCCAACTTTGAAAAATCAACCCTAACTGCAGTCACGGAGGCTCGTGCCTCTGTTGGACGTGTGCAACTACCGAGCGGAACAGCTCCAAATGATGCAAGCCAACTCGCTGCGTTTGATAAGGCACAAGGTCAATTAGGTAGTGCTTTATCACGTCTATTAGTTGTCTCGGAACAATATCCACAGCTTCGTGCAACGTCTAATTTTAGAGACCTCCAGAGTCAGTTAGAAGGAACAGAAAACAGAATCGCTGTAGAGAGAGGTCGCTTTAACGAAGTCGTGCAGGCTTATAATACAACTATTCGCAGCTTTCCTGGAGTTATACTTGCAGGTATGTTTCATTTTAATGCAAAGCCTTACTTCACCGCTACACCAGGTGCAGAAACACCACCTAAAGTAGATTTTGGAAATTGAGCTTCTTTAATTTCAAGAAGCTATGCGTTTACTCTGCCGGACATTCATTTTTTTAGCTGTATGTATCGGCTTTAATCTGCTCAGCGCAGCAGAAGTTCTCGTTCCAAATCCAGGCACCTACTTTCATGACGAAGTCGGTGTCATGGATCAAAACACTGCGCGCGTCATAAATTCGAAACTTGCTGATTTCGAACGTGCTACTTCAAATCAAATTATTGTATGTGTCTATAAACATATGCAGTCGGATGCATCTGTCGCTGATTACTGCACTCGCACAGCACAGTCATGGGGAGTTGGCCAAAAAGGTCACAGTAACGGAGCCGTTCTTTTCATCTTTTTAGACGATCATAAACTTTATCTTTCTACAGGATACGGCCTAGAAGGCTCCCTACCTGATGCATTATGTCACCGTATTATTGAAGAAGAGATCACCCCATATTTTAAAACTGGAGATTTCAAACGTGGTATCATCTCGGGAATAAATGCTATAATAAGTGCAACACGAGGTGAATACAAAGGTTCTGGCAGGACCGTGCATGATGATAAAAGTCTACGCAACTCACTTGGTCTAATTCGTCTGTTTGTTATTTTTATCTTTTTACTCGGCTATTCTATTATCCGCAGTCGCCAACATGTTTCTTATAGTAGAACAGGAAGAGCTTCTTCGTGGAGTAGCGGTCCCTGGATCTTTCCCGGCGGAGGTGGCTCAGGAGGGGGTTTTTCCGGTGGAGGAAATAGTGATGGATTTTCTGGCGGAGGTGGCAGTTTTGGCGGAGGTGGTTCAGGAGGCTCGTGGTAAATACTATGAAATGGTTATTTTCTAATCCTGCATCGGTTGATCATGGCGCTGTCTTAGATGCTATTAATGCATGTTCATTAAAAACTTCCGGCGAAATACGTGTCCTCATTGCTAGGCATAAAGCACCCCACCCAGTTGCTGCTGCTGAAAAACATTTTGTTCGTTTGGGATTAGGCCAAAAACCAGATCGAAACGCTGTGTTAATTTTTATAGCTCCTAGATCAAAAACTTTTGCAGTTATCGGAGATAAAGCGGTACACGATCATTGTGGTGACACTTTTTGGGTAGAATTGACTAAAACAATGACCTCTTACTTCAAGAATGGTGATTTTACTGCTGGGGTAGTTCACGGTGTTGAACGTGCAGGAGAGCTCTTATCTGGCCATTTTCCAGCTGAAAAAAATAAAAAGAACGAGTTGCCCGATAAGGTAGAGGATGTTGACTAGTTACTTTTACTACCTTGTCTAAAAAACCACCACTCCTTCCCTTTGAAACACTAAGTCGCGTTCTACGCACTGCGCGTATGAATGGCACTATAACGTTAGCTATAGCTGGCACCTTCGCATTAATCTCAGCTTCTGACCACGATTATGTAGGTACAGCGATAGGGTTAGCGATAGCTGCTGCGGGTGCCATGGAACTCCATGGCCTAGCTGTGTTACACAACCGGGATGAACGTGGCATATCATGGCTCATTTGGAGTCAGTTTGTGCTTATGGCCCTTGTTTTAGGTTATGCGTATTTTAAAATCACGCATCCACCTATCGAAGAACTAAGAGCTAGCTTTAATACGCTCTACTCGGCTGAAAAAATGGCTGAGCTTAAAAAAGCTGAAGAGCAATTAGGATTATCCGATGATCAGCTACTTAAACTACTCAATACGTTTACTTGGGGACTCATCGGTTTAGTTACTCTTATATATCAAGGCAGTATGATGGTATACTATAGTCGTAGAAGAAAGTCTGTAAACGAGGCACTTCAACTAGAAGAGTGATCTACTATACTTGCAGGTTTAATGCCTGTGATATAAAATACCCGTATGTCTAAAGAACGGTACATAGAAGCTAAACAGAAGTGGGCGGAGAAACAAAAATCTCTAGGCCGTACAGCTCGTGCTATTCGTTCTGTAGATCGTCTACCGCCAGGACAAAAATTAACGACTGGCTTTCCCGTGTTAGACCTTGGAGTTCAACCCAACATTCCTCTGAGTGAGTGGAAATTATCCATTAATGGTTTAGTAGAAAAGCCTTCTACTTTGTCTTGGGATGATTTTAATCATCTCCCTCAAGTCGAGGACGTGAGTGATTTTCACTGTGTAACAACTTGGTCTAAATACGACTGCAAATGGAAAGGTGTGGCATTCACTACCCTTTACGAACTCGTATCACCTAAATCGGAGGCACAGTTTGTTTATTTCACAAGTAACGATGGGTACTCAACAAACGTACCTTTAGAAAAATGTTTAGATGACGATGTACTCATTGCTACATCGTTCAATGATGAACCGCTCGCATTAGAACACGGAGCACCAGCTCGTGTGATTATCCCTAAACTCTACGCCTGGAAAGGTGCAAAATTTGTAAGTGGCATTACTTTTTTAAATGAGGATAAATTAGGATTCTGGGAAGTGCGTGGCTATTCAAACACCGCCGATCCTTGGACAGAAGATCGCTACGCATAAAATCATGCGAAGACTCGATCAGCTACTCTCTAATTTAGGCTACTGTTCTCGACGCGAATCTCGGGAGTGGATTGAACAAGGCAGGGTAAAAATAAAAGGCGTAGAAGCAGATGACTCTGGCCAACGTTGTAATGAATCAGATGTAACGATCGATGACCTTCCTTTAGATAACCCAGATGGCTTACTCTTATTACTTAATAAACCACTAGGCCACGTATGCTCGCATGATATTAATGAAGGAGTCCGTGTTTACGATTTACTGCCAACGCGTTGGCAACAACGTAATCCCCAAGTAACAAGTATAGGCAGACTCGATCAAGATACGACAGGTCTCATTCTTCTTACAGACCAATCAATGCTTGTTCATAAATTAACATCTCCTAAGCATAAGGTTCCTAAAGTCTATCGCGCTATCTTAGATCGTAGCGCCAATGATGATGAACGCAGTAATATGATAGAAGTATTTGGTTCTGGAAAACTCATGCTTTCTCAAGAAAAAGATCCTTGTTTAAAAGCAGACCTTACTTGGTTAGATGATAAGACAGCAGAACTCACTCTTATGGAAGGCCGCTATCACCAAGTGCGTCGCATGTTTGCTAGTCAAGGGTTCACGGTAACTGGACTGCATAGAACTAAATTTGGGTCACTTGAACTAGGCACACTTGCATTAGGTGAATGGAAGCTTCTCCCTTTAGATCAATCGTTCGTTTAATTTTTATACCAAAGCTAGTATGAACCGTCGCACTTTTATCAAAACACTATCAGCTGCAACTGCTGCAGTTAGTATTCCTCATTTTATACGCGCTGATAAAGGGTATGCTACAGAGTGGCCTCTAGCTACAACGACCTATGGTAAAATTCGAGGATACGCCCACGGATCAATTAGTATATTTAAAGGCGTACCCTATGGTGCATCTACAGCAGCCTATCGTTTCCAAGCTCCACGCCCACCTGAATCCTGGTCTGATACCAAAATAACATCCGAGTTTGGTCAAATGGCTCCTCAAAAATTAGAGAGGCCAAATACAGATTCTTTTTATCCAAGACCTAAACTAGAAAATATCGTCGGCGAAGATTGTTTAACATTAAATCTTTGGACACCTGGTTTGCGTGACGAAGGTAAACGGCCCGTAATGGTTTGGCTACACGGTGGAGGCTATACAGGTTGGTCGAGTAATATTAATTTATACGACGGAGTAAATTTATGTAATCGCGGAGATGTTGTCGTAGTAACACTCAATCATCGTCTCAATGGTTTTGGTTATTTGTATTTGGGCGGAATCGAGAATTCAGGTTTTCCCTCAACAGCAAACGCTGGAATGCTGGATATAGTTTTAGCACTTCAGTGGATAAAAGATAATATTGCAGAATTTGGTGGAGATCCAGACAAGATAACTTTGTTTGGCCAATCAGGAGGTGGAGCTAAATGTGCGACACTGATGGCAATGCCAGCAGCGAAGGGTTTATTCCACCGCGTGATTACAATGAGTGGGCTACAAATCACCGCTCGCACTCAAGAACATGCTACTGAAACTACGCTAAGTGTTTTAAAAAAATTAAATATTTCAAAAAACCAATTAAACGAGCTCAGCAAAGTTCCCATGCAGAGTTTAATTGCAGCGATGCAAAACGAAACGTGGGCGCCTGTTATTGATCCTGTTACTCTGCCGCACGATCCATTTTCTCCGCACGCTTCCGAACTAGGAAACTCGATTCCCATGATTATGGGAAACACTCATGATGAAACAACCTATCTGATTGGCTCAAAAGATCCTTCGACCTTTGAGTTATCTTGGGACCAAGTACCCGATAAATTAAAATATCACGTAGGCAGTTTCATTGGCACATTAGACCCTAAACAGATAGTTGCCTCCTACCGTTCTTGGTATCCGAAATATTCACCAAGTGATGTATTTTTTGCTGCATCAACAGCTGCAAGATCATGGCGTGGATGCATTATCGAATCCGAACGAAGAGCCGGTGATGCAAAAGCAGCAACTTATCTTTACCAGCTAGATTGGAAATCACCCGTAGATAAGGAAAAATGGCGTGCTGCACATACACTCGATGTTCCTCTGGCTTTTGATAATATCAATTATGGTCAATCTATGACAGGTGTGAGCCCATATGCTCAACATATGGCTGACATGATCAGTGAAGCCTTTCTCAGTTTTGCTAGAACTGGAAAACCAGCCTCCCCTACATTACCACATTGGCCAAGATTTGATCTAGATAAGCGCCAAACAATGATTTTTGACAGCGTTGCACGCGTAGATTCAGATCCTCGGGGGTTAGAGCGTAAGCTATTCTCACAGGTATCCTATATACAGCCAGGAACCTAAACTATATATAAGTAGTTATTATATAATAACTTATATATAGTTCATGCATTAGTAGCCCAGTTTTAACACGAAAATCAGCCCCAGGTACTTGCTTTTTGGGTAATTAGGTACCTAATTACTATTTTAATTCTTCTTCCATGAGCTCTACGCATTCAACGACGCATCAAACTCATAGCGCGCACTCGCCAAAATCGGATATGAAAAAACGCAAAACCGTTGCTGGATTAATAGCTGCGGTTGTCGTTCTAGTCGGTGGCTTCTACGGCGTTCGTCATCTTACTTTCACGTTAAATCATGAGCAGACTGATGATGCCCAAATTGAAAATGACATCAGTCCTGTACTACCACGTATTTCCGGTTATGTAACAAATATCCTAATCAAGGATAACCAAATCGTTGAAGCAGGCCAAACACTTGTTGAGATTGATAATAGAGAGCCGAACTTAAAAGTTGAAGCTGCTATAGAGGCTGTTGGCGCTGCAAAAGCAGCATTAGCAACAGCAAATGCAAATTTAATGAATGCAAAGGCAAGTGCAGCCGTTGCAAAAGCAAACGTAGCAACTGCTTCAATCAATCAACAAAAAACAGCAGCAGATTATGCGCGTGATCAAAACCTAGCTGCTACACATGCAATTACCGATCGTCAGCTAAGTGATTCTAAGGCTGCTGCAGATTTAGCTAAAGCAAACCTTGAAGCAATTCGTCGCCAATCGGAATCTGCATTCACTCAAGTTGCCGTAGCAACATCACAGGTACGCCAAGCCCAAGCTGTAATACGCCAAAGAGAGTCGGATCTTCACTATGCACAACTGGAACTTTCTTACACAAAAATTACCGCACCTATTAGCGGCACCGTTTCACGAAAAGCAATCGAGCCAAGCCAATATGTTCAAGCAGGACAGACACTCATGTCTATTGCTTCAAATAATAATGCTTGGGTAATTGCTAATTTTAAAGAAACGCAAGTTGCACGCATGCAAGCAGGACAGCCTGCAGAATTCACAGTCGATGGATATTCTGGTAAAGTATTTCACGGTAAAGTAGATTCGATGTCGCCAGCAACTGGAGCTCGTTTCGCACTCTTACCTCCAGATAACGCTAGCGGTAATTTCGTTAAAGTTACTCAAAGAGTTCCAGTAAAAATTATCGTTACCGATCCTGTAGATCCAGATCATCCACTCAGAGCCGGAATGAGTGTAGATGCCGCTGTTCAAATAAAACCTTAAAGCAAGTCTACGATAGCCCTTTATGGCCGAGACAGGATTTCGTAAAATAATTATCACCTTCACGGTGGTCATGGCAGCGATCATTGAATTGATCGATACCTCCATCGTGAATGTAGCACTGACTAATATCAGCGGTAATATTGGTGCAACCTTAGAAGACGTTGCATGGGTAGTTACGTCATATGCTATCGCTAACGTAATTATTATTCCGATGACTAGTTTCTTTGCTGCGCTTTTTGGCAGAAGAAATTATTATATGGGATCAATAATCCTGTTTACCTTGGCATCGATGGCCTGCGGCCAAGCGCATACGCTTTGGGAATTAGTAGCATTTCGTTTTATCCAAGGTATTGGTGGTGGCGCTCTGCTCTCTACCTCTCAGGCTATTCTTTTTGAAACATATACGGTTGAGCAAAGAGGTTTCGCATCAGCAATTTTCGGTGTAGGTGTTTTTATTGGTCCTACTATTGGTCCTACTGTAGGTGGATGGATAATAGACAACTACTCATGGCCTTGGATTTTCTACATCAACATGCCTATCGGTATATTGGCCGTCGTACTATCTTACCTTTATGTAAAAGAGCCGGCTCATGTTAGAGCAACGCATACGATTGATTGGACGGGAATAGGACTTTTGATTTCAGGTCTTGCAGCACTACAAACCGTGCTAGAACGCGGTGAAGCAGAAGACTGGTTCTCAGCGAAATACATTATTGTTCTCACCTTTATCGCAGCAGCATGCCTTATTAGCTTTATTATCCATGAGCTAAAAACAGAGCATCCTGTTGTAGATCTACATGTGTTAGTAAAAAGTAGATCCTTAGCTACTGCTGCGACATTAACATTTGTACTAGGCTTTGCACTATTCTCCACTGTTTTTATAGTTCCTGTATTTGCGCAGCGTTTACTTAACTTCACCGCAATGCAAACAGGTATGCTTTTCTTACCGGGTGCTGGTGTCGCTTTAATTATACTCCCAATTATAGGCAAGCTGCTCACAAAAGGCGTACCATCGCAGCTACTCATTATTGTAGGTTTCTTAATTGTAGCACTCTTTGCAGGTATGCTCGCGAACTTAAATTTAAGTGCGAATGGAGACCAGTTCTTTTGGCCAGTTATCCTACGTGCTATAGGCTTAAGCTTGATGACAATACCACTCACACAATTAGCCGTGTCTGGCTTACAAGTTAAAGATATACCACAAGGTGTAGCTTTAAATAATATGATGCGACAAGTCGGCGGTTCATTTGGTGTTGCCTTAATAAACACATTTATTGATCACCGCATCGTGGCTCACCGCACAGCTCTTGTGAGTCACATGAACGTCGGAAGCTACGCAACCGAATCGCGAATCAATTCAATCACACACGGACTCATGGCTCATGGAGTAAGCGCATGGGAGGCATCCAGAAAAGCCTTAGGCATTCTCGAATTCACAATCCAACGCCAATCTGAATTATTAAGCTATATCGATGCATTTAGAGCAGTATCTATTATTTCAGTAATCTGCATTCCTATTATTTTCCTGGCTGGAAAAACTAAGAAACCTGCTGCTGCAAAAATAGCAGCAGCAGCAAACGAATCACATTAATATTTCTGTTATGAGAATTCTACTAGCTACACTTTCATCAGTGATTGGACTAAGCCTAACAAGCTACGCTCAAGACAACCAATCGGGCATGACACTTAGTCAAGCCATCAACTCTGTTATGGAGCGATATCCAAGTCTTGATGCAGCAAGAGCAGAAATTGATGCAGCTAATGGTCGTACTACGCAAAGTGCATCTGAGCGCCTACTTCATGTTTCTGTCAATGCTCAGTATTCATATCTATCACTAAGACCTAATATCTCCTTTCCATCTTTCCCTGCAATATATGAGACTGTTAGCAATAGTTACAGTGCAGGTATTACAGCTAAACAGCTTTTGTGCGACTTTGGCAGAACAGATGCGGTTGTAGCGCTTTCTAGATCTGGAGAAATATCAGCACGTGATGCACTAGAACAGGCGCGCTTTCAATTAGGCTATGAAGTTATCCAAAACTTCTACAATGTGATTTTGCTTCGTTCTTCAGTTGCTGTAGCAGATGAAGAAATTAAAGCTCTAGAAGAAGCGCAGCGCGTATCAGAACAAAAATTAGGCGGCGGTACAGCAACTCGTTTTGATGTATTATCAACTCAAGTTCGTTTATCTAACGCGAAAAATCAAAAAACGAATATTTTAGCTTCCCTGGAAAAACAAGAGTCGAGATTCCGTCAACTCTTAGGAATAGATCCTCAAGTACCAATCATGTTAAATGGTTCGTTTACTGATTCATTAACCATTCCAAGTATAGCTGAATCTATTGCTCAAGGTTTAGCAAATCGCCCTGAAATGAAACTAGCTAAAGATTACGCTTCTAGCGCTAATCTTAAAATTGAGGTGGCAAATAAAAACGATCGTCCCGTGTTAAACGCAACAGGAGCTGCTGTCGTTCAAGATAATCAAATGCCTAATCTCTACTCAAGCCGCACATATTTTGAAGGAGGCATTAATTTATCTGTACCTATTTTAACTGGTAAAAAAATCGAGGGCGAAAAAATTGAGGCCCGAGCACAATTACGTGCTGCTGAAGCAAAGGTTGCTGAACTCAATCGAATTATTGCAACGGACGTAACTGACGCGATTAGCGATTTAAAAGCAGCACTTAGCAGAATAGAAAGCGCTGACATGCTCGTTAAAGAAGCCGAAGAAGCTTTAGCTCTAGCTAAATCTCGTTACGAAAACGGTGTTATTACAACGTTTGAATTATTGGACGCTCAAAGCAATGCACGTGCTGCTGAATTATCCCGTTTACAATCCCGTTACGATTGTACGATAGCTGAAAAAGCACTGAATCGCGCAATGGGTCTAGCTCCTAAAGCATAATCTACAAACATTGACGCCTGAGTAGTGGCGTGTTTTCCTCATGATCATGTACACGATCATTGGTGGAGACGGAAAAGAATACGGTCCTGTTACGAAGGAACAAGTATTAGCTTGGATTGCTTCAGGTAGAGCAAATTTAGATACGCTCGCCAAAAATGAAGCGTCATTAACTTGGATGCCTTTACGTGAGTTTAGTGATTTCTCACCACACGGTGCAGATCAAACTACATCCGCTACTCCTCCAGTATCAACTAATACAGAGTCTCCTGTAGCGCATGCTCATCTTGAACCAAAACAGATTGCTGAAAATTTAATTAGCCGTGGCAAGAAACTTGATATCAGCTCCTGTTACGACCGCGCCTGGAAACTAGTAAAAGCCAACTTCTGGCCTCTATTAGGAACCACACTTTTAATGATTATAGTTCAGGCTTTTGTTAATACGATCCCCGTTCTTGGCATGTTTGCATCACTCGTGATAGGCGGTGTTTTTAGCGGTGGACTACAATATTACTATTTAAAAAAGATCCGCGGACTACCAACCACAGCAGGAGATGCTTTCAGTGGTTTTAGTATGGCATTTTTACCTCTCATGTTAGGTGGCTTGGTTGGCACTTCACTCACCGTACTTGGATTTATATTACTTATTATCCCTGGAATTTATCTGTGCGTAGCTTACCTTTTTACTTGGCTACTCATCATTGATAAGAAGATGGATTTTTGGGCGGCTCTAGAGGTAAGTAGACGAGTTATTTCAGCTCAGTGGTGGCAAATGTTTGGCCTGATACTCCTAGCAATCCCATTTTTGATTCTTGGGCTTATTTGTTTACTTGTAGGCGTCTTTGTTGCGATCGTTCTAATAAGCGCAGCTATCATTTATGCTTACGAAGACCTATGCAGCACAGCTTCGCAAAACGACACGGGAAGCTAAAGTAACTAGGTTAGTCTTTTATTTTCCGTTGCCGTAAGGCAATAAGTTGTTCTGTCTAAGACGTATGCGCAATTGGGTTACCCACCGTTTTAGCGGCAAAGAATATTTTGGTCATCCTGCGGGCTTATTCGCCCTGTTCTTCACAGAGATGTGGGAACGTTTTTCATACTATGGAATGCGTGCACTGCTTGTCCTTTATATGACAAAGCATCTACTCGCTGACCCTCACACAGCCGGTATCGTCTGGGGATATCCCGCTTTAGAGCACGTACTCGTTTCTATTTTTGGAAACTTAAGTGTGCAGCAAATGAGTTCCCAAATTTATGGGCTTTATACTGCATTTGTTTACTTCACTCCCTTTTTAGGAGGTCTCTTGGCAGACAGAATCTTAGGCCAATATAAAACCGTTTATATTGGAGGAATTTTAATGGCGATTGGTCACTTCTTAATGGCAAGTGAACAAGCTTTTTTAATAGCTCTCATTTTCCTCGTTTTGGGTAACGGTTGTTTTAAACCAAATATTTCAACCCAGGTTGGTAAACTATACCCTGAAGGTGATCCTCGCCGAGATGGAGCATTCACTATCTTTTATATGGGTGTTAACTTAGGTGCATTCTTATCTCCACTTGTTTGCGGAACACTGGGACAAGTAGTGGGTTGGCACTGGGGATTTGCAGCGGCTGGAGTTGGTATGTTAATCGGCCTAGCTATTTACTACTTTGCAGGTGGTCTTGTACCTCAACCAGCTCCTATTCATAAGGACGATCACGAAGCCCATAAAAAAGCGAATGCTCCTTTCACACGTCAAGATTGGATCGCTGTAGGATCACTCATGATCATGTGCGTTCTAAATATTTGCTTCTGGGCTGTCTACGAGCAGCAGGGCAATACCTTACAACTTTGGGCAGATGAGAGAACGAACTGGAATGTATTCGGGCTCTTCACGATTCCTTCTACTTGGTTTCAATCTTTTAACCCAGCGATGATTTTTATATTCGCTCCAGCACTAAGCTGGTTCTGGATTGGCCAATCAAAAAAGAAGAAAGAGCCGAGCAGCGTAAGCAAACTTGGTATTGGATGCTATCTCATTGGATCTGCGTTTCTAGTCATGATTATCGCAGCTCATTTTGTTCCTGAAGGAACACGAGGCAATGTCCTCTGGTTAGTTGCTACTACTTTCTTAGCAACGATTGGTGAACTCTATTTATCACCTGTTGGATTATCGTTAGTGACTAAAGTAGCACCTAAAAAAATCGTCTCTATGATGATGGGTCTTTGGTACCTTTCTAATTTCTTTGGTAATTACTTAACTGGCTACCTAGGCACTTTCTATGAAACAATGCCTAAAGAACGTTATTTCTTAATGTTAGCTACTATCGGAATTTCTACTGGTGTCGCTTTCACGCTGATGCGTAAACCATTAGAAAAAGCGATCGGTAAGAGTCTGTAATTACTCACCTAGAAACTGGACTTTAGCATACCTGTTCGATCAAGCTAAAGTCCTGCGTTAAAGTCCCCGTAGCTCAAATGGATAGAGCAGGCGTTTCCTAAACGTCTGATCCCAGTTCAATTCTGGGCGGGGGCACCAAAGCTTACACACCAAGTACTGCAGCAAGTTTTCCTGCTACTTCATCATAAGTGAGATGATCAACTGTACCTGCATGAGTCAGTTTACAGGTCTGCCAATCTATTGTGCGTACGTGATCAGAAAGAATAACTCCCTTTATATTGCACGACTCAGATAGCATTACTTCAAAAGGATATCCTTTTGCGTCACTCGTAACTATGCAGATAATCGCACGACCTGTTTTTGAATTATAACGCTGTTCTGAAACTACAAGAGCTAGGAGATGTTCCTTGTGTTCATGCTGTACTGGTGCGTTGTAATCAACCCAAACCAAGTCAGCAGATTTAGGTAAATAGTCAGATGGGTTCATCAAATATCTTTATTACTGGTGCCGGGTAATACATTTCTACCCGGCTGGTTATCAGGTGTTACCAGCTCGAGAAGTGCAGATAGCTCATACTGCTTCTTCTTTCTTTGGGGTGTAAGAATGATTCTACCCTCTTCAATCTGTAGATCTATCTTTGATTCAACTTTCAGATCAAGGGAGCGTGCAACTGCCGCAGGAATACGTAATCCGAGACTATTACCCCACTTTTGAACCGAGGTTTTCATAGCTAATGTATATACAATGTGTATACTTTTAAGTCAAGGGGGTTGGCTGGTATTACTAAGCGTTCAAAAGGTCTATTTTTTGAAGCATTGACACGAGCGCACAGACAGGCACGATCTACCCTCCATTTCTAACATGAGCACTACCGAGCAAAAGCAGCAGACTCCTACGCCAGCAGAGTATCTTTTTACACAGCCTCAACTAATGGTTCGTTTCGTTACAGACACAGGCAAGATACTTCCTCGTAAGTACACCGGTCTGACAGCTAAAAACCAACGCGCGATTACTCGTACTATAAAGAAATCACGCAACATGTTGACTCACCTCTGAGTCACCCTGAGGTTGATATCACTTTCTAGGCTGGAGTCTAAACGACTCCGGCCTTTTTTTTGTACTGGTAAATACAGATGACTCAGAAAACAAAGTCTACTGCCCGTATCTATCCTGGAACCGAAAAAAATATTGGTTTTCTTGCGCGTATACTTAAACAGGGCGGTCTTGTTGCTGTACCAACTGAAACCGTTTATGGATTAGCTGCTGATGCACTTAATGCCAAAGCATGTCGTCATATTTTTGAGGCTAAAGACAGACCTACGAACGACCCTCTGATTGTTCATGTTTATTCAGTAAGTGATTTAGAAAAAATCGCAGAGACAAATCCGCTAGTAGCAAAACTAGCTAAAGCCTTTTGGCCAGGACCCCTAACACTCGTACTTCCAAAGAAACCCTGCGTTCCAGCGATTGTTACCTCTGAGCTTCCTTCTGTCGCTGTAAGAATTCCATCTCATCCTACGTTTAGAAAATTGCTCAAGAAGTCGGGTCTTGCTCTAGCCGCTCCGAGTGCAAATCCATTTGGGTATGTTAGCCCAACCACTTCAGAGCATGTCTTAAATAATTTAGGAAACAAAATACGTTATATTTTAGAGGGCGGAGCTTCAAAAGTTGGAGTTGAATCTACGATCTTAGATCTTAGAAACATTTCTAAGCCTACAATTTTAAGACCGGGCGGCATTACTAAAAAAGCGATCGAACTTGTGCTTAAGAAAAAAATTGGCCGAGTTCTTAAAAAAACATCGTCTCATAAAAATCACGTCGCACCAGGGCTCCTCACAAATCACTATAGCCCGCATACCCCTTTAATACTTAAAAATCGTTTAACCCTTTCTTCTGCACGCACAAGCTCTCCAAACGAGGCGTGGCTTTTTATAAAAAAACCGAAAGGTAAACTTACAAAAAATAGTTTTTATTTAAGTAAGTCTGGGGATCTAAAAGAGACAGCACGTCATTTATTTTCCAAACTGCGCGCTCTTGATTCAGGAACTTGGTCTAGAATTTACGTAGAAAAAGCTCCAGGAAATGGACTGGCTCTGGCAATTAATGACCGTTTGGCACGTGCCGCAGCTAAACGTAGTATCTGACCTTATACAATAATGGGGCCTGCCCATATCACTAAAGGCATTACAATATAACAAGTTACGTTATTTTAGAAACTTGATCCGTTATATTAAATTTACATTATTTATAGCCTAGTTAACCACCCCCTTAGTTTAACGTTAATTTCATTATCATGAAGAACCTACGTTTCTTAGTTTCGTTTGCTTTTGTACTTTGCTTAGCAATTGAAGCCGCTCACGCATCGGATACAACTGCAAGCAGTGACTTACAGGCTTTCGCTACCCCTAGCACACCTGTTGTAACTACAAACTCAGCTCCCGTACCTGCATCCAATGTAGATCTAAAAGATCTGCCATACTCGGGTCCTCAGATTTTAGGAAATCTAATATTTGATTTAGGTTATGCTCCCTTTACCTCACCCACTCCTCCAGCGGGATCAGTTGCACCAGTAATTACTACACAACCAGTTTCAAAATCAGCAACCGTAGGTGCAGTTGTTACCTTCGCTACTACAGCGACAGGAACACCTACTCCATATTACCAGTGGTTAAAAAATGGCTCGGCAATTCGCGGTGCAAATTCTGCAACGTACACATTAAATGCAGCGCAACTTACTGATGCTGGATCATATCAAGTCGAAGTTTACAACGTTGCAGGTGTTGTTAAGTCGAATGCTGCTACATTATCTGTAGCTACAGTTGCTAGTGCTTCATCAATCTCTGGTCCTGCCACCCAGACGGTAAATACCGGCACCAACGTAAACCTAACAGTGAAAGCTCCTGCGGGTTCATCCTATCAATGGTTATTTAATGGCCGTGCGATTTCTGGAGCTACTTCATCAACACTAACCTTAAATTCAGCTGGACCAACAGCAGCTGGAAACTACATCGCAGAAGTTCTAAGTGGCACAACGGTTATTGCTGAAGAATCTGCAAATCTAAATGTAACAACTAATGCGCGTTTATTAAACCTATCTGTAAAAGGAATGGTTGGAACAAATGGCGATGTATTAACGGTTGGCTTTGTTACTCAAGGCACCGCATCGAAACAAATTTTAATTCGTGGTGCAGGTCCTGCTCTTTCAAGTTTTGGAGTAAGTAACCCACTCGCAACACCAACACTTACTCTTTATGGCAATAATCAAAAAGTTATTGCTACAAATTCTGCTTGGGGTGGTGCTCCAGCACTTGTAACCGCGGCAGCACAAGTAGGGGCTTTCCCGTTCACCAATCTTAAGTCTACTGATACAGCATTACTTCAATCACTGGCAAGTGGAGCCTATACAGCTACCATTACCGCAGCTGGTACTGCTACAGGCACTGCACTTGCAGAGCTCTATGATGCAGATAACGGCACACCTGCTTCGGCTATGACAAATATTTCAGGCCGTGCTTATGTCTATACAGGCGGTAATACTCTTACCGCTGGGTTTGTAGTTGCAGGACCTACCTCAGAAGAAGTTTTAATTCGTGGCGTTGGACCTAGCTTAGGTGGCTACGGAGTACGTAATGCATTAAAAAATACTGTCGTAAGCCTCTATGATACAAAAGGTACACAGATTTTATCTAATGCTGGATGGAATAATAACGATGCTATTAATAATGCAGGAAACTATGTCGGCGCTTTCCCAATGATGTATCCATTCGGTGATTCAGCATTACTGGTTACCCTACCTCCTGGAGCATATACTGTTAATGTCGCAGGTGCAGCAGGTACCACAGGCGAAGGCTTAGTTGAAATTTACGAAATTAAGTAAGACTTAATTAAAGTACTTTCTCTATAGCGGCATATAAAATGCCGCTATTTTTATGCCTATAGAAAAAGCTATTTAACTTCTTCTTTTAAAGCCTGCAGTATTTTTTCGTTCTGCTCTTTTGTGCCTACTGTAATTCGTATCCACTCAGGTAATTTATAGGGAGCAAGAGGTCTTACGATTAGACCCTTTGTCTGAAGGGCACTAAATACTGCTGCTCCTTGACCAACTTTAACTAAGATAAAGTTGGCTGCACTAGGAACGAATTCAAGGCCGAGTGCTTTAAAACCATCCTCGAGTTGCTTTAGTCCTAATAAATTATCTCTTACGCATTGATTCATAAACGCGTCATCATCCAGTGCTGCTACCGCTGCAGCTTGACCTATCGCATTCACATTAAAAGGCTGTCTAACACGGTTAAGTAATGCGATACAGTCTGGAGCAGCATAGCCATAACCTACCCTCAAGGATGCTAACCCATATATTTTTGAAAACGTTCTAAGGCATATGACTTTTCTACCTTCGCGTATTAAAGGTCGTAAATCAGGAGCTTTTACTTGGTATTCTGCATAAGCTTCGTCAAAAACTACAATTACATGATCGGGAACAGCACGTATAAAAGCCGTTAGCTCTTCTTCCGTATTTGTAGTACCAGTAGGATTGTTGGGGCTAGCAACAAAAACCATTTTTGTTTTTGCAGTGATCGCAGACGCCATGGCACGCAGGTCATGCGTGTAGTTGTTTAATGGAACCTCAATAGCACGGGCGCCAAAGAGCAACGTTACTAATTTATAAACAACAAATGCGGGGGCTCCCATAACCACTTCATCACCCGCCTTTAAAAATGCATGTCCTAATAATTCTAGAATTTCGTTAGAGCCATTACCTACAATAATTTCGTCAGATTTAAAATTAAGTTTAGCTGCTAACTTATTTCTTAAAGCAAAGCAGCCCCCATCTGGATACAATTCTCCATGCTGTAACGCTTTAACTGCTGCATCGACTGCTTTAGGTGAAGGCCCAAATGGATTCTCGTTTGATGCTAATTTGATGATACCTGCTGGGTCTAATCCCAATTCGCGTGCAACATCCTCTATGGGTTTACCTGGTTCGTAAACCGGCTGATTTAAAACGAGCGGATTCGCCAATGCCTTAAAGTCCATTGATGTACTAGAACATAAAAAAGCCTAATGGCCAAACTTTGTTCTATTTTTAGAAATTATTTTATACGACTATCAACTCTTACAACCTGCATGCCAGCAGCATACGCCGCTTTAATTCCAGGTTCTGCATCTTCAAAAACAAGACACTGTGTTGGCTCAACATTTAAGAGCTTTGCAGCTAATAAAAACATATCTGGTGCTGGCTTTCCGTGCGTAACATCGTCAGCACACACGATAACTTCAAACATATGCTTCAGGCCTGCTGATTGAAGCGAATTAAAGACCACGTCTTTTGTTCCGCCCGAAGCGACAGCGATTGGATGCGTTTTATGTACTTTCTTTGCAAAAGCTACCGTTTCATCAATCAACTGAGCTTGGGTATGTATTTCTAAGAAAAATTTTTCTTTTTCGTGATAAACTTTAATTGGATCGATCGTTAAATTATAATGTTCAGCAATAAGTTGTGCGACACGGATTGTTGGTACACCACCTAGAGAATAAAAAAGATCCTCATCGAGTTGAGTTTTTAAACCTGCAAGCCGCATTGCTTTATCCCAAGCCTTATAATGCAGAGGCATGGTATCTATTAGAGTACCATCAAGATCGAATATATATGCAGCGAATTGTCCGTTAGGAATGTCTAGTTTAACAGGCATAAGAAAATTACAATCTTACCATACAACAAGAAATAGGTGCAGCGACCAATTTCTATATTTTAGCGCCGCATACCGCGATGCAAACGGCTTTGTGGCTTAGGTGCAGCATCAGCTATATTCTTTTCATCAAATAAAGCAGAATAGATATAATTAAATCCTTCTATTTTTTTACGCTCAATTTTAGCTCCAATAAATCGTTCGATACTGCGTGCATCACGAACATCATCCTCAGTGACTAATGTATAAGCGTCGCCTGATTGACTAGCTCTACCTGTTCTTCCAATACGGTGAACATAATCCTCAGGATTTTCTGGTACGTCATAATTAATGACATGGGTCACTCCAGCAATATCAAGTCCACGTGCAGCTATATCAGTTGCTACTAAAACTTGGAATTTTCCACTCTTAAATCCATCTAGTGCTTCAACGCGCTCACGTTGGCTACGGTCAGAGTGTAGAACACCAACTGTATGTCCCATTGCCTGAAGACGGCTAGCAATTCGATCTGCGCCTATCCGTGTTCTAGAGAAAATAATCAGGCTCTTAAATTCAGTTTTTTCCAACAAGAGTCCTAAAAGATCAAATTTTTGTGAAGCTACTACTGGATAAAACGCATGAGCGATCGTTTCTGCAGCAGAGCGCTGACGACCAATTTCTACTTTTACCGGATTGTGTAATGCCCAACTTGCGAGTTGTTCAATTTCTGGAGGTAGTGTTGCTGTAAAAAATAAGGTCTGCCTATTCTTAGGGCATTTTTGTACAATACGCTTAACGTCCGGCAGGAAGCCCATATCAAGCATACGATCAACTTCATCTAAAACCAAAATGTCTATATTATCTAAATTACAATTACCTTGTTCTAAGTGATCTAACAAACGTCCTGGAGTTGCGGCTAGTATATCTACTCCTTTTTTCAAATCTAGCATTTGCTTATTATAACCCACGCCACCGTACACAATGGTTACTCGTAAATCTGTAAATTTAGCGAATTTCTGAAATGACTCTTCAACTTGAAGTGCCAATTCACGGGTAGGTTCCAAAACTAAGCATCTTAACTTACCGTGTGAATTAAGCCTTTGAATAATAGGTAAAGCAAAAGCAGCAGTCTTACCGGTCCCGGTTTGAGCCGAGCCAATGACATCACCACCACCTAAAACAACAGGAATTGCCTGAGCCTGAATAGGTGTAGGTTCCGTATAACCCATTTCCTGAACTCCATAGGCTAGCGCATCAGATAGACCTAGTTTTGTGAACGCTGTATCCATTTTTGGAATGTTAACAGCTACAAGCGGTTTTATCGATTCACGCGGTAGTTCTTCATCTACCGTCTTAGGTTTATTGAATTTTGGCTGGTAATCAGGAAGACGATTCCTCGTGTCAGTATTTCGGTGAGAACCAGAATATCCACCTTGGGACTGTTTTGGCCTATATTCTGATTTAGCTCCCTGTTTCTGGCTATGAGGTCGATGTGATTTATGCGAAGGACGTGAAGTATCCGATTTTCCAACAAAAGTTTTGGGCTTTGGTGAAGATGTAAACGTGTCGCGTAATTTCGCTATAAACTTTCTTAACATATTGTCCTAGATCAGAAGGAAGTTAAGACTCCCCTGTAATCGAGTACTTTGCAACCTTTTGAACAGTGCTTAGCTATGAAAAGGCTTAAATCTTATGCCGCAGGGGTCTTTTTCTGCTGATGTCTAAGAATTCCCTGTATTTTCCACGAACCATCCTCAAAAACGAGATCGTAATCGTAAGAAGCATTAGAACCATCTTGCGCAACTACCCTGACCTGAATCGTACTTCGCTGTTGATTGTCTTTAACGATTCCGAAGTCACCTGATTTATTCATCCAAATTTCCGGATAATTCTGTTTGGTAACACTCATAAATACCGCCTGTGGTAGATGACTACGCAGAGATTTTGAGGCGAAAGAAAACGCTAAATCTAAATTGTGTTCTCTAAATGCCTTAAGTTGACCATCTATGATACTTATAACCTGTTTTCTTACTGCTGAATTACTTATCTTTAAATCTAATTGTTGCGCGTTAAGTGACCCCGAAACAATGAGGCAAAGTGCAGTAGCTAAAACAAAATGAATGACTCGGTACATATACTCTTTATCACAGCATTTTATCAGGTATGCAACGGATATGGTCATTAAAAAAGGAGGCCTTACAAAAGGCCTCCTTAGTGTGTGTGTTGTAACCTAAAATAAGATTAGAATTTGAATAGGAATTCTGCGCCTAAGAATGTAGCACTAGTGATTGGTTTATCATTTGTGTAGGTCGTATATGAAGCCTGTGCACGTAGCGATAAGTTAGCTGTAAGCGCATAAGTTGGGCTGATGCTATATTTTACATAGCTAGGTCCATCTTGTACTTTTTCGCCACTTAAACCGTAGTAAGTTGTTGTTTTATCGCTGGATGCATAGCTGTAATAGAGCAACCAATTTGATCCAGTATTACCCTTGCCGCCATCTTTGTAGATTTCTTCGGCTGATAAAGCTGAAGCTTTGTTGATCTGGTAAGTTCCCCAGACATCGTAAACGGTAACAGCTGCACCGTGAGGAGCAACAACACCACCAGTATCAAAACCAGGCTTTGTAAGTGTTTCATAACCTACACCTGCCCAAAGCGTAAGATTTGTAATACCAGTATACTGATAATAGCCTTCAAAACCCGCTTGATGCTTTAGACTACCAGATCCTTCAGTATAATTATATCCAGGTTTCTGATACAGTGAATCAACTACAGCTACACCTACAGTAGTTGTTTTATCGACTGTATAATCTAATTTTACGCCTTCATGATATCCAGGAATTGGCGCTAAGAATTGTTGGTTAGCGAGAGTAATCATGTTATCTTGGTTCAGATAAAATGACTCAAACCCTAGGTAACTTAAGAATTTTCCAGCTGATATAACTGCACCTGTTCCTGTATCATAGGAAAAGTAAGCATCGAGCAAAGTTACATCGCTACTTGGAGCGGCTCCACCTTCTGATGATGGTCTATAGTAAGTGCTAAATACACCTGTTAAATTCTTAGTAGGAGTGATGTTTGCCTGTAAAAGTGCAGCATCCACATTAAAGGAGTCAGTGTAGGAACCCGTGTTAGGTTTTGTGTACTGATAAGAACCTACGGACCAACCTGTCACGGATAGGGTGTCGTTTATTTTAACTTGAGCAAAAGCAGGCACAACTGAAAGCAGTGATGCGAGTGCTGCGAGTTTGGTAAGTGATTTCATAGTTAGTTTTCTTAGTTTATAGGTTTTGTGTGTAAGGGTTATTAATCCGTTACTAGCCCTATATAGCACGAACGCTGCCAACTATTTTAAGAACTAAGAAAACTTTATTAAGTTTTTATAAGTTACTGGATAGCAGTGTTTTATATATGCATCAATTATACATTTATTATGTATAAAAGGCTTATTTAACTTAAAAACTATGAAATAATCCACCCCTTTAAGAGCCGCTTAATCTCGCTATTCTTGAAGTCACATCGTTTTTAAAAGCATCGATGTGTGCGCTTACTAAACTTTCAAGCGTCATGGATGGATCATTAACCGCTGCAGTTAAATCCATAGCCCAAACGACTGCTGAAACTTTATCGGTTTGGTGCGATGTATGAAATGTGGCATTAGCTACACGCCGTCCAAGTGCAGCTAAATCATAACGCTTACCTCCCTTAATCTGAGACTCAAATACTTCGAGAAGTGCTGCAGCCATATCTGGCTTTTGGCTAGCGTCTAAACCTACTTTTGCTGAATCAGCTAACCAATCGAGATCACGCCATACTTCACAGCCTAAAACTTTTTTAGGACGCAGTGATGCGGGAAGTGAACGTAGAGCAGTGATACAACGCAGTAATACAGCAATGTGTGTTTCATGCTTATCTGCTGGATTGTGTAAATAAACAACCTCTGGTGAACAGCCCGAAAAAATTGTATTTAGATCTGATGCTACACCTGCATGCCTAACTGCTTTAACATCTGAACTAGGATGAGCTAACTGAATTTGTAAATTATACTTTCCAATATCTGCTGCCTTACGCTGCTCTTCTTTACGAACATGCTGCATTTGCAAATCTGTCATTGCAGCAAAATCGCCTGTTCTTGGAGAACCGGATCCGTTGGTGACGACAACACCTGTAAAGTGATTGGTGTTGCTCTCATAGCATTCGCTAATTCCAGAATATGCCATGATCTCAATGTCATCTTGATGTGCTGCGATACATAAATGTGTCGTTTGCTTAAGCGCGATTTCAGGACTATTTCCTGACGGCACATAAACATCTGAAGCAGCATTCGAAAATTTCATAAATTTAGGAAAATAAACGTTTAGGATATTCGCCTCGATTAACCAAATCGTTAATAGCGCTCTGAACCCGAGGCTTGTCTTCTTTGAATGTCACGCCAAACCAAGTCGCTTGAGCTGTAAAAACATCCACCTGAGCTAATTTGTTATTAACCATATCAGATATGGTTACCGGTAAGTAAAATTCGGCTTTAGGATTACTACCGTTGAGCTTTAAAAAAGCCTTAAGCTCTACATCCAATAAGCTAAATAGAGTTGGTGTAAACCCCCAACAATTCATAGATACGATTTCTTCACCAGAAAATTTCTTACCACTACCGACATCTGCTTTTTGTATACCCGTTGTTTCTACAATGGAAACTAGCTGCGACTGATTAGCAGTACATACACCACGAGCAACGGCTCCATGCTCTGATAATGTGTCCTTCAACTTAAAACCAATAATGGCAAAATGAGCTGAGGATACAGCATTCTGAGATGCGCTAAGAAAATCTCCTAGTTTTTGGAAAGCATCTCTACCATAAAAATCGTCTGCATTAATAACAGCAAATGCCTCGTTGACGGCATGTCTAGCGCACCATACCGCATGACCTGTGCCCCATGGTTTTAGTCTTTCAGTCGTTACAGAAAATCCAGCAGGCAAATCGTTTTGATCCTGAAATACATAATCTACTTTTACTTTACCTTCGTATTTAGAACCAACACTTGATCGGAAGGCTTCTTCGATATCTTTACGAATAACAAAAACGATTCGATTAAATCCCGATCTAAGCGCATCAAAAACAGCATAATCGAGTACGGTCTCTCCGCTGGGCCCTACAGGATCAATTTGTTTTAATCCACCATAACGAGAGCCCATTCCTGCTGCTAGTATGACAAGCGTTGCTGGCATAAAAATCTTAAGCAGCTTTCTTAACTAGAAAAGGAGCTACCTCTGTACGGGCCTTATTAATTTGTTCTATAAATTGTGGATTCTTGAGCATTTCTTTCATGAGTGCTTCAGCAAATAAACGGCCTCCTTCAATATCAGTTGGAAAATGCACTCCAGCAATAATACGACCCCAGGCTATTTCATGAGCTCTTAAAAAGAGGGCGTCTCTTTTATCTGGGAAAATTTCAGCTAAAACAGCAGCACGCGCATAGGCTTGAAAAGAATGTCCACTGGGATAGCTACCAGAAAAAGGAACAGCTACACAGGGCTGCACTTGGCTGCTAACGGTTGGAGGACGAGGACGTTTGTACAATGCTTTCATTCGTAAGCTAAGCCCATTGGTATCCTGCTCAACTAATCTAATCAAAGCGACCGTGATTGGTGCATTCTCTTTTGTAAACCAATCGCCCAATACTGACTGATACATGTATAAACTATTTTTATCTACAGTTTTAGCCCAAGCAATTTGCTCTTCTGTTCTCGTAGCCTGAACGCGCAATACTGTTTCTAAATCAGCAGATGCAGCAAGAGATCCATCTTTAGGAGGCTCGGGTATCGCATGATTAATATCAAAAGCTTGTACGCTAAGAAAATTACCGCGCGTTACATCTGCACGCTTGGTATTGGCTGGTGTTTGCGCGAATGTAAAAAGAGCACTGGCAACAAAACTAAGTACGATAAGGGTTTTTTTCATTACTTTCATGCAATATGTTCTGTCAGACTTTTGCGTGTTTGCGAAGTCGTAACTACAAAAGACTTCAGCTTTATTTAGCTCTATACTTGCAATAAAGACGAGTTAACCCCATCTCTTTGGCTTGTTCTATATTCACCATGTCTAATATTCCTACTCAATTCCATGGCGTTACAGTCGTAGCAAAAGCTAACGTCTATTTTGATGGTGGTGTGGTAAGCCACACAGTATTACTTCCAGGAGACGTAAAGAAAACGTTAGGACTTATTCGTCCAGGTACCTACTATTTTACAACGGGAGCTCCTGAACGCATGGAGATTATTAGCGGTGAATGTGTAGTAAAACTAGACGGATCCACAAGCGAATCTACTTACAGTAGCGGCACGTATTTTGATGTCCCAGGTAAAAGCGGATTTAACATCACTGTTAAATCCGGTCTTTGTGAATATATCTGTTCATTCTTAAGCTAATTTTAGCTTAAGAATTATCTTCTCCAGTTAAATTGAGTGGCTCCCAAACTTGAGTCGTCTTCACCGCGTTTAAATACATTAACCGCAGACCAAGAAACGAAGCTTACAAATAAAACGAGGACAGATATAGATAGGGTTGGGTTAAAATAAAATACCCCTAAAATTGATCCACGCATAAGATCTACGGCATACGCAACGGGATCTAAGTGTGTAACTATTTGCATCCAATGCGGTGCATTTTTTAGAGGATACATAGCTCCCGAAAGAAAAAACATGGGGAGTATGAGTGCGTTGCTGACTATAGGGAAAACGGTGGCTGACGAAAAACGAGATGCCACAGCAACACCTAATGCAGAAAAAGTAAGTGAAGCTAAGGCCATAGCAGCAACCAATTCGAAAAATGAGCCTATGCTCATAGTTACGCCTGCCAGTGGAGCAAAAGGTAAAACAATCGCACCCTGAACAAATGATTGAATCGCACCTGATAAAATTTTACCAAACGCAATTGCATAGCGTGGTAAAGGTGAAACGAGTACGGATTTAAAAAATCCAATTTGCCTATCAAACACGATCACGATTGCTGCAAACGTAGCAGAGAAAAGAAGAGAAAGTCCTAAAACTCCTGGAAAAATATATCTGCGGTAATCAGCTGCACCCTGCTGTGAACTAGCTCCAATGCCCGCTCCAAACACAAATAAGTATAAAAGCGGTTGAGCAAGACCAGCCAAAAGACGGGCCCGATCAAGCCATGCACGTTTTAAATCTAAAAGAACAATTGCGTATATACCACGAATCATGACCACTTTCCTCCCTTAGGACGGCTATCTGCGCCTGCCGCTTCACCGCCTAATTTACGACCAGTGAGCGTAATAAAAACATCCTCTAAACTTGGTTCATGCACTTCAACGCGTTGAACCTTAACATTTAAATTACGCATAAGTTCTGGAACAACTGACGCTGGATCTGGATGAATTAACATTAATTCATTAGAATTTTTTTCACAGGTATAGCCATGCTGCTCTAGCCACTGTTTTGCTTTAACATCATCTTCGGTGTTAAGTTTTATAACACCACCACCAAGTCTAGCCTTAAGAGCACGCGGTGTGTCCAACGCAACAATACTTCCTGAATCAATTAAAGCGATGCGATCAGCAACTTCAGCTTCCTCCATGTAGTGCGTGGTGAAGAAAACGGTACGTCCTGTTTGTGTTAAAGTTTTAATATGGCTCCAAAAAGCACGTCGGGCATCAACATCCAAACCTAACGTAGCTTCGTCCAAAAACAAAATGCCTGGATCCGTGACTAAAGCACGTGCGAGTTCTAATTTGCGCCTTTGACCACCTGAAAGCCTTTCAGAAGGACGATCTGCTCCTTCTTCTAAGCCAAGTTCTGTAATCAGTTCTGCTGCTCTTAACTTAGATTTAGCGATTGAAAGCCCATAGAAAAGTCCCATGAGTTCCAAATTTTCACGTCCAGATAGACGCTTCTCAATGGCAGGCTCCTGAAAAACAATTCCCATGGACTGTCTTACAGCATCACGTTCACTCACTACATCTTTACCTAAAACACGTGCCGATCCATTGCTTGGTGAACGAAGCGTTGCTAAAATTGAAAATAAAGTTGTTTTACCAGCTCCATTAGGTCCAAGCAAAGCGAACATCTCTCCCTTTTTAATTGAAAGATCTATTCCTTTAAGCGCCTGCACTTGGCCGTAGTTTTTAACTAGTCCACTAACTTGAATTGCAAGCGAAGCTGATTCTTCTGATTGATCAATTGCCACAACTAAAGAGCATATAAATGAAAATAGTAATGCAAACTTTTACTTTGGTAGAGTTGCCTTATTGATTAGCTGCTATTAATTAATATTCACGCTCACTTCTAACCATTGCTGTAAACTTATGTCGCAGTCTTCACCCATTCGTAGCTTTTTTGTTCTTTTACTTTTTGGCTTTCTCCTCATCACATTAGCATTGGTTGTTCGCTCGGGTATTTTTGAAGTCAAAACTCATGATGAACCCATTAATTCAGCTATGCGTGCGGTTATGGCTGAAAACAATCCACAGCTTTCGACAGAAGACTCTCTCACAATCGATCGCCTATATCCAACAGCACAAAAACTTCCCTCTGGGCTACGCTACATTATCCGCAAATTTGGAACGGGTGATAAAAAACCGCGTTCTGGTGACATGGTTAGTGTTCACTATGTAGGACGTTTATTAGACGGTAGTGCAATTGATAGTTCTTACCAAGGTGGCGCATCGCTAAATTTCAGAATTGGCGAAGGACGTGTTATTCCAGGATGGGAAGATGCGATACCTCGTATGAAAAAAGGTGAGGCACGTACGTTAATTGTTCCTTATTGGTTAGCGTATGGTGTAAAAGGAAAACCACCAACCGTACCACCTCGTGCTACACTTGTATTTGAGGTAGAGTTACAGGATTTTTAAATTGGCTTACAAGCCAACCAGAGAACCGTTTTGTTTAATCCAGCGTTCAGCTTCTTCCCAGGTAGGACATACTTCTTTGACACGGTCCCAAAAACGCTGCGAGTGATTCATCTCTTTAAGATGCATGAGTTCGTGATATATAATATAATCGCGAACAAAATCAGGAGTTTGAACAAGTCTCCAGTTCAGTGAAATAGTACCCGTGGAAGAACACGATCCCCAACGAGATCTTTGATTTCGAACGGTCACTTGCTTTGCATCAACTCCAGTTAACACAGCCAACTCCCACATTCTTGGAGGTAACTCATGACGCGCTTTTCTTGCAAACGAAGCTTCTAACGTAGGCTTTAAATTACCCTCTAGCTTATATACACGAAAAACGTCGGAGGCTAAACACACCGCTGGTGGCGCTTCCGCGGCTAAACGAATCTGTGTCATTTCACCTCTCCATAAAACAAAGGTACCTATTGTCCACACTTCCTCCGTTCGTGGTTTTTTAAGTTGCCGTTGTCTTGCTCTTTCAAGCCAGCCTTTCTGCGACTCAACAAAGTTTCTTGCCTCGCGCTCTGATCCTCGCGCAGGAATTGTAGCTAGTACCGTACCATCCTTTTTTAAAGTAATACGATAGCGCGTTGCCTTTAAGCTACGACGAAACTCAATTGTTTCTGCAGCTTCTGAAGGATTACCAAATAAATCTGAAATTTCTACCGATTGGCTCACAGGGTGCGACGTGGTCTAGGATATACTGCAGGACTAACGTGCCCAGCAGTATCAAATGCTTGTACTCCAAAAATGACATTATCTTTAGAAAGTCCTTCGATTGTTTTGCGATTTACGCTAGCAGGAATATCTAAGGAATGCTCCCAAAAAGGAGATGTAGTTTCACGCCATACAATTCTATACCCTGCTAAGTTTGCCTCTGTGCTAGGAAGCCAGCGCAGTGTCGTATCGTTTTCTAAACGTGCTGTCTCAATTTGAACTCCTTTAGGAACTGCAGGTGCACGCGCTAGCACACTGAGGGATGAAGCATTAATTCGTGCAACCTGAGCTACATAGGAAAAATCTACGAATTCTGGTCTGTCACCATACAGCTCACCATTTACTACTCTTAAATCTTCATGTTGATGATGATAGTTTTCTGCAGGTTCAGTAAAGCGTACTGCAGGATATCCACGTTGTAAAAAGGGTTGATGATCACCGCCACGCAAATAGCGATCTGCTCTGAAAATAACATGTACTGACATATCTGGTACATATATTTTAGCGGTATCACGTATAAAACGCGCAAGCTGTCGTGTAGGAGAATCGTTTTCTCCGCCCGTACGGATAAGTTCTAGCAACTCATCTGTAGGCTTAACTTGAGGTGAAACACCTTCAGCAAACAAACGTACCGAATTGCGATCTATTTTTCCTGACTGTGATTTCGAATTTCCTATAATATCATTGTCGAGCATTCCTTCGATGTGAACCCCGTTTTGCTTAGCCTCTTCAGCCCAATGACCAGAACCAAGAAGACCCTGCTCTTCGCCAGCAACCGCCATAAAAACGATTGTTGCTGGAAATTCGTATTTCGACATCGCGCGTGCCATTTCTAAAACAGCCGCAACACCTGATGCATCATCATCTGCACCAGGTGCAGAATTTGTAGTATCTAATATATTACGATTACAGGAATCGTAATGAGCACTAACAACATATACACGGTTCTGGGCACTAGGGTCAGATCCTGGCAGTGTTGCCACAATATTAATCAACTCAACGGGATGAGGCACCCTTGGAAGAAAGATGGGTTGAGTGAATGTATCTGTCTTTACCCGCAATCTTCCACCCGTACTAGCCGATATACGCTCAAATTCAGCCTTAACCCATGAAGCTGCGCCACCTATCCCATCACCACTTGGAAGGGGATCCGACAGCGTATGGCGGGTCTTAAAGCTAGCTAGAACGTAAATAGAGCGCTGGATACGTTCGGGTGATATCTCTGAAACTATTTTTTGTATGTCGGCATCTACCTGGGTCGTATCTGCCAAAACAGGCAAAATGACCGAAAAAGCAGATAAAACGCCAAAAACCTTGAGCAAAGGGCTAAAAAAGCGCATAAATTGAGTGAGTGCAGCCTAGGGATAGAGTCAATCAAAGCAGTGTTTAAGTATGCCGATTTCGGCCCAACTGAATCACATCCTTGACACCCCGCCCCGGATAAGGCACTTCCGTCAACTCTTAACTATCAAGCAATATGCAACCGACCTTCCGTCCGCACCGCAAAAAGCGCGCCCGCAAAATAGGCTTTCGTGCCCGTAAAGCCACACGTGGTGGCCGCAAAGTAATAGCTGCCCGCCGTGCTAAGGGCCGCAAACGTTTGACTGTAGTCTAACGTTTGTAAGTCATTATCATACATGGATTACCGCCCTGAGCAGCATCTACGCCGCCAGAGCGAAATTCGTGCGCCCCGAGAACATGGTAAACGTACTGATTGTCAGACGTTTACACTATGGTCGCTGGTTAGGAGTACCGATAAAGTAAGCCCTTCCGTAAAGGGTCCTAGAGCCTGCTTTGTGGCATCTACCGCATCCGTTGGTAATGCAACCCAGAGAAATAAGGCCAAAAGACGCTTAAGAGAGATTTTTCGTAAGAATCAAGGTCTAC